>Ga0209902_100517_pt1 | contig 38490 bp, 30 predicted proteins | sample FECB27metaG_FD_188304 | JGI IMG/M metagenome (GOLD analysis project Ga0209902, IMG submission 188304) | Cyanobacterial communities from the Joint Genome Institute, California, USA - FECB-27 (SPAdes) (version 2) | ecosystem: Environmental > Aquatic > Thermal springs > Hot (42-90C) > Microbial mats...
CGCTGTTGCGGCCCACATCCCCAGGCTTGCCTTTTAGCAATGGCTCGATACGGACCCAGTCCGCGTCATTTATTTCGTAACGTTTTGCCATCCTGCAAAAATAAGTTTAATTGTCAACACGCTCTAGAAAGAAATAGCAAATCTGTGAACTTTCAGAGTATATTAGCACGCTATCCATACGCATTTTTTAGTAGGGAATGCATAGCAAATAGTTGGTTGCCGGTTATAACTTTCGTCGACAATAAGCAGTTTAACAACCCGAATTGCGTTTGAGCACATCAAAATAAATCGTCACCTGTGGAAATAGCTCTGGTTCTAGGTCTCCTCATTATTGCCATTACTTTATTTGCTACGGAAAAACTGCCCGTCGACGTAGTTACGCTGCTGTTGCTCATTGTGCTTACGCTTACCCGCATTCTGACGCCTGCCGAAGCTTTTGAAGGATTCAGCAGCGACTTTATTATCATTCTGGCTTCCATTTTTGTCATCAGCGGAGCTTTGCAGGAAACCGGAATGCTGGACCGGCTGGGCAGCCAACTTACCCGTTTGGGCGATACCAGCCCTACCCGGCTGACCATTTACATTATGGTGTTTACCAGCGTGATTTCAGCTTTTATGAACAACACCACCGTTACGGCGCTGCTGGTAGGCCCCTTGATCGGAATGACGCGCAAAATGGACCTTTCGGCTTCCAAGATACTCATGCCAGTGGCTTTCGCTTCCATCCTGGGCGGCACCTGCACCCTGATTGGTACTTCGACCAACGTGGCAGTAAGCGGCTATATGGAGAAGATTGGCATGCCTACCCTAGGGATGTTTGAACTGCTTCCCGTGGGCCTGATTCTGGTGGTGGTTGGATTGGTGTATATGATGGTGATAGGAAGGCACATGCTGCCTGAGCAAAAGGCCGCCAGCCTTGCCGATAATTATTCCATCCGGGAGTACCTGACTGAAATAGTAGTCATTCCCGGCTCCCCGCTGATTGGACAGAAAATTTTCCAGTCCAACCTGAGCAGCCTGGACATCCGGATATTACAGGTGATCCGAAACAAAGTATCGCTTTTCCCGACTCCCGCCATGGTTTTTCAGAGCGGTGATTTGCTGCTGGTGGAAAGCAAGCTGGAGGAACTGCTGAAAATCAAGGAGACCAGTGGCATTGAGATCCGGGCCGATATGCTGGGAGACAGCGCTTTGCAGCAGGGCGATATCCAATTGGCAGAAGTACTGATTACACCCGGCTCCAACCTGGTATACCGCACCCTGAAAGATTCCAATTTCCGTCAAAGGTTTGGTCTGGTCATTCTGGCCGTGTACCGTCACGGACAAACCCTCCGGGACAAGATCAGCAAGATCAGTTTCCGGCTGGGCGATCTGCTGCTGGTACAGGGGCCGGAAGACAAAATCAATTACTTAAAGGAAAGCAAGGACCTGGCGATTCTGGGGGATTTTAAGCCAACCGGTTTCCGCCAGCGCAGAGGATTGGCTACGCTGCTCCTTTTTGGGCTGGCCGTACTGGTAGGCTCACTGGGTTGGGCACCGCTTTCCATTTGCTTTCTTACTGTGGCGGTTTTGTGTGTGATGCTCAAATCGATGACGCCCGAAAAGGCCTATCGCACGATTGAGTGGCGGCTGCTGATACTCATCGGTGGAATGAGCGCTTTTGGCACGGCGATGGAAAAAACCGGCACTTCAGTACTCATTTCCCAGTACGTAGTGCAATACGTCAGTCCTTTTGGCAACCTGGCCGTGATGGCCGGATTTATTTTGCTCACTGTATTTCTTACCCAACCCATGTCCAATGCCGCAGCGGCTTTGGTGGTGCTGCCCGTTGCCATCCAAACTGCCAACGACCTGCACGTGAATCCCCGCTCCTTTGCCATTGCCATTATGCTGTCGGCATCAGTCTCCCTCATTACGCCCTTCGAGCCCTCGTGCATCCTGGTTTACGGACCGGGCAAGTACAAATTTTTCGATTTCTTTAAAGTAGGTTCGCTCCTGACCCTCATTCTGGTTGTCATTCTGCTCTTTACCATTCCCATTTTCTGGCCCTTGTAATAAAAGCAGAGGAAGAAAATGGTTTCTGCGGTTTGCTGACGTTATCTTGGAAATCCAAGCTGATGAGGTAAGGCACACTTTTGGCTTGCTATCCGGTAATACCGATCAGTGCGGCCTGGGGTGTATACAATCCATGAAAAAATACTTCGATCTTGTTGTTTATTCTTTCCCCTTTCGGTTGTTGGTCCTGAACATCCGGAAAAACAAAGCTTTGCTGGCTTTCTGGCTCATTTTGTTTGGCATTGTCACGCGGCAGATCGGTCGGATTTTCGGCATCCCTTACCTTTTTCTCGATCCTGAATACGTCAATCGGGTCAGTTTCTGGAGCTTATTCATTATGGGCATATCCATCGGCGGATTTACGATGGCTTTTCACATTGCCTGCTATATCCTCGACAGCCGGAAGTTCGCCTTTCTGGGCAACCTGCGCCGTCCCTTCACCCGCTTCTGCATCAACAACAGCGTGATACCCTTCGTGTTCATGCTGGTCTATTTGTCCAACTTCATCCACTTTCAGCTCAAAAACCAGCTGCTGTCTTTTGAAGACATTCTATGGCAGGCCATCGGACTGGTGATGGGTTTTGTGGTGATGATTCTGGTCATCTTTTACTACCTGGTTACTACCAACCACGATATTCATAAGCTGGCCAAACAGCTGAAACAAGGACTTCAGCCGCGGCGAATGAGTCGGGTCAATGTATTGTTGCGCCTGAACGACGCAAAAAAGGACCTGATTCGCGTAGATAACTATTTTGAATCGCTGTATCGGATCCGGAAGGTCAACCAGGCCCAGCCCTATGAGAACCGGGCCATCCTGAAAATGTTCGATCAGAATTACCTCAATGCCATCATTATTGAAGTGCTGCTGATTATTTCGGTGCTGATCCTGGGCATTTTCCGAGACGATCCCTTCTTCCAGATTCCGGCCGGTGCCAGCCTGGTATTGCTGTTCACGATGTGCGTCATCTTTATCGGGGCGGTTTCTTTCTGGTTGAAAAGCTGGTCGGCTACCATCTCACTGGCGTTGCTTTTTCTGCTTAACTACCTCATTTCCATCGAATACTTCCAGTCTGACTACGAAGCCTACGGACTAAACTACAACACCCGAAAGGCCGATTATTCGCTGGAGACGATTCGTCCGCCCGACGGACCGGAGCGCTACGAAGCCGATAAAAAAGGTACCATTGAGATCCTGGAAAAGTGGAGAGCGAAATTTCCCGCGGATGCCAAGCCCAAGATGGTGTTTATCTGCAGCAGTGGCGGCGGACAGCGGGCTTCGGTCTGGACGATGCGTTCACTGCAGTTCGCCGACAGTATGTTGCAGGGCAACCTGATGCGCAATACCTGCCTGATGACGGGGGCTTCGGGAGGGTTGGTGGGAGCCAGCTTTTTTCGGGAATTGTACCTAAGAAAGAACGTGGGAGAACCCGTCAACGTGTACGACGAAGGGTACATTTACGACGTAGCACGAGACAACCTGAATGCCATTGTGTTCAGTCTGGTAGTCAACGATATTTTCTTCCGGGCGCAGAAGTTTACATACGCCGGTTACCAGTACTACAAAGACCGGGGCTATGCCTTTGAAGAGCAGTTCAACAAAAATACCGACGGCCTGCTGGACAAATGCCTGGCCGACTACCGCGAACCCGAACGGCAAGCCATCATTCCCCTGCTGATTATGGCTCCTACGGTGATCAACGACGGTCGGAAGCTGTACATTTCTTCCCAGCCCATTTCCTACATGGCCACTCCGGCCTACCGCCAGGGGAAACGCACCAATCAGAAGGAACACGGCATTGAATTGCAGCGGTTTTTTCAGGAACAGGGCGCTTCGCAACTGCGCTTTCTGAGTGCGCTCCGCATGAGTGCCACTTTCCCTTACATCACGCCCAACGTGAAGTTGCCCAGTGAGCCGGCGATGGAAATTATGGATGCCGGCTTGTCCGATAACTTTGGCGTCACCGATGCCGTCCGCTTTTTGTACGTGTTTAAAGACTGGATACGACTGAATACCTCCGGAGTGGTTTTTCTCACCATCCGGGATTCGCAGAAGGACCAGCCCATTGAAAAAAATCCGCAGCAGTCGCTTTTTCAGAAGATTTTCACGCCCATCGGCAGCCTGTACGCCAATTGGGAACACCTGCAGGACATCAACAACGAAAACAGCATCGAATACGCCCATACCTGGTTCAAAGGCCCTATTCACCGCGTTGAGATGGAGTACATTCCCCGTTCCAAACCCCTGGCGCTCACGCCCGACAAAACCGTCCTGGTGGTTGACTCCACCACGCTCAACAAATCACAGGGTGCTTCGCTGAGCTGGCACCTGACCGAATTTGAGAAGACCGACATTATGAACGCGATCTTTGAAGAACGCAACCAGCGGGCCATTCAACGCCTGCAAACCCTGCTCCAGCCCGAAACACCCCGCATTACCCAAACCCGTACGCCGGTGCTGAAGCCTACCGTACCAACGGAATAAAAAGCGCCCGTTGGTCTTACACCGCTTGCCGAATCTGTCAGCCGACCAGGAGCACCTGTTTACTCTATTGAATGGGCCTGATAAAGGGCAAACTTTTTTGATTCGCATCGCACAGTTATCTCATTCGTAGTGCAGAGTTTATTAATTTGCGTTTGCCTGATTCAGTACCTATTTCCTTTATCCATGAAAACCACTTCGGTCCGCTCCCGACTTTGCCAGCTAATGGCTGTATTCCTTTTGGTAATGACTCTCTCCTGCGAAAGCACCCGAACGCAGCAGGAATCTACTCAAACGCCGGCTCAACAGCAGCCCCTGTCGGACTCCCTTCCCCCTCCTACGCCGATGTACGACTCTACCCGGCCGGTTGTCAATCCAGATACGGTAAGCCAGTCGAAGGTGATCGAAAAAAAGCCGGCCAAGAAGTCGAACAACGCTTACGATGCGTACAAGATTGAAGTCAGGACTTTTCAGGAAGGTACGCAGGGTTGGGGCTACGATATTTTACTGAATGGCGAACCGCACATCCATCAGCCACACATTCCGGCCGTGAGCGGCAATCAGGGCTTTAAAGATGAAGCTTCGGCCCGAAAGGCTGCCAACCTTATTGTGTGGAAAATGAAGCACAACATCATGCCGCCTTCCATCAGCACCGAAGAACTGGACAGTCTGGGCGTATTGTAAAAGGCCAAAGCAGCCAGCGGCACGCTTCTCTTCATTGCTGAGCATCGCTTCGGATCACTGGGATAACCGTGCTTTTCGCGATTTAAGGGTATATTGCGAGCGTTCTCCGTACGTCCTCATTTACTCAGCGGCATGCTTACATCCCGTCAGTTATTTCTGCAACACCTGGCCCAGACCACCCACTTTCCGCTCCTGATCGAAATTGAGCGGGCGGAGGGTGTGTATATGTACAGTCCGGATGGTAAACGCTACCTGGACCTGATTTCGGGCATCAGCGTGAGCAACGTAGGGCACCGGCACCCGCGGGTGGTACAGGCCGTAAAAGACCAGGCCGACCGCTATATGCACCTGATGGTGTACGGAGAGTTTGTGCAGGCACCGCAAACCCAACTGGCGCAAAAGCTGGTGGCGCAGTTGCCGCCTTCGCTCAACAACGTGTACTTCACCAATTCGGGCAGCGAAGCCATTGAGGGTGCCATGAAACTGGCCAAGCGCTTTACCCGCCGTTCAGAAATCATTTCCTGCTTCCACGCTTACCACGGTTCGTCGCAGGGCGCTCTGTCGGTGAGTGGCAGTGAGGTGTTCAAACGGGCTTACCGGCCCCTGCTGCCGGGCATTCGTCAAATCCGGTTCAATGAGCCAGCCGACCTGGCGCAGATTACCCGACAAACAGCGGCCGTGTTGATAGAGACCGTACAGGGCGAAGCGGGCATCCGCGTTCCGGACCGGGGCTACCTACAGACATTAAGGGAAAAATGCAACCAAACGGGCACCTTGCTGATGCTGGACGAAATTCAGGCGGGCTTCGGGCGCACGGGTTCGCTGTTTGCCTTTGAACAGTACGGCATCGTGCCCGACGTGCTGGTGTGCGCCAAGGGGATGGGCGGCGGCATGCCCATTGGGGCTTTCATTGCATCGCAGGAGCTGATGTCTGTCTTCAAGGAAAATCCCATTCTGGGTCACATTACCACTTTCGGCGGGCATCCGGTGAGTTGTGCGGCTTCGCTGGCTACGCTGGAAGTGATTCTGGAAGAAAACCTGCTGGCCGAAGTCTCCACCAAAGAAGCCCTTTTCCGGAAATTGCTGGTGCATCCGGCCATCCGCACCATCCGAAGCAAAGGTCTGATGATGGCCGTAGAGTTTGATTCCTTTGACGTACTCAAGCCCATCATCGACCGGGCCATCGAAAAGGGCGTGCTCACCGACTGGTTTCTGTACTGCGACAATTCCATGCGCATTGCCCCGCCCCTCACCATCACCGAAACGGAAATTCGCGAAGCCTGCGAAGTGATTTTGTCTTGTATCCAGGAATAAATCCAAATCTTTCTCCCAGGCACCAAATAGTGGGCGTTCGAACTGGGTATTCCGATCTTCCACTTCCCTCTTTTTGCTTTCTTTCCTAAATTCGGCCTTCCGCCCGCTTGTATCCTCAATTTTATGAGAAAGCAAAAAATACTATTAATAATTCTGACAATTGCATTTGGCCAATCATTTGGCCAATCTAACGGCGCAACTGTTTACAAAGGACTTCAAACAAAAGAGTATTACTCAATCTTACTTTCTCCTGAGAGAATCAACGGGAAGATAATATATAAAGCAAACGGAAAAGAGGTTTCAAAATTTATTTACGACAAATACCATTCGAAATATAAAAACATGGAAACGTGTTGTCCCTGCATCCTTAAATCTTATGATGAAAATGATGTCTTGTTAAGAGAAGAAGTATCCTGCACTGACTGTGGAGTTGGCTGGTTTAAAATATACTATCCTAATGGCAAAGTAAAGTTATCCGGGCAATATAAGGAAAACCCAACTGGGAACTGGGAAAATATATATGAGCGAGGCTTTTGCAACATTCCTGAGGGAGAGTGGTCTTATTTAAACGAAAATGGTGACAAACTTTACTCAGAGTTTTGGAAAGATGGTGAATTCATTAAGCAAATTCCTGAACAAAAGAAAACCGAAATTTGGAGAGTAGAACTGACTTTAAAAGGAGAAAAAATTGACAAGCAAGCGTTGACAGCAGATGAAGTAAAAGAACTTATTGTCACTCCCAAATTTAAAAATAGTCATAGAGACAGTATTAATCTGAAAATCAATTTCGTAGTCAGTGCTTTAGGCCACAAAGATAAAAGACAATCATTTTCATTAGACAGTTTTAAGAATATTGACGTTACTAAAATGCTCTCCGATGAAGGAATTTCTTCTGATAAAAAGGCCGTTTTTATGTTAGAGGTGTATAATAATAGGCATTTAATTATACGGTATTTTCTAAATATAAAAGTATGAAAAGGGGTGCATTTCAATCGCGTTGCTCGTCCTCTTTAAAATTGAGTTTGTCGTATAAAGTTGACGTGTTGCCAAGCAACGGGAGAAGTGATAGGCAGCATAGCCGCAATAATTTTCCTTTCAGTGAGTGTGGATTCTGGGTCATCGAATCAGCCGGTAGGCTCAAAGAGAGCATCTCCCACTTGTCTACCGAACCTACCTGCCCCTTTGCCAAATTGCTCACCAGCCGGTAGCCTGTACCCATTGACTGGCTTGATTTTTTGTATGTCTTTTCGCGCAATGAATGAAAGAGGAATGTCTGCCCTTGCCCATTGGATGGCCAAACACAAATCCATTTTGCTGTATGGTGTATCGCTGGCGGGTCTGTTGTTTTTACTCAAGTGGCTCGAATGGCGCTTGCTGATTATCCACCACGCCTTTGAAATATACGCTGGCATTATTGCCTGCCTGTTTACGGCGCTGGGTATCTGGCTGGCGCTCAAATTGAGTAAACCCCAAGTCCGGACCATTGTAGTCGAAAAGCCCGTGTACGTCCAGCCGACTGCCGACTTTGAACTCAACCAGGGCGAAGTGGAGAAGCTGGGTTTGAGTAAGCGCGAACTGGAAGTGCTGCAGTTGATGTCGGAAGGGCTGAGTAACCAGGAAATCGCCTTACGTCTGTTTGTTTCCCTCAATACGGTCAAGACGCATTCTTCCAACCTGTTTGAAAAAATGGAGGTCAAACGCCGTACCCAGGCCATCGAAAAAGCCAAACGGCTGCTGATCATCCCGTAGTCCTGTCCCTCCGAATGACAGAAACGCAGAACAGCTTCTCTCTGAAGGTTGCTCACTAACCAAGCTGCCTGATGATACGATAAACGCCTCAATTATACCCATTCAAAAGTCGCTTCCAACCGCAATACAGTAGTACTTAGGGATGAAATAAACATTTAAAGCGTAAAATCACCCAAAAGTATGAAGGCTAAAAAAGCCTCTTCAGCGAAATTTCGGTCAGAAAAACCACTAAACCCTATCCCAATGAAAAGGACCATACTCGTTTTTGGCTTGATTGCCGGTTTGATCGTTACCGCGCTCATGGTGTACTCTACGATGAGCTGCTACCGCAACGCGGACTTCGAAAGCAATATGCTGCTTGGCTACGCTTCCATGCTGCTGGCCTTCAGCTTCGTATTCGTGGGCATCAAAAGTTTCCGCGACAATTACAATGGGGGCGTAATCACTTTCGGAAAAGCTTTCCGGGTAGGTTTGTTCATTACGCTGATTGCCTCTACTTTTTACGTCATCATTTGGTTGATCGACTATTACCTTTTCATCCCCGATTTTATGGACAAGTACGTGGCGCACGTGCTGAATGAACTAAAAGCAGATGGAGCGAACCCGACGGAAATAGCCGAAAAGGAAGCGGAGTTGGCTACTTACGTCAACCTGTACAAAAGTCCGATCTGGGTAATCTTGCTTACCTACACTGAAATTCTGCCGGTGGGCCTGGTTATTTCCCTCATCAGCGCGTGGATTTTGCGGCGGAAGTCAACCGATCCCAATGTAGCGATGGCCAACTAACGCTTATCATTCCGTTTCGTGCTTCAAGTTTCCAATGACTTAGATAATCGGCGGGATTCCATCGTTCGGAGTACAGGATTATGCCTTAAATTGCGGAGGCATCCAATCGAATTACAACCTTGGCTATACTCCAACCGATTGTCAATCTGGCGGAAATCTGCGCCCGGCACCACGTGACACAAATTGTACTTTCGCCCGGCTCCCGTTGTGCTCCGCTGACCATCGCCTTCGCCCGGCATCCGCAGATCCACACGCGCAGCGTCAGCGATGAGCGGTCGGCGGCATTCATTGCCCTGGGCATGGCGCAGCGCACGGGCCAGACGGTCGGGCTGGTCTGCACGTCGGGCACGGCCGTGCTGAATTACGGACCCGCCGTTGCCGAAGCCTTTTTCCAGCAAATTCCGCTGATCGTCTTCACGGCCGACCGACCGGCCGAATGGATTGCCCAGCAGGACGGCCAGACCATTTATCAGCGGGGCGTATATGGCCGCCACGTGAAGGAAAGCTACGAACTGCCGGTCGATTACAACCATCCGGATGCGATGTGGCACACGGAGCGCATTCTCAACGAAGCGCTGCAACTGGCCCAGGCGGGTCCCAAAGGGCCGGTGCACGTCAACGTACCCATCCGCGAACCCTTTTACCCAACTGCCGACGAACACGTGGTGTATGATCATCAGGTGCGGTTCATTGAGCGGCTTTCCGAAGACAGGCACCTGTCGAAGGCGCAGTGGATCGATCTGATGCAGGTCTGGCACAACAGCGACAAGAAGTTGCTGGTAGCCGGGCAGCACCCGTACGACCTGGATCTGCTGAACGCACTCAAGCCCCTGCGCGAAGATCTGTCCATTCCCCTGATTGGTGACCTGATCAGCAACATGCACACCTTGCCGGGCACGATCCGGCACCAGGACGTATTTCTGGCCAAAAACGACCCAGAAGTGCTGGCGGCTCTGCAACCCGACCTGCTGATCACTTTCGGTCAATCAGTTCTTTCCAAGAATCTGAAGCTGTACCTGCGGAAATACCGGCCTTACCAGCATTGGCACATCCAGGCGGCCGGAGCCGTCGCCGATCCTTTCCAGACGCTCACCCGCATTATTCCGGTAGAACCCCGGTACTTTTTCCGCGAAGTATACGGCGACCCGGATATCCAGCGCAAGCTGCAGGAAGATGAGCTTGACTGGAATATGGAATACAACCAGGCCTGGCAGGCACAGGATGAAAAGGCAGAACGTTTCCTGAACGACTTCCTGAATAAACAACCTTTCAATGAATTTTCGGTGATGCACCGGATGATGGAAGCCCTGCCCGAAAACAGCATTCTGCACCTGGCCAACAGCATGCCGGTACGCTACGCCAACTTCCTGGGGCTAACCCAAAACCGGACCATTGAAGTGTTTGCCAACCGGGGCACCAGCGGCATCGACGGCAGCACCAGCACGGCAGTCGGCAGTGCCCTCGGTACCGACCTGCCCGTGGTGCTCATTACCGGTGACGTGGCCTTTTTCTACGACCGCAATGCCTTATGGAACAATTACCTGCCTGCCAACCTGCGCATTGTCTTGCTCAACAACCACGGCGGCAATATTTTCCGCCTGCTGGAGGGACCCAACCGACAGCCGGAATTAGAAGATTACTTTGAAACCCGTCAGCCGCTGGATGCCCGCAACACGGCAGCCGACGCGGGAATGGCCTACTTCTCCTGCGATACCTACACCGATTTGCCTGACCTGCTTACCCGATTCTTCGAACCAACCGGGAAGGCGGCAATCCTGGAAATTAAAACTGACGGGAAGGTAAATGCGGAAATATTTGCGGCTTACAAAGCGAACTGCGCCCGGCTGTGAAGGGAAGAACGGACTTGGAAAAAAGACCAAAGTGCGGTTGAATTTTTACCGACAAAATAAAAACATCCGTAGCGCAGGCGTTAAGGCCTGCGCTACGGATGCTTTTATTCTACCAATGAAAACCTTATAAACCACTTTTCATTTTCCTCAAAAAGATTGTCGCAATCCGCCTTGTTTGTGACGTCTTTACCCCCTCTCTTTTGCCCGTTTCGGGTCTACCTTTACCTTATCAACCATCCTAAATCAAACGCCATGCAAAAGATTACCACTTTCCTGACTTTCAATGATCAGGCAGAAGAAGCAGTCAACCTGTACACCTCTGTCTTTAAAAATTCACAAATCATCAAAACCACGCATTACGGGGAAGGCACTCCCATGCCCAAGGGTACGGTGATGTCCGTCATTTTTCGTCTGGAAGACCAACAGTTGATGGCGCTGAACGGTGGGCCGCATTTCCGCTTTTCGGATGGCATTTCGCTCTTCGTGAATTGCGAAACCCAGCAGGAAGTAGATGAGCTGTGGGAAAAATTGTCGGAAGGCGGCGAAAAGGGTCCCTGCGGCTGGCTGAAAGACCGCTTCGGGGTATCCTGGCAGATCATTCCCACCGCACTGAACCGATTGCTTCAGGACAAAGACCCGGAGAAAGCCAGGCGGGTAATGGAAGCCATGATGCAAATGAGTAAAATTGAAGTGAAAGAATTGGAAGAGGCTTACGCGATGTGAGACCTGGTGCGGGTGAAACCGGGGAATGGATGCAGAGATTATTTCTCTTTACCAACGCCTCTGTTTCGCCCAACTTTGTAATGGATATGCGTATATTGACCGGCGTCACCCAGCCGGTTCCGTAGATCAGAACAATGCGAAAGAACCCACGGCTCCTTCCAGTCGGGGAAGCGGATTGGCGGGCATAAAATAGCCGTTTCACGCATTTTATTGTCACTGATTTTCATCTATGTTCAAAATCCTGCACTTCCTCCGGTTTTCTTTCCTTCCGCTCATCCTGGGTAGCCTGTTGGTCATGGCACTCTGCTCTGCTTCCCAGGCCCAGTCCAAAACACCCTTGCGCATGGGCGTAGCAGGCCTTACCCATACGCACGTCCACTGGATTTTCAACAGTGCCAAAAACAAGGACATTGAAATTGTGGGCATCGCCGAAGCGAACCGGGAACTGGCCGACCGCTACGCCAAACAGTACAATTTCCCGAAAAACAAGATCTACCCTACGCTGGCGCAGCTCATTGCGGCCGAAAAGCCGGAAGCCGTGGCGGCATTCAATTCCATTGCTGAACACCTGCCGGTGGTGGAACAATGTGCGCCCAAAGGCATTCACGTAATCGTGGAAAAGCCGCTGGCGGTGAGTCTCGAACACGCGCAGAAAATGCAGCAGCTGGCCCAAAAGCACCGTATTCATCTGCTGACCAACTACGAAACCACCTGGTACGGCTCCGTTCACCAGGCTTACCGCATTTTGCAGGATTCGGCGGGGCTGGGTGGCATCAGTAAAATCGTGGTGCACGATGGCCATCAGGGGCCCAAAGAAATCGGCGTGGACAAAGAGTTTCTGGAATGGCTCACTGACCCCGTTCAGAACGGAGCCGGTGCTTTGATGGACTTCGGTTGCTACGGAGCCAACCTGTCGTCCTGGCTGATGAAAGGACAGCGACCGGTATCGGTAACGGCCGTGACCCAGCAACTCAAGCCGGAGGTATATCCCAAAGTGGACGACGAAGCGACCATCATTGTCACTTACCCCTCTTCCCAAACCATCATCCAGGCTTCCTGGAACTGGCCTTTTTCGCGAAAGGATATGGAAGTGTACTGTCAACGCGGGTTGCTCAATGCAAAGGACGGAAAAACGCTGCTGTATCGAAAGGAAGAAAAAGCCCCGGAGTCAGTTACGACGGTGCCGGAGCGGAAAGCGCCCCACCACGATCCGTTTTCGTATCTGAAAGCCGTCATCCGCGGCGAAATTCAGATGAAAGACGACGACCTTTCGGCACTGCCTCTGAATATGGTCGTCATGGAAATCCTCCAGGCCGCCAAAGAATCGGCCGCCGGCAGGAAGACGGTGTATTTGAAGCAGTGAACCTGATTCTGCTTTTTAAGAATGCAAATGGATCGCGCGAGGCTCCTGCCTCGAGTGAAATTATTCGTGGGCCTCTGGCCTAAATGAACCTTTCAAACCGGCCAGAGGCCTGAGCATGCGACACACGAGGCAGGAGCCTCGCGCGATCAATGAAAGACAGTGTATTTGAAGAAGTGAACAATGTTTTTCCCCTTGAGCAGTAGATAACCAGCCTGGTAGCCGATGTTTCCATTTTCAATCAAAAGCATCCTCTCTATTACCGCTCCGGCAGAAAAAGAAAGCTTTTACCAGGAATTGGTTAAGCGGTTAAGGGCAAAGCTGGATCAGCCGGAAGTCGCCAGAGAAGACAGAACGACTTCCATTCGCTTCAGAAGAGGTTTCTCGTTGGTAGGATTGCGGTTCAACTGGGTAAGTAGCGGTAACATTACTGTTGAAGCCAGCAGCGGTCAGATCGCAGTGACTCTTGAAGTTTTCTTTCTGGCGACGCTGGCTGTCTTTTCTTTTGTCCAGTTGGGTTGTCTGGTGCTATTCCTGCAAGGAACTTTTCAATGGCAAATTTTTCTGTTCATCACCGGAATTTTCTGGTTCGTTTACCTACTCATCACCCATATCACAACGACTTATTTTAGCTTCCGGATCAGAAGCGCCATCCGGGACATTCAATCCAGCACCCCGGAGATATCGGCAGAACAGATCGCCTGGATGAATAGCTCAGACCAATGTCCCGCTTGTGGACAGCACATTCATCCGGAGACGAAGGAATGTCCGGCATGTCTGCTTCAGTTGAAATAGATTATGGAATTGATTGGCTGATCACATCCTTGATGATAATCAGTAATAGCGGAAGCCCAGGTGCGTATTATACCACCTGAACGCCCAGCTGATTGAATATTGAGGATTCCCTTTTATTCAACCAACTTCTATCCATGAGCAGACTTAAAACCAGGCACTTTTGGCTTCCGAACGGGCAGCGACTCAGCCACATCCTGCCCGGACGTACATCGCAGATCCGTTTCTTAGCCGGCCTTATGGTGCTCATTTTGACAACCAGCGTGTACTACTCCTGCTATACCATTCATCAGCCTGAATACCGGGTGTGTGAGTATGCCGCCCCCTACCCGCAGTTACAATTGTATAATGACATTCTCATTGAGTTGGTAGAGCAGCACTTTTATCTTCTTTATCTGGGAATACCGGTAAATAATAAAATAGACAAAGACCGGTTGCATATAGGGAACGATACGACACAATGGGCTAAAATCGAGCGGAAAATCATCTTTGAACAAAACAAATTATTCGGGCATCCGGAAGAATTCGGAACCATTTACCTGGATACTGTATTCAGAAATCCCATTTCAGAATGGCGGCAACCGGCCAACACGGATTGGACGTATTACAACCAAACGATCAAGACATTCTTCGACACGTATGCTCCCAACCAGCAGGAAATTGTTGAGCAGCTTCGATCCTGCCAGCGGACATATACCGCCGACCAGTTTCAGGGCTGTACTTTCCGGGTTAAATCGGTTCAGAAGCGAAAAAGGCTGCTGGATGGTATTGGAACTGTCCGTTTGTCTAACGTATACCTCAATGAAAACCAGACTTCGGCACTCTTGTATTATGAGTTTCTGTGCGGTCCTAAATGTGGTAAAGGGGAAGTGTTGATGGTCGAATTGATCAAGGGCCGCTGGAAGATCAAGTCGATCTGTCAGCTTTGGATTTCTTAAAAAGGCTTGCCTGATCACAATCGGAAGTGGAAGATTGGGTGAAGAGCCAACTCAGTTGATCTAAGTTAAAATACATTTCTTAAAAACTACTTCTAGTAAACCAAAAGGCCTCTCACGAAAGTAAGAGGCCTTTGAATTATGGCCAAAGTAAGTATGTCGCAACTCCACTACACCGCGTCGGAGAGGCTGGTGAAGGTGAAATCGCGGATTTTCATAGGCGGAATCAGGTAGTTAACTTCCGATTCGCCGCTTACGACCCGCTCCGGGCGGCCCAGCGCTTCCAGGTTGTTGAGCATAATGACCGGGCTTTCGTTGAAGCGGAAATTCTTCACGGGATGTTTGATCTGTCCGTTTTCAATGTAGAAAGTACCGTCGCGGGTGAGGCCGGTGAGCAATAGTGTCTGCGGGTCTACTTCCCTTATGTACCAGAGCCGGGTCACCAGGATGCCTTTGGTCGTGCCTTTGATCAGGTCTTCCAGGGAAGCATCGCCGCCTTCCATAATCACGCCGTCGGGCGTGGGAATGGCTTTCATGCTTTTCTTCTGCGCCCAGAACCGGGAATACGTCAGGTTTTTCAGCACTCCCTTTTCGATCCAGGCAATTTTCTCCTGGGGCCGTCCGTCCTGCGCCCAGGGCGAAGTGGGCATCCGGGAATCGTAGGGATCGGAATAGAAAGTTACCCGTTCGTCTACCAGTTTTTCGCCCAGTTTGGTGCCTCCGCCGGGCTTGCTCAGGAAGCTGCGGCCTTCGTCGGCACTGCGGGCATCCAGGTTAAAAAACAGATTTTCCAGCAGCACGACGGCCGCGGCCGGTTCCAGGATCACGGTGTACTTGCCTGGTTCGATGGCCTTGGCGTTGACTGACCCGGCGGCTTTGTCCACGGCCACCTGCGAAGCCTTGGCGACGTCCAGCTGTCCCACGTCGCTGTACCCGCGCGATACGTAGCCGGAGCCATTGCCCGAATCGGTACGCACCGTCACCGAAAAATTGACGCCGGTGCTGGTATTGTAGGCAAACAGCCCTTTGGAATTCATCATCGAAGTAAAACCGGCATTGTCCTGCATATAACCGGCTGCCACCAGGTTTTTGGAACGGGCCAGTTCGATGCTCCTGTTGGCGGCTTCGGCCCTCATTTCGGGTTTGATGGAAGCCGTAGACTGGAAAAAGCCTTTGGATTCTCCGTAGCTCTGCGGTTCCAGTACGCCCACGTATTCGGGGTTTTCCGGTGCCAGTTGCGCCAGTTCTTCCGCCCGCCGTACCACTTTGGCCAGCGATGCTTCGTCGAACTCATTGATCGTGGCCGTGCCTACTTTTTTGCCAAAAGCCGACTGCACGACCAAAGTAATATTGCTGGTGAGGCCACTGGTCGAAACACTGTTTCGCGCGTAGCGGATGTTACCGGTGCTGCCCCCATTGAGATTGACTTCACATTCATCGGCCTTGGAAAAGCTCAGCACTTTTTCCAGGATCGCCCTTGCTTCGTCTTTGGATAATATTGCCATGTTATAATTAATGTGCTAAAGAGTGAGTAGGTTGATATGCTAATTGAATGGTGTGGTTGGGTGAATAGCTCAATATGATCAATCAGTATCCGTAAATAATTCCTGATCGTCATCGGAAAATAAGCCCATCAGCACATCCATCTATTAGCACATCAAATCATATTTTCCGGGCGGTATTGATTACGTTGACACCGTTGAACCGGGTAGTAGCGCTTCCGTGGGAAACCGCACTGGATTGAGCAGGCTGGCCTTTTCCGTCGAAGAAGGAGCCACCCAGCCGGTAGTCGCGGTCGTCACAGATCTGCGTGCAGGCGTTCCAGAACTCCTGGGTGTTAGACTGATAGGCCACGTCTTTGAGCATGCCCGCAATCTTACCGTCCTTGATTTCGTAGAATAGCTGGCCGCCGAACTGGAAGTTGTACCGCTGCTGGTCGATGGAAAAGGAACCGTCACCCACTATATAGATGCCCTTTTTCACGCCCTTGATCATATCCTCTACGCTCATTCTGGCTTTGCCCGGTGCCAGCGACACGTTGGGCATGCGCTGAAACTGCACCGAGCTCCAGTTGTCGGCGTAGCAGCAACCGTCGCTTTCGTTTTGCCCCACAATGTGCGCCTGATCGCGGATCTTCTGGTAATCGACCAGCACGCCGTCTTTCACCAGGTTCCACTGTTTGGTAGGCACGCCTTCGTCGTCGTAGCCCACGGCACCCAGGGAGCCAGGCTGCACTTTATCGGCAAAGAGGGTCACCTGCTTGCTGCCGTAATTGAATTTTTTGGTCTTCCACTTGTCCAGCGTGGCGAAGCTGGTTCCGGCAAAGTTGGCTTCGTAGCCCAGCACCCGGTCCAGTTCCAGCGGGTGTCCCACCGATTCGTGAATGGTGAGCCAGAGGTGCGAAGGGTCGAGCACCAGGTCGTATTTACCGGCCACCACCGATTTGGCCTTCAGCTTTTCGCCCACCTGCCGGGCAGCCGCGGTCGCGTCTTCCAGCATATCGTAGGTTTTGCGGTAACGGGTGGTTACGCCTTTCACTTTGTCTTCGGCCCTTCCGTCCATGTATTCGTAACCCAGGCCCATGGGCGCACTCAGCGACTGACGGGTTTCAAATTTGCCGGAAGCGGAGTCAATCTTGGTGACGTTGAATACCGGCCAGATGCGGTGTACGTCCTGGTCGATGTAAGAACCATCGGTGGAAGCAAAGTACTTCTGCTCATTCACCAGAAACAGCACCGAATTGACATAGTTGGCCCCTTCCTTCATGGCTGCGGCGTTGACACCCAGCAACAGGTCTACTTTATCTTTGATGGGAATTTCAAAGGCATTTTTTTCGATGGGCGCTTTCCAGCTTACTTCGCCCAGGCCTTTCTGCGGAGCCAGTTGCACCGGTTCTTTCTGCACTTTGGAGTTGGCTTTGGCGATGGCCGTTGCCTGTTCGGCGGCCTTCCGGATGGATTCTTCCGTGACTGCTCCCGAAGCGGCAAAACCCCAGGTGCCGTTCACAATCACCCGGATGCCCACCCCGTACGATTCCGTATTGACAATGTTCTGCACTTTATCTTCGCGCGTTACCACAAACTGGTTGAGGTAACGGCCAATGCGCACGTCGGCGTAAGAGGCACCGCTCGATTTGGCGGCATTGAGGGCAGCGTCGGCCAGGCGTTTTTTAATGGCTACATCCACCGGGTCCAGAATGGCTTCCGGGGCAATCGGATGACCAATAATGGGAATCGGCATCATCAGGGCTCCCAGCCCCAGGCCGCTCAGTTGTAAAAAATCTCTTCGTTTCAAGGTTTTCCGCTTTTAGGTTAATTGGAAAGGTTAAGTATAAGCAAGTAACTATCTGATTTCAAATAAGCAAATCGTAGAACAAAATCCATCACCCATTCTGGTTGAATGCTTAGTGTATCGGGTTGCATGAATGTAAACATCATCCAACTTTGAATCTAAGCAAAAACGGGAAGTGAGGAAGCAGCCTTCCGCAAATTGTTTGTTTATCGGTATTCTGTTTCTCTGAATGGCCAGTGAGCCGGATGAAAAAATAGTCGTTTTGATAAACAGGAACGATCTCCTGCCATGATATCTCATAAAAAACAAAATTTCCCGGCAAACGAATCGTCTACCGGGAAATTTCAATCTGAATGCTCAGTCGGTTTTACTGCACTTTTTTGGTTGTAATACTGAAGGAATCGAAGGTCACCGAAGCGCCGGCTGGGCCTTTGGCAACCAGGCCTACGCGGACACCCCGGTCCCAGGGTGGCAGGTAGTCACCATTCAGGGGCTGGGCCGTTTTCAGATCTGACCAGTTTTGTCCGTCAGGGCTCCAGGCAAAAGTGAATTGATCCCCGTTTTGCGCACTTAAGCGCAGGTGTACGGGCGCATTGACAGGAGCCGAAGCCTCCGCCGCTTTGGTCTGCTTGCCTTCTTTCACCTGCCACAAGTTCAGCTTCCCACCGACAAGCGAAATACCGATGGCATTGTCCGGATCGCCGATGACGGCCAGTCCGGCGGCACTGCCCGCCTTCACGGAAGCAGCGTCGATGATGGCCGTAGCGGTATAGTCACCGCTGGTGGTGCGCTGGGCCAGCACTTTTCCGATTTTTTCCGGTTGGGTGCTCAGCTTCAGCTTTCCTTCTCCGATGCCGGTTTTTCCCTGCCGGGCGCTCTGGCTCACCGGCCATTGCCACACGGGCAGTAAGGATGAAGCATTGAAATCATCGCTCAGCAGCACAGTAGTTTGTCCTTCTTCATTTCCTAAAGGGGCACTGGCCGTTACAGCCGGAGATGGGTTCTCAAACTTGGGCCAGCCATCTTCCGCCCAGGTAAAGGTATCCAGCAGCCCCTGCCGACCCGGGTACACGTTGTCTTTGGCGTGGTAAGCGTGGTACAGGAAATAGTACTTACCGTTGTCTTCGATGGCCGTACCGTGACCCGGGCAGGTCCAGGTTTCATTTTTCTTCATAATAGGATTGTCCGGATGTTTTTCCCAGGGACCCGTCAATTGTTTGGCCCGGGCAACCCCGACACCGTAAGTACAACCCCGTCCACAGCAGGCATCGCCCGCGTAGAACGCGTAGTAATAGTCGCCCCGCTTCAGCATGCTCACGCCTTCCACCAGGTTCCCTTCCCAGGGCTTGTCGTTGCGGAAGAGTTCAAACTTTTCGCCGGTCAGGGCGGTACGTTCTTCGTTCATGCGCTGCCCCCAGATGGGCGTGGGCAGTTTTCGACTATTGCCGTCTTCTTTCCAGATCAGGTAGAGTTGTCCTTTTTCATCGCGAATGGGAAATCCATCTATGGAGCCCACTTCCTGGCAAACCAGCGGCCCCAGGTCGGTATAGGGTCCGGCCGGATCACTGGCGCTGGCCACCCCCACGCAGAGGTTGCCGCCTTTTTTATTTGCTGTGTAATAGATGTACACCTTGCCATTTTCGTAGGAAATCTCCGGGGCCCAGAAGTGGGCATCAGCCCAGGCGGGAATCTGGTCGGGGAATACGTGACCAACCAGTTCCCAGTCGACCAGGTTCTTCGATTTGAGCAGCGGAAACAGCGGTGCCCATTCCGATGAAGTAGCCGTAGCCCAGTAGGTATCGCCGATTTTGGTTACCGAAGGATCGGCAAAGTCGCCGGGCAGCACAGGGTTGGTATAGGTAACGGCGGTGGCCTGGGTGGTATCCGCCCGTTGGCTTTCCGTATTCTGCCCGGATTGCCGACAGGAAACCGTTAGCCAGACCATCGCGTGGAACAATAACCAAATTCTTCTCATTTGTTTCTGAAGTTTAAGGTAAAGAAAGACAATTAGCCGGTTGAAACTGACTTGTAATGGATGAGTAAAACCGGCCAGTCGTCCATTGGTGACGGCCTGGCCGGATGGGTTATTTATCTGATAAAATGATATTCAATTATTTAAACCAAAGCGGTTTCTATAAGCTCTACTGTTGAGAACCACCGTTCACCGAAAATTTGTAGGTGGTGACGGTATGATACGTTTCGCCGGGTTTCAGAATGGTAGAAGGGAACTTAGGCTGATTGGGTGAATCGGGGAAATGCTGGGTTTCCAGACAGAACCCGTAGTGCTTCACGTATTTCTTGCCACCCTTGCCGGTCAGGCTGCCATCCAGGAAGTTGCCGGAATAAAACTGTACGCCCGGCTGGTCGGTATAGACTTCCATCACCCGGCCGCTGGTCGGTTCAGACACCCGCACGACAGGTGCTGACGATCCCTGCGCGGCGCTGAGCACAAAGTTGTGGTCGTAGCCACCTTCTACCTGCCCAATGCGCTCACCGATGCTATGCGTTGAAGTAAAATCGAAAGGCGTTCCTTTCACCGGCCGCAGCTCACCCGTCGGAATTAAAGAAGCATCCACTACGGTATAGCGGTCGGCGTTGATGGTGATCTGGTGTTGCAGGGCATTTTCGGCTTTTCCGGCCGCCAGGTTAAAGTAGCTGTGGTTCGTCAGGTTGACGGGCGTGGCCTTATCGGTAGTCGCCGTATAGTCAATCTTCAGTTCGCTGTTCTGGGTAAGTGTGTATACCACCGTGACGGACAGATTGCCCGGATAACCTTCTTCCCCGTCTTTGCTTTGGTAAGTCAGTTTCAGACCGGGCTCCTGTCCGTTGTTGACTTCTTCGGCCTGCCATACCACTTTGTCAAATCCTTTGATGCCGCCGTGCAGGTGATTGGGACCGTTGTTGGTAGCCAGTTTGTACTCTTTTCCGTCCAGTTTGAAGCTACCTTTGGCGATGCGGTTGCCATAACGCCCCACCAGGGCACCAAAATACGGAACCCCCTGCTGCAAGTAGCCGGACAGGCTATCGAAACCCAGCACCACATCACCCGGATTGCCGGCTGAATCGGGCACAACGATGGAAGTGACGATGCCGCCGTAATTGGTGATCTTCACGGTCATTCCTTTTCCATTGGTCAGGGTGTACAAATCGACGGGAGTTCCTTCTTTGGTCTGTCCGAATGCTTCTTTCGTCATGGGTGTGGTGCTTGGCTGGTTTTGGTTGGTTGAATCAGTTGGGGTATCGCTGGTCTGCTCACTACCCGACTTGGGTGAACAGGCAGACAGGGCAAACAAACTCAGGCTGGTCCAGAGGGTAAACTGAAAAAGGAGTTTGAAGGAGGTGTTTTTTTTATTCATGTGAAAAAGTTTTAGGTACGGGCGAAAGATAAAAGTTTTTATTCACCCGATGGTTTGACAATGGCAGTAAAAACGGATACTGGTGTTCCGAATTGGGGCACTCCATCCGCACTCCAGGTAAATTTCTGCATCCGGGGTGATCGGTTTCGCCCGCAACCCTGCCCTGCCTCCGGATTGGCGTGGTAAAGTATCCAGTCTTCAGTGCCGTCGGCCGAGCGGAAAAAACTGTTGTGACCGGGGCCAAACGTGCCGTTTTCGGGTGATTTTACGAATACCGGCGTGGGCGATTTGCTCCAGGCCGTCGAATCCAGCGGATTGCCGTCCGGTTTGAGACTCAGCAGGCCAATGGCATAATTGTCGGTCCAACAGCCACTGCCCGAATACGTCAGAAATACCCGCCCGTTCTTCTGCAGAAACTGCGGCCCTTCGTTCACATCGGGATCGCCAATCGTTTCCCAGTCGTGGGTGGGTCGGGAAAGCGTGACCCGGTTGCCGTCGATGGTCCAGGGGTTCTTCATCTTGGCGATGTAAATATCCTGCCGCACGTTGGTATCACCCTCCCACCCAGACCAGACGAAATACAGCTGCCCATTGATTTCTCCCACCGATCCGTCAATCGCCCATTTATTGCTCGGGTCGGTAATCTGCCCTTTGTCGATCCAGGTACCCTCCAGCGGGTCGGCCGATTCGTTTTCCAGCACCCAGAGCCGGTGGTTTTCGTTCCGCCCGTCGTCGGCGGCATAATAGATGTACCACTTCCCATTCAGGAAATGAATTTCCGGTGCCCAGATTTCTTTGGAATTGGGTCCGGTGGCCGGCGGTGTCCACACCAGTTTGTTCGGGGCATTTTTCAAATCGGAAAGGGCCTTCGTTTTCCAGAGCCTGACCCCATTGCCGACGGTATGGGTATAATAATAGTAGCCGTCGTTGGCAATGACCCAGGGATCGGGCCCTGAAGGCAACAGCGGGTTTTGAAAGGTTTTGGTTTGCGGGGGCGGACTGACCGTTCCGGTACTTTTGCCCGGCTCATTCCGACAAGCCCCCAGGCTGATCAGCAGTAAAAGAAAAACAAAGGGTCTAAAACGTCGATTATGCATAAAATCGGTAACTATTATTGCTTCCAACCCGGCCTCCGTCTTTCGTAAGGAACGAATTGCACAGCATCATCTCCGGTAGCATGTGGCCACTTTCCATTCCGGATACTGATTGATTTTTGAGCGATCACAAGAGATTCCATCTTTCAAAAAGATGGAATCTCTGAAAAAACTTTTATCAACGAATTCATTCTCAAAACATCCACCACGTCGTTCCCGGGAACGACGTTACGATCATCTTTAACCGTTTAACTGGTCAATTTTCTACCCTCCTACCTCATTATCTTTCCTTCCTTCCAGTAAATCTCACTGTGGTTGTCGCTGAAATTGCGGGTCGTGACCATCACCACGGTATTGGCGTCTTTCAGAAACAGCGAACTGTAGTAAGCGCCTTCGTTCGCCGGCAGGTTGGGCCACGGGTAGGTAATGTTCGTAAAGTTTTTGGCCACGCTGTTGCCGCTCATTACCAGCATGGTGTTCTTTTTCCAGTCGCTACCGATGGAGCGGCCGCCGGCATCCTGGCAGGAGAGCAGCGTTTCTCCCGTAGGCAGTTGGATCAGGTAAGGCGCCCCTCCCCAGATATTTTCGGCAGTAGCCAGCCAGCGCCTTCCGTTTTCCGGTGTACCCATACCCTGGTAATTCCAACTGGCGTCCATCGACGACCAGACGATCCAGGGCGAACGGGTATTGTTGACCGACTCAATGGGGAACACGATGCCTTTGTTGTCTTTCAGAATCAGCGGCACCGGCATGCCATCGCGCATACCGCTGGTATAGGCCACTCGCTTGGGCGATTTCCAGGAAAGCCCGTTATCGGCGGAAGTCACCAGCAGAATCTCCTGCTGCGGATTGCTGGTGCCCGGACCAAACCACCACGCGGCTTCACTGGAGTAAAACAACTGAATTTCGCCGTTGGGAAGCTGAATCATGGCCGGCTCCCAGGAACGACCGCGGGCTACGATGCGGGGCGCATCAAAAGTCCAGCCCCGGTCTTTGCTCACGCGAATCTGAATGTTGCTTCGGTCGTTGGTATCGGGGTTGCCCTTGCCGTTGAAAGCCAGGATGACGTCACCGTTGGCCAGCACCAGCAGGTCCGGATTGGCAAAACCGTAATATGCCGGATCGTTATCGACCATAATTGTATCGGCCTCCGACCAGGTAGTGCCTCCATCGATGCTCCGCCGAATCGCGATGTTGTCCCAGTAGTTCTGCCGGTCGCCGAAGTGGTAGGTCAGCAGCAGGGTATCGCCCTTTACACGGTGCACCCGCCCGTATTCCGCGTATTCGGTTTCGTGCGAAATTTTCCGGGCAGCCGCTTCCCATGTAATGGTCAACGTAGGCGTGGAATTGTCGGCTACCGGCTGGTCATCGGGATGCACGCCCGTATTTCCCGGCGGTGGGGTGGGGTCCGGATTGTTCTTCTTACAGGCCGATAAAGCCAGGAAGAGCGTCAGGAAAAGCGCAATGTGTTGCCGAAAGGAATATAGCATGTGGATTGGTTCAATTCATTTTAACTTGCAAAACGCCTGGGACCATCACCCGCGGCCGCCCAGCCCCTCCTTTTTTCAAGGCTATGATTAGGACACATCTTTATAATTGCCTAATTATGAGCTATTCCACTCCCCTTCTGTTTTAGGCTACGATTAGGACACATTTATAAAAGCTGTCAAATTCCCCTCCTTTTTTCAAGGAGGGGCTAGGGGTGGTCCTTGGCGTTCAGCAAGTTACGTCTATTACCACCCCGCGCGGCGGCCGCCCGACCCCTCCTAAAACAGGAGGGGAGTTTGTTAACTACGCTAATCGCATACACGCCTCTGAGCATGTTCCTACTGGATTATTGATTAGCGCCAGTTGGGGTTTTGGGTTAGGTTGGCGTTGATATCGATTTCAGTCTGCGGAATGGGCAGCCACTTGTGTTTATTCAACTGGAAGTTGTTGAATTCCGGATCGCGGGCTCTCAGTTCGGCCAGTTTGGCTTCTTCATCGAAGTAACCCCAGCGGGCCAGGTCGAGCCAGCGCACGTCTTCACCGGTCAGTTCGGTCACCCGTTCGTGCATGAGTTGTCGTAAGAAGGCCTCCTGACCCAGCCCCGGCTTAGCGGCCGTCAGCGTAGCCAGCCCCGCCCGTTGCCGTACCCGGTCTACGTAAGGATAGGCCTCCGCGGTTCTACCCAATGCATTCAGACATTCAGCATACATCAGCAACACATCGGCATAGCGAATCACCCGCAGGTTGATCGGCCCCTCAAAGGTTTCGTCGTTGCGGTGGTAATCGTTCAGGTATTTGCGGTACCAGACCCGCTTGTCGTTGGCATTCCCGACCAGTTCGGCGAAAGTGCGGCCATAGAAGTTACCAAAGTTGGGGCCTCTCACGTCGGTGGAGTCGTACATCGCCGTGCTTTCCAGGCGGGGATCTCTGCCGCCAGTCGTAGTCGTTTCCTGCAAAAATTCGTACACTACCCAACGGTGCATTTGTATATCGTTGAAGCCACCGCCCGGAGGCGCAATGAAAGGTCCGCGCTGGTTGCCCAGGTTGGAAGTGACGGCATCTTCATCGGTAGTGGACTGCTGGGCCTTGAACTGGATTTCAAATACCGATTCCCGGTTGTTCTCCGTGGTGTGCAGGAAATTGTCCCGGTAGTTGGGCATCAGCTCATACAATCCTTTTCCTTCCCCTTCCACCAGCCAGTTGAAGGCATCGGCGGCCTGCTGGTATTTGCGCTGCTGCAGATAGGCTTTTCCCAGCATTGCGTAGGTAGCCCCCCGGGTAACGCGACCCAGATCAGCCCCGGAATAAGAAGTGGGCAGGTTGGGAGCGGCTTCCGAAAGATCGCGCTCAATCTGCGCCCAAGTGGTTTCCTGACCGGCCTGAGCGGGCAGGTCGGTAGGTCGGGATGGCGTGAGCACCAGTGGGATATTGCCCCAGAGGTTGACCAGGTTGAAGTAATACAATGCCCGGAAGAACTTGGCTTCGGCCAGAATGCGTTGCTTCAGCGTTTCGTTCATGGCTATCTCCGGCACGTAGGCCAGCACCTGATTGGTGCGGTAAATGCCCCGGTAGTGGTGATCCCAGATGTTGCGATGGGCCTCAAAGTTCAGGTCAATGGTGGTAAAGTCAGCCGCGCTGCGCAACGGGGGCCAACCCGAAGAACCCAGGCCATCGTCGGAGCGGGGATTGAGGTACACGACCAGCCAGCGGGCGTAAGCCCCGTTGCGGTAGGCATTGCCATAAACGGCATTGATTCCCAGTATGGCATCGTTCTCGCTTTTCCAGAAATTAGATTCATCCGCTTCGTTGGGATTGGGGACATCCAACGACTTTTCGCAGGAGACCATCCCACCGAAAGCCAGGGCGGCAACTATATAGATCAATAACTTTTTCATAACATTCTTTTTAGCATTGGATGAAGAACCGGTTTAGAAACCAAACTGTAAACCCAGCGAATAGATCCGCAAAGAGGGATACTGCCCGTCGTCCAGGCCCCGCTCGAAGATGTTGACGCCCACAATGTCCGGATCCAGGCCGGTGTATTTGGTGAAGGTGAGCAGGTTCTGCCCGCTCACGTACACGCTGGCCGATTTTACGCCAATGCGGCTCAGCAGCGCTTCGGGCAGGGTATAACCGATCTGCAGGTTCCGCAGCCGCACGTAGGAGCCATCTTCCAGCCAGCGGTCGGTCTGGGGCAGGGAGTTATAGCGGATGCCTTCGTCAGATGTGCCAAAGCCCACCCGGGGGAAATCGGTGTTGGGGTTTTCGGCCGTCCAGGGGGTAATGCCCTGGCGGTAGTTGGAGTTTTCGTCGAAGCGGTCGGTCCACCAGCGGGCCCGGTTGTACAGCTTTTGCCCGAATACGCCGTACCACTGCATCGAAAAGTTGAAGTTCCGATAGGAGGCGTTCCAGATGAGACCGGTTTGCAGTTTGGGCCAGGGGCTACCCACGTAGGTGCGGTCGGTATCGATGTTCAGTTCTCCGTTGCCATCCACGTCTACGTAACGGATATCGCCGGGCTTGGCCCAGGGCTGCACCCCGTGCGCATCAATTTCGGCCTGGTTCTGGAAAATGCCGTTGGTCTGCAATACGTACCAGTCGCCAATGGAACGACCGATCTGGGTTCGGGCATCGCCAAACTGGATGTAGTCCCTTCCTTCGCCCAGGTTGCCCAGCGCAATGACTTCGTTTTTGATGGTCGTCAGGTTGAGCGTCAGGTCCCATTTGAAATCATTTTGGCGTTCCCGGTAGGTGCCGGTAAATTCAAACCCATTGTTGCGCAGGGAAGCCGCGTTGACGGGAGGACTACCTCCGGCGTTGCCGGTGCTGAGCGGAATGGGCAGATAGGGATTGAGTACGTCAATGGTTTTCTTCACGAAATATTCGGCCGTAATCAGCAGGCGATTGTCCAGAAAGGCGGCATCGATACCGAAATTGGTCGTTCGGTTCGTTTCCCAGCGCAGGTCATTGTTGGCCAGCTGAATGTTAATAGCTCCCGGATAAATGCTTTCGTCGGGACCCAACACGGCCCGGGGCAGCGGACTGATCCGGCCGTAGTACTGCCAGGGTCCCAGTACTTCACTGTTTCCCAGTTCACCGTAAGAGGCTCTTACTTTCAGGTCGCTGATCCATGGCACGGCAAAAAACGATTCCTGACTTACCCGCCAGCCCAGCGACAGGGAAGGAAAAGTACCCCAGCGGTAGTTGGGTCCGAAGCGGGAGTCGGCATCGCGGCGGATGGTAGCACTCAGCAGGTAGCGTTCTCCGTAATTATAGTTCAATCGGCCCAGGTAGCCCAGCAGCGCCCGCCTTTCGTTGGTACTGGTCACCGTGGGATTATCGCCCTGGTTCAGGCCGGTAAAGTAGTCACCGGTGCCGGAATTAATGGGCAGGTTCTGCCGCTGACCGGCCAGCACATCGTAATTGAAAGTCTGGTTGCTGATACCTGCCACCGCGCTGATGTGATGATCGCCAAATTGCCGGTCGAAATTGACAGTGTGTTCAAACAACAGGGAAAGAAACTGCGCCCGGTTCTGGTCGGCCGTGGCCAGCACGTTGGGCGTGCCACGTCTGACCACGCCGGGGCGGCGGAAACTGCGGAAATGGTCGAAGCTGGTTTCGATACCCGTATTGAACTTATACACCAGCCCTTCCAGAATGCGGAATTCCACGAAGGCATTGCCCCGCACTTTGTAGTTGTACTGATTGCGCTGCGACAAGCGCTGCAACGCCACCGGGTTGGTACCGAAGGTATTGGCAAAATTTTCGTCACCAATGGCCCAGCCTTCCGGGTTGTTGGGAGCAATGTAGCGGCTTCCCTGAATGGGCATCGTCGGCAGCATGCGCACCATATCAATGAGGGGATTTCCTTCCAGCAGGTCCTGCTGGGTATAAGATAGTTGCAGGAATTCGCCGAAGCGGAAACGTCCCCGCTCGCCCGATGTATTAAGTCGGAGACTTCCCCGGTCGAAGCCGGTACCAATAACGGTGCCCTTGTTGCGGAAATAGTTGCCGGAAATCAGGTAGGTAGCCGTTTTACTGCCACCCGACAGGGTGAGGTTGTAGTCCTGCACGTTGCCCGTTTGCATCACAGCATCCTGCCAGTCGGTATTGACGCTGGGATCGAACTCCGTGGTGACGCTGGTCTGGGGCGTCAGGCCCACGTTGGTGTAAGCCTGGCGGTTGAGGGCCGCAAACTCCGTGTTGTTTGTCAGATCCCAGCGTTTCTGAAACTGCTGCACGCCCGTCTTGACGCTGCCACTCACCTGCATGGGGCCTTCTTTGCCCCGCTTGGTCGTGATGATGATGACGCCGTTGGCCGCCCGCGAACCGTAGATGGCCGCCGCCGAAGCATCCTTCAGAATCTGGATGGACTCAATGTCGTTGGGGTTGAAGTCGGGCGTGGCCGAAGAAAGCATGCCGTCGATGACGTAGAGCGGCTCATTGGCCCCGAAGGTACCGGCTCCGCGGATATCAATTTTGGCTCCCGCCCCGGGTGCTCCCGTATTGCGAACGGTTACCCCCGCGGCCAGTCCCTGAATGGATTCACCCACGCTGTTGGCCGTCACCCGGTTCGACTGCGCCGGGTCAATGGTAGATACCGCTCCGGTCAGGTCTTTTTTCTGTACGGTCTGGTACCCGATCACCACCACTTCACTCAGGGTCTTCACGTCGGGAGCCAGCGACACGTCAACCGTTTCGCGATTGTTGAGGGGAATTTCCTGCGTGAGGTAGCCCACGAACGAAAACACCAGCGTACCGGTCAGGTCAGGCACGTTGAGCGAATACCCCCCGTTTACGTCGGTGGCAGTGCCGGTGGTGGTGCCTTTCAGAATCACACTTACGCCGGGCAGCCCCTCCCCTTTCTCATCCGTTACCCGTCCGGTCACTGTGGCATTGATGCGCGCTGCTACGAGGGGTCGGTGCAGCAGGGAAGCCCGGGCGGCCATCGAAGGAATGCCTTCGGAAGAAAAAACCCGGACTGCAGAAACGTCGGCATCGGCATTCAGACTGGATTTGCGGGGCTCCAGCATTTCCTGCTTCGGATAAATCACGTAGGTGTCACTACCGATCTTCTTGCATTGCAAGCCCTTGGATTTCAGTAGCGCGTTCAGCGAAGTCTCCAGGTTTTCATCCATCTCCACCTGGCTTTCCACCAGCAGGTTCCCGATCAATTCGCTGTCGTAGTTGAAGCTTACCTTGTACCGGGATTCCAGTTCGGCCAGGTATTTTTTCAGGGATTGGGCGGGCTTACCCCGGTCGTCCTGCCTTTGATTTTCCGCGCTCATTGCAGGGACTGCCGCCGGAACCAGCGAAGCAATGTCCTGCGCGTAAGTCTGAAAATGAAGGCAACAAACCAATGGTGTGGCTACCCACAGTTGGCCCATGAGTCGTGTGATCTTCTTCATTGTATGTTGTTGTAAAGTGTCGGAAATAGAATACGGTATTAGATTTTATAAAAAGTTTCAGAAATGATCGGGACGAAGTAGTTTCATAGGCAAGGTGATTTTAATGTGCTGATGGGTTTATCTGTTAATGTGCTGATGGTTAATAAAGAGATTCCATCTTTCTTATTTTTCTCACGCTTTCTGCCAGTAGACTGAAAAAGATGGAATATTTGATGAGCTGAAAGCCGATCGCAGACAGCTAATCAATCCTGATTACATTGTCTTTCCGGTTGATTTTCAGTTGAAACGATTCGGTAATGGCCGTCAGCAGCAGTTCGGGATTGTCGGAAGCCACGGAGCCGGTAAATTTTCGGGCGGCCAGTTGCTCATTGCCGAACTGCAGTCGGAGTCCGTAATTGTCTTCCAGCAGCTGGCCGATTTCGCTGAGTGGCGTTTCTTTAAAAACCAGCCTTTTCTGCACCCAGGAAGAATAGAGCGCCGGATCTACCTTTTTCTTAATCAGCTGGCGGTCGTTGCGCGAATACTCCACCAGCTCTTCGGGTTCCATCACCAGATCGGGCTTGGTCGATTCGTCGGAGCGGTGCAGGCTGATCTTCCCCGAATTGAGCACGACCCGGGTCTTTTCCCTCCGGTTGTTGACGTTGAATTCCGTACCCAGCACTTCGATCTGCAGGTCAGGCGTATGTACGACAAAGCGGCTGGATGGAAGACCGGCGGATTGACTTTCCCGGTTTTTTTTCACTTCAAAATAAGCTTCTCCGTCCAACCACACTTCCCGCCGGTGGTTGGGGCTCCAGTGGGAGGCGATACGGAGCGTAGAGCGGGCGTTCAGCGTGACGGTCGACCCGTCGGGCAGCGTGATGACCCGGCTGTCGCCGTAGTCGGTGGTATAGGTATGGGCCCGGTCAGAATTTACGTACACGTAGAGACTCACGCCGGAAAGCAACAGGATGGTGATGACAGCGGCTACGCGCATCCAGCGACGCCAGAAACCAACAGTGGCCGGATGGCTTTGTTCGGCAACGTCCGGGGTTTCCTCCAGTTGCGCCTGGATTTTTTGCCACATCCCCGCCTGATCAATGTCAGCGACCGGGGTTTTCGTGAACTGCACGGAAAGCAGGATCGCCCGGGCTTGTTCGGCCTGCGTTTGCCGTTCCGGGTGCTGTGCCAGCCAGTTTTGCCAGTAGGCATCGGAAGCCGGTTCAGGACTTCTCACCCACTGCTGGAAGCTTTCATCGGTGATGAGATCGGTAATGGATTCGTCGAAGTTTTTCATGTGCCAGGTAGAATTGACGTGGACCCTGAAAGGACTGGTCATTTTCTACAAAGGCCGCCGGGAAGGAATTTTACATCAGTCAGAGGGATAAAAATTTAAAGAATTACATTATTACGAGGTATTAACAATTAGAATTGCGCACCATTCAATACAATGCGTCTTTTTTTGAAAATATTAAAACAAGAAATGGATATTCAAATGCTGCCGCTTCTGCGTTCAGGAGACGCTTCAGGGTCGGTAAATAGCCAGCAGCAACAGAACTACTTTGTCCAGGTGCGTTTTCAGGACGTCGATGGCCCGGTAGATGAGGTTATAAGCCGACCGCACGCTCATCGCCATCAGGGAGGCGACCTCCTGGTACGACAGGCCATCGTAAAACTTCAACGTAATCGCCTCTTTCTGCCGCGGCGTCAGGGAGTTGAGTGCCAGCAGCATCCTTTCCTTCTGCTCCTGCGACACCTGTTGGGTAATCAGCTCAAATTCGGGTGAAAGCACGATCTCAAAATCGTAGGCTTCGGGTTGAAATAGTTCGCTGGCGTTTTTCCGGAGGCTCACCAGCCTTTTTACAATTTTTCTTTTGAGGGCTTTGAAGAGATAAAACTTGACGGAATTGGTGTCACCCAACTGGTGCCGGTGTTGCCAGAGTTCAATAAACAGGTCCTGTATACAGTCTTCGATCAGTTCCCGGTTGGGTGTAAGGCGATTGCCATAGTGATAGAGCACGACCACGTACCGATCGTATAAGTACGCAAAAGCCTGCTGACTATCCGACCGGAAGTCTTTCCAGGCATCCATATCTGTACTATATACGTGTGCGGTACTCATCTGAAATGCAATTAACCAGAATATAACGCATTTGGTTGCGCTCCGTCGTATCGGCCTGAAATAAAAACGTTTGGATAGGTCCGTTTAGCATCGAACGAATTCCGGAAGGCAAAAGATGTATGGAAGATGGGGAAGTGGGAGAATGGAGGATGGAAGATTCGGAAAGAAAGGAAGAAAAAGAAAATGAGTGCGTGAAAGCGAATTTCTCAATGCTGATTACTAGCAGAGATACGCAAATGTGCCTTTATCCGAGGGATTCTGACCGGTATGTCTTTTATTTGCCGTTTGAATAAAGGCATTGCGCGCATGAACCAATTCCGTTTCCCTGTTTTTCTCTCCTTACTCATTTTTCTTTTCCTTGCTCACTCTCGGTTGTCGGCCCAGGTGATCGTCACCGATACATTGGTCACTGTCAAGGCTGATTCGGTGCAGAAAGATACTTCCCGGTCCATATTCAATTACCTGAAATACCGACTGATTGGCGACGGCAACTTTAGCTGGGGCAACGTAAACCGTACTTTGATGGTCGCCAGGGCCGAAATCTCCTATACTCGTCCGGTCATTTCGATCTCTACCAACCCACGTTTTGCGTTTGGTGAGCAGAACGGTTTGCTGGCCGAACGGGAACCCTACGTAGACTTGTTTATTGATCTGTACAAACAACGCAAAGTGTATGGATTTGCCCTGGGTACGCTCGAAGCCAGCAACCTCCGCAACATCACCGTCCGCCGGCTGGGCGGCTTAGGGGTCGGTTTCCGACTGCTCGACAGCAAAAACCACTCGCTATCGCTCACCAATGCCATCATTTCGGAATTTACCCGCTTCCGGCTCCGCTCCGATGTACACGTGGTGCGGAATTCAGCCCGGCTGAAAGGCAAGCATTCGTTTTTCAGCGACCGGCTCCGGCTCAACCACCTGACTTTTGTCCAGCCTGCCCTCAATATGCCCAACCTTCGCTGGAATACGCTCATTTCGGTAGAAATGCCGCTCAACAAATGGGTAACGGTGCGAACGACCTTTGAAAACGCCTACGAAAGCGTAGTGGAAGCCGGGCGAAAAAACAACGACACCCGCGTCACCTTCGGCATTGCCATCGGCAACCAGAACTGATGCGGGCAGGCATTTTCACTTTCTGCCTGTTTCTATTGCAGAACCGAAGAATAAGCAGATCGAATGAAGCCGATTGAAAATGGTCCTGTAAATTAACATTAACTTGAAAAAAGAGCGCTGGCCTCTTTGCCCAGCGAGGAGCGCGCTGGCTTTGCGCTAGGAAGCATTGGGCGGGGCCGCCAAGGCAAAGTGCCTTTTTTGCGGTTCCCCCGGTACGCCGGAGCGGCCGGGCGTCGCCACGCCGGGATTACTTTTTGGGCAAGCAAAAAGTAACAAAGGCTGCCAAGAAAATGATTTAGATGGTATTAAATCCCATAGTTGGCGTTAACTTAACATTCCGAACAGTACTTTGCCGCTATGATGCACCGGTCCTCCCGATTCAAATCCCTTTCTGCCGAAGACCTGGCCGGGCTGCACAGCACCACCCGACCCTGGACCCTCTTCCAGTTCAACCAACTGGTAAAGGAAACCCTGGCCGATGGTTTTCCGGAAACGTACTGGGTCATGGCCGAAATATCGAAGGTGACCGACCGGGGACACTGCTACCTGGAGTTGGTGGAAAAGGACGAAACCAGCACCCGTGCCCAGGCCCGGGCCACTATCTGGAGCAGCAAATACCGGCGCATTTCGCAGCAGTTTGCGGCCAGCACCGGGCAGCCGCTCCGGCAGGGACTGAAAATCCTCTTCCAGGCCAGTCTGCAGTTCCACGAACTGTACGGTCTCAGTCTGGACATTCAGGAAATTGATCCCAACTACACCATTGGCGAACTGGCCCGGCAACGGCAGGAAATCCTGGAAAGGCTGGAAAAGGAAGGCTTGTTGTTTCTGAACAGTCAGTTGGCCATTCCCATCGTGCCGCAGCGGATCGCCGTCATCTCCTCTCCGACCGCCGCCGGTTACCAGGATTTTATTCACCAGCTGGCTAATAATCCGTACCAATATCACTTTGCATGCACGCTGTTTCCGGCCATTGTACAGGGAAATGAGGCGCCCGCGTCGGTAGTGCAGGCCATCCGGGCGGTGCAGCAGCAGATGCAGGAATTCGACCTGGCCGTGATCATCCGGGGTGGCGGTTCGCAGATGGACCTGAGCTGTTTCGACAATTACGACATCGCCTCTACCATTGCCCGCCTGCCGTTGCCCGTGCTTACCGGCATCGGGCACGAACGCGACGAAACCATTACGGACCTGGTGGCGCATACCCGCCTGAAGACGCCCACCGCCGTAGCGGCTTTTCTGATCGATACTTTACGGGTGTACGAAGAGTCGATTACGGGCATTTTTGGGGAATTGATGACCATGGCCGCCGATCAGCTCAATGCTGCCCGGGAAAACCTGGAAAGGCACAGCCTGACGCTGTATCACCTGGTGGGCCAAACGCTGAACCAGCACCGCGAAAAGCTGAGCCGTCACGAACACGCCCTGATCCGCTACGCCGAACGGCAGGCCGATGCCCAGGCCAAGCACCTGCAACAACTGAGCGACAAGCTGAAGTACGCCACACAATGCCGGCTGCAGGCGGAGAGAAGCCGACTGGAAAAGCACGCCCTGCAAACCCGCCTGCTCGATCCGGCTCAATTGCTGAAACGGGGCCTTTCGCGGACTTACCTCAACGGGAAACTGCTCACTTCGCTGGACCAACTGAAGGAAGGCGACGTGATTGAAACCCAACTGGCCGACGGACGCGTGCAAAGCCTGGTGATCACTTTTCAGAAGGCAACGCCGCCGGATACCGACCCGACTTCGTAAAGCCAGCCATTTTCCCAGACTTTACTCTCCAGGCCGCACCACAGACCAGTTACTTATAACAAAGCTCACATCCAGCCAAAGCCTACTTTACACTGGTTGAGCCACAGCTTTGCACCGGGTGCCGTGCACCCACCTGTTGGAAGCAGGGCCTTTCGATGTTGAGTTCTGAAAAGTAAGCTCTCCACTGAGGAAATTCACCCGCTTTGCCGACGATATAGGCGTCACTTCACCCCATGTTGCCCCCAGCGGGGCTGAAGGGGTTTTTACTTTCCAGGCAACAGCCCTAAACACTGCTATTTTTCACTTACTTTACGAAGGCGCTCCCTGCCAAAGGCAATAAGCGCCGATGGTGGCAAGTGTAACAGACGATAGTAACCACAATAAAACAATGAAAAACGCCCTATTTGACTTTATATCAAAATACATTTCTCTGACAGAAGATGAGAAGAACGCATTACTTTCGTTAGACCTATTTCGCTCGGTAAAGAAAGGGACGACTTTACTCAAAGAAGGACAAAAATCACAAAATAGCTATTTTGTTTAAAAAGGCTGTATTCGGATTTATTACATAATTCAAGTTGTGTCATAGTGTCTTATCCAAAGAATAAGCGAGCAGAAATAATATAATCTTCAACAGAAATCCTTTTTCAGTGACGGTATGAATATGTTTGGGAAACAAACGGGTGATTTGGCTGAACACTTGCTCGATCTTTTGCCGCATCGCTTTTTTGAGATAACTCATCCAAGGTTTATCGGATCGCTTGCTATTTTTCTTGCGTTGCACTTGCAAATAGATTCCTTCGCATTCCGCATAATAATCTTCTTGCTCATAGTCGGTGTAGGCGCTATCGGCATAGAGGTGACTATCTTCTGGCAGGTCAATGTGCATCGTCTGCAACGCCGTCACATCGACAAACGCACCCGGATGAATCAGATACTGCACGGGCCAGCCCTCAAGAGTGGTGATAAGCTGAACACGGAATCCATAGAAGTAGCGTCGCTTGGAAGCGATCTTTCCTCGATACTCTTCTCCCTCTACCAAGCGGGAGCGTCGAATTCGAATATTGTCACAGACGGCCACCGGAAAAGAGTCAATCACATATTCACTGCTTATATTCAACGACTTGAAGAAGTCAGCCAAGTAGTAAAACAAGCTTTCCAGCACAGTTTCCAGCCGGTAAAGTCTTCGATTGAAGGTGGATTTATCCAGCAAGTCCATAATGCGTTTGCAGATACAGCCGGGCCGCTGCTTGATTGCCGTAAAAGTAACGAGCAGCAATCAAGGCTGCTGTCAATATGACTGCATCGGAAACCTTGTATTGATGGCTTCTGTTAACACCGGTTTCCTGGAAGAAATCATCCAGAAAACAGTAAATTGCTATTACTTTCTCAGACATAGTCGTAAGCAGGATTTCTTTGTTGGTCGCACTTCAAAGATAACCTCTGCTTGGGCTATGTCTTCTTTTTGGCTATCTGTTAGATGAATGGATATCGCACAACTTGAATTACATAATAGACGGAGAAGAAAAAACAACAGCTTTCTACACAGAAATGGACGCCTTAACCCCTCATTGCGTTATAAATAAAGCTCCTTCTGAATATTTCATTAGTTGTGTTGAAGACAGTATTCTTACAGTTTCAAATTCTGATATGGAAGTAGAAATAAACAGTAAATTTCCAAAGTTTGAAACCATGTGCAGAATATTGTCGGAAGAATTGTTAGCTAAACAACGAATAGACTTTGACGAGTTTAAGACTTCTTCACCTGAACAACGATACCTGAACTTACTACAAAAAAGACCGGACCTTATTCAACGTGTTCCACAACACCAATTAGCGAGCTATTTAGGTATCAAACCTCAATCATTAAGCAGACTAAGAGCAAAGATTCTTGAAAAAAAGAGCTAAAACGCATTTCTTAACTTAAGTGAACGAGTCCTGGCATCTCGCCCATCTACTTTTGCAGTATCGTTTCACATAAAAAGGAAAGAAATGCAAAAGAAAATTTTATTCATTGGATTTGCCATAATGATCACAAGTACCCTCCAACTCAAAGCACAATATGCTAAAACAGACAGTACCTACAAACGGTGGTTCGTTGGTAGCACCGTATTTTTATTGGGTAATTTGGCTTCTACAAACAGCCCCGACTTCGTTCAACTCAATTTAGGCTATCGTATTACAGGAAAAGATGTAATTACCTTAGAGCCAAAAACCTGGAAATATGCTTGGCCGAATGGTATTCACCCATTTTTTAACAAATCATACGGAAAGCCGGAGGAAGAATTTCCCGGGTATATTCGTGAGTATGGCTTTTCAGTAGCTTACCAACGATTTTTGTCGAAAGGTTTATATGCCGAACTTAATGTAATGCCTGCTTGGCAAACTTTTGTGAATGTTGACGGCAATCAAATCGACAATGGATTTCAGATATTCAATACTTACCGCGTTGGTTATCACATCAAACTTTTTAAGGACAGATTTTTTATTCAACCATCAATTGCAATTACTCACCGTCCTTATCACACAAAAATGCCTGATGGGTTTAAACAGTTAGACGATAAATGGCCGAAATTTGTCTTCGGAGAACCGGGATTTCATTTTGGGTTTAATTTTTAAAACTTATCAGTGGACTAACAAAACTGACTTTAACAAATAATAAAGACAGATTTATGCCCTCGCACAGCTATGAACGTGGCTTCTTGCTGATACTTTGCAGATCTTTCTGTTCATTTATAGGGGTCTTTCCTTCTTTCGGGTGAGGCTTCCCTTTGCCGGTCGTAATCAGGCTGTACAAACTATGATTGATATAATTGCGCCAGGCATTGGAACAATCACCGAAACATTCAATTTGCGGAACCAGCCCCCATTGGGTGAAGCGAATCAGCGTTTTGTCATCCTGTCTGGAGATTTCAAAACTGATTTTGTTGCCCGTCCATTCGCTCTTGTCTTTGATAAAATTCAATAAGCTGTCAGTAACCAGCCAAACCACTTTCGTGTCAGGGATGACCTCAATTAATTTTTGTTTGGAGTAGTGTACATCCCCATAACGAACCTCAAATTCATCGTGTAGCTTTTGTGAATGGCCTTCCATATTTTCGGTCCACCAGCTGCGAACGTTATTGATGGCATCGAATGCTTCTTTCGGAGTCTGACCTACCAAAAGGGCCGTAGTGAAATGCTGATTATCCATGCGCTTTGTATGAATGGTTATATACTCCGATTCGTCTTTGTCTGATTTATTCCTGCAAATTCCATTTTTCGACCAATTGGGAATTGAAGCCGGCTCCTTCTTTGGGATTGGGCTGCCCTTGGCCGGTCGTGATCAGGCTGCGCAGGCTATTGTTTATGTAATTGCTCCACGCATCGAAGCAGACATTGTAGCATTCATAGGTGGGAACTAAGCCGATGTGCGTGAAGACCAATTGGGTTTTGCCTTCCTTTTCAGCGATTTCAAAGCTGATTCGGGTATTCTTCCATTCACTTTCGTCTTGCGTGAAATTGAAATGGTTGTCCATTACCAACCAGACAACTTTCTGGTCAGGGATTACTTCTATTACTTTCATTTTGCAACGATGAACGTCCTTGTACTGATAGGTAAACTCATCATTGAGCTGGTCAGTACTGCCTTCCACGTTTTCTGACCACCATCCCCGAACGTGGTTGATGGCATTGAATACTTCTCTGGGCGTTTTTTCCACCAGAAAGGTGGTAGTGAAGCTTTGGTTATGCATGTGTATGTTTAGTTTTCCGGTTCCTGAATTACTTTTATCTAATCATCATTTTATATGATCATCAGCCCAGCAGCCCGATTAAGAATAGCTCCGGACAGTTTTTCATTTTGCCTGTAAGGATGAGTAAGGAATACAAAGCTAAAGTCCTTATTGATTACCAATCGGGTGCTAAATAGACTTTCTGGCGGGGTGATTTGGACAATATTGAATGCAAGCTTTACTAACAGATAATCAGGACATGGCGATTGGAATGGGCAAAGAGTTGCAACAACCTTCAAGTATGGCTACTCGCCTTGGGGAATGGATAAGTACTAGGACAAAAAGAAATATAAAGTAAGCAAAAATGATTATCTTCCTGAATGCGCAAGAAGTTTATTCATTTAGAGGAGCACGAACTTGAGACTCTGGAGCAAGGCCGCAAGCATCATCCCA
>Ga0209902_100518_pt1 | contig 38370 bp, 30 predicted proteins | sample FECB27metaG_FD_188304 | JGI IMG/M metagenome (GOLD analysis project Ga0209902, IMG submission 188304) | Cyanobacterial communities from the Joint Genome Institute, California, USA - FECB-27 (SPAdes) (version 2) | ecosystem: Environmental > Aquatic > Thermal springs > Hot (42-90C) > Microbial mats...
CCCCGCCAATGTGTTCACCGATCCCAGGCTGGCGGCGCGATGCGCGAGTTTCAGGGCGTTGAGGAAGCGCTTGGTCGCGTCGAAATCGTCGCCGACGGAGAAGCTCAGCACGCCGCCGAACCCGGTCATCTGGCGCTTTGCGATGTCATGCCCCTTATGGCTCTCCAGCCCGGGATAGAAGACCTGGGTCACCTTCGGATGATCGTTCAGATATCGTGCCATCGCCATCGCCGTCTCGTTCTGGCGGGCGACGCGGAGTTCGAGCGTCTTCAGGCCACGCAGCAGAAGATAGGCGGCAAAGGCGCTCAGGCTGCCGCCGGTGATCTCGCGATAATGATAGACCTTGCGGATCAGGTCGGCGCGCCCGGCAAGGACGCCGCCCATCGCATCGTCATGACCGCCCAGGAATTTGGTCGCGCTGTGCGCCACCAGATCGGCGCCCAGCAGGATGGGAAGCTGATTGATCGGGGTAGCGAAGGTGTTGTCGACGATCGAGATCGCCCCCACCCTTTTTGCCGAGGCGATGGCGCGTTCCAGATCGACGACCTTCAGCGTCGGATTGGTCGGGGTCTCAAGATAGACGATCCTGCAACCGCGCGCGATCGCCGCATCCAGCGCATCGCCGTCGCCGGTTTCCACCAGTTCGACCTCGACCCCCATTTGCGGCAGGAATTCCAGGAAAAGCTTGGATGTGCCGCCATAGCTGTCGGAAATGGAGACGATCCGGTCGCCCGGGTGCGCGAATGTGAACAGCGCGTTCGAAATCGCGGCCATGCCGCTGGCGAACGAGGTTGCGGCCTCTGCGCGCTCGAGCAGGCGCACCTTTTCCTCGAACACGCCGACGGTCGGATTGGTGTTCCGGCTGTAGATATGACCCTGGGTCCGTTCGAGCGCGACGTCCAGCCAACTGTCGATATCGGGATAAGCGAACGGCGCGCTCTGCACGATCGGAACCTGCGCGGCGCCGAAAGCGAGCGGCGTTTCCTCGCCACCCCATGCGGCGATCGTCGACGGTTTCCAGCTATTCGAACTCATTGGGGCCTCCCCTGGTTTGTCATGCCGCGCGACATTAGGCGGGGATCGGCGACGCTTGTGGTCAAAAGTGACCACAGACCGACGATTTTGTTCATTATGAGTGCGGATTCCGAAAATTTCCGCCATTCAGGGGCCTGAGTGACCCGGGAGGGCTGATTGAAGATTCTGGACCGCGTCGACCGCAGGATCCTCGACATCCTGCAGGGCAACAATCAGCTTACCTATGCGGAGCTTGCCGGGCTTGCCGCGGTCTCGCCTTCGTCTTGCCGACGCCGTGTCGAGGCGCTTCGACGCGATGGCGTGATCGTCGCGGACGTCTCTATCGTCGATCCGGAGATACTCGGCCCGCGGCTGAAGGTGGTGGCGCTGGTGACGCTGGAGCGGGACACGCCCGACGGTCATCAGTCGTTCCGCAGATCGATGAAAGCGTTGCCGCAGGTCGTTCAATGCCAGTTCGTCTCGGGAAGCTGCGACTATGTCGTTCAGCTCGAACTGATCTCCATGGCGGAATATGACGAACTGCTCGATCGCCACTTCACCGCGATGCCGATCGTCAAGCGCGTGGAATCGATGGTCGTCCTGAAGGATGTGAAGAACGGCACCGGCGGCCGCATCCGTTTTCCGGATGATCGGTGAACCGGTTCGTGGCGATCTCCGGATGTTCCGGTGGCGGGAAATCAACCCTGATCGCCGAACTGGGCCGTCGCGGATATGCGGTGGTGCCGGAGCCGGGCCGACGGATCGTTCGCGAGGAACTGGCCGGCAACGGCGCGGCGTTGCCCTGGGTGGACGAGGCCGCTTTTGCGCGCAGGGCCGTTGCGATGGCGCTGGACGACCTCGCATGTCTCGACCGGGGCGGCGCATGGACGTTTTTCGACCGTGGGTTGATTGACGCCGCCGCGGCGCTCCAGCATGCGACGGGTGAGCCGGCACTGGACGATATTGCCGCATCCCGCCCCTATCACCGCCGCATCTTCATGGCGCCCCCATGGCCGGACATCTACGCGATCGATGCGGAACGGCGGCATGACGTCGATGCGGCGCTGGCCGAATATGCGCGCCTGATCGATGCCTATGGCTCGCTTGGCTACGAGATCCTGATCCTGCCGAAGACGACGGTTGCCGCTCGTGCCGATTTCATCCTGGAAACGCTGAACAAATAGCGCTTTTCGCGAAATCTCGTCGGGCTGTGCGGCAGATCACAGCATTCGTAACATTTGCGTGCGAAGCGTTCGCGGCCGGAGATGCGTTTCATGCTCCGGGTGTGAGGATGTAACTATGAAGCACACTGCCGTGGGTTGGCCGAGGCCCGAACGAACTTCGGGCAAGACCGTGATCGGATTGCGCGTCGACGATGCCCTGCTCGACGCCCTGGACAGCTGGATCATGCGCCAGTCATCGGAACTGACCCGTCAGGATGCGATCCGAAAGATCGTGATCGACCATATCGCGGACTAGAATCCGGCGTTTCGGGACATGAATCGCTCAGCCGGTCCGTAAGGATCGGTGCGCGACCATGGTTCCCCGCGGGGGCCGGACGTGTCGATGGAAAGACAGCACTTCGACACGCCCGGCCCCGGCGAACGACCGGGCGCGATCCGATCCGTCCTAGCGAGCGCCGCCGAAGCGGAAGCTGGCCGAGATGCCGTAGAAGCGAGGCTCGCCGGCGATGAAGGTCGGCAAGCCGAGCGCGTCACCGGTATTGCCGGCATCCTTGATATATTTCTTGTCGAATGCGTTCTCGACGAACAGCTCGACGCGCCATGCGCCGTCGGCGTGCTCGTAGCCGAGCCTGGCATTGACCAGCGCATAGCCCTTCTGGAACTCGTCCTGGATATTGTCCGCGACCAGCGCGGCCGGCGGCTGCTGGAGCGCGGGACGGTCGTTGTCGTCGTCGAAGAAGACGCTCGACTGCCAGGTCAGGCTGGGCGTGAAGGCGACGCGACCGGGGCCGACGGGCAGCGACAGGATCGCGCCGATCGCCGCGGAATGATCGGGCGACAGGCGGAAGCGATTGCCGTTGCGCACACCGGTCTTGAAGCGACTGTGGTTGAACGCATAATTCGCGAACAGGGTGATCGCGTCGTCGGGCGTCCAGCGTGCCTGACCCTCGAAGCCATAGCTTTCGGCCTTGCCCGCATTGGTGGTGATGATCTGGGTGCCCTGCTGCACCGTCGTCTGAAAATTGTCGTACTGGTAGAAGAAGATCGCGCCGTCGAGGAACAGCGTGCGATCGGCGAGCGCGGTCTTGGCGCCCAGTTCGAAACTGTCGACCGTTTCGGATTCGAGCAGATCGAAGCGCGTGGCGCCGAACGGTGCGGAGGGGCCGCCCGCGGACAGGACTTCGGGCCGGCGGCCGCGCGAATAGGTCGCGTAGATGCTCGAATCCGCGTTCGGCGCGTACCGTGCAGTCAGGCGCCAGGTCAGTCCCCCGTCATTGAGGTCGGCGGCGTCCGTGCCGCCATTACCGGCCGTCGGCTGCACGCCGAGCCCGAACAGCGGCACCGGATAGGCGGCGGAGGGCGGGATCGATGCCGCGCCGGGCGCCGCCAGCGCCTGTAGCAGTGCGGTACGCACGGCGGCAGGCTGGCCGAGCGCGCCGATGAAGCCGCCCAGGATCGAACGGCCGTTCAGCACCGAGGCGGTGAAGCGGCTACGCTTGTCGTCATGGCTGTAGCGCACGCCAGCGCCGAGTTCGAAGCTTTCGGACACCCGCACCGTCACGTCCCCGAACAGGTCGAAGGCGTTCGTCCGCGAGAAGTTGGTGCTCGTTTCGCCATGCGCGGCTTTCAGGTTCGCCGCGATCGCCTGTGCCTGCGGACCCGCAAGCGCGACGCCATAGCTCTGCGCGACGCCCTGGAGCAGAGCGCCGGTGAAGGCTGTGTTGGCGAGGAGCGCGGCCGGCATCGGATCGGTCGCGGGACGGCCGGGGATCGGGCCGGCGAGCTGGCCGGTCAGCCGGGCGAGCGCGGCACGTTCGTCGAACTGGCTCGGCGTGCGCTGCGATCCGCTTTCGTGGAAATAATTGGCGCCGACGAATGCGGTGACCGGGCCATCTTCGAAGGTCAGGCGCAGTTCCTGGCTGGCCTGTTTGCCGCGCGCGTCTTCGGCGGCGGTCAGCACGGGCAGCGAGATGCCGTCGGCGTCGAAGATCTCGAGCGAGTCGAAGCGGCGCCAGGCGGTGATCGAGGTCAGCTTGAAACGATCGTTGAGCTTCCAGTTGAGGATGCCGGTGACGCCCTTCACCTCGCGATCGAGGCCGAGCGGCAGGCCGCCTTCGAAACCCGCGCCGGGCGCAAGCGCCGCGCCGCTGTTGCGGCCGGCATCGCCGATCACCGCACCCGTCGTCGGATCGGTCGGGCGATAGGCGATCGACTTGAACGCGGTGCCCGCCGGCTTGTCCTTCTGGTAATTGCCGATGATATCGAGCGAGACGTCGCCCAGATCGGCATGGAATGCGCCGCGTAACGCCCAGGTGTCGGCCGAATTGAAGTCGCGGCCGCCCAGCAGATTGTCGATATAGCCGTCGCGCTGACGCACGCGTCCGGCAATGCGGAAGGCGGCGCTGTCGCCCAGCGGCAGGTTCGCCATGCCGTCGAGCAGCCAGCTATTGTAATTGCCGTAGGACGCCTTGCCGGCAAATGCCGCCTCGCGCGGATCGGCCTTGTTCTGGATCAGGTTCACCGCGCCGATCAGTGCGCCCCGCCCGTACAGTGTCGATTGCGGCCCCTTCGCCACTTCGATCCGTTCCATGTCGAACAGCTCGACATAGGAGCCGCGCGACTTGGAGATGGAGACGCCGTCCTGGAAAACCGACACGCGCGGCTCGTTGAAGGCGCTGCCGCTGTCGGACGTGATACCGCGCATCACGAAGCCCGGATTGTTGGGGGACTGATTCTGCACGTCGAAGCCCGGTACGAAGCGCGAGAATTCGTCGAATTCCTCGATACCGAGCCGTTCGAGTTGCTCGCCGCCGAATGCGGTGAGCGCGATCGGCACGTCGATCGGATCCTGTTCGCGAAGCTGCGCGGTCACGACGATCTCGTCGCGCGCATCCGTCTCTTCGGGCGCGGTCTGGGCATGGGCCGGCGTCGCGAGCGCGATCAGGCTGGTCGCGGCAAGCGCGAAGGAGCGGACGGTCATGTGCATTCCCCTTTGTTCTTCGCCACGCCGCTAGGCCCCAACTATGAAAGACACGTGACGTTCGGTCGGAACTCGTCCTAAACCGCGCGGCAACCCATTGCTCAGGAGCCGACATGATTTCCACCGCCCAGGATGCAGGCGCGATTCTCCAGGCGCTCGGCATATCGCCCGCGCCGGACGGGCGCCGCGTGCGATCGCCGATCGATGGCGGTGAGATCGGCTGCGTGGCCGATTCGTCGCCGGCCGAGGTCGCACATCGCATTGCGCGCGCGGATGCCGCGTTCCTGGCCTGGCGCGATGTTCCCGCGCCGCGCCGCGGCGAGCTCGTCCGTCTGTTGGGTGAGGTGCTGCGCGAGAACAAGGACGCGCTCGGCCGGCTCGTGACGCTCGAATGCGGCAAGCCGCTCTCCGAAGGGCTCGGCGAGGTCCAGGAGATGATCGACATCTGCGATTTCGCGGTCGGCCTGTCGCGCCAGCTTTACGGGCTGACCATCGCCAGCGAGCGCCCCGGTCACCGGATGAGCGAGACCTGGCACCCGCTGGGGCCGGTGGCCGTCATCACCGCATTCAACTTTCCCGTCGCGGTCTGGGCCTGGAACGCGGCGCTCGCGCTGGTCTGCGGCAATCCGGTGATCTGGAAACCCTCGGAAAAGACGCCGCTGACCGCGCTTGCGGTGATGGCGCTGGCCGAACAGGCACTCGACCGGTTCGGCGATGCACCCGCGGGCCTTCTCCAGATCGTCACCGGCGGCGCGGAGGTCGGCGCGGCGCTGGTCGACGATCCCGCGATTCGGCTCGTCTCGGCCACCGGCAGCACGCGGATGGGGCGGATCGTCGGCGAACGCGCGGCGAAACGCTTTGCGCGTTCGCTGCTCGAACTGGGCGGCAACAATGCGTCGATCGTCACGCCCGCCGCCGACACGGATCTGGCGCTGCGCGCCTGTGCCTTCGGCTTCATGGGCACGGCGGGGCAGCGCTGCACCTCGCTCAGGCGCCTGTTCCTGCATCGCTCGATCCATGACGCCTTTCTGGATCGGATGCGCGCCGCGGCCGCCTCGATCCCGGTCGGCGATCCGCGCGATTCCGCAAAGCTGGTCGGCCCGCTGATCGACGAAGCCGCATTGCAGGGCATGGAGCGCGCGCTGGAGGCGGCGCGCGCGATGGGCGGCGTGGTGAGCGGCGGCGAACGGATCGATGGCCTTTATGTCCGTCCGGCGGTGGTCGCGATGCCGGCGCATGCTGGGCCGGCGCTGGAGGAGACCTTCGCGCCGATCCTCTACGTCTTCGCCTATGACACGCTGGACGAGGCGATCGCGCTGCAGAACGCGGTGCCGCAGGGGCTGTCATCGAGCATCTTCACCACCGACATGCGCGAGGCAGAGCGCTTCGTCTCCGCATCCGGCAGCGATTGCGGCATCGCCAACGTCAATATCGGCACGTCGGGCGCGGAAATCGGCGGTGCGTTCGGCGGCGAGAAGGAAACCGGCGGCGGACGCGAATCCGGTTCGGATAGCTGGAAAGCCTATATGCGACGGCAGACAAGCACGGTGAACTGGTCCGGCGCGCTGCCGCTGGCACAGGGTGTGAAGTTCGACATCTGATCTGAGTTCCTCTCCGTCATTCCGGCTTGCGCCGGAATGACGGAGAGTCATGCGGCTCTAACGCTGCGCTTCGGCCACCGCCATCAGTGCGAGCAGGCCGACGGACATGCCGCGAAGGCTCTCGCCCTTCTCGACATCGATATATTCGTCGGGCGCATGGGCGCGGCCGCCCTTTCCGCCCGATCCGATCGTGATCGCGGGAATGCCCAGGCTGATCGGGATGTTGGCGTCGGTGGACGACGCGTAGACATCGGGCGAATAACCCTGCGACCGGATCGCGGCGGTGGTCAGCGTGACGATCGGCGCATCGGCGGGCGTGGTGCCGGCCGGACGATCGCCGATCAGCTTCTTGTCCGCAGTGACGGGGCCTTCGCGGGTCGAGCGCGCGGCATTCTCGCCGGCGACCGCCTTGTCGATGATGGCCAGCAGCTTCTTGTCCAATATGTCGAGTTCGGCCGCGCTTTCGGAGCGCATGTCGAATTCCATGAACACCGAATCGGGGATCGAATTGACCGAAGTGCCGCCGCCGGTGACCGCCGCCGCATAGGTCGTCTTGGGATTGGTCGGGGGCACGATCTCGTAAAGGTCGGTCACCGTCTTCGCCATCGCCGCCATCGGATTGACCAGGCCGAACGCGCCGAAGCTGTGGCCGCCCGGCCCCTTGAATGTGACGCGATAGCGTTTCGACCCGACGGCGCCGTTGGTGACGCGCGCCGGATTGACGCCGTCGACCGAGAAGAAGGCCGCGGTGCGATCCTTGTAGCTGCCCTTGGTGAAGAAGTGACGGACGCCGCGCAGGTCGCCCTGCCCCTCTTCGCCCACGGAGGCGAGGAACAGGATGTCGTGGCGGGTCTTCACCTTGCCCGCGTCGAGCGCGCGGATATAGGCGAGCAGCGTGGCAAGGCCGCGCGTGTCGTCGCCGATGCCGGGTGCGGAGAGCTTCGTACCCTCGCGCTTCACCCTCACATCGGTGCCTGCGGGAAAGACGGTGTCGAGATGCGCGGAGATGACGACGAACTTTCCACCCGCCGGGCCGGTGCCGCGGCGGATGCCGATCACATTGCCGACGGGATCGGTCTCGATATCGGTCAGGCCGAGCGCCTCGAATTTCGCGCGCACCGCGGCGCCGCGCTTTTCTTCGCCGAATGGCGGGGCCGGGATTTCGGTCAGCTCGACGATCTCTTCGACGAACCGGTCATGCTCGCGATCGAGCGTCGCCGCCGCCTGTTTCCAGGCGCTGGTCGCGCGCAATGCGGTGATCGTGCGGTCCGCCGGCACACGCGACTGCGCGCCCGCCGCCACGGGGGCGACGAGCGCGAGAGCGCATGAGATGCGGAGCGCGGTCGAAAATATCGAACCGCGCGCCACCATCACTTCTTGCCGAGCGTGAGGCCGCCGAAACGCTTGTTGAAGCGTGCCACCTGACCACCGGTGTCGAGCATGGTTCCGCGGCCGCCGGTCCAGGCCGGGTGCGCCAGCGGATCGATTTCGAGCTGCATCGTGTCGCCTTCCTTGCCCCACGTCGTGCGGGTCTGGAAGATCGTGCCGTCCGTCATCTGAACGCTGATCATGTGGTAGTCGGGATGAATGTCTTTTTTCACGTCAATGCTCCGGAATTGGCTGGTTTCCGACCAGCCTGGGGATGCGAAGGCGCGCCCTTAGGGCAGAATCGCCGTGGGATCAACCAAAGTGTCTGTCAGGCGTCGGCCGGCGGATCCGCGATCATCGCGGTGAACTCGCACTCGGCGGCCAGTTCTCCGTCGATCAGCGCCTTGCCGGCGAATTTGCAGACGCGCGCACGCTTCTGGACGAATTCGACCTGCAGGCTGAGCAGGATGCCGGGCTCGACGGGTTTGCGGAACTTAACGCCGTCGATGCTCATGAAATAGACCAGCTTGCCCGACCCGGCGAGGCCGAGCGATTCGACGGCGAGAACGCCGGCGGCCTGCGCCAGCGCCTCGACGACGAGCACGCCGGGCATGATCGGCCGGCCGGGAAAATGACCCTGGAAGAACTGCTCGTTGATCGTCACCGCCTTGATCGCGCGGATCGACCGGTCGGGAACGAGTTCCTCGACACGGTCGACCAGCAAAAGCGGATAGCGGTGCGGCAGTGCCGCCATGACCCGCCGGACGTCCAGCGGGCCGATGGCGGGCCTGGGAGCTGCGTCTTCGCTCATCGGACCTGGATCAGCGGCCCTGGGGCGGCGTCTGTGCCGGCTGCGCGGGTGCTGCGGGCGCGGTCACGTTGATCGTGGGCAGCGCGGTGTTGAGCTGCGCCAGAACGTCGTTGGTCACGTCCACGCCGGGGCCGATCGCCAGCGTCGCTTGAACGTCGACCGCGAAGTTCGCGCCGCGTGCGGTCATGACCTTCTGGATGATCGGGTTCAGCGCGGTGCTGATCTGCTGGACCACGAACTGGCGATTGCGCTGGATGGTCTGTTCGCTGTTCGCCAGCTCCTGCTGCGCGGAATTCTGCTTAGCCTGCAGCGCATTGATACGCGTCGTAAGTGCGGCATCAGGGGCCTTGCCGCCGGCAGCCGTGCGGATCGCCTCGGCTTCGGTCTGGAGCGGCGCACCAAGCTGCTGCGCGCGGGCCTGCAGCGTCTGGACCTGCTGCTGGAGCTGGGTGTTGGCGACCTTGCACGCATTGCATTCGCCGAACACGCGCTCGTTGTTGATCACGACGACGACGGCGGGCGGCGCCTTCTGCGCGAGCGCGGGCGAGGCAAAGGCGAGGCCGCACGCAGCGAGCAGCGCCTTCTTTGAGATCTGGGTCATCAGAATTGAGTTCCTACGTTGAAGGTGAACAACTTGGTATCGTCGCCGCGCTCCTTGATCAGAGCACGCGCTACGTCGATGCGGAACGGTCCGAAGGGCGAATTCCAGTTCACGCCGAAGCCGACCGAAACGCGTGGCTTGGGTGAATTTCCGAGGAACTGCTCTTCGAACGGGGCGATGGTGTTGCCGTACAGCGTCGTGCCGGTGCCGCAGATACCGGTCGACGGGACCTGGGTGAGCGCGCCGCTGGTCGTATCCTGGCACTGCTGCCGTCCACCCGAATCGAGGATCGGCAGGATCTTCGACGTGGGCTTGCCGTCCGCATCCACCGGGAAATCGGCGAGGGTGGTCAGCTTTGGACGGCGCACGCCGAAGACCGAGCCGACATCGACGAAGATCGACGGGCGCAGACCCATTTCGCGGGCGCCGGAACCCAGCGGAATCTCGAGCTCCGCGCGGCCCATATAGTAAGTGCGGCCGCCCAGTGCGTCGTCGACGATCGAGTTCCGGTCGGTGACCAGCGTGTCGGTCGTCGCGTCATATTGGCGACGCTGCACACGCGGGCCGACGCCGCGAATGTCGAAGCCGCGGATCTGGGGCTCGCCCAGGAAGAAGCGATCGGTCAGGCGGATCTTCTCGACCGGATTGCCGGCGCTGTCGACGCGCTGATTTTCCAGCGGCAGCATATGCCCGCCTTCGAGGCTCAGCGAGAAGATGAAATTGCCCAGCACCTTCCAGTATTTGGACGCGTTGGCGACGGTACGGAGATACTTCACGTCGCCGCCCAGGCCGGCGAAGTCCTGGCTGACGCTCAGGCGGTTGCCCGCCGAGGGACGCAGGCGGTTGTTGGTGTTGTCGAACGCGATCGTATAGCCCAGCGAACTGGTCAGGCGCGTGCCGATCGCGTCGCAGAGATAACGGCCGGCGAGCAGCGGTTCGCACTCGCCATTGCTGTTGAAGAAGGTGTTCCTGTCCAGCGTGACGTCGTCATGGACCAGCGAATAGCGGACCTGCGCCTGCCAGAACTCGGTCAGCGGCACGCCCGCGCGGATCGAGAAGCCGGTCGAGACCTGCTGGTAGGTCGTGTTGCGCTCGCTGCCCAGATAGTTGAACGAGTTATAGTCGCGACGGAAGATGTCGCCGCCCAGCGCGATGTTGCGATCGAACAGATAGGGCTCGGTAAAGCTGGCCTCGATCGACTTGGAATAGCTCGAATAGTTGATGCTCGTGCGCAGCAGCTGGCCCTTGCCGCGGAAGTTGCGCTGCGTGATCGAGGCATTGACGATGAAGCGTTCGAGGCTGGAGAAGCCAGCGGAGAGCTGAAGCTCGCCGGTCGACTTTTCCTGGACGTTGGTTTCCAGGATGATCTTGTCGGGCCCCGAACCGGGCTTCTGCTCGATCTCCAGATTCTCCTGGAAGAAGCCGAGCGAGTTGATGCGGTCCTGCGAGCGCTTCACCTGGAAGCTGTTGAACGCGTCCCCTTCCGCCAGGCGGAATTCTCGGCGGATCACCTTGTCCTGCGTCTGGGTGTTGCCGTTGATCTCCACCCGCTCGACATAGACGCGCGGCGCGTTCGCGACGCGGAAGGTCAGCCCCATCGTCTTTTCGGCGCCGTTGCGGCGGAAATTCGGGTTCACGTCGGCAAAGGCGTAGCCGAACAGGCCGGCGGTCTCGGTGATGCCGTCGACCGTGTCCTCGACGCGCTTGGCGTTGTACCAGTCGCCCTTCTTGATCGTGATCAGCTTGTTGACGGTATTGGTGTCGAAGTCGCGCAGTTCGCTTTCGACCGCGACGTCGCCGAACTTGTAGCGATCGCCTTCCTCGACGACATAGGTGATGATGAAGTCGCGCTTGTCGGGTGTCAGTTCCGCTACCGCGGAGATCACGCGGAAATCGGCATAACCCTCGGTCAGGTAGAATTGGCGCAGCTTCTGCTGGTCATAGGCCAGACGATCGGGATCGTAGCTGTCGCGCGAGCTGAAGATGCGGAACAGGCGCGATTGCTTGGTCGCCATCTGCGAACGCAGGTCGCCGTCCGAGAATTTCTCGTTGCCCAGGATGTTGATCTGGCGAACCTTCGAGCGCGGCCCTTCATTGACCTCGAACACGATGTCGACGCGGTTCTGGTCGAGCTGGACCATCTTCGGTTCGACCGTGGCGGCGAAGCGGCCCTGGCGGCGATAGAGCTCGATGATGCGCGCGACGTCTGCGCGCGCCTTGGAACGCGTGAAGATCTGGCGCGGCGCGAGACGGATCTCGGGGCGGATCTTGTCTTCCTTGATCCGCTTGTTGCCCTCCAGGATGATGCGATTGATCACCGGATTCTCGCGGACCTCGATGGTCAGCGTGCCGTTGTCGTCGCGGATCTGGACGTCCGCGAACAATTCGGTCGCGAACAGGTCCTTCAGCGCCTGATCGACGCTTTCGCGCGTATAGACGCCGCCGGGACGAAGCGCGGTGTAGGACCGCACCGTATCGGGCTCCAGTCGCTGTGATCCAACGACGTTCACCGCCCTGATGGTGCCCGAAACCGGCGCCGTCGGCGCCGGAGCCGCGGGTGCGGCAGGCGCGGTCTGCGCCAGGGCAGGAAATGCCTGGCCGGCCAGCATGGTGCCGACCAGCAGCACCGCCATGTTCCGCCTGCCGAAGCCGATGGTTTCTTTCGCCTTCACGCCCATCCTACCCTGAAATAAACTCGCCGCCCCGCTGGCGGCCTTTAGCAGCGCACTGCCCTGCCCGATCACCGTCAACCGATCAAGCGCGACAGACTTTCCCAGACACCGAAAGACGACAAATCGTTGAAGGTCACGAACATCATCAACGCAAGCAAAGCCAGCATGCCGGAACGAAATGCCCATTCCTGAGCGGCTGCCCCCACGGGTTTCCGCCGAACCGCTTCGATCGCGTAGAAAAGCAAATGTCCGCCATCCAGCATTGGAACTGGCAACAGGTTGATGAATCCCAGATTAATCGAGATGAGCGCGACGAACCAGATAAAGGTTTCCAGTCCGATAGACGCCATTTCTCCCGACGCCTGTGCGATCTTCAGCGGCCCGCCCAGTTCTTTCACCGATCGGCGGCCGGTAATGATCTGTCCGAGTCCGTCGACCATCATGCGGACGATCTCGCCGGTCTGGCGCACGGCGACGCCCGGCGCCTCCAGCAGGCCGACATCAACCCTCACCTGCGGCGGCGGCGCGATGCCGAGCAGTCCGGTGCGATAGACATTGCCGAAACGGTCGCGCTGGATATCGACGCCCGGCGCCGTGATCACGCGAAGCGGCCTGCCGTCGCGAACGATCTCGAACGCCATAACCTCGTTCGGGCGCGGTTTCACGATGCGGACGATATCGCCGAAGCTGTCGGTTTCGCGGCCGCCGATCGAAACGAAACGGTCGCCGGCCTTGAACCCCGCCTTGGCGGCGACGCTGCCGGGCTGGATCGCGCCCGCGATAGGCTGGGTCCGGTCGTCGCCATGGATCAGCGCCAGCGCGCTCAGGATCAGGATCGCGACAAGGAAATTGGTGACCGGCCCCGCCGCCACGATCAGCGCGCGCTGCCATACCGGCTTCGCCTGAAACGTCTGCTCGCGCTCGGCTTCCGGCAGTGCCAGCCAGTTGGGATCGGGCTGGCTGGCGCCGTTCATGTCGCCGGCGAAGCGGACATAACCGCCCAGCGGGAGCCAGGCGAGCTTCCAGCGCGTGCCGCGCCTGTCCGTCCAGCCCTTGATCTCCCGGCCGAAGCCGATCGAGAATGCGTCGATCTTCACCCCGAACCAGCGCGCGACGAAATAATGGCCGAGCTCGTGCACGAAGACGAGCGGCCCGATGACCAGCAGGAACGCCAGGATCGTCAGCAGGAGTCCGGGGTTTTCAGTCACAGCCAATGTGTCTTGAGGCCCTCTTCGGCCAGGATGCGCGCTTCGCGGTCGATCGCGAACACGTCTTCGAGTGTCGCGGGGTCCGCCGGGTCATAGCGCCCCAGCGTCTCCACGACAACCGCCACGATATCGAGGAAACCGATCCGGTGATCCAGAAAGGCACGGACCGCCACTTCGTTGGCGGCATTCAGGATGGCGGGCCGTGCGGCGCCGCCATCGAGCGCTTCGCGGGCGACGCGAAGCGCGGGAAAGCGTTGCAGATCGGGCGTTTCGAAATCGAGCCGGCCGAGCGCTGCGAAATCGAGCGGCGTACAGGGCGCCTCCATCCGTTCGGGCCATGCGAGCGCATAGGCGATCGGGGTGCGCATGTCGGGCGTGCCGAGCTGTGCCAGGACCGACCCGTCGACATAGTCGACCATCGAATGGATGACCGATTGGGGATGGACGATGATCTCGATCCGGTCCGATCCGACGGGGAACAGATGATGCGCCTCGACCAGTTCGAGGCCCTTGTTCATCATCGTCGCCGAGTCGACCGAGATCTTGGCTCCCATTGACCAGTTCGGATGCTTCACGGCCTGCTCGGGGGTGACCGGCTTCATCCGGTCGAGGCTCCAGTCGCGGAACGGCCCGCCGCTGGCGGTCAGCACGATCCGGCGCACGCTGTCGAGCGCGTTGCCGTCGAGGCACTGGAAGATCGCATTATGCTCGGAATCGACCGGAAGCAGCGTCGCGCCATGGCGGCGGACGGCATCCGTCATCAGCGCGCCGGCCGACACCAGCGCTTCCTTGTTGGCGAGCGCGATCGCGCCGCCGCGCCGCACGGCCTCCATCACCGGCGGCAGCCCGGCACAGCCGACGATCGCCGCCATGGTCAGATCGGCCGGGCGGGCGGCCGCATCGGCGACCGCGACGGCGCCCGCCGCCACTTCGATATCCGTTCCCGCCAACGCATCACGCAACGCGCCGAGGCAGGTTTCGTCCGCGACGACGGCCAGCTTCGCCTGTGTGCGCCGCGCGGCCGCGGCCAGGCGATCGACGTCGCAATTCGCCGTCAGCGCTTCGACGCGAAAACGATCGGGGTTGCGCTCGATCAGGTCGAGTGTCGACCCGCCGACCGATCCGGTCGCGCCCAGGATGGTGACGCTTCTCACAGCAGGCCGTCGGCAAGGATCAGGATGGCGACCATGGGCGCGACGGGCACCATCCCGTCGAGCCGGTCGAGCACGCCGCCATGGCCGGGCAGCAACGTGCCGCTGTCTTTCACGCCCGCCCTGCGCTTGAGCGCGCTTTCGAACAGGTCGCCGCCCTGCGCGACCACCGCGAGTATCAGGCTGGACAAAGCGAGCCCCATCGCCAACCCGCCCCATTGGGCGAATGCGAGGCCGGTGAGCAAAGCCGCGACCATGCCGCCGCCAAGCCCCGCCCAGGTCTTGCTGGGGCTGATCGCGGGCATCAGTTTCGGGCCGCCGATGGCGCGCCCCGCGAAATAGGCGCCGGTGTCGGTCGCCCAGACGATCGCCAGTGTCCAGAAAGCGAGGATCGCGCCATCGTCCAGCCCACGGATGAAGACCAGCGCCATTGCCGGAAGCGCGACATAGCCGATGCCGGCGGCTAGCTGCGTGTTGCGCGTCACGATCCCGGTGAAGAACGTCGCCGCCGCGATCAGGCCCAGCGCGAAGAAATCCGGACCGGCAGCCAGAGGAGACAGGATCGCCAGCGGCACCGATACCGCGAACATCGCGATGCGCTTGTCGACCGGGCTCGCCTTGGCGAGATCCGCCCATTCGGCGAGCATCAGCAGCGACGCCACGCTGATCAGGATCCAGAACGCGACCCCGCCGGCCAGCAGCGCGCCGACCGCCACGGCGATCATCACGATCGCGGCGGCGGCCCGGCGTGGAAGATCGGACGCCTTGCCCGGTTCAGGAGATGTCATAATCCGCCGAAGCGCCGCTCGCGACGGCCGAACTGGCCGATCGCGGCGGCCAGTGCCGCGTGATCGAAGTCGGGCCAGAGCGTGTCGACGAACATCAGTTCGGCATAGGCCGCCTGCCACAGCAGGAAATTGGACAGCCGTTTCTCGCCCGAAGTGCGGATGAGCAGGTCGAGCGGCGGCAGGTCGCTGGTATCGAGTCTCGCTTCTACGTCCGCGTCCGCGATCGCCTCCGGATCGATGCGGCCGGCAACGGCATCCGCGGCCAGGCTGCGGATCGCGCGGACCATCTCGTTCTGCGCGCCGTAATTGAGCGCGATGACCAGCGTTGTGCGTGTGTTGGCGGCGGTTCGGGTGATGGCGGCCTCGATCAGCGACACGATATCGGGCGCAAGCGCGCGATAGTCGCCGATCACCCGCAGCCGCACGCCGGCATCGGCCAGTTCGTCGATATCGTCGACGATGAAGCGGCGAAGCAGCCCCATCAGGTCGCCGATCTCGGTGGCGGGGCGCCGCCAGTTCTCGGACGAGAAGGCATAGAGCGTCAGCACTTCGATCCCGAGATCGCCCGCGGCGCGCACGGTGCGCCGCGCGGCTTCCACGCCCTGCTTGTGTCCGGCGACTCGCGGCAGAAGCCGCTTCTTCGCCCAGCGCCCGTTGCCGTCCATGATGATGGCGACGTGGCGCGGGGCATTGCCCGTTCCCGTCGCCGGATTGAGATCGGCTTTGGCGGCGGCCTGGCTCACTGGCCGAGGATTTCCTTTTCCTTGCCCTGTGCCGCGGCGTCGATGTCGGCGATCGTGCTGTCGGTCAGCTTCTGCACTTCGGTTTCGAGGCGCTTGCGCTCGTCCTCGCTGATCTCGTGCTTCTTCTCGTCGGTCTTTAGGCTGTCCATGCCGTCGCGCCGGACGTTCCGGGCGGCGATACGTGCCTTTTCAGCATATTGGCCCGCCAGCTTCGCCAGCTCCTTGCGCCGTTCCTCGGTCAGATCGGGAATCGGCAGGCGCAGCGTCTGACCGTCGACGATCGGGTTGAGCCCGAGTCCCGCGGACCGAATCGCCTTGTCGACCGGGCCGACATTGGTCTTGTCCCACACCTGGACCGAGATCATGCGCGGTTCGGGAACCGAAACGGTCGCGACCTGATTGATCGGCATGTGCGCGCCATAGACCTCGACCGTCACGGGATCGAGCAGCGACGTCGACGCGCGGCCGGTGCGCAGGCCGCTCAGGTCGTGCTTCAGGGATTCGACGGCGCCGTTCATGCGGCGCTCGAGATCGGCCTTGTTATAGGCTGGCATCGCTCATCCTTTCTCGTTCTGGACGATCGTGGCAGTGCCTTCGCCGGCGAGAACGCGGGACAGATTGCCCTCGTCGCGGATGTTGAAGACCACGATCGGAATATTGTTGTCGCGGCACAGCGCCACGGCGCTTGCGTCCATCACCTTCAGATCGTCCGAGAGGACCTTGTTGAAAGTGACTGTTTCATAACGCGTTGCCGTTGCGACCTTCTTGGGGTCCGCATCATAGACGCCGTCGACGGACGTTCCCTTGAACAACGCGTCGCACTTCATCTCGGCCGCGCGCAGCGCCGCCGCGCTGTCGGTGGTGAAATAGGGATTGCCGGTTCCCGCGGCGAAGATGACGACGCGGCCCTTCTCAAGGTGCCGTTCGGCGCGCCTGCGGATGAACGGCTCGCACACGGTGCTCATCGGGATGGCGGACTGGACGCGGGTGTCGACGCCGATCTGTTCCAGCGCATTCTGGACGGCGAGAGCGTTCATCACCGTCGCCAGCATGCCCATATAGTCGGCGCTGGTCCGCTCGAAGCCGGCGTCCGCGGCGGCAAGCCCGCGAAAGATATTGCCGCCGCCGACGACGATGCAGAGTTCGAAGCCGGCCTCCCGGGCCGCCTTGATCTCGCCCGCGACGCGCGCGACGGTGCCCGGATCGATGCCGAACTGGCCCTGCCCCATCAGCACCTCGCCCGAGAGCTTGAGCAGGATGCGATTGAAGCGTGGCCGGGTCATCAGCGCCAATTATTCCGATCTGGACAGGAAAGTGGCGCGGACATTAGTCAGCCCGCGCCGCAAAGCCAAGTGCGGCTTGTCGTGGATTTTCGGTGCAGGGTCTGCACCTCACCCTGCCGCCCCCGTCTTTGCGGAAGCGGCAGGTTGAGTGGCGGGCTTCAGGCGACGCCCGCAGCCGCGGCGACTTCGGCGGCGAAGTCGCTCGTTTCCTTCTCGATGCCTTCGCCGAGCTGGAAACGGACATAGTCCTTGAGCACGATCGGGCTGCCGGCTTCCTTGCCGGCGCCGGCGACCACGTCGGAGATCTTCGTCTTGTTGTCCATGACGAAGAGCTGGCTGAGGAGCGCGTTTTCCTTGCGGAACTTCGCGATCGAACCCTCGACCATCTTGGCGACGATATCGGCCGGCTTGCCCGATTCGGCGGCCTTTTCGGTCGCGATCGCGCGCTCACGCTCGACCATCGCGGAATCCAGGCCGTCCTCGTTCAGCGCGAGCGGGAACGCTGCCGCGATGTGCATCGCGAGCTGCTTGCCCAGCGCCTCGAGCTTGTCGGTCGGCGCCGCGCTCTCGAGCGCGACGAGCACGCCGATCTTGCCCATGCCCGGCGCCGCGGCGTTATGGACATAGGAGACGACGGCGCCCTGCTCGACCGAAAGCGAGCGGGTGCGGCGGAGATTCTGGTTCTCGCCGATCGTCGCGATGTTGCTGGTCAGCTTCTCGGCGACGGTTTCGCCATTGCCATAGGCCGTGGCGGCCAGCGCGTCGATGTCGCCATCGGCGTCGAGCGCCAGCTTGGCGACGGTGCCGACATATTCCTGGAACTGCTCGTTCTTGGCGACGAAGTCGGTCTCGGAGTTCACCTCGACCGCGGCGCCCTTGGTGCCGGCGACGGCGACGCCGACCAGGCCCTCGGCGGCGGTGCGGCCGGCCTTCTTGGCGGCGGCGGCAAGGCCCTTGGTGCGCAGCCAGTCGATCGCGGCCTCAATGTCGCCATTCGTCTCGGCGAGAGCCTTTTTGCAATCCATCATGCCCGCGCCGCTGCGGTCACGCAGCTCCTTCACGAGTGCGGCAGTGATTTCCGCCATGATCTCTTCCTTTTTCAGATCGGTTGAATGGAGGGCGGGCGCCGTTAAGCGCCCTACCCCGCCAATATTTCAGTCAGACGACGCTCAGGCGTCGCTCTGAACCTCGGTCTCCGCGGCAGCGGCGGCCGGAACCTGTTCGTCCTCGGTCTGCGCCGCAGGCGCCTCGACCAGGGCGGGCTCCACCGGCGGCTCGACGAACGCGCCGAAATCCTGACCGCGAACCTGCTGACCACCCTTGGTCGCCGCAGCGGCGATCGAATCGCAGTACAGGCGGATGGCGCGGCTGGCGTCGTCGTTCGCGGGAACCGGGAATGCGATGCCGTCGGGCGAGACGTTCGAATCGAGGATCGCGACGACCGGGATGCCGAGCGTGTTGGCTTCCTTGATCGCCAGCTCTTCCTTGTTGGCGTCGATCACGAACATCACGTCGGGAATGCCGCCCATGTCGCGGATACCGCCGAGCGACAGCTCGAACTTGTCGCGCTCGCGGGTGAGCTGAAGCACTTCCTTCTTGGTCAGGCCGTGCGTGTCGCCCGAAAGCTGCTCTTCCAGCGCCTTGAAGCGCTTGATCGAGTTGCTGATCGTCTTCCAGTTGGTGAGCATGCCGCCCAGCCAGCGATGGTTGACATAATGCTGGCCGGCGCGGCGCGCGGCCTCAGCGATCGGCTCCTGCGCCTGGCGCTTGGTGCCGACGAACAGGACCTTGCCGCCACGCCCGACGGTCTGGTCGACGAAGTCGAGCGCGCGCGCGAACAGCGGCACGGTCTGCGACAGGTCGATGATGTGCACCCCGTTGCGCTCGCCGAAGATGTACGGCTTCATCTTGGGGTTCCAGCGGTGGGTCTGGTGGCCGAAATGCGCTCCGGCCTCGAGCAATTGCTGAATGGTGACGACAGGTGCCGCCATGGTCTTTCTCCTTCCGGTTGATCCTCTGGGAAGCAAGAACCGCAGACTGGCCACGGCACCGGTATGTGCGCTTCCCATGTGGAATAGGCGGGGCGCTTAGCGTCGCACCGAGAGGAAATCAAGTGTTGACGGCGGAACAAAAAGGGAACATACGGCTTTCCATCGGAACCGAGCACCGCGTTGTCGCTTTCGCTCGCAACAGTTCCGGCCCGTAACCGTTGTGGGAATACGGGGCTCAGGAGGTTCGCAATGGCTGGTTTCGTATCGGGTCTGCTCTTCGTCGCCGCGCTGATGACGGGTCTCGGCGTCATCATATTCACGCTGGTCGGACGATGGGATGCGATATTGGCCGCTCTCGCCGGGCAGCCGATTCCCGAACGCCCCCATGTCGTTTCGCGCCGCGTCGTGCGGATGCGTCCGAAGGTGCGGCGTTATCGCCCTGCGCCTAGCCGGCAGCAGATCCTGCGCGCAGCCGCTTGACCTTCGCATAGCTGCGCATTCCCAGCGGGATCATCGCAAGATAGATCAGGCTGATCACCGAGAGCGTCGCCCAGGGCGCCGAAAGCAGCGCAGCACCGAGCAGACCGACGATCGCGATCGCCTCCAGCCGGATATTGCGGCGCAGTTTGAGCGACGACCAGCTGAAGGTCGCGACGTTCGAGATCATCAGGAACGCAACCACGACCAGCCAGGGCGCGACGATCCATGCTTCGCGCGCCGTGGCGGCGGGTTCTCCCAGCCACAGCCAGATGAACATCGGCAGCAGCGCGAGACCGGCGCCGGCCGGCGCGGGGACGCCGGTCAGGAAGCCGGCGGATTTGTGCGGCTGCTCGGTCGCATCGATATTGGCGTTGAACCGCGCGAGGCGCAGCGCGCAGCATACCGCATGCGCAAGGGCGAGCACCCAGCCGAATTGCGGCAGATATTGCAGCGACCAGAGATAGATGATGATCGCTGGGGAAACGCCGAACGCGATCACGTCGGAAAGCGAATCGAGCTCCGCGCCGAAGCGGCTCTCGCCCTTCAGCAATCGGGCGATACGCCCGTCCAGGCCGTCCAATATGCCGGCGACGATGATTGCCGCCGCCGCCCTTTCCCAGTCCCCGGCAATGCCGAACCGGATTCCGGTCAGGCCGCAACAAAGGGCAAGCGCCGTGACCGCGTTGGGCGCGAGCGCGCGAAGCGGGATGCCCCGACGCGGAGACGGGGTTCGTTGCTCGCTCATTGCGGAATGGCATCCTGTGGATCGTTACGGGCGACGATGCCCAGGATCGTCTCGCCGGCGACGCACCTCTGGCCCAGCGCGACGCGGGGGGCCGTGCCCGCCGGCAGATAGACGTCGACGCGGCTGCCGAATCGGATCAGCCCGATCCGCTGGCCCGCGGCGACGATGTCGCCCGGCTTCACGAACGGAACGATGCGGCGCGCGACCAGACCGGCGATCTGGGTGAAGCCGACGCGCATGCCGTCGCGATTCTCGACCAGGATATGCTGGCGTTCATTGTCCTCGCTCGCCTTGTCGAGGTCGGCGTTCAGGAACTTGCCCGAAATATAGATCACTTGCCTGATCGTGCCGCCGATCGGCGCGCGATTGATGTGCACATCGAACACGCTCATGAAAATCGAGACGCGGGTCAGCGGCGCATCGCCCAGCCCGCTCTCCCCCGCCATCTCGCGCGGGGGCAACACCGTCTGGATCAGCGTGACCATGCCGTCGGCCGGCGAGACGATCAGATCGTCGCCGCGCGGCACCGAACGCACCGGATCGCGGAAGAATGCCGCGACCCAGATGGTGATGCCCGCCATCGGCCAGGCCAGGGTTTCCCACGCCATAAAGGCGAGGAAGGCCGTGATCGCACCCGAGATCAGGATATATTTGCGACCTTCGGGATGGACGCTGGGCCAGCGCCATTTGACGCCGGGGGTCATCGCCGTGCTTTCCGGCTGCATGATTTCCTTCATCCGTCTTCTTTAGGGGCGCATCCGGCGGGTGACAACGCTCCGATGCTCAGATGAGGAGGCCCGCCGGTTGATTGCGGCTGCACGCGCATATAGGGGGCTTGCAAACTCCCTGGGAAAGAAAGCGAGCAGCGCATGGCGAAGATCAAGGTGAAGACCCCCGTCGTCGAGATCGACGGCGACGAAATGACCCGAATCATCTGGCAGTGGATCCGGGAACGCCTGATCCTCCCCTATCTCGACATCGATCTGGAATATTACGATCTCGGCATCGAGAAGCGCGACGAGACCAACGACCAGATCACGGTCGACGCCGCCAAGGCGATCCAGAAGCACGGCGTCGGCGTGAAGTGCGCGACGATCACGCCCGACGAGGCGCGCGTCGAGGAATTCGGCCTGAAGAAGATGTGGAAGTCGCCCAACGGCACGATCCGCAACATCCTGGGCGGCGTCGTCTTCCGCGAGCCGATCGTGATCAACAACGTTCCCCGCCTGATCCCGGGCTGGACCGATCCGATCGTCGTCGGCCGTCACGCGTTCGGCGACCAGTATCGCGCCACCGATTTCCGCGTGCCCGGCCCCGGCAAGCTCAAGATGGTCTGGACCGGCGAGGACGGCCAGCAGATCGAGGAGGAAGTGTTCGACTTCCCGTCCTCGGGCGTCGCGATGGGCATGTACAATCTCGACGATTCGATCCGCGACTTCGCGCGCGCCAGCATGAACTATGCGCTCGATCGCAAATGGCCGCTCTACCTCTCCACCAAGAACACGATCCTCAAGGCCTATGACGGCCGCTTCAAGGACCTGTTCCAGGAAGTGTTCGATGCCGAGTTCAAGGATCAGTTCCGCGACGCGAACATCGTCTACGAGCATCGCCTGATCGACGACATGGTCGCGTCCGCGCTGAAGTGGAACGGTCGCTTCGTCTGGGCCTGCAAGAACTATGACGGCGACGTCCAGTCGGATCAGGTGGCGCAGGGCTTCGGCTCGCTCGGCCTGATGACCTCGGTGCTGATGACCCCGGACGGCAAGACCATCGAGGCGGAAGCCGCGCACGGCACCGTCACCCGCCACTATCGCATGCACGAACAGGGCAAGGCGACGTCGACCAATCCGATCGCGTCGATCTTCGCCTGGACCGGCGGCCTCAAGTTCCGCGGCAAGTTCGACGACACGCCCGATGTGGTGCGTTTCGCCGAGACGCTGGAGGAGATCTGCATCAAGACCGTCGAGGACGGCGGCATGACCAAGGACCTCGCGATCCTGATCGGCCCCGAGCAGGCGTGGATGACCACGGAGCAGTTCTTCGAGGCGATTCGCGTCAACCTCGAAAAGGCGATGGCCGACTGGAAATAAGTCGCAACCGACCGATCAAAGGAGGCCTCGGCGAAAGCCGGGGCCTTTTTTGTTGCGGAAGCGATCCATAGGCCTTCTCGCGCGTTCCGCACATGATATCGACAGCTCGTCGAACAGCGAAAGGCATTCCCGACCCATGGCGCGCACCGGAAAGACCCGTCTCGAAGTCCGCAACGCGGCGCCGTCCGATGTGGTGGGCATCCAGCGGCTGATCACCCGCGCCTATCCCGACCTGTCAGGCTACACCCAGGGCGTGCTGCGCGGGCAGATCAACAATTACCGCGAAGGCGTGTTCGTCGCGCTCTATGACGGCAAGATCGTCGGCTATTGCGCGTCGATGCGTGTGCCCGCCGCGCTGGCGCTAGGCGCGCACGACTGGGAAGAGATCACCGGCAACGGCTTTGGTTCGCGCCACGATCCCACCGGCGACTGGCTCTACGGCTACGAGATGTGCGTCGATCCCAAGCAGCGCGGCCTGCGCATCGGCCAGCGGCTTTACGACGAACGCAAGGAACTCGCCGAACGGCTGGACCTCTCGGGCATCGCCTTTGGCGGGCGCATGCCGAACTATGCGCGCCTGAAGCGCAAGGTCGGCAGCCCGGACGATTATGTCCGCAAGGTGATCGAGGGGAAGATTGCCGATCCGGTCATCGGCTTTCAATTGAAGAATGGATTCGAATTCGTTGGAATCCTGAAGAATTATCTCCCGGAGGACAAGAAGTCGGCCGGCAATGCCGCGCATATGGTGTGGCGAAACCCCTATGTGGAGGCGGACGCTCCCAAGGAATTCCGGGTTCCGCGCGGAGTGGAAAGCGTGCGGCTGGCGACGGTGCAGTTCCAGGCGCGCGCGGTTGCGAGCTTCGAGGAGTTCATTCGCAACGTCGAATATTTCGTCGATGTCGCATCGGAATATCGATCCGATTTCGTCGTGTTTCCCGAGCTCTTCACATTGCCGCTGCTGAGCTACGAAACGCGCAAGCTCTCTCCCATGGAGGCGATCGACGCGCTGACCGCCTACACGCCGCGGATCACCGCCGAACTCAGCCGGATGGCGCTGGAATATAATATCAACATCATCGGCGGATCGCACCCGACCAGGGCAGACGACGGCGATATCCAGAATGTCGCCTATGTCGCGCTGCGCGACGGATCGACCCATGCGCAGGAGAAGATCCACCCGACGCCGAACGAACGCTATTGGTGGAACATCAAGGGCGGGGATTCGATCGACACGATCCAGACCGATTGCGGGCCGATCGGGGTGCTGATCTGTTACGACAGCGAATTTCCGGAACTGGCGCGCCGCCTGGTCGATCAGGGCGCGCGGATCATCTTCGTCCCCTTCTGCACCGACAGCCGCCAGGGCTATCTGCGCGTCCGTTATTGCAGCCAGGCGCGCGCGATCGAGAATCAGTGTTTCATGGTGCTCTCGGGCAATGTCGGCAATCTGCCCGGCGTCGACAATATGGACATCCAATATGCGCAGAGCTGCATCCTGACGCCATGTGACTTCCCATTCGCGCGCGACGGCATCGCGGCTGAGGCGACCGAGAATGTCGAAACGCTGACCATTTCCGACGTCAATCTGGCGGACCTGACCTGGGCGCGCGCCGAAGGCACGGTGCGCAACCTCAACGATCGCCGTTTCGACCTCTATCATATCGAATGGGATACGGCGCACGCCCATCCCGACGCGCTGCCGGTCGGCCCGGCACCGGCGGAGAAGCACAGCCCCGGCGGCGGTTGAGCCGTACAAAAGGCGTCCCGGCGGCGGCTGAGCCGTACAAAAAGCGCCCCGGCGGCGGCTGAGTCCGATCAGCGCCCGAGCAGGGCCTGATCGACCATTTTTCGCGCGATCTCGCGCTCGCCCATGATGGTGAGGTCGGCACCCAGCTTTTTGAGATGGCCGATCTCCACATCCGAATGCGCGCGCGCGACGATGCGGATCTTGGGGTTCAGCTTGCGGGCCTGGGCGACGATCTGGCCGGCCTCGAAGCTTTGCGGGATCGCGACGAACAGCAATCGCGCATCCGCGATCTCCGCGCGCTTCAGCAACTCGGGGTGGGCGGCGTTGCCGGTCAGCACCGTCGCCTGCTCGTCATTGGGCAGCGCGAGCGCGTCTTCCTCCATTTCGATCACCGTGAACTTCTCGCCCGCCTCGACCAGGCTTTCGCCGACGATCCGGCCCACCCGGCCATAGCCGATCAGGACGATATGGCCGGAGATCGGCGGCTTGGGCGGCCCGCCGATCGCATGGTCGCCCGCCCCCATGGCCTTGCCGATCAGGCGGTCGATGGCGACGAACAGCAGCGGATTGAACAGGATAGAGATGATCGCGCCGGCGAGGATCAGATCGCGCGCATCGGCAGGGATCAACTGGAGCGACGAACCGAGCGTCGCCAGGATGAACGAGAATTCGCCGATCTGCGCGAGGCTCGCCGAAATGGTCAGCGCGGTCTTTCCCGACCTGCCGAAGGCGCGGACGATGCCATAGGCGGCAACGGACTTGCCGACGATGATGATCGCGACCGTGCCCAGCAATGGCAACGGATCGGTCAGCAGGATATAGGGATTGAACAGCATCCCGACCGACACGAAGAACAGCACGGCGAATGCGTCGCGCAGCGGCAGCGTTTCTTCCGCCGCGCGCTGGCTGAGCGGCGATTCGGCCAGGATCATGCCGGCGAAGAAGGCGCCGAGCGCGAAGGACACGCCGAACAGCATCGCCGCGCCGAAGGCGACGCCCAGTCCGATGGCGAGCACGGCCAGGCGGAACAGTTCGCGCGATCCGGTATGCGCGACATGGTGCAGCGCCCAGGGAATCACGCGCCGCCCGACGATCAGCATGAAGGCGACGAAGGCGACGACCTTGCCGACGGTGATTGCCAGCGTCGCGCCGATCGAATGTTCGCCGCCGCTGCCGGCAAGCGCCGGCAGCATGACCAGCGCAAGGACCATCACCAGATCCTCGACGATCAGCCAGCCGACCGCGATCTTGCCGCGTTCGGTGTCGAGGATGCGGCGTTCCTGCAGCGCGCGCAGCAGCACGACGGTGCTTGCGACCGACAGCGCCAGACCGAAGACGAAGCCGGCCGCGATCGTCCAGCCAAGGAGATATGCCAGCCCCATGCCGAGCAGGATCGCCACCGCGATCTGCACCAGAGCGCCCGGAATCGCGATATTCTTGACCGACAGCAGATCACGGATCGAGAAATGCAGGCCAACCCCGAACATCAGCAGGATCACGCCGAGTTCGGCCAGTTCGTTTGCGATCGCCTGATCGGCGACATAGCCGGGCGTGAACGGACCGACGAGAACGCCAGCGAGCAGATAGCCGACAAGCGGTGATATCCGGAGGCGAAAGGCCAGCGCTCCAAGGATGAAGGCGAGCGTGAGGCCCGCGACGATAGTGGCGATCAACGGTGTTGCGTGCGGCATTCGGTCTCCTGAGGATGGCTCTTGCTAACCGTTGAAAGTGTCAATTGCGACCCTGTGGAGCGCTTTTTCTACCGTCGCGCTGGAAATCGCCGGAGCCAGCCGCAATGATGCGCAATGGCCATAACAATAGAATCCCACGCCTTCAGCGATTCGCTCGTCATCCTTGGTGCCGCCGGGCTCGTCATCCCGGCATTTGCGCGCTTCCGCATCAACCCGGTGATCGGGTTCATCCTGGTCGGCATGCTGGTCGGCCCCTCCGGGCTCGGCACGTTGGTCGATCGGGTGCCATGGCTCTATTATTTCACGATCACCGACACCCATTCGATCGAGCCGTTCGCCGAACTCGGCATCATCCTGCTGTTGTTCTCGATCGGGCTGGAGCTGTCGTTCAAGCGATTGTGGAACATGCGGCGGCTCGTCTTCGGCCTGGGCGCGTCGGAACTGGCGCTCTCCGCATTGGTGATCGGCATCGCGCTCGCGACCATGGGGCAGAGCTGGACGGGCGCGATCGGCCTTGGGCTCGCTTTGTCGCTGTCATCGACCGCGCTGGTGCTGCCGATGACCGGTACGGTCAGTCCGGTCGGGCGATCGGCCTTTGCCATGCTGCTGTTCGAGGATCTGGCGCTCGTCCCGATCATCTTCGCGCTCGGCGCGCTTGCGCCGCATGCGCAGAGCGATGGCGTCGACAATCTGGTGCGCACGCTGTGGCTGGGCGGGCTGACCATCGCCGCGATGATGGTGCTCGGCCGGCTGCTTCTGCCGCGCCTGTTCGCGCAAGCCGCGCGGACCAAGAGCCCGGAACTGTTCCTGTCGGCGAGCCTGCTGGTGGTGATCCTTGCCAGCATCGCGACCACCGCGGTCGGGCTGTCGCCCATCGTCGGCGCGCTTCTCGCCGGCCTGCTCATCGCCGAGACCGAATATCACACCGAAGTCGAGGTGATGACCGCGCCCTTCAAGGGGCTCGCGCTCGGCGTGTTCCTGATCACCGTCGGCATGAGCCTGGACATTCGCGTGATCGCGGAGAACTGGCTGCCGCTGACGGCGGCCGTTGTCGGCGTCGTCGTGGCGAAGACGGTGATCACCACACTGATCCTGCGCTTCAGCGGCGAGCGGCCGGCGGTGGCGGCCGAAACCGGGCTGCTCATGTCGTCGCCGTCCGAAACCACGCTGATCGTGCTCGCCGCGGCGGTGCAGGCGCAGCTCATAACGCAGCAGACCGCATCCTTCTGGCAGATCGTCACCGCACTCGGCCTCACCATCACGCCGCTGTTGGCGCGCGTCGGGCGTGACGTCGCCCGCAAGGTCGAACTGCGCGACGCCCCGGCCGACGAGGAACATGGCGAGGGAGAGCCCCGCGCGATCGTGGTCGGCTTCGGGCGCGTCGGATCGCTGGTGGCCGATATGCTGAAAGCGCACGGCAAGCCGATGATCGCGGTCGAGGCGGATATCGACGCGGTCGCCCGCGCCCGCCGCGAGGGCCATTCGATCATGTTCGGCGATATCGGCCGGCCCGGCATGCTGGACCGGCTGGATCTCGAAAATGCCGGGGCCCTGATCCTGACCATGGACGATCCGGTGCAGGTGGTCCGCATCACGGCACAGGTGCGCAAGCGCTATCCCGATCTGACGATCGTCGCGCGCGCCCGCGATACCGAACATGCCGCCGAGCTGTATCGCGCCGGCGCGACCGATGCGGTGCCAGAGACGCTCGAAAGCTCGTTGCAGCTGTCGGAAGCGGTGCTGGTCGATCTGGGCGTGGCGATGGGGCCGGTGATCGCGTCGATTCACGAGAAGCGCGACGAATATCGCAAGATCATCAAGGATCACGGCCATATGGACCGCGAACCCCGATTGCGGCGCACGAAATTGAGCGACGTGAAGGGCTAGAGCGATTTCGAGGCAGATGGAATCATCTGCCGGCTCAAGCCGCAGACCAGCGTAAGTTAAATCACGGCAAACCAAGGGAAATACAGAGTCGATCCGGTTCAATCTGAACCGGATCGACTGTTAAGGTCAGCGCTGGCTCAGGCCGGCACCGACTCCAGAACGCCGCGCACCGCGGTCAGCGCATCCGCGGCCTTGTCGCCGTCCGGTCCGCCGCCCTGTGCCATGTCGGGGCGGCCGCCGCCGCCCTGCCCGCCCAGCGCAGCCACCGCCGCCTTGACCAGGTCGACCGCGCTCACCACACCCACCAGATCCTCGGTGACGCCGACCGCGACCGAAGCGCGTCCGTCATTGACCGCGACCAGCGCCGCGACGCCCGATCCGAGGCGCGCCTTCATCTCGTCGACCGCGCCGCGCAGGCCCTTGGGGTCGAGCCCCTCGACCACCTGGCCCAGGAACCCGTGCCCGCCGACCTGTTCGGGGCCGGCCGCATCGGCCTTGCCCGCACCGCCGCCCATGGCCAGCGCCTTCTTCGCATCGGCCAGTTCGCGCTCGAGCCGCTTACGCTCGTCGAGCAGCGCGGCGACGCGCGTGGGCACTTCGTCAGGCGCCGATTTGAGCGCGGCTGCGGTTTCCTTCAGCCGCTCGTCGCGGGCGTTGAGCCAGGTCCGCGCGGCCTCTCCGGTGAGCGCCTCGATCCGGCGTACGCCGCTTGAGACCGCGCTTTCCGACACGATCTTGAAGATCGCGATGTCGCCCAGCGCGTTGACGTGCGTGCCGCCGCACAACTCGACCGAATAGTTGCGCTCGTCGCCCCGACCCATCGAGAGCACACGGACCTCGTCGCCATATTTCTCGCCGAACAGCGCCAGCGCGCCGGCCGCGACCGCGTCGTCGGGCGTCATCAGCCGGGTCGTCACGCCTTCGTTGCCGCGGATCTGCGCATTCACATCGGCTTCGATCTCGGCGATCTGCTGCGTGGTGAGCGCGGACGGGTGCGAGAAGTCGAAACGCAGGCGATCGGGCGCGACGAGGCTGCCCTTTTGCGAGACATGGCCGCCGAGCCGGTTGCGCAGCGCCGCGTGGAGCAAGTGCGTCGCCGAGTGGTTGGCGCGGATTTGCCCGCGGCGCTCGGAATCGATGACGAGATGGACGGTGTCGCCCACCGCGATGCCGCCGGCCTCGATCACGGTCTGGTGCGCGTGCAGGCGCCCCAGGGGCTTCGACGTGTCCTTGACGACCGCCTTCAGTCCCTTGTCGTTGTCGATCGTGCCGGCGTCGCCCATCTGGCCGCCGCTTTCGCCGTAGAATGGCGTCTGGTTGGTCAGGACCACCAGCGTGTCGCCGGCGACGGCGCTGTCCACGCGCTTGCCGTCCTTCACGAGCGCCAGCACCTGCGCCTCGCCTTCGGTCGAGGCATAGCCGATGAATTCGGTGCCGCCGAGCTCCTCGGCGATGTCGTACCAGATCTCGTCCGACGCCTTTTCGCCCGATCCCTTCCAGGCGGCGCGCGCCGCGGCCTTTTGCGCCGCCATCGCCGCGTCGAAGCCGGTGCGGTCGACGCTCAGCCCGCGCGGACGCAACGCGTCCTCGGTCAGGTCATAGGGGAAGCCATAGGTGTCGTAGAGCTTGAACGCGGTCTCGCCGGGCAAGGTATCGCCCTCGCCCATCGCGCCGGTCGCTTCGTCGAGCAGGCGCAGGCCGTTCGACAGCGTCTGACGGAAACGGGTCTCTTCCTGTGCCAGCGTCGCCTCGATCAGCGGCTGCGCGCGGACCAGCTCGGGAAAGGCTGCGCCCATTTCTGCGGTCAGCGCGGGCACCAGACGGTGCATCAGCGGTTCGCGCGCGCCCAATATGTGCGCGTGACGCATGGCGCGGCGCATGATCCGGCGGAGTACATAGCCGCGGCCCTCATTGGCGGGCAGCACGCCATCCGCGATCAGGAATCCCGACGAACGCAGATGATCGGCGATCACCCGGTGGCTCGCCTTGTGCTCGCCATCGGTGGCGGTGTGGGTCAGCGCGCCGCTTTCGGCGATCAGCGCCTTGAAGGTGTCGGTATCGTAATTGTCGTGTACGCCCTGCAGCACCGCGGCGACGCGTTCCAGCCCCATGCCCGTATCGATCGACGGGCGCGGCAGGTCGCCGACGATCTGGTCGGCCTCCTGCAGGAACTGCATGAAGACGAGATTCCAGATCTCGACGAAACGGTCGCCATCCTCATCGGGCGATCCCGGCGGGCCCCCGAAGATGTGATCGCCATGATCGTAGAAGATTTCCGAACACGGACCGCACGGCCCGTCCGATCCCATCGCCCAGAAATTATCCTTGGTCGCGATGCGAATGATCCGGTGATCGGGAAGTCCGGCGACCTTCTTCCACAGATCGAACGCCTGATCGTCGGTGTGATAGACGGTTGCGGTCAGCCGATCGGGATCGAGGCCCCATTCCTTGGTCAGCAGGGTCCAGGCGTGGAAGATCGCCTGTTCCTTGAAATAGTCGCCGAAGCTGAAATTCCCCAGCATCTCGAAAAAGGTATGATGGCGCGCCGTATAGCCGACATTGTCGAGATCATTGTGCTTGCCGCCGGCGCGGACGCACTTCTGGCTCGACACCGCGGTCGAATAGGGGCGCTTCTCCAGGCCCGTGAACACGTTCTTGAACGGGACCATGCCGGCGTTCACGAACATGAGCGTCGGATCGTTGTGCGGCACCAGAGGTGCGGAAGGCACGCGCGCATGTCCCGTGGACTCGAAATATTCGAGGAAGGAGCGGCGGATGTCGTTGGTCGATGTCATGAGCGCGACTTAGGCGAGCATTGGCGGACACTCAAGCTACGCTTGCATTCCATTGCACAGAGGCAGAGCATGTTTCGATGCGGGGAAGAGGAGAAGAACAACCCTTGAGATAGGAGAGGCATATGGAGCATCAGGCGGGCGCTAGAGCCGTCGCGCTGGTCGGACCGGCCGGCGCGGGAAAAACCAGCCTTGCAGAGGCGCTGCTTTTCGCGGCCGGCGCGATTTCGCGACAGGGCGCGGTGTCCACGGGAACCACCATCGGCGATGCCAGCGCGGAAGCGCGCGCGCGGGGCGGATCGACCGAATTGAACCTCTTGCATTTCGACTATCTCGGCGACGGCTTCACGCTGCTCGACACGCCCGGCGCCATCGGGTTTGCGGCCGATGGCGACGCGGCCGTGACGGCCGCCGACCTCGCGATCGTGGTGATCGATCCGGACGAAGCCCGCGCCGGCCTTGCAGAACCGTCGCTCCGCCGGCTGGAGACACTCGGCGTGCCCCACGCCATCTTCGTCAACAAGATCGATCAGTCCCGCGGCTCGATCCGCGGCCTGCTCGAAACGCTTCAGCCGCTGAGCCGCGCCACGTTGATCGCCCGCCAGATTCCGATCCGCGAGGGCGAGAAGGTGACGGGCTGCGTCGATCTCGCGCTGGAGCGCGCTTATCACTACCGCGCGGGCAAGGAATCCGAGCGGATCGAGATTCCCGGCGAACTGATGGAGCGGGAGGCCGCCGATCGCTTCCACATGCTCGAGCAATTGTCGGATCATGACGATTATCTGCTCGAGCAATTGCTGTCCGACGAGGCGCCCGACATGGAAACCGTCGTGTCGGACCTGGCGCGCGAAGTGCGCGACGGGCTGGTCGTGCCCGTCGTGTTCGGATCGGCGATGAACGGATTCGGCGTGCATCGGCTTCTCAAGATGCTGCGCCATGAAACCCCGGCTGCTCAGCATGCGGCGGCGCGCCTTGGCCTGCCCGGCAAGGGCGCGTTGGTCTTCAAGGTGTCGCACGGCAGCGCGGTCGGGCGGCTCGCCTGCGCACGGATCTTCGGCGGCGCGCTGAACGAAGGCGCGGAACTGCGCGATGCGGCGGGCGAAGCGTTGCGCGTCGGCGGCCTGTTCTCGATGCAGGGCGCGACCACGGCGAAGCTGTCGGCGGCGGAGCCGGGCGCGGTGGTCGCGCTGGCCAAGCTGGATGCCGCGCGCACCGGAAGCTGGCTGGGCATTGGCGGACCGCCGCAAGGCGAGGCCCCTGCCCTTGCCCGTCCGCCGGCCAATGCCGCGGTCGCGATCGTGACGAAGGACAGGAAAGACGATGTCCGCCTGTCGACCGCGTTGCAGAAACTGATCGAGGAGGATGGCTCGCTGAGCTGGGAGCAGGACGATCAACTGCACGAAACATTGCTGCGCGGCGTCAATGACGAGCATCTGAGTACCACCATCGCCAAGCTGAAGCGGCGATACGGCGTTGCCGTCGACACGCGAAGGCCCGGCATCGCCTATCGCGAATCGATCCGGAAGACGGCGACGCAGCGCGGGCGGCACAAGAAACAGTCGGGCGGGCACGGCCAGTTCGGCGACGTGATGATCGAGGTGCGTCCGCAACCGCGCGGGGATGGCTTCGCCTTTGCGGACCGGATCACTGGCGGCGCGATCCCGAAACAGTGGATTCCGGCGGTCGAGGACGGGGTGCAGGATGCGATGGCCAGGGGGCCGCTGGGTTTTCCCGTGGTCGATGTCGCAGTGACGCTGACCGATGGAGCGTTCCATTCGGTCGACAGTTCCGAGCTCGCATTCCGAACCGCGGGGCGAATCGCGATGGCGGACGCATTGCCGCAATGCGCGCCTTATCTGCTCGAACCGGTGTGCCGCGTCACGGTGGCGACGCCGGGCCATGCGACGTCGAAGGTCAGCTCGGCGATGTCGAGCCGACGCGGACAGGTGCTCGGCATCGATACCCGCGACGGATGGACGCGCTGGGACATGGTCGAGGCCTTGCTGCCGGAAGCGGAACTTCATGGGCTCGACGCCGAACTCCGTTCGCTCAGCCAGGGCCTGGCGAGTTTCGAGGCGCGATTCGACCATCTCGCCGAACTCGGCGGGAAACATGCGGAGGAGGTTGTGAAGCAGGCGAAAGCCGCGACCTGAGCCATTCCTGCTTGACCGCTGCGCCCCGATGCCCTTCCTAGGGCGCTTTACTGGACCTTGATCGTTTTGGGCCTTACGGCCCCAGACGATCAAGGTCCGGCCTTATGGGCAGGATATGATTCCGCTTTCCGCGTCGAAATGCCTGGCATTTCCGTACCGGATGACCGGAACATGGGGGAGAATGACGTGGCGAAACGCCTGACGACTTTCATCATGATCGCACTGGTGCTGGGCCTTGTGGTCGGCTGGGCGATCAATACCAGCATCGGCGACGGCAGCGCCGCGGCGACCGAGCAGCTCAAGGAAATCGCGGGCTATTTCTCGATCGTGACCACGCTGTTCCTGCGGCTGATCAAGATGATCATCGCGCCGCTGGTCTTCTCCACCCTGGTCGTCGGTATCGCGCATATGGGCGATACGACGGCGCTTGGCCGGGTCGGCCTGCGCTCTCTCACCTGGTTCATCGGCGCCAGCCTGGTGTCGCTGTCGCTCGGCCTCGTGCTCGTCAACCTGCTCCAGCCGGGCGTCGGGCTCAACCTGCCCTTGCCGCCCGTCACAGAGACGGCCGGGCTGGCCAAGGGCGGCTTCAGCCTGAAGGAATTCATCACCCATCTGGTGCCCGCTTCGATGATCGAGGCGATGGCGACCAACGAGATCCTGCAGATCGTGGTGTTCTCGGTCTTCGTCGGCGTCGCCATCACCGCGGTCGGCGAAAAGGCCGCACCGCTGGTCAAGGCGACCGAGGCGCTCGTCCATGTGATGCTGCAGATCACCGACTATGTCATGCGCTTCGCGCCGTTCGCGGTGTTCGCGGCAGTCGCCGGCACGCTCACCGAGCGCGGCCCGGGCGTGATCGGCGACCTCGCCTATTTCATGGGCAGCTTCTATCTGGGCCTGATCATCCTCTGGGCGCTTCTGCTCGGCGTGGCCTTCCTCGTGGTGGGCAAGCGCACCGGGCTTCTGGTCCGCTATCTGCGCGAGCCGATCCTTCTCGGCTTCTCCACCGCATCGTCGGAAGCCGCGTTCCCGCGCACGCTGGCGGCGCTCGACCGGTTCGGCGTGCCGCCGCGCATCGCCAGCTTCGTGCTGCCGCTGGGCTATTCGTTCAATCTCGACGGCTCGATGATGTACATGACCTTCGCGGCGATCTTCATCGCCCAGGCCTATGGCATCGACCTGACGCTGGGGCAGGAAATCACTCTGCTGCTGGTGCTGATGGTGACCAGCAAGGGCATCGCCGGCGTGCCGCGCGCCAGCCTGGTGGTGATCGCGGCGACCCTGCCCTTGTTCAAGATCCCCGAAGCGGGCCTGTTGCTGATCCTGGCGGTCGATCACTTCCTCGACATGGGCCGGACCGCGACCAATGTGATCGGCAACGCCGTCGCCGCGACCGTCATCGCGAAATGGGAAGGCGGGCTGGATCCGCTCGAACCTGCGGAGATCGAACCGCCGCATGCGCCCAGCAACGTCCCGGGTGCAGCCGAGAAGGCACCGGACAGCTTCCGCGACGTCTGAGGGGAAACGGCAATTTGAGTTGCCGCGGGCACCGTCCGCGTCATTCCAGCGAAAGCTGGAATGACGGGTGTCACGCGTAGGCGTAAGGCCCGCCGCGCTCCAGCGCCGTGGCATAGGCGGGGCGCGCATGAATGGCATCCAGCCAGGCGCTGGTCGCCGGCCGCCCAGAATCCAGCCCCGCACGCTGGCGGGCGGCCTCGAGCGGGAAACTCATCATCACGTCGGCCGCGGTGAAGACGTCGCCCGCAAACCATGGGCGCGACGCCAGTTCGCCTTCTACGAAATCGAGATGCTGGTCGACCATCGCCTGGACGCGCGAGCGCGCGGGGCGTCCGAGCAGACCGAGCTTGCCGATGACGAGCGTCAGCAGCAGCGGCGGCATCATCGAACCTTCGGCATAATGCATGAAATGGCGGTAGCGCAGCGCCGCCTCGCGATGCGGCGGCGGTCCGAGCCGGCCGTCGCCGATCTCGACGAGATATTCCAGGATCGCCGCGGTCTCGGCGACGACGCGGCCGTCATGTTCGATGACCGGAGACTTGCCGAGCGGATGGACCGCCTTGAGCTCGGGCGGCGCAAGCATGGTCCTGGGATTCCGCTCGTAGCGCTTCACCTCATAGGGAAGGCCGAGTTCCTCCAGCATCCACAACACACGCTGCGACCGCGAATTCTCCAGGTGATGGACGATGATCGTCATTGGCCTTCTCCCATCCGCCGTTCAGATCCGGCGCATGCGGGATCGAGGCTTGTCGCTCATCCTCGCATCATTCGCGGAAATGGCGAAAGGGATTCCCCCAAATACGAAAGGCCCGCCGACGCGCGACGGGCCTTCCCTGTGCTTGAAGCGTAAGCGATCAGATATCGTCGTCCGCTTCGGGTCCGGTCATCATTTCTTCCGCCACCTTTTCGGTCCGCGCGCGGATCGCGGCTTCGAGCTTGGTGGCCAGTTCGGGATTTTCCTTGAGATAGGTCTTCGAATTCTCACGGCCCTGGCCGATCCGGATCGAGTCGTAGGAGAACCAGGCTCCCGACTTCTCGACGATGCCGGCCTTGACGCCGAGATCGAGGATCTCGCCGATCTTCGAGACGCCTTCGCCATACATGATGTCGAATTCGACCTGCTTGAACGGCGGCGCGACCTTGTTCTTGACCACCTTCACGCGCGTCGTGTTGCCGACGATATCGTCGCGATCCTTGATCTGGCCGGTGCGGCGGATGTCGAGGCGGACCGAGGCGTAGAATTTCAGCGCGTTACCGCCCGTCGTCGTCTCCGGATTGCCGTACATCACGCCGATCTTCATGCGCAGCTGGTTGATGAAGATGACGATGCAGCGCGAACGGCTGATCGATCCGGTCAGCTTGCGCAGCGATTGCGACATCAGGCGCGCCTGCAGGCCGACATGGCTGTCGCCCATCTCACCCTCGATCTCGGCGCGCGGAACGAGCGCCGCGACCGAATCGACCACCAGCACGTCGATCGCGTTGGAGCGCACCAGCGTGTCGGTGATCTCCAGCGCCTGTTCGCCGGTGTCGGGCTGCGAGACGATCAGTTCGTCGATATTGACGCCCAGCTTCTTGGCATAGACCGGGTCGAGCGCATGCTCGGCGTCGACGAATGCGGCCGTACCGCCCATCTTCTGCGCCTCGGCGATGACGTGCAACGCCAGCGTCGTCTTGCCGGAGCTTTCCGGGCCGTAGATCTCGATGACGCGGCCGCGCGGCAGGCCGCCGATGCCGAGTGCGATGTCCAGCCCGAGCGATCCGGTGGAGATCGCCTCCACCTCCATCGCTTCGCGCGAACCGAGTTTCATCGCGGATCCCTTGCCGAATGCGCGGTCGATCTGGGCGAGCGCCGCCTCCAGTGCCTTCTGCCTGTCCATATTTCCCTTATCGGCTTCGATGAGCTTGAGTTGTGCCGCCATGGCTCGCCCTTTCCGTAGATCGATCGCGTGTTGGGTTCAACGCATGATGGCTGTGTATATGATTTGTTCTTATGGAACAAGAGTGGAACGGAATTTTTGTTCCAACAATGTTCCGGTAACGAAGAACGCCATTCCCGCTTGCGCGAAAATGGCGTTCTTGCGGCTTCGGGCGGACCCCGCCCGGAGCGATCGAAGGATCATTCAGCCCGTCAGAAATTGGCTCCGAAGCTGATCAGGTTGAAGAAGACCGCGACCCACAGAACGAAGAATGCGGCGATGGCCAGCAGCACGCTCCACAGCTTGGCGAACCAGCCGCGACCGCCCTTGAAGGTTCGTATCGCATTCCAGATCGCAAGGCCGAACATGCCGGGGATGACCAGCGTTCCGATGATTTCGAGGGTCCAGATCAGGCCCGCCGGCGTGAGGCCGTCGAAAGCCATGCTGATCAGTCCCACCCAGCCGAGCGGAACCGCAATGGTGAGCCATGCGAAGAGGCGCACCACGCGATAGGTCGAACGGTCGCGACCGGTCAGCGTGAACGGGGCGCCGTAGCGACGGCGGCTGATCGCCGCGACCGGCCAGGACAGCGCAGTCAGCGCCAGGACGATCAGGCTGGCGATGAACATCGGCAACAGCCAGGCGGTGTCCTTGTGCCAGGGCACGCGATCGAAGACCATGATCGGCGCGATCGGATCATAGGCGATACGGACGACCTTGCCGTCGACCACCTGCGCGCCGACCTTTTCGCCGTCCTCCGGCGATTGCCAGATGAACGGCGCGACCTCGACCCAACTGTGCGGCGCGCCGCCCAGCGTGGTGAACGCCTGGAGCGACAGCTTGCCGTCCTTGTCGGTCGTCACCTTCAACTGGCCGACCAGGCCGAGCATGGCGGCGAAGTTCTCGACTGCGCCGCGGCTGCTGGCATAGGTGCCGGCGACCATCGCGGCATGTTCCTTGGCTGTCGCCAGTTCTTTGAGCGGCCCGGCCTTGGGCGCCGGGAAATAGCGATCGGCGAATTCCTTGAACAGGGCGGTGCGGATCGGGCCGATCGCCCCGTCCTTGCCCACGCTGTTCGCCGAAATATAGATGCCCGCTTTCTCCTGCGGGAACAGCACCAGGTTGGAATGGAACCAGCCGGTATCGCCGCCATGCGCGATCGCGCTCTGGCCGTTGACCTTCTGTTCGTAGAAACCCAGCATCATGCGGTTGAGGCCCGGGATCGGCTCGTTCGCCGGCGAGTGCATCAGCTTCGTCGTTTCGGGACGCAGCAGCGGCCCCCCGTCGGAGAGATGGGCGATCATGAACTTGCCCATGTCCGCGCCGCTGATCGCCGCACTGCCCGCCGGCGCCATCGCGATGAGCTCATAGGGCTTCGCCTCGCCCGATCCGACCTGATAGCCCTTGGACATAAAGGGCTGCAGCGCTGCGGGAAGCGGCTGGCGGAAGCTGGCATGGGTCATGCCCAGCCGCTGGAAGATGTTGCGTTCGATGTAATCGTCATACGGCATGCCGGAGACGCGCTGGACGATATATCCGGCGATGGTGGTCGCATAGTTCGAATAGGCCGGCGTCGAACCGGGCGCATAGACGCGATGCGGGATCCAGCGCTTCAGCGTGGCCTCGATCGACGCGACCGGCCCCTTGTCGACGATCAGGTCGCGGCCGGCCTCTTCGAAGCCCGGCGTGTGCGTCATGATGTTGCGCATCGTGATCGGCTTGCCCTGATAGGGCGGGATCTTGAAATCGAGATAGGTGTTCACGTCCGCGTCGAGATCGATCTTGCCCTGCTCGACAAGCTGCATGACCGCGGTCCAGGTGTAGAGCTTCGACACCGATCCGGGGCGGAACAAGGTGGTGGCGGGATCGACCGGCTTGCGCGCCGCGACGTCGGAATAGCCGAAGCCGCGCTGCGTGACGATCTGACCGTCCTTGACGATGACGATAACCGCGCCC
>Ga0209902_100519_pt1 | contig 38337 bp, 32 predicted proteins | sample FECB27metaG_FD_188304 | JGI IMG/M metagenome (GOLD analysis project Ga0209902, IMG submission 188304) | Cyanobacterial communities from the Joint Genome Institute, California, USA - FECB-27 (SPAdes) (version 2) | ecosystem: Environmental > Aquatic > Thermal springs > Hot (42-90C) > Microbial mats...
TTTCCCCTCCCGCACGCGGGAGGGGCAGCGAGGCTTGCCAGCTTGCTGGCTAGCCGCAGCGGGGTGGGCCATCGCGACGCCGCGGCCCACCCCCGACCCCTCCCGCAAGCGGGAGGGGAGAAGAGCGGCCGCAATCGGTCGAAAACCGCCATCCCTCCCTTTCGTCATGCCGAAACCGGGGCAACGGCGTGAGGCACGGCGCTTCTCTTGATACATCGCGCAACCGCTCTAAAAGGCCCGCCATGCAAGACCGCCTCAAACGCCTCAAATTCCGCGCCTGGCACCGCGGCACGCGCGAGGCCGACTATATGATCGGCGGCTTCTTCGACCGCTATGCGTCCGGCTGGGACGAAGCGGACGTCGCCTGGTACGAACTGGTCGTCGAGGAGGATGACGTCGACATCATGGCGTGGGCGCTCGGCACCGGCCATCCGCCCGCGCATCTCGACCGCCCCGACATGATCGCCGCGATGCGGCGGCTGGACTATATTCCGCTGCCATGACGATGCCCGCCGCCGACATTTTTGCCGCCATCGCGTCGGCACCGGCATCGCTGACCCTCGCGCGCGTCGCGGACGGCTTCCTGCCGCTGCTGCTCGCCGACCTCGCGCGGGCAAGCGACAAGCGGCTCGTCTATGTCGCGACCGACGATGCCGCGATGCAGGCGATCGCCGACGCCGCACCCTTCTTTGCCCCCGACCTCGCCGTCCACCGTTTCCCCGCTTGGGATTGTCTGCCTTACGACCGCGCCGGGCCGTCGATGCGCGTCAGCGCCGACCGGCTTGCGACGCTGTCGGCGTTGCAGGCGCCGCCGGGGCGCGGCGAGCTGATCCTCACCACCGTTGCGGCGCTGACCCAGCGCACGCTCACCCCGTTTCGCGTGCGCCAGCTCGCGACGACGCTGGCCGCGGGGCAGCGGATCGATCGCGATTCGCTCGCGGATCTGCTCGTCTCGAACGGATTTTCGCGCGTCGACACCGTCGCCGACCAGGGCGAGTTCGCGGTGCGCGGCGGCATCGTCGACCTGTTCCCCGCTGGCGAGGAAACCGGATTGCGCGTCGATTTCTTCGGCGACGAGATCGAGAGCATCCGCCGCTTCGACCCCGCCGACCAGCGCAGTCTCGGGCCGGCGAAGGCGCTGAGCCTGCTCCCCGCCGCCGAAACTTTGCTCGACGAGGCGACGATCAAGCGCTTCCGGTCGAGCTACCGCGAGATGTTCGGCGCGCAGGCAACCGGCGACCCGCTCTATCAGGCGGTGAGCGAAGGCCGGCGGCAGGCGGGCATGGACCACTGGTTGCCGCTGTTCGAGGAACGGCTGGCGACGCTGTTCGACCATATCGATCCCGCGACCCCGGTATTGCGCGGCCACCGCACCGACGCGACCGCCGAAACGCGCTTCGCCGCGATCGCCGACTATCACGCCAACCGCGTCGCCGCTGAGCGCGAATCGCCGGGCAGCTATCGCCCGCTCGCGCCCGAGACGCTGTATCTTGCCGGGGACGAATGGGCCGGGGCGACGGCCGATCGTCCGATCCATGTCGTCACGCCCTTCGACGCCCCGCCCGCGCCGCGAGTGATCGATCTCGAAAGTTTCGCGGCGCGCGACTTCACCCCGGAGCGCGCCGCCGACCTCAACATCTACGACAAGGTCGCCGACCATCTGTCCGACGAGCGCCGCAAGGGGCGCCGGACGATCATCGCGAGCTATTCGGGCGGCGCGCGCGAGCGGTTGTCGGGGTTGCTGCGCGAACATGGCGTGACGGCGCTCGCGCCCGCCGACAGCTGGCAGGACGCGCTCGGCACCGCGTCGGCGACAAGCGGCGGCGCGACCGCGATGGTCGTCCTCCCCCTCGACCACGGCTTCGCGAGCGACGCGATCAGCCTGCTCACCGAACAGGACATTCTCGGCGAACGCCTCGTCCGCCGCCAGAAACGCCGCAAGAGCGCCGACGCCTTCCTCGCCGAGCTCGCGACGCTCAGCGTCGGCGACCTCGTCGTCCATCTCGACCACGGCATCGGCCGCTACGAGGGGCTGACCTCGATCCCCGTGGGCAGCAGTCCGCACGACTGCGTCGCGCTGACCTACGCGGGCGGCGACAAGCTTTACGTTCCGGTCGAAAATCTCGACGTCCTTTCGCGCTACGGCGGTGAAAGTGATGGCGTCGGACTCGATAAGCTCGGCGGCGAGGCGTGGCAGCGGCGTAAGGCACGGATGAAGGAACGCATCCGCGAGATCGCGGGCGAGCTGCTGGCAACCGCCGCGCAGCGTGCCCTGCGATCGGGAGAACTACTAGCGCAGGATGCCGCCTATCCCGCCTTCGCTGACCGCTTCCCCTATCAGGAAACCGACGATCAGGACCGCGCGATCGGCGATGTTCTCGCCGACATGGCGTCGGGTCGACCGATGGACCGGCTTGTCTGCGGCGACGTCGGTTTCGGTAAGACCGAGGTCGCGTTGCGCGCCGCTTTTGTCGCCGCGATGGCGGGGGTGCAGGTGGCGGTCGTGGTGCCGACGACGCTGCTCGCGCGTCAGCATTACAGCAATTTCGTCGAGCGCTTCAAAGGCTTCCCGATCAACATCGGTCGTCTGTCGCGTCTGGTGCCGGCCGGCGAAGCGCAGAAGACGCGTGACGGTCTGTTGGCGGGAACGATCGACATCGTCGTCGGCACCCACGCCGTCATCGCGAAATCGGTCGAGTTCAAGAATCTCGGTCTCGTTATCGTCGACGAGGAGCAACGTTTCGGTGTCGTCCACAAGGAACGGCTGAAGCAGCTCAAGGCCGACGTCCATGTGCTGACGCTGACCGCGACGCCGATCCCGCGCACCTTGCAGATGGCGATGTCGGGGCTGCGCGAACTCAGCGTGATCCAGACCCCTCCGGTCGACCGCCTCGCGGTGCGCACTTATGTGGCGCCCTGGGATCCCGTCGTCATCCGCGAAGCGCTGCTCCGCGAGCACGACCGCGGCGGGCAGAGCTTCTTCGTCACCCCGCGGATCAAGGACCTCCCCGACATCGAGGAGTTCCTCCGCACCCGCGTGCCCGAGATCAAATATGTCGTCGCGCACGGCCAGATGGCACCGGGCGAGGTCGAGGAGCGGATGAGCGCCTTCTACGACCGTAAATATGACGTGCTCGTCTCGACCACCATCGTCGAAAGCGGGCTCGATATCCCGAGCGCCAACACGCTGATCGTCCACCGCGCCGACCGCTTCGGCCTCGCGCAGCTCTATCAGCTGCGCGGCCGCGTCGGGCGGTCGAAGACGCGCGCTTACGCCTATCTCTCGACGCTGGAGGGCGGCGCGATCACCGATACCGCCGAGAAGCGCCTGAAGCTGCTCGGCGATCTCGACACGCTCGGCGCGGGTTTCCAGCTTGCGAGCCACGACCTCGACATCCGCGGCGCCGGCAACCTCGTCGGCGACGAACAGTCGGGGCATATCCGCGAGGTCGGCTTCGAACTCTACCAGTCGATGCTCGAGGAAGCGATCCTTGTCGCCAAGGCCGAAGGCATGGGCGCTGCACTGCCGCGCGAAGCCTTGTCGCCCGTCATCACCGTCGATGCTCCGATCCTGATCCCCGAGGATTATGTGCCCGATCTGCCGCTGCGCATGGCGCTCTATCGCCGCATCAACGATGCCGAGGATCGCGCCGGCCTCGACGCCTTCGCGGCCGAAATGATCGACCGTTTCGGCCCGCTTCCGCCTGAAACCGCGAACCTGATCCAGCTGATGGAGATCAAGGCGAACGCCAAGGTCGCGGGGATCTCCAAGCTCGACGTCGGCGCCAAGGGCGCGCTCGTCAGTTTCCACGGCGACCAATTCGCCAATGTCCCCGGCCTCATCGCCTATGTCGAACGATTGAAGGGGCGCGCGCGCCTGCGGCCCGACAACAAGCTGTCAATCAGCGGCGACTGGGGCGGCGTGGGTGCGCGACTCAACGGGGCGCTGCAATTGTCGAAGGGGCTCGGCAAGTTGGCCAGGCAAGCGGGTTGAGCAGATTTCGGGTTGGAGTCTTTATCCGGGCATGATGGCCGTATAGGCGGCCCGCGCCTGCATCAAGCCGTCGAAGAGCAGGCGGCGAAGCGGCGGCCCGACCGCGACAGCGCAGTCGAAGATCGTCCGGTTCCCGCCCCAGAGCTGCTGTGCGCAGTTGGCGCCCGCCGACGCGCAGGTGTCGAAAAGCATCGCCGGGTGCCGGTCGATCTCGTCGGCGACGTGACGCATCAGGAGAAGGCCGGGCGCATAGGCCCGATACGCCTCGTCATACGCCATCTTGAAACCGAAGCCGCGGTCGCCACCGACAAACCAGCTCGACATCGCGAGCGGCCGATCGCGGGTCGCCAGCGTTGCCAGCCTGACCTGTCCGTGTTTCCTCCCCTGCGCGATCACCTCTCGGAAAAGGGCTTCGGTCTGGGACGCGCATCCCAGCGCGCTGCCGGCCCGTCCCTTCCATCCCGATTGTTCGAGCGCGAGAAAGTCGTTGATCCATCGTTCGCAATCGGCGCTCGACGTCTGGATGTCGATCGACACGGGGCCGTGGTCACGATTCAGTCGCCGCGCGAGGCTGCGCAACCGTGCCCGCGGCTTGCCCTGCAACGCGAGGATCTGGTTCGGAAGGCGCGCGGCGCGTTCGAACCGGTTGAGCAGGCGAAATCCCCGCCCGCTCGCGGCGCAGACGTCGATCAGCGCAGCGCAGGCCGGGTCGTCCCACGCGAACTGGCGGCAATGCAGCAATGTCCCGCCGTTGCCATGGTCGTCGAGATGGCGCAGCAGTGCGGTCCAGAAGCCGTGCGCGGCATCGGGGCGCACGAGCGGCGAACCGAGAAACTGGTTGGTTGCCGACCATGTCTGCCAGTTGGCTACCGGCCAGCGTCCGAAGCGCGGCTGGATCGTCAGCGGCAGCGCCCCGATCCATTCGCCGTCGCGCCGTTGCACGATCGCCAGCCAGGTCGCGCGCGCCGATCCGGCATGGCGCAGCGCAGCATGCATGAACCAATGCTCGGCAAAGACGTTGGCGGTGCCCGCCGCTGTCGACAGCTCCGCCCATCGGGCCTGATCGGCGTCGGCCAGCTCGACGGGGCGCAACAGCCGCACTGTATATGCCTCGCTTGCGCCGGGATCGCGGACGATATCGTCGCCGGTGATCGGCTGATGGATCACAGCAGCCCCACCCGCCGTGCGGCGCGGCAGCCCAAAGCGCGCCAGCGCGGTTGCTGCGGCCATTCCGGAATCCCGGCGGGCAGCCCCAGGCGGCGTAGCAGCGGGTTGACGACCAGCGCGTCGGCGGCTGCCGCGCTCCAGTCGCACTGCCAAGTCATCGACAGCGATACCGATGGCGACGATCCTGCCCGCACCCAGTGCGGTGCGGCATAGGGGACATAAAGTGCATCGCCGGGCGTCAGGTGATGCGCCGCGCCGCGCGTATCGAAACCCTCTTGCCACGGCAGCATATTTTCGCCCGCGCGATGATAGGCTTCGCGCTGGTCGCGCGACAGAAAGGGCGGTTCGGGCGGATAGGTGACGAAATCCTTGTCGCCGGCGATCTGGAACAGGACATTATATTCGGCGTCGAAGTGGAACGGAGTCAGCGTGTCCGGCGCCGAGATGAAGACGAATCCCTTGAGCGACTGTGGCGGTCCGGTCAGCGGGGCAATCGTCGGCGCGAGTTCGGCCATCAATCCATGCAGCAGGTCACGATAGCGGGGCAATTGCTCGACGAAGCGTAGCATGATCCAGCTGCCGCTGGTTTCGATCGACGGGATGATATCGGCGGTCGCGCTGTCGTCGGCACCGATCATGGCAAAGTCGCCGCCATTGGCTGCGCCGGCGATACGCCGTTCGATATGCTGAGGGGGCAATTCGCGCGCGGCATCGGCGAGCGCCGGCAAGGACAGCAGCGGATGAGGCGCAAGGTCGTGCCGCAGCATCGCGGACGACATCGGATAGGCGCTCGACAGACCGTCCAGACTCGATGGTGCCACAAAGGTCATAGCCGGTCCTGAACACTCCGCTCCCCGCTTCGGGGCAATATCGGGCAAGGTTGAAAAACCGGTTAATTCCTGAGATTTGCGTGAACTTTGTGAGCTGCTGCGCGGAGAAAAGAGGGCGGTCGCTATCCCGTCGTCAGGCAGAGAGGAGGGCGGGAAGTTCCCCCCCGGGCACCGGCCCCGATTTGAGGAAGCCTTGCCAGGTGGCCACGCCCAGATCCTTCAGACGCGCAAGCTGCGCCGCGTGTTCGATCCCTTCCGCGACCACGAGGAGGCCGAGTGCGCGCGCAAGGTCGACGATCGCGCGCACGACGATACGGTCGCGGTCGCTGCCGTCGATCGTCCGCGTGAAGCCGCTGTCGATCTTGAGATAGTCGATGGGCAGCCGGGCGAGCAGCGACAGGCTGGAATAGCCGGTACCAAAATCGTCGATAGCGATCGCGCAGCCGAGATTGCGGATCTGCGCAAGCTGCGCCGCGGCACTGGCGGGGTCGCTGAGCATCGCCTGTTCGGTGAGTTCGAGCGTCAGCCGGTCGGGATCGACGCCTGCCGCCTTGGTCATCGCAGCGAACCGGTCGGCAAAATCGGGGTCGCCGAGGTCGGCGGCAGTGATGTTGAGCGATACGCGGAGCTTTGCGAGCGGCTTGGGCCACTTTGCCATTTCGGCAAGCGCGACGCGGTGTGCATGTTCGGTGAGTTCGCACTCCATCCGCGCGGCGCGCGCGGCGGTGACGAGTGCGCCGGCACCGAGCAGGCCAAGTTCGGGATGCTGCCAGCGGAGCAATGCCTCGACGCCGGTCATGGCGCCGGTCGCGACGTCATATTGCGGCTGGTAGTGAATTACGACCTCGCCTGCGGACAGCGCCGCTTTGACCGTTGCGCCATCGCGCGCCGACGCGGGGCGCGCGAGCTGGTCGCTCGCGGTACGCAACTGCTCGGCGACGGGCTCGTCGCGCGTGATCATCGCCGCGGCGATGCGGATTGCGAGGCGGCCGTTGGGATCGCCGACCATCGGCTCGGCGAGCGCGACGTGGAGCGTTCGTTCCTGCGCGCGGAGCGCCCCGAGCGACAGCGGCGCGGCGGGAACGATCAGGAAGCGCGGTCCGTCGAGCCGGTCGACATGCGAACCGTGTCCGAACTCGTCACCGGCGAAATTCTCGAGTCGGCGCCCGACCTCTTCGAGCAGCGCATCGCCCGCTGCGGTGCCCGCGCTGTTGTTGATTCGCGCGAGTTGGTCGACCTGGACCAGAATCACGCCGATGTCGGCGGCGTGGCGGGCGTGCAGCGCCTCAAGGTGCAGGACGGCGGCGGAGAAGGTGTCAACTATGCGATTCATCGGCGCGGCCATAGCAGGCATTGCTTGCCAATCCCCTGCCTTTTGCATCACAATCCGTGCCAATGGTCGCATTGTCGCCCTCGACCGCTCCGCTGACCGATGGCCACGGCCGACGGATCAGTTACTTGCGCCTGTCGGTCACCGATCGCTGTGACCTGCGCTGCCGTTATTGCATGGCAGAGGACATGACCTTCCTCCCCAAGGCGGAGGTGCTCAGTATCGAAGAAATGGCGAGACTTGCCGAACGCTTCGTCGCGCGGGGCATCCGGCGCATCCGCCTCACCGGCGGCGAGCCGCTCGTGCGGCGCGGGATCGATATACTCGCGAAGCGGCTCGGCGCGCTGCTCGGCGAGGGGCTCGACGAGCTGACGCTCACGACCAATGGCATGCGGCTCGCCGAATATGCATCGATGCTTGCCGAAGCCGGGGTGCGGCGCGTCAACGTCAGCCTCGATACACTCGACGCAGCGGCGTTTCGTCATATCACCCGTGTGGGCGACCTCGCGGTTGCGCTGCGCGGGGTTGCCGCAGCGCGCGGAGCCGGGCTGTCGGTCAAGATCAACATGGTCGCGCTCGCGGGGCTCAACGAGGACCAGCTGCTGCCGATGCTCGACTGGTGCGCGGCCAATGGTTGCGACCTGACGCTGATCGAGACGATGCCGCTCGGCGAGGTCGAGGGTGATCGCAGCGACCATTATGTCCCGCTTCATCAATTTGTGGCGCCGTTGCGCGCCGAACGGGCACTCTTCCCGGTCGACAAGCGGACCGGTGGCCCGGCGCGCTATTTCGCGATCGAGGACAGTCCGGTGACGCTCGGCCTGATCACGCCGCTCAGCGACAATTTCTGCGCGACGTGCAATCGTATCCGCCTGACCGTCGAGGGACGCGTCTATATGTGCCTGGGGCAGGACGATCATGTGGACCTGCGCACCGCGCTTCGCGACGGCGGCGATGTCGATGGCTTGATCGATGCGGCTTTGGCTGGCAAACCCCGCGCGCATGACTTTCAAATCGAACGAGAGTCCAAACCGGCGGTCGCGCGTCACATGAGTGCTACGGGCGGGTAAAGTCCGCCCCTGGGGGACCGAAGCAATATGCAACGCAGGATCGCGCTTGTCGCGTCGAACGCGCCCGCGGCGGCGGAGGCCGAGGCCGAACTTCGTCCGCTGTATGATTTCGTCGACCTTGCCGAGGCCGACATGCTGATCGCCTTGGGCGGCGACGGCTTTCTGCTGCATATGCTGCACATGCTGCTCGACCAGCGTCGCAGTCTGCCGGTGTTCGGGATGAATCGCGGCACCATCGGCTTTCTGATGAACGAGTTCCGCGTCGAAGGGTTGCTCGATCGAATCGCCTCGGCACGTCCGTTCCTGATCCACCCGTTGTCGGGGGACATCACGACGATCAGCGGCGAACGGCATATCCTGCCTGCGATCAACGAAATTTCGCTGCTGCGCGAAACGCGGCAGGCGGCGAAGCTCGAAGTAATGATCAACGAAAAGACGATGCTCGAAGAGCTCGCCTGCGACGGCGTGCTGGTGTCGACCCCGGCGGGATCGACCGCCTACAACCTCAGCGCCAACGGTCCGATCCTGCCGCTCGAATCGGAAATGCTCGCGCTCACCCCGATCAGCCCGTTCCGTCCGCGGCGCTGGCGGGGGGCGCTCGTCCCCGAATCGACCAGCATCCGCTTCAACGTCCGCGAGGCTGCAAAACGCCCGGTCAGCGCGGTCGCCGACCAGCGCGAGATTCGCGACGTGAAGACGGTGCTGGTCACCACCGACCGCAGCCGGCCGCTGACGCTGCTTTTCGATCCCGACCAGGGCCTCGACGAACGCATCGCGATGGAACAGTTCATCAGTTGAGCGCATGCGGGAGGCGGACGGCTATCGGCTGTCCGGCTTTCGCGAAACAATCATCATAACCTCTTGCAAATTCCTTCGGGCGGCGGCAAAGGGGCCGCCTTGTCCGCCTCGGCGGATTGCTCCTCGGTAGCTCAGCGGTAGAGCAGTCGACTGTTAATCGACCGGTCGTAGGTTCGAATCCTACCCGGGGAGCCATTTATCCGCCTCGCCACAATTGCTGCGCGCTGCCGCCATCGGTTCGGCGCTTCGATCGTCGCGGATGCGGGATGACGGACTTGGCGATTGCCCGTCTCTGCCCTAGACCTTGCGACAGGTTCGAAGAGCGGAGGACAACGGGTGACCGAGGGCGGTACGGCAAGCGAAATCTATATCGGGCTCGGTGGCGGCGGAGCGGCCGATGGGCCGCGCCAGTCGCTGGTGCTCAAGCGCGCGAACCGGCACGGGCTGATCGCGGGTGCGACCGGCACCGGCAAGACGGTGACGCTCCAGGGGCTCGCCGAGGGTTTCTCTGCAGTGGGCGTTCCGGTTTTCGTCGCCGACGTGAAGGGCGACCTTGCCGGCATGGCAATGGCGGGCAGCCCGGCGTCGAAGATGCACGAGATTTTCGCCGCGCGCGCCGCGGAGATCGGCGACAGCGATTGGGCATATCGCGACAATCCTGTGATTTTCTGGGACCTGTTTGGCGAACAGGGGCATCCGATCCGCACGACCATTTCAGAAATGGGGCCGCTGCTGCTCGCGCGGCTGATGGGGCTGAACGAGGTCCAGGAGGGCGTGCTGGCGATCGCGTTCCGTGTCGCCGACGAGCAGAATCTGCTGTTGCTCGATTTGGGCGACCTGCAGGCGATGCTGGCCTGGTGCGCGCAAAATGCCGACGAGCTGACGATCAAATATGGCAATGTGTCGAAGGCGACCGTCGGGACGATCCAGCGGCAGCTGTTGACGCTTGAAAGCCAGGGCGGCGATCATTTTTTCGGCGAGCCGGCGCTCGATATCCAGGACATGATCCGCACCGACGAGAACGGCCGCGGCTACGTCAACATCCTCGCCGCCGACAAGCTGATGGCGAGCCCCAAGCTCTACGCGACCTTCCTGCTGTGGCTGCTCAGCGAAATGTTCGAGACGCTTCCCGAGGTCGGCGACCCCGACAAGCCCAAGCTCGTCTTCTTCTTCGACGAGGCGCATCTGCTGTTCGACGACGCGCCGCCCGCGCTCGCCGAGAAGATCGAGCAGGTGGTGCGGCTGATCCGCTCGAAGGGCGTCGGCGTCTATTTCGTGACGCAGAACCCGATCGACATTCCCGAGGATGTCGCGGGGCAGCTCGGCAACCGCGTCCAGCATGCGCTGCGCGCCTTCACCCCGCGCGACCAGAAGGCGGTCAAGGCGGCCGCCGACACCTTCCGTCCCAATCCGAAGGTCGATGTCGCGCGCGAGATCACCGAACTGAAGGTCGGCGAGGCGCTGGTATCGCTGCTGATGCCCGATGGTGCACCCTCGCCGGTCGAGCGCACGCTGATCAAGCCGCCCTGTTCGCGCGCGGGGCCGCTCGATGCCAAGGAACGCGCGATCATCCGGTCGATCTCGCCGGTCGACGGCAAATATGACACTGCGGTCGACCGCGAGAGCGCCGAGGAGCTGCTCGCCGCCAAGGCCGAGCAGGCGCAGGCCGCGGCGGTCGAAGCCAAGGCGCAGGCTGAGGCCGACAAGGTGGCAGCGATCGCCGCCAAGGAAGAGGCGAAGCGCAAGGCGGCCGAGGAAAAGGAACGGTTGCGGCTCGAAAAGGTGGCCGCGCGTGAGGCGGCGAAACCGAGCATGGCCGAAAAAATGGTCCAGTCGGCCGCACGGTCGGCGGCGACGAGCCTTGGCCGCCAGGTCGCGGGCAAGTTCGGGGGCCAGTTGATGCGCGGCATATTGGGCAGCCTGTTCAAGTGAGCGCCGCCGATGCCGCGGTGATGGAGGCGAGCCTGATCGCCATCGCCGACGCCGATGAGGGCAGGGGCATCGATATCCGTCACCGGCTGTTTGCGCGCTTCCTTGCGGCCTTTCCCGCGCGGGCGCCCGCCTTCCTCAATCTCGAGGCGGCGTCGTTGCGCATGACCGACGAGACGCTGCAACTGCTCGTCGGACTGGCGCGGGGAGAGCGTTGGGTCGGGCCGCACGTCGCCGAACTTGTCGGCAACCACCGCAACTACGGAGCCTTGACGCGGGCTGAATATGACGCCTTCATCGACCTGATCGTCGAAGAGCTCGCCGCGGCGGCGGGGCCGGCGTGGGACGCCGCCGCGGTGGCGGCCTGGACGCGCCACGCGACAGGGCTGAAAGCGCTGGTGGTGCAGGCGCAGGCCGACTGGGCGAGTGCACTGTCCGCCTGAGGCGGGCGCACCTTCGCGCTCGACAAGCCCTTCGAATCGCGGCAGCATGGGTTTCATGACAAAACCTATATTGCCCGGAGAGGTAGCCGCCGCCGTCGTCGATCCCGCCGCTTATGGCGAATGGGGCGCGCTCCACGAACGACTCGCCTGGGCGCGCGCCAATGCGCCGCTCGCGGTCGCAGAGAATCCCGAGGTCGATCCTTTCTGGCTGGTGACGCGCCACGCTGACATCATGGCGATCAGCCGCGATCCGCAGCGGTTCGCGAACGGCATCCGTCCGACGGTGCTGACCAACCGCGACGGCGAAGCGCTGGCGCGCGCGGCGACCCCGAACAACGACGGGCACCTGATCCGGTCGCTGGTCCAGATGGATGCTCCCGATCATATGAAATACCGCCTGCTCACGCAGAGCTGGTTCATGCCTAAAAATCTCCGCATCGTCGAAGAGCGCATCCGCCAGATCGCGCGTGACACGGTCGAGCACATGCTCAGCTTCGATGGCGAGTGCGATTTCGCGCGCGACGTCGCGGCGCATTATCCGCTGCGCGTCGTGATGGATATTCTGGGGGTGCCGCCCGAGGATGAGCCGCGCATGCTGATGCTGACGCAGCAATTGTTCGGATCGACCGACCCCGAACTCAACCGCAGCCGCGAAGCGATCAGCAGCGCCGAGCAGGCGATCGCGATGCTCCACTATGTCATTGCCGATTTCGAGCAATATTTCGGCGCGCTGACCGCCGATCGCCGGGCCAGCCCGCGCGAGGATATCGCGACGGTGATCGCCAACGCGACGATCGATGGCGGGCAAATCCCCGACCGCGAACTGGCGGGCTATTATATGATCATCGCCACCGCCGGACACGACACGACGAGCGCCTCGACCGCCGGCGCGCTGATGGAGATGGCGAAGGACCCCGCGCTGTTCGGGCGCTTTCGTGCCGCCGAGAGCGACAAGTCCGGGCTGATCGAGGAAGCGATCCGCTGGTCGACTCCGGTTCAGCATTTCATGCGCAGCGCGCGCGAGGATGTCGAGATCGGCGGGCAGCAGGTCCGGGAAGGCGACTGGCTGATGCTAAACTATGTTTCGGGCAACCGCGACGAGAGCGTCTTCGCCGATCCTTTCACCTTCGACCCCGACCGGCCGAAGAATCAGCAGATCGCCTTCGGCTTCGGCGCGCATGTGTGCCTCGGCCAGCATCTTGCGCGGATGGAAATGCGCATCCTGATGGAAGAACTGCTGCCGCGGTTGAAGCGGCTGGAACTGGCGGGCGAACCTGCGCGCGTCGAATCGGTGTTCGTCGGCGGATTGAAGCGGCTGCCGATCCGGTTCGAGGCAGCATGATGGTTGCTCAGGGCCATCAGTAGTCAGATTTGACGGGGGCGCGCTTCGCCGGGAGTCGCCTGCCTCGGCGGACGCAATGCTCGTTAGCCCCAACTGGCCTTTTGCCGAAAACGGGGCAGGCGCGGCGTCTAGACCTTCTCGCCCGGAAAGAAGCGCGCGATCACGTCGCTCGCCAGCCGCGCGGGGCGCAGCGTTTCGGCGTCGATGCAGCACCAGCTGGACTTGACCTCGGCGAGCACTTCCTCGCCGCGCTTGATAACCGTCTCGTAGAAAGCGCGGGCACCCTGTACCTTTTCGAGGATCACCGTCGCGATGACCTGATCGTCGAGGAAGGCGGGGCGGCGGTAGGTGATCTCGTGCTTCAGTGCGACCCACAGATGCGCCGCAACAGCGTCGGGCGGCGCAATTTTGCGCCAGTGCGCGAGCACTGCTTCCTGCACCCAGCTCAGATAATGGGCATTGTTGACATGCCCCATAAAGTCGATCGCGTCGGCGCCGACGGCGATGGCGTGATTGTGGGGGAGCGAGGCGGTGGTCATGTCTTTGACATTAGTGTCAGCAAACCGTGACGGAAAGATGAAATATCGACTGAATTCATAGAATTTCAGCTCAGCCGCGCCCACGATAGGGCGCAACGCCCTGATCGGGAAGCCACAGGCTGGCGGGCGGCGCGCCCGATTGCCAGAAGACGTCGATCGGGATGCCCCCGCGCGGATACCAATAGCCGCCGATTCGAAGCCATGTGGGGCGCATTTCGTCGAACAGGCGGCGGCCGATACCGACCGTGCAATCTTCATGGAAACCCGCGTGATTGCGGAAGCTGGCAAGAAAGAGCTTGAGACTTTTCGATTCGACGATGGTCTCGCCCGGAGCGTAGTCGATGACCAGATGCGCAAAGTCGGGCTGGCCGGTCACCGGGCAGAGCGAGGTGAATTCGGGCGCGGCGAAACGGACGAGGTAGAGCTCGCCCGCGCGCGGATTGGGAACATAGTCGAGCACCGCGGCCTCGGGCGAGGCGGGCAGTGCGCTGGACTGGCCAAGATGCAGGGGCGCGGGGCGTGGAGGGGTGGAATCGGACATGGAAACCCTCTAGGGACGCGCGCGGTCGATGTCATCCGGTGATGCGGCCGATCATTCAGCGCCGATTCAGCCGATGCGGCGCCAACGAGACGACCGGGATCGCGTAGGGATCATGACGGACAGGCTTTCAGGAACATGGGGCACGGCGTCGGCGGTGCTGGCTTTGGCGCTGGCGGCGGCCCCGCTGGCGCCGGCTGCGGCGCAGGACAGCGAAACCGCTGCGCCCGCTCGTTCGATCGATTTCCGCCTGCCCCCCGCCCCCGAGAATGACGGTCGCGCGCCAGGGATGCAGGGGCCGTCGAACAACGGTCTGGCGCCGCTCGCTCCGGGCGAACGCCGTGGCCCGCCGCAGACCCCGACACCTGCGCCCACGCCAGCGCCGCCGCGCGTCGCGCCGACACAGCCGGGGGCGGCAGTCTCTCCGGCTTCCCCCGCACGCCGCGAGGCGCCCGCCGCGGCCGTGCCCGACCGCGCAGCCTCCGCTACGCGCACCACGCCCGCCGCGGCTGTGGCCGCGCCGCCGCCCGAATCGGCGCCGCTGCCAGCGACGGAGGCGCCGTCACGTCCCGTCGAAACTCCGGCCGCGCCTGTCCCCGCGCCCGCAGCCGATGACGCGGAGACCGTATCCACGGTACCGGATTCGCAAGGCGCGATGCCCGTGTGGGCGTGGCTGCTTGCCGCGCTTGCGGCGGGGGGCGCGGGTTATTGGTATTGGCGCCGACGTCCCGCCGTTGCGGGTGGCGCGCCCGCGGAGCGCGATGCGAGTCCCGTCGAAGCGCCGCCGCCTCCCTCGAAGGCCGCTGCGACCCGGCCCGCAGCGCCGCATCCGGCCCCCGCACCGGCGCGCCCCGAGCCTGTGCCCGCGGGGGGCGCTGCAGTGGCGCGCGCCGGTTCGCCGCTCGTGACTCGTCCGGCGGCCGAACAGCGCGCGCTGGTGTCGCTCGCGCTGGAGGTCACGGGGATCCGCATGACCGCCGAGCACGTCGCGGTCGCCTTTTCGCTCAAACTTGCGAATCAGGGCGCCGCGGATGCGACGGGGCTGATGGTGCGTATCGCGTTGAACCAGGGATCGGCGATGACCGAACCCGTGCTCGCGCGCTTTTTCGACGGCGCCGGGGGCAGCGTGCTGCGCGATGACATGGAGATCAGGGCGGGGGACGGCGAGTCGCTGGCGACCGAGGCGGTGCTGCCACGCGCGATCCTCGAGCCGCTGATGATCGGCGGCAAGCCAATGCTTGTTCCCGTGGTGGCGTTCGACGTGACCTATCATTGGGATGGCGACGCCGATGCTTTCGGCCAGGTCGCGGGCAGCTTCGTGCTCGGCCGCGAACAAGGCACAAGCGGCAGCGAAAAGCTTGCCCCGCTCCCGCTCGACCGCGCGACCTATGTCGTCGACCGGCCCGGCGCGCGCTCGACCGCGGTCCGCCGCAACCAGTAGCGCAGCCTGCTTGCGCCTCCCTTTTCTGTTGCGGTGCAGCATCGGCTAAGGCATGACCCCGATGCTTGAAAAAGCACCGGTGGGGGCATAGGCTGGCGCTCCCCGGAAAGAACCGCAGGATGGCAGGCGAGGGGACAGGAACAGGTCTTCCGTCGGGTCGTAACAGGAGCATGACATGGACGCCTTGGTCTCAACCGACTGGCTGGAACGCGAACTGGGGGCATCGGACCTGCGGGTCGTCGATGCGACGAAATTCTTGGCCGGGACCGATCGCGACGCGCGCGCCGAATATGAAGCCGGCCACATCCCCGGCGCGGTATTCATGGACCTCGCCGAACTGGCCGACACGAACAGCGACATCGACAATATGGCGCCGCCGGCAGAAAAATTCGCGAGCCGCATGCAATCGCTCGGGCTTGGCGACGGCAGCCGCATCGTGATCTACGACGACAGCCCGCTCAAGAGCGCGGCGCGGGGGTGGTGGTTGCTGAAATTGTTCGGCGCTCACGACGTTGCACTCCTGGACGGCGGGCTCGCCAAGTGGAAGGCCGAGGGGCGGCCGCTCGAAATGGGCAAGCAGACGCTGCGCCACCGCCATTTCACCGTGTGGCGCGACGCCAAGGCGGTGCGCACCAAGGACGAGATGCTCGCGAACGTGGCGAGCGCCGCCGAACAGGTCGTCGACGCGCGCCCCGCCGCGCGCTTCACCGGCGAGGAGCGCGACCCGCGCCCCGGCATGGCGCCCGGCCACATCCCCGGCTCGCGCAGCCTGCCGCACAGCGAATTGTTCAACGCCGACGGCACCTGGAAGCAGGGCGATGCGCTCAAGGCCGCGTTCGACGCCGCGGGCATCGACCTCGACAAGCCGCTCGTCACGACCTGCGGCAGCGGCATGACCGCGACCGTGGTCGCGTTCGGCGCCCACCTGCTCGGCAAGGACGATGTCGCGGTCTACGACGGCAGCTGGACCGAATGGGGCGCCGATCCCGCGACGCCCAAGGCGACCGGCGCCGCCTGAGGCGCTTGCAGGCCCCTCGCCTCCTGCGGGGGAGGGGCCTGATCCGGCCGAAAGCGCGGCTTCCTTGCCGCGCAGCTTTTTCTTGCTTGCCCGTTCCGGGGCTGCGGCGTTAGTCCTGCGCCATCGGGGTCAGGCAACCTCCCGGTCAGGCGTCCGCCCAAGCGTTGTTTTTTCACCCGGCTTTGCCGGCTGGAGAAGCATGACGATGACGCCAGCTCCCGACCCCAACCTTCCCCTCCAGCACCCATCCTTCGCCGAAGCCGTACGCGCCTATGCACGCGTCGGCCTGCTCAGCTTCGGCGGCCCGGCGGGCCAGATCGCGCTGATGCACCGCGAGTTCGTCGACGACCGCCGCTGGGTCGACGAGGCGACCTTTCTCCACGCGCTCAATTTCTGTCACCTGCTCCCGGGCCCCGAGGCGCAGCAGCTCGCGACGTGGATCGGCTGGCGGCTGCACGGGTTCAGGGGCGGGCTGGCCGCGGGGCTGCTCTTCATCGTTCCCGGCGCGCTGGTGATGCTCGGCCTGTCGCTGCTCTATGTGATGGCGGCGGGGCTCGGCTGGTTCGCCGCGCTGTTCCTGGGGATCAAGGCCGCGGTGCTCGCGATCGTCGTGCAGGCGCTGCTGCGAATCGCCGCGCGCGCGCTCCGGACCCCGCTCCAGCGCGCGATCGCGATCGCCTCCTTTGTCGGCATCGCGCTGCTCGCCCTGCCCTTTCCGCTGGTCGTGCTCGCGGCGCTGCTCACCGGCTGGGCCGCAGGGCGCTGGCGGCCCGAATGGCTGAAGCTCGCGCCGGTGACGAACGGCGCGCCGCCGTCATCCGCGCGCGCGGCGTGGCGCGAGAGCCTGCGCGCGGTGCTGCTGTGGGGGACGGTCTGGGCGGCGCCGATGCTGCTGATCCTCGTGACGCTGGGACGCGGCCATGTCCTGTGGGACATCGGCGCCTTTTTCTCGCAGCTCGCGGTGGTGACCTTCGGCGGCGCCTATGCGGTGCTCGCCTATATGGCGCAGGAGGCGGTGAGCGGGTTCGGCTGGCTGCGCCCGGGCGAGATGGCCGACGGGCTCGGGCTCGCCGAAACGACGCCGGGGCCGCTGATCCTCGTCACCCAGTTCGTCGGTTTCCTCGCCGCATATCGCGATGCGGCGCCCTTTACGCCCTTTGTTGCGGCATTCCTCGGCGCGGGGCTGACGCTGTGGGTGACCTTCGCGCCCTGTTTTCTGTGGATTTTCGCCTTTGCACCGTGGATCGACCGGCTCGAACGCGCGGCGGGGCTCAAGGGTGCGCTCGCGGCGGTGACCGCGGCGGTGGTGGGCGTGATCGCCAACCTGTCGCTGTGGTTCGCGTTGCACGTGCTGTTCCGCGAGCTGGTCCGTACCGGCTGGGGCGTCGAGGTGCCGGTCCTGTCCAGCATCGACGGTCCCGCGGCCGCGCTGGCGCTGCTCGCGGCGGTGCTGCTGTTCGGCTTCCGGCTCGGGATCATCCCGATGCTGGCGCTGTGCTCGGCGGCGGGGCTGGCGCTGGGTTTCGTATAGCTTCACTCCCATGATCGGTTCGTGCCGAGCTTGTCGAAGCACCGGCCTTCGGCTTGCCGCGCCGGAAAGAAGGAACGGCGCTTCGACAAGCTCGGGGCGAACGGTATATGTTTGAGGCACATTGGGCTAACGGACACGCATGGCGAACAATCACGAATCCGACGACGACACTCTCCGCCCCGCGACCCGGCTGGTGCAGGGCGGGCGGCGGCCCGAATGGACCGGCGACCCGCGGCTCGGCGGCAGGGTCGTCAATCCGCCGGTGTGGCGCGCCTCGACGATCCTGTACGACAGCATCGCCGACCTCAAGGCGCGCGGACATGCGACGCACGACAAGCTCTATTACGGCCGTCGCGGGACGCCGACGGTGTGGGCGCTCGCCGATGCGCTGACCGGGATGGAGCCGGGGGCCGAGGGCACATTGCTCTATCCGTCGGGGGTCGCGGCCAATTCGGCGGGGCTGCTCGCGTTGCTGTCGCCGGGCGACCATCTGCTGATGGTCGACAGCGCCTATGAGCCGACGCGCGCCTTTTGCGACGGAATGCTGCGCCGTTACGGCGTCAGCACGACCTATTATGATCCGCTGGTCGGCGCCGGTATCGCCGAGCTGATCACCCCGGCGACGAAGCTGATCTTCCTCGAATCGCCGGGCAGCCTGACCTTCGAGGTGCAGGATGTGCCCGCGATTGCTGCGGTCGCGCGCGAGCGCGGGGTGCTGACGATGCTCGACAACACCTGGGCGACGCCGCTCTGTTTCCCCGCGCTGGCGCACGGGGTCGACGTGACGATGATGAGCCTGACCAAATATGTCGGCGGGCATTCGGATGCGATGATGGGGTCGCTCACCGCGACGAAGGCGGTGTGGCCGAAGCTGCGCAGCGCGACCTACCAGCTCGGCCACGCGGTCTCGCCCGACGATTGCGCGCTGATGCTGCGCGGCCTGAGGACGCTCGACGTGCGGCTGGCGCGGCATCGCGAGAGCGGGCTTGCGGTCGCGAACTGGCTTGCGGGCCGCGCCGAGGTCGGGCGCGTGCTGCACCCGGCGCTGCCCGGCGATCCCGGGCACCCGATCTGGGTGCGCGATTTCAAGGGGGCGAGCGGACTGTTCGGTTTCACGCTGAAGGGCGCCGACGAAGCCGGGCGCACGCGCTTCATCGAGGCGCTGGCACACTTCGGGATCGGCTTCAGCTGGGGCGGCTATGAAAGCCTCGTCGTGCCGAGCAATCCCGGGACCATCCGCACCGCGACCGCGTGGAGCGACCCCGACCCGCTCGTCCGCCTGTCGATCGGGCTCGAGGATGCCGAAGACCTGATCGCCGACCTTGCGCGCGGTTTCGCGGCGATGGCCGCATGAACGTCGAGGCGGGGCTTCGCCAGGGGGCGGAGGGCGTCGTCGCGACGATGCGTGCGATCGGCATCGACGTCGGCCAGTATCGCCTCTCGCTCTACAGCGTGTTTTCGACGGTGGTCGTCGCGATCCTGCTCTACATCGCGGTCCGGCTCGCGATGCGCGCGATCAAATGGCTGCTGCGCCGCAACAAGCAGATCGACGATACGCAGCGGCTGTTGACAGAAAAGCTGATCGCGATCGCGCTGTTCACGCTCGCCTTGCTGTTCGGCATCGACCTGCTCGGGATCGATCTCACCGCGCTCGCGGTCTTTTCGGGCGCCGCGGGGCTCGCGATCGGGTTCGGCCTGCAAAAGACCGTCGGCAACCTGATCGCCGGCATCATCCTGCTGATGGACCGTTCGATCAAGCCGGGCGACGTGATCGTCGTCGGCGACGGCAGCAGCATGGGCAGTTCGGCGACGATCAACGGCATTCCCAACGTCGGGCGGGTCGCCAAGATCGGGGTGCGCGCGGTCAGCGTCGTGACGCGCGACGGCAAGAAGCACCTGATCCCGAACGAATTGCTGATGACCCAGCCGGTCGAGAACTGGAGCTATTCGAGCCGCGACGTGCGCGTGCGGATGCGCGTGCCGGTCGCCTATGACTGCGACCTGCGCGTCGCGCAGGCGATCATGGTCGAAACCGCGAAGGCCAACCCGCGCATCCTGGCCGATCCCGAACCGGTGGTGTGGATCACTGCCTTTGGCGAACGCGCGATCGAGCATGAGCTGCGCTACTGGATTTCGGACCCCGAAGCGGGGCTCGGCAATATCCAGGGCGAGGTGTTTCTGACGATCTGGGACCGGTTCAGGGAAGCGGGGGTCCGGGTCCCCTATCCGCGCACCGATGTGCGGGTGCTGGCCGACGAGGGCGAGGCCCCGACACCATAAATGTCGTCATTGCGAGGGGCCGAAGGCGACGCGGCAATCCAGAGCAGGCGTACCGCCCCGGATTGCTTCGCTTCGCTCGCAATGACGAAGCTGAGGTTCGTCAGAACCCCGTCTTCTTCGCGCGCTCGATGCATTCGACGATGATACGCTTGGCGTCATCGACGTCGCCCCAGCCGTTGAGCTTGGCCCATTTGCCGGGCTCGAGATCCTTGTAGTGGGTGAAGAAATGCTCGATCTGCTGGAGCACGATCGGCGGCATGTCGGTGTAGGTCGCGACATCCTTGTAATAGGGGAAGGTCTTGTTGACCGGCACGCAGAGCAGCTTCTCGTCGCCGCCGGCATCGTCTTCCATCAACAGCACGCCGATCGGGCGGCACTTGACCACCGCGCCCGCGACGATCGGCGAGCGCGCGACGACGAGCGCGTCGAGCGGATCGCCATCCTCGCCCAGCGTGTGCGGGACGAAGCCGTAATTGGCGGGGTAGCGCATCGGGGTGTGGAGGAAGCGATCGACGAACAGCGCGCCCGAAGCCTTGTCGAACTCATATTTCACCGGCTCGCCGCCGATCGGGACCTCGATCAGGACGTTGAGGCTGTCGGGCGGGCTGTCGCCGGCCGGGATGAGGTCGATGCGCATGGGAGATGTCCTTTGGTTTTTGATTCGCGCGCGCCTTAGACCTTGCGGGCGGGCGAAGTCGAGGGATTAAGCCCCGCATCGCGGCTGCGCGAAGCGGGAGTCCCCGGGGATGCCGGAGGAACGCGCGGGGATTGGCCTTACAGGCTCCGCCTCGGGGCGAGCAGGCGATCGAAGGCGTCGGGGCCGGCGCCGGCCTTTTCGAGGTGCGGCCAGCGCAGTCCGCCGCGATAGTCGATCTCGACATTGCGGTAGCGCCCGCCGCGCTCGACGAGCAGCTTCACCGGCGTCTTGCCGTCGGTTGCGGCGCGGATCGCGGTTTCGATGCGTTCGCGGCTGTAGGCGAGGCCGTCGACGGCGACGATCTTCGTCCCGTTGACGATATCGGCCCTGAAGGCGGGGCCGTCCCACAGGATGCTGCCCGCGACCCCGTCGCGGTCGATGATCAGCCCCAGGCTGTGGGTGAGGTCGGCGTTCTTCGCCTGCGCCATGCGGTCGCGGTCATAGGCATTCGGGGCGTCGCGCCAGACGAGGCGGTAACCCGCGGCCTCGATCCCCGCGGTCGGCGCCGGGCGACCGCTTGCCTGCATCCGCTCGCGCAGGAATTTCGCCCAGTCGTACGGATGGACGGCGTTCAGCGCCGCGACGACGTCGTCGAAATCATAGGTCGACTGGCCCCAGTCGCCCTCGCGCCCGCCGAAGAAGGCGCGCGCGAAATCGTCGAGGCTCTTTCCGTTGCCGGTCGCATTGCGAATCAGCATGTCGGCCTCGAGCCACATCAGCGAGCCTTCGTTGTAATAATCCTCGGTGCGCGTCGCGCTGGGGAAGGCGCGCGCCTTGCGGCCGGCGATGATCGGATCGAGCGTCGTATCCTCGACCGAGCGCCACGCGCGGCCGGGCTGGACCGCATAGAAACCGGCGTTGGTGGCCCATTCGGCGAGCACCATTTCCTTCGACTGCATCCCCGAACGCCCCGCGAGGACGAGGTCCCAGAAGCTCGTCTGGCCTTCGTAGACCCACAGGAGATTGTCCTGCATCGGCGTGCGGTAGTCGGGGGTCCAGAGCTTGTCGGGGCGGCGGTATTTGCCGTTCCAGCTATGCACCAGTTCGTGCGGGAGCAGCCCGCGTTCGCTGTCATTCTCGTCCCATTTGGAGAAATAGTCGGGGTTGCGGCTGTTTTCGCTCGACCGGTGGTGTTCGAGCCCGATGCCGCCGAGCTGGTCGGTGAGCGCGAGCAGGAATTCGTAGCGGTCGAAATGGCGCACCCCGAACAGCGCCACCGTCTCGGCGACGAGCGCGGCGTGGCGGGCGATATGATCGGGGCTGGCCTCGAGATATTTCGCCTCGTCGGCGACGACGTTGAGCGTGACATTCTGCCCCAGGTCCCATTTGCGGAAATGGGCGCCCGCGAACATCGGGCTGTCGACCAGACTTTCATAGCTGGTGGGGGCGTAGCTGTAGCGATTGCCCGAGACTTTCAGGCCGTCGAGCGCGGCCGCGCCCGTCCAGCCCTCGGGCAGCGTGACGTCGAGCTGCACCGGAATCTGGCGCGTGAACCAGCCCGCGGGATAGACGCTCACCTGTTCCCATTGCAGGTTGATCATCGCCGGGGTGGCGACGACGCGCCCCTCGCTGCTGCGCGTCGGCGACAGGAAGTCGAAGGCGATGTCGATGCTCTTCACCCCCTGCGGCACGTCGATGTCGAAAGCGTAGACGTCGGTCGGCTGGCGCGTCCAGACGAGCGGCTTGCCGCCGGCGCTGGCCCTGAACCCCGCGACCTCGGCGATCGCGCCGCGCGGGGCGTGCTTGCCGGGCAGCCATTCGGGATAGAGCAGGGTCAGCTTGCCGCTCTTCGCCACCGGGATCGTCTGGCGGACGCGAAAGATGCCGCGCGCGACGTCGGTGGCGTCGACGCGCAATTGCATCGTGCCGGGATAGGGCCGGTCGGCGGGGAGCGGGATGGTGAAGGGTTGCACGACGGGTTCGGGGCGGCTGTTGCCGTCCTGTGCCCGGACTCCGGGAATGAGGGCGATGAGGGCGGCTGCGACGAACGGTGCTTTTTTCATGGCGGCGTTCTGCCGCCATTTGCGGGGAAGGTCCAGCCGGGGGACTGCACGCGCGCTTTGCCTTTCGACCAAAAGCGATTAGACGCGCGCGGCATGAGCAAGGACAAATCCGCGAAGATCCAGACGCCGCAGCCGGTTCGCGGCACCCAGGACATGCTCGGCGATTTCGCCGACCGCTTCCAGCACGTCGTCGACGCCTTCGACCGGGTGCGCCGCCTCTATGGTTTCAAGCGCGTCGAGGTGCCGGTGATCGAGCCGACCGCGGTGTTCGCGCGCTCGCTGGGCGAGACCACCGACGTCGTGTCGAAGGAAATGTATTCGTTCGAGGACCGCGGCGGCGAATCGATCACGCTGCGCCCCGAATTCACCGCGGGGATCGCGCGCGCCTATGTCACGGGCGGCTGGCAGCAGTTCGCGCCGCTCAAGGTCGCGACGCACGGGCCTTTGTTCCGCTACGAGCGCCCGCAGAAGGGGCGTTATCGCCAGTTCCACCAGCTCGACGCCGAGGTGCTGGGCAGCGACAGCCCGCTCGCCGACGCCGAACTGCTGGTGTTCGCCGATCAGCTTCTGAAGGAGCTGGGGATCGCCGAGGGCGTGACGCTGACGCTCAATACCTTGGGCGACGCGGCAAGCCGCGACGCCTGGCGCGCGGCGCTGGTCGAGCATTTCGAGGCGCGTCGCGGTGCGCTTTCGGAGGACAGCATCGCGCGGCTCGACAAGAATCCGCTGCGCATTCTTGACAGCAAGGACCCGCAGGACCGTCCGATCGCCGACGGCGCGCCCGATATCGATGCGTTTCTGACGAGCGAGGCGCAGGATTTCTTCGGTGCGGTCACGGCGGGCCTCGACGCCGCGGGGGTCGCGTGGGAGCGCAATGCGCGGCTCGTGCGCGGGCTCGACTATTATCGTCACACCGCGTTCGAATTCGTCACCGAACGCTTGGGCGCACAGGGCACGGTGCTCGGCGGCGGGCGCTACGACGGGCTGATCGAAAATCTTGGCGGCCCGCCGACCCCGGCGGTCGGCTGGGCGGCGGGGATCGAGCGGCTGGCGATGCTGCTCGCCGATGACGTGATCGACACGCGGCTCGACGCGGTGATCGCGGTCGAGGACGACAGCCAGCTCGCACGCGCGATGCAGGCGCTGGCGGCGCTGCGCCATGGCGGCTTTGCCGCCGAGATCGTCGCGACCGGCTCGCCGCGCAAGCGTTTTGACAAGGCGGCGAAGATTCCCGCGCACGCGCTGGTGTCGGTCGGCACGCGCGACGGCGCCGCGCACGTCAACATCCGCGGCGATGGCGAGCGGGCGAAGGCGGTCGAGGCGCTGGTTCGCGCGCTCTGATGACCAGCGTTTCCGCCCGCCAGATCGACGCCATCATCGAACGCCACGCCGCGCTGCAGGCGCGCATGGCGACGGGGGACATGGCGCCCGCCGATTTCGTCGCGGCGTCGAAGGAGTTCGCCGAGCTCGAGCCCGTCGCGAAGGCCGCGGCCGAGGTTGTGCGGCTGCGCGGCGAGGTCGTCGCGCTGAATGAAATGCTCGGCGATCCCGAGATGAAGGCGATGGCGGCCGAGGAACTCGCGGCGGTCGAGGAAGCCTTGCCCGCCGCCGAACACGACCTCGCGATCAAGCTGCTCCCGAAGGACGTCGCCGACGAGCGCGCCGCGATGCTCGAAATCCGCGCCGGCACCGGCGGTGACGAGGCGGCGCTGTTCGCGGGCGACCTGCTGCGCATGTACAGCCGCTATGCCGATGCGCAGGGCTGGAAGGTCGAAATCATCTCGGCCAACGAGGCCGAGGTCGGTGGATACAAGGAAGTCGTCGCCAGCGTCGCGGGGCAGGGCGTCTTCGCCAAGCTGAAGTTCGAAAGCGGCGTCCACCGGGTGCAACGCGTCCCCGTCACCGAAAGCGGCGGGCGCATCCACACCAGCGCCGCGACCGTCGCGGTGCTGCCCGAGGCCGAGGAAGTCGACGTCGCGATCAACGACAGCGACCTGAAGATCGACATCTACCGCGCTTCGGGCGCGGGGGGGCAGCATGTCAACACGACCGACAGTGCGATCCGCATCACGCATATCCCGACCGGGCTGGTCGTGATCCAGCAGGACCAGCGCAGCCAGCACAAGAACCGCGCCAAGGCGATGCAGGTGCTGCGCGCGCGGCTCTACGACCTCGAGCGCGAGAAGATCCACAGCGCCGAGGCGTCGGCGCGCAAGTCGATGGTCGGGTCGGGCGACCGCTCCGAGCGCATCCGCACCTATAATTTCCCGCAGGGGCGCGTGACCGACCACCGCATCAACCTGACGCTGCACCGCCTGCCCGAGATACTGGAAGGCGCGATGGACGAGCTGATCGACGCGCTGATCGCCGAGGATCAGGCGCAGCGGCTGGCGGGGCTGGGTGACTGAGACGCCGACCTTTGCGGGCGTCGCGGAGTCGCTGCGCACCGCGACCAATCTGCTCACCGGCGCAAGCGATACACCGCGGCTCGATGCCGAATTGCTGATGGCGCATGCGCTGGGGATCGAGCGGCAGGCCTTGCTGCTCGACCCGGCGCGCTATGCGGTGCCCGAAATCTATGCGAACCTGATCGCGCGGCGGATGGGGCATGAGCCGGTGGCCTATATCGTGGGATATCGCGATTTCTGGACGATCCGGATCGAAGTGGGGCCGGGGGTGCTGATTCCGCGGCCCGACAGCGAGACGCTGGTCGAGGCGTGCCTCGACGTCGCCGGGCACCAGCCGCGGGCGGGATGGCCCGCGCGCGTCCTCGATCTGGGCACCGGGCCGGGCACCTTGCTGCTCGCCGTGCTGAGCGAATTCCCCGAGGCGACCGGCGTCGGCGTCGACGCGTCCGAATTTGCGCTCGCCTATGCGCGCGACAATGCCGCAGCACTCGGCATGGCGGCGCGCACCGACTTCCGGTCGGGCGACTGGGGCGCAGAGGTCGACGGTGCGTTCGACCTGATCCTCTGCAACCCGCCCTATATCGCCGACACCGAATGGCTGATGCCCGATGTCGCCGACCATGAGCCGGCGGAGGCGCTGTTCGCGGGCGCCGACGGGCTCGACGATTATCGGCGGATCATCCCCGACCTGCCGCGCCTGCTGGCGCCGGGCGGGGCGGCGGTGCTTGAAATCGGGGCGAGCCAGCTTATGTCGGTTTCCGCCCTTGCCGAAGCTGCGGGTTTTGCGGTGGCGTGCCGCCGCGATCTTGGCGACCGCGACCGCGCGCTGGTCCTGACATTTGCATCATGACGCCACGCAAAAATTGCTTGGTTTCGCCGCGAAAGCACGGTAGGGGCGGCTTACAGGCCTGATCAGGGTCCCTTTGGCGATGCGCAGCATCGATACTGGTCCGGCAGGTCTGCTTCCCACTTGCGATGCTTGTGCAGGGCCTTGGTCCGGCGCCGGCGGTAAAAGGAAGAGCCGCGCAGGGAGCGCGGGCACGACGCGCAAGGACGCGGTCGGCCAAAAGGGGTTGGCATAGCTTAGAGCTTATTCGACAGGATGTCTCAGTTGAACATGAACAACCGTCAGGGCGGCCGCCGTCGCGGCCGCAACAACAATAACAACAACAACCGCTCGCAGTCGGGCGGCGGTCGCGGTGGCGTCGATCAGGCGAACCGCATCGACAGCCGGGCCCGCGGCAACGCGGTGCAGATGATCGAGAAATACAAGAATCTGGCCCGCGACGCGCAGCTTGCCGGCGACCGGGTGCAGACCGAATATTATCTCCAGTTCGCCGACCATTATTTCCGCGTGCACAGCGATTTCCGCGCGCGCCAGGAAGAGCGCAACGGCGGCCAGCCCGATCGGCAGGATCGCCAGCGCGAAGTGCGCGGGGTCGAGGATTTCGACGCGCACGACGATACCGACATCGACGAGGGGCAGGCCGAAGAGGCCGGCGAGCGCGAGGACGCGCGCGAAGGCCGTGGCGACCGCGCCGAGCGCGGCGACCGCGGCCCGCGCCAGGATCGTGGCGAGCGGCCCGACCGCGGCGACCGCCAGGAGCGTCCCCGTCGCGACGATCGCGATGCCGATCGCGGCAACCGCCAGCCGCGCGCCGAGCGGGCGCCCGTGACGCCGACGCCGACGCCGACGCCGGCCGCCGAGGTCGACGCCGAGACGCAGGGCGCCGAAGCCGAAGTCGCCAAGCCCGCGCGTGCACGCCGGACGACGCGTCGCCCGCGCGATGCCGATGTCGATACGGGTGCCGGGATCGACAGCGCCGTGCTGCCGCCCGCGATCGGACGTCCGGCGCCTGCCGCCGAACCCGAAGCGAGCGAAACCGCCGAAGACGCCCCGGCGCCGAAGGTTCGCCGCACCCGCCGCACGCTTGCGGCGCGCGACACCGGGGTCGAGGCCGCCGAATAGGTCATCGCGCCACCATCGCGGGCGTTTCAACGAAGCCCCGAATCCTTCGCGGACGTGCCACATTGCGGCGGCCGCGGCGGGTTCGGGGCTTCGTTCATGGGGCCCGATGCGCATCCCGATCCGGTACGATTTCGTGCTGGCCAATCGCGACGACTTGACCTAGCCTGCCCGGCAGCAACAGTGGGGAGAGCGATTATGCGCGCTTTGGCAAAGGCTTGGCTTCGTGGAGCTTGCCTGTCGGGAGCGGCCGTCGTTCCCTTGTTGGCACTGCCCGCCGCCGCGCAGCAGGAGGCCTACGGCACCGCGCAAGGCGATGTCGCGGTCACCATCTACAACAATGGTCAGTCGCTGGTGCAGGACGACCGCCAGCTCGCGGTGAATGCCGGGCGCAACCGCATCGAATTTCCCGACGTCTCGGCGCGGATCCGGCCCGAGACGGTGACGCTGTCGGGCGGCGGGCTCGCCATCGTCGAGCAGAATTTCGACTTCGACCTGCTAACCCCCGACAAGCTGATGGACAAGGCGGTGGGACAGTCGATCACGCTGGTGCGCACCAACCCCGCGACCGGCGCCGAACGCAGCGAGCGCGCCAAGGTGCTCGCCGCGAACGGTGGCATCGTGCTCCAGATCGGCGAACGGATCGAGGTGCTGCGCGACGATGGCCTGCCGGTGCGCGCGGTGTTCGACCGCCTGCCCCCCAATTTGCGCGCGCGGCCGACACTGTCGGTGACGGTACAGGCCGAAAAGGCGGGAACGGTTCCGGCGCGCCTTTCCTACCTCACCCCCAATCTCGGCTGGACCGCCGACTATGTCGCGCTGTTCGACGCCGCGAAGGGCGCGATGGACATGCAGGGCTGGGTGACGCTGACCAATTCGACCGGCACAACCTTCAGCAACGCACGGACCCTGCTCGTCGCGGGCAACCCCGGCGGGGGCGGTGGTTTCCGCCAGATGACCGGCGCGCTCGACGCTGCGGGAACCGAGAGCAACGACCGCGAACGGCTCGGCGACTATTATCTCTATCCGCTCGCCGAGCGCACGACGATCGCCAATGCGCAGCAGAAGCAGGTGAGCTTCCTCGACGTGAAGGGTGCGCCGGCGCGCTCGACCTATGAATATGTCAACGGCTGGCTGGGCAGCAGCACCGAACCGTTGAGCGCGGCGAGCGTGCTGCGCTTCTCGACCTCGGCCAACGGCGGGCTCGGCGATCAGCTGCCCGCGGGCACGATCCGCGTCTATATGCGCGATGCGCGCGGCGACCCGCAGTTCATCGGCGAGAACCAGATCGGCCACACCCCGATGGGATCGGCGATGACGCTGCGCACCGGCGACGCCTTCGACGTCAAGGTCCAGTCGACCGTCGTGTCGCGCACGCGCAAGGGCGATTCGCGCTGGGTGACCAAGATGAAATATGTCGTCTCCAACGCGCGGCCGGGTCCGGTGACGGTCGACCTGTCGCAATCGGGACTGTGGGGCGACGTGCGAATCACCGACGAAAGCCTCAAGAGCAACCGCATCTCGGCCGACCGCGTCGAATGGGCGGTGCCGGTGGCCGCGAACGGCAAGACCGAAGTCACCGCCACGTTCGATTCGCGTTACTGAGATCGGGACCATGCGCTGGCGGCGCCTGTTCCCGCTGGCCCTCGCGGCCCTGATTGCGCCGCCGCTCGGCGCGCAGACGCCGCGCCTGCCCGCAGCGCCCGCGCGCGCCGATGCCCCGGTCGTGGTGTCGTCGGCGCTCCAGGACGTCGCGGTCACCGTCTATCGCGCGCCGAATCGCGGTGCCGGACCGATCAACCCCAACTGGCCGCAAGGTTTCGCGCTGGTGACCGAGACGCGCCGGGTGACCCTGCCGGCGGGCAGCGCGGTGCTGCGCTTCGAGGGTGTATCCGAAGGGCTGCTGCCCGAGACGGCGGTGGTGTCGGGAATGCCCGACGGGGTGCGCGAGAAGAATCGCGACGCGCGGCTGCTGTCGCCCGCGGGGCTGGTCGATGCCTATCTGAAGCGCAGCGTCACGCTGCGCCGCACCGACCGCAAGACGGGCCGGGTCCGCGAGCAGGACGCGATCATCCAGGCGGGGCCGAACGGCGGGGTGATTCTCCAGACCGGCGAGGGGTATGAGGCGCTCGGCTGTTCGGGATTGCCCGAACGCATGCTCTACAGCCGTGTGCCCAAGGACCTGTCGGCGAAACCGACGCTGTCGATCCTCGTCGAATCGAGCCGCGCACGCACGGTGACGCTGCAGCTCGTCTATCTCTCCGAAGGTTTCGACTGGGCCGCCAACTATGTCGTCGACCGCGCGGGGGACGGCAAGGCGCTGGGCATGACCGGGTGGATCACCGTCGCCAACGGCGGGGTGACGAGCTTTCCCGGCGCGCAGCTCAACGTCATCGCGGGGCGGCTCAACAAGGGGTATCGCGCGCCGTTGCCGCGCACGCCGCCGGGCGCGCTGCAATTGCGCTGCTGGCCGATGGATATCACCAGCACGCATCCCTTCTGGGAATTGCCGCCGATCGTCGAGGTCGAACAGGATTATGCCGAAGAGGTGATGGTGACGGCGAACCGCATGGAACGCCGGGGCTATGTGATGGCGCCTCCGCCCCCGCCACCCCCGCCACCCCCGCCGCCCGCCGCGCCGCCTCCCCCCCCGCCGCCCGCCGAAGATCTGGGCGACCTCAAATTCTATCGCATTCCGTTCCGCGTCGACGTGTCGGCGAAGGGGCAGAAGCAGGTCGCGCTGCTGATCAAGGACAAGGTCGCGGTCGAGCAGCTTTATTTCGGTACGCTCTATCAGTCCTACGGCGATGCGCCGCAGCCGCTGGTGACGCGGTTGCGCTTGCAGAACCGTGCCGAGGACGGGCTCGGGCTCGCGCTGCCGTCGGGGACCGCGGCGGTGTTCGAGACCGTCGGCGGGCGGCGCCTGCTCGCGGGCGAGGCGCCGATCGGCGACAAGGCGGTCGGCGAGCGCGTCGATTATGACATCGGGCAGAGTCCGGCGGTGCAATCGCGCATCGTCGTGCAGAAGGACCCCGATCCCGACTATCGGCTGTGGCAGGTGACGCTGACCAACGCGCGGCCGTTCGACGCCGAGGTCGAGATGCTGATCCCCTTTGCGATCGACCCCGAACCCGCGGACTGGGAACGGCGCGGGGCGAGCTGGGTGTGGCGCGTGCGCGTGCCCGCGAACGACAGCCTGATCCGGACCTTTCGCCAGAAGCTGAAGAGCGGCTGACGCCGGTGATGCGGGGTGGTCGCGCGCGATCCGGAAGGCTCCTCGCTTCGGCGCTGCTGCTCGTCGCGGCGCCGGTTTCGGCCAGCGACCCGCCCGTCGTGGTGTCGGCGGCGATCGACGACGTTGCGGTCACGGTCTACCGCGCCCCCGACCGGGCGTCGGGGGGCATCGATCCCGACTGGCCCGAAGGCTTCGCCTTCATTGCCGAGACGCGCACGGTCCGGCTGCCCGCGGGGGTGGCGGCGCTGCGCTTCGAGGGGGTCGCCGAAGGGTTGCTCCCCGAAACCGCGGTGGTCGCGGGACTGCCCGGCGGGGTGATCGAAAAGAACCGCGATGCGCGGCTGCTGTCGCCCGCGGGGCTGGTCGACGCCTATCTGAAGCGGAGCGTGACGCTCGAGCGCACCGACCCCGCGACGGGCAATATCCGCCGGCAGGATGCGATCCTCCAGGCCGGGCCGAACGGCGGGGTGATTCTGCGGACCGCGGAGGGCTATGAGGCGCTCGGCTGCTCGGGGCTGCCCGAACGGATGCGCTATGGCGGGGTGCCGAAGGACCTGTCCGCGAAGCCGACGCTGTCGGTTCTCGTCGCGAGCGACGCCGCGCGGACGGTGACGGTGCAGCTCCTCTATCTGGCCGAGGGGTTCGACTGGGCGGCGAACTATGTCGCCGAGCGCGCCGCCGATTCGCCGACGCTGGCGATGACCGGCTGGATCACCGTCGCCAATGGCGGGGTGACGAGCTTTTCGAACGCACAGCTCAACGTCATCGCCGGCCGGCTCGAGAAGCAGGAAGGGGCGGGCGCGCCCGAAAGCGAGATCGAGCCGCTGCGGCTGACCTGCTGGCCGATGGACAGCACCAGCACGCATCCGCTGTGGACCTTGCCCGCGGTCGTCCCGGTCCGCGGGTCGCAATATGGCCTTGCGAGCGAGATCACCGTGACCGCGCGGCGGCGCGCCGAACCGATGATGGACGTGCCGCTGGCGGTGACCGCGATCAGCGCCGCGATGCTGGCCGAGCAGGAGGATCTCGGCGACCTCAAATTCTACCGCATTCCCTTTCGGACCGAGGTTGCCGCGAAGCAGCAGAAACAGGTCGCGCTGCTCGCGCGGGACCGCGTGACATATGAACAGCTTTATTCGGTGCATGTCAGCGATCACGCGCGCGGCGAGTCTCGGCCGGCCGGCGTCGTGATGCGGTTGTGGAATCGCAAGGATGACGGGCTGGGGCTGGCCTTGCCGGCGGGCGAGGTGGCGCTGTTCGAAAATGCCGATGGCCGGCGTCTGCTGGTCGGCGAGGCGTTTTCGCCGGACCGCGCGGTCGACGAGCGCATCGATTTCGACCTGGGGGCCAGCACCGGGGTGCAATATCGGGCCGTCGAGAGGTCGCGCCCTGAAAAGACATGGGGCGACTGGGAGGTCATAATCACCAACGACCGCGCCGCCGATGCCGAGGTCGAATTGCTGATCCCCTTCGCGCTCGATCCCGAGCCGGCGGATATGGAACGGCGCGGCGACGATCGGGTCTGGCGCCTCCGCGTGCCCGCCAATGGGCGCCTGGTCCACGCCTTTCGCGAAAAGCGGGCCGCCGACGAATGAGGAGAGCGAGGATGACGGGCACGAGAATATGGGGCGCGCTGACGGTGAGCCTTGCCTGCGCGGCACCCGCCGCGATGGCGCAGCCGACGGTGAGCACGAACGGACAGGGCGACGTCGCGGTCACCATCTATACGGGCGAGCTCGCGCTGGTCACCGATAGCCGGCAGATAAATTTGCCCGCGGGCACGTCGCGCGTCGAATTCCCCGACGTGTCGAGCCGCATCCGCCCCGAAACGGTGAGCCTCGTCGGCACCGGGCTGGAGATCGTCGAACAGAATTTCGATTTCGACCTGCTGTCGCCGACCGCAATGATGCAGAAGGCGGTGGGGCAGGAGATTACGCTGATCCGCACCAACCCCGCGACCGGGGCCGAACTGCGCGAGCGTGCGAAGGTGCTCGCGGTCAACGGCGGGGTCGTGCTCGACGTCGGCGGGCGAATCGAGATCCTGCGCGACGACAATCTTCCGGTGCGGGTGATCTTCGACGGCATCCCCGCCAATCTGCGCGCGCGGCCGACGCTGTCGGTGACGGTCGACAGCAAGGCGGCGGGGCCCCGGCCGCTGACGCTGCGTTACCTGTCCGAAGGGATGAGCTGGCGCGCCGACTATGTCGCGCTCTACGACGAAGCGGCCAAGGCGATGGATCTGCAGGGGTGGGTGACGCTGCGCAACAACAGCGGCACCGGCTTTGCCAACGCGAAGCTGTTGCTCGTCGCGAGCGACCAGATCGGGGTGCGGCGCGGGCGGCGCGGCGGCGAGGGCGAACCCGCGGAGCTGACCAGCGCGGGAACCGAGACGGCGAAGGCGGAGGCGCTCGCCGACATGAACGCCTATCCGATTGCCGACCGCACGACGATCGCCAGCGCGCAGCAGAAGCAGATCGCCTTTCTCGACGCGATGGCGGTGCCCGCGACGCGCGCCTACGCCGCATCGCACGACCGGCTGCGCTCGATCGAGGAAGCCCAGAGCGCGATGTCGACCTATCGTTTCTCGACCGGCAAGGGCGGGGTCGGCGACGCGATGCCGGCGGGATCGGTGCGCCTCTACGTCAAGGATGCGCGCGGCGCGGCGCAGTTCGTCGGCGAATCCTATATCGGGCATACGCCCGCGGGTTCTAAGCTGTCGCTCGCGACCGGCCGTGCCTTCGACGTCAAATATCAGCCCGTCGTCGAGAAGCGTGAGAAGCTCACCGAGGAGCAATGGACGCGCAGCAGCACGACGCGCGTGCGCAAGAACGGGGTCGTCGAGGTGACCGAGACCGACGTGAAGCGCAATTTCTGGCGCACGCACATGCGGTACATCTTCACCAACGCGCGGCCGCAGCCGGTCACGGTCGAGTTCACCCAGAGCGGGCTCAACGGATACAGCAACGACACGCGTGTGCCATTCGAGAGCATCGCCGCCGAGCCCGGCGAGACGTGGGACATGCGCAAATGGATGGTGACCGTCCCCGCGAACGGGCGCGCCGAACTTACCGTCCAGTTCGACACGCTGAACTGAGCGATGGCGCGCGCCGCATCCGGCTGGCTGCTCGCGATGGTCGCGATGCTCGCGGCGCCGGCGCGCGCGGACGAACCCCCGGTGGTGGCTTCGGCGAAGCCCGACCATGTCGCGCTCAGTCTTTACCGCGATCCGAACCGCGAACCCGATTCGCGGTTGCCCGCCCCCGACGAGGAAGAGCCGCTCGGCGGTTTCGCGCTGATTCGCGAGACGCGCACGCTCGACCTGCCGCGCGGACCGGTAACGATTCGCTTCGAAGGCGTGTCGAGCAGCATCATGCCCGAATCGGCATTGCTGCGCGGCGGCGACGCGAAGCCGCGCGAGAAGAATTTCGACCGGCGGCTCCTGTCGCAGCGCGGACTGATCCACGCCTTCACGGGGCAGCAGGTGCTGCTGCGCACGATCGACCCCGCAAGCGGCAAGCCGCGCTACGAGCGCGTGCGTGTCCGGTCGGGCCCCGAAGCGCTGATCGTCGAGCGCGGGGGCGGATTCGAGGCGGTGCAGTGCAGCGGACTGCCGCAGACCCTGCTCTACGACGCCGTGCCCGCCGGGCTCACTCCGGTGCCGACACTGTCGATGACGCTGGGCGACCAGCCGGGCGGGCGCACGACGCTCGAGCTCACCTATCTGGCGACCAATTTCGACTGGCAGTCGAACTATGTCGGCGAGGTCGCCGATCGCGCCGACGCGGCCGACCTCTTCGCCTGGCTGACCGTCGCGAGCGGCGATTCGACGAGCTTCGTTGGCGCCGACATGGCGGTGATCGCGGGGCGCATCGCTTTTTTCAACCAGCCGCCGCTTCCCGAGGGCGTCAACCGCTGGGAGGAAGAGGAGCGCCGCGAGGAGGAGGCGCGGCAGGATCCCTGGCACCCCGACAATATCGAGGTCTGGTTCGACTGCTGGCCGCAAGGTTCGACCGGGGCGGCGCCTTTTGGTTCACGGCTGTTCGGGCCGCAATCGCTGCCATCGGCCCAGCCCGAATATGCGCTGGGTCTTTTCTATGGCGGCGGGGGCGGCGGGTGCGGCGACGACGATGAATCGGGCTGCGACATCGTCGTCACGGGTAGCCGGATCGCGCCGCGCGAAGATATCGGCGACTATAAACTCTATCGCGTGCCGCAGCCGACAACACTCGGCGCGCACAGCCGCAAGCAGATCGCCTTCCTCGAAAAGGCGGGTGTGCGGGTGGAGATGCTCCATATTTTCGAGCTGCGCGGCGATGATGTTTCGGGCCCCCAGACGGTGCTGCGCATCGACAACCGGCGCGACGGCCCGCTCGGCGAGCCGCTGCCCGGCGGGCAGGTGGCGCTGTTTCAGGCGCGGGCGGGCGAGCGGATGTTCGCGGCCGATACGCAGATGAAGGACAAGGCGGTCGGCGAGCTCGTCGATCTCGACCTTCCCGATCCGGACGGGGTCTCGGTCGATGCCGACCAGGAGGAACTCGATTCGGGCGAGGGCTGGACGCGCTACCGGCTGACGATCGAGAATGACGGCGAAAGCGCCGAGCCGGTCGAGGTCAGCTTCGCCGACGCCTATGGTTATGCGATCGACAAGATCGGCAAGGCGGTCCGGGTGCGCGACGGCAAGCGCATCTGGTCGGTCACCGTTCCCGCCGAAGGCAAGCGCAGCGTCGAGTATCGCGTCCGCGAGATCGTGCGAATCGGCGCCGACAACCAGGATGATTGGGAAGGGCCGGACGAATAGCCCGGCCCCCGTGCCGGTCATTCGGGCGGCAGGGGCCGCGGCCGGTGATTTTCGTCGAGGGCGACGAAGGTGAAGACGCCCTCGGTCACGCGTTCCTCGGTGCGGCCGCCGTCGCGCGTCGCGATGACCTCGAGCCGGATCGCCAGCGAGGTGCGCCCGCGCCGCTCGATCGTCGCATAGAGCGAGATGATGTCGCGGAGCAGGATCGGGGCGATGAACTCCATCGTCTCGATCGCGACCGTCGCGACCGGACCCTGCGCGATTCGCCCGGCGATGATGCCGCCGGCGATGTCCATCTGCGACAGCACCCAGCCGCCGAAGATATGGCCGTTGGCGTTGATGTCGGCGGGTCGCGGGACGACGCGCAATATCGGGTCGCGCGGGCAGTCGGGCGCGGCGGGCTTACCGGTCATTTTTCATGTCCGGATCGTCTTCGAACGGATCCTCGATCGCTTCGTCGTGGCCGCTGCCGCTCGACAGGAAGACGAGCCCCATCAGCGCGGCGCCGAGCATCACCGACAGGCCGACCCCGGCGGCGGTCGCGATCATCATGTGGATGGTCAGCCCGCCGGGCAGGGTGGCCTGGAGCCATGCGAGCGCGAGCACGACCGCGCCGGTCGAGACGAGCGCCATGCCGCGCATCAGCCGGCGATAGCGCGCCCAGGCGATTCGCGACGTTTCGTCGCGGTCGAGCGGAGAGGGTTTGACCATGGCGGCCCTCATGGACCAGCGGACGCACGAGGCCAAGCGGCAAAGGGGCGCGGCAGGATGTTTCGCGTCGGGAGCGAATCATGATAGATTGTTCGTCCGGACATTTCGGCATGGGGAGCGGACAGGCATGACGATCGGAGCGATTCTCGGCGGACGGACCGGCGGTGTCATCTCGGCGCAGAAGGGCGACAGCGTGCGCGCGGTGGTCGACCTGCTCGCGCAGCATCGCATCGGCGCGGTTCCGGTGGTCGAGGGCGACACGATCGTCGGCATCTTCTCCGAACGCGATCTGGTGCGGCTGATGTCGGCCTATGGCCCCGAGGCGCTCGATCGCAGTCTCGACGACGTGATGACGAAATCGCCGGTCACCTGCGATTCGCGCATGGCGGTGATCGGCGCCTTGTCGCAGATGACGCAGAAGCGCATCCGCCACCTGCCGGTGGTCGATGGCGGCAAGCTGGTCGGATTCGTGTCGATCGGCGACCTCGTCAAATATCGCATCGACCATATCGAGGCCGAAGCCGCGGCGATGCGCGACTATATCGCGTCCTGATTCGCCTACCCGCTAGGCGCGGCGGCTACGCCGGATCGGCGCCTTTCCGGCGCAGCACGAGCCGCAGCACCTCGCCGATCGCCTCGCGCTCGAGCAGCCAGAGCAGCGCGCCGTAAAGGGCGACGCCGAGCCCGACGAGGAGGATGAGCCGAACCGGCGGGCTCCAGCCGAGCCCCGCGAGAAAGGTCGCCGCGAACCCGACCCCGATCGCCATCAGCAGCGCCGGCACGAGCCCGGGCAGCATCGCGCGCGCGATGTCCCAGAGCGTCACCCCGATCAGCGGCGCCGCCAGCCGCGCGGTGAGCAACAGCAGCAGCGGCGCGGCGACGAGCCACGCCCAGGCCATGCCGATCAGCCCCCATTGCGAACCGGTCAGGAAGGCGGCGGGAAAGATGGTCGCGCCGCCGAGCGACGCGACCATCGGGATCGAGGGTTTGCCGAGCGCATTGGCGACCGGGGCGAACAGGATCTGCACGGTCATCAGCATCAGCGCGAGCGCGATGAGCTGGATATAGGGGGCCATGCCGAGCCATTTGGCACCGAACAGCGTCTCGATCATCGGCGCCGCGGTGACCGCGAGGCCGCAATAGAAGGGGGCGGCGACGAGCATCAGCAGTCGCACCGTCTTCAGGAAGTTCCAGCGCACCGCCGCCATGTCGCCCTTGATTCGCGAATAGGCGGGGAAGGCGACCTCGTTCAGCGGCGGCACGAACTTCGCCATGAAGATCTGGGCAAGGAACAGCGCTTCGGCATAGAGGCCGAGCGCATGCGGTTCGAATCGCCGTCCGGCGATGAAGATGTCGGACTGGCTCTGCACCAGCCAGAAGAGCTGGCTGAAGAGCACCGCCGATCCGAATCCGACGATCTGGCCGCAACCGCGGAAGTCGAAGCTCGGCCAGACCAGCAGCCGCGAGACGATCGTGAGGCCGACCGCGCGCGTCCAGAACAATGCGATCGGGGCATAGACGAGCGTCCATACGCCATAGCCGGCGAGCGCGCAGGCCAGCGCGGTGCCGGCGCCCGCGAGCGCCGCGACAAGATTGACGATCGCCTGGCGCCGGAAGTCGAGCGTGCGGCTCATCATGACCTCGGGCAGCGCGATGAAGGGCGTCGCGAGAAAGATCAGCGCCTGCACGCGCAGCAGGTCGGCGACCATCGGCTGGCCGTAATAGGCGGCGGCGAGCGGCGCGCCGAAATACTGGATCGCGGCGAGCAGGCCGTTGAGCAGCAGCAGCAGCCCGAACGCCTGCCTGATTCGGAACGGATCGACCGAATCGGACTGGACCAGTGCGCTCGCGAATCCCCAGCCGTTGAGGAAGGCGAGGAAGGCGAGGACGACCTGCGTCATCGCGAAAAGCCCGTAATCGGCCGGATCGAGCAGGCGAATCACGAGGAGGGTCGATGCCCAGGTGATGATCTGCGCCAGAATCTGGCTGCCCGACCGCCAGATCACCGCGGTGCGCACGCGATTCCCGAACGTCGTGGCATTGTCGCCGTCGGCGCCTGCGCCCTGCAAATCCGTGCTTTCGTTCACCAATTCATCCTTCCGGCCCCGGCCTATATCCGATCGCGCGAACATCTTTTGTAACATAATTGCAAAAAGGGCGTTGACGAGTTGGTTGGGTGGGCCTAGAGGGCTTTTCACCGGACGGGGCGCGGCGCCAGACGCAGCGGACTATCCGGTCGCCAACAGATACGGACAGATGTCCCCCGGTA
>Ga0209902_100520_pt1 | contig 38234 bp, 42 predicted proteins | sample FECB27metaG_FD_188304 | JGI IMG/M metagenome (GOLD analysis project Ga0209902, IMG submission 188304) | Cyanobacterial communities from the Joint Genome Institute, California, USA - FECB-27 (SPAdes) (version 2) | ecosystem: Environmental > Aquatic > Thermal springs > Hot (42-90C) > Microbial mats...
CTGTTCGTCGATAGCGCTCTGGAAGGCGCGGTGCTGAAGCTGGCGCGCTCCTCGGCATCCGATGGGCTGGTGATCAATCGCCCGCTCGTAGACGATCTGGTCGAGGAAATGCGGGCGCGCCGCATCGACTATCTCCACGTTGACCCGTTCGTGTCGTCGCACGCCGCCAATGAGAGCGACAACATGGAGATCGACGCCATCGCGAAAGAATGGGCGCTGGTCGCCAAGCGCGCAGACGCTGGTGTCGGGCTTGCCCACCATGTCAGCAAGGCTGGCGCGGCTGAGGCGACTGCACTGTCTGCCCGTGGTGCGGTCGCGCTCATCAATGCGTGCCGATCGGTCATCACGCTCAACCGCATGGGCGAAGACGAGGCCAAGCGGTACGGCATCGAGGACGAGAAGCGCCGCCGGTATTTTCGGACATACGACGATAAAAACAACCGCGCCCCGCCCAGCGACAAGAGCGACTGGTTCCAGATGCTGTCGGTCGATCTCGGCAATGGGGACGAGAGTGGCCCGGGCTATGGCGATAACATGGGCGTGGTTGTGCCATGGTCGCCGCCCGATGCCTTCGACGGCGTGACATCTGACCATCTGCACCGCGTCCAGAAAGCCATTGACGGCGGCATGTGGAAGGAAAGTGCGCAGGCTGGCGACTGGGTTGGCCAGGTTGTCGCCGACATCATGGGCCTGAGCGCTGAGAAAGAAGCAAAGACCGATCGGGCTCGGATCAACGCGATCCTGCGCACGTGGATTGCCAACGGCGCGCTCGTCGTCGTGGAGAAGCGCTGCCCCAAGAAGCGCGAGGATAAAAAGTTCGTCGAGGTCGGCGAATGGGCCGTCGTCGGTAGTGCCCCACCTGCGACAAGTGGGGCGGGGCAAGGTGTGGCAAGTAGGGCACCGGAAGCGCCCCGCCCCACCCCTCCCCCCATAGGGGGTGGGGGTGGTGGGGCAGGTGCGGCGGATAAATCTCAAGTGGGGCGGGGCAGCCGATATCCGCACGGCAACCCGGCGCTCTCCCCTCGCGTCGTCTTCGGCGAAGGCGGGCAAATCAACCGGGCTGCGATCCTCGCGCCGGGTGAAGATTCCGAGGACATAGCAAGCACATTCTGATGACGAAGAAAGGAAGCCGAATGGCGAAGGACAAGGCGAACGCGGGCAAGCGCGATCCGTCCGATCTGGAGCGCAGCGCGATCGAGGCGGCGCGTGCGTCGTTCAATGCTCGGCCGATCCGTGCAGAGATGGTGATGGAGGTGGCGGAGAACGGTTCGCTTAACGCGGAGGCGGTTCATAACGACGAGATCGGCGCGGCGGTGATGGTCAACGACGCCTTTGGCAGCTCGTCGCATCATTTCGTCAATCAGTGCGTCACGCATCTTGCGAACGCGACCACGGCCACGGGCGGCGATGTCTCTCCACAGGGGCTCAATGCGGCCCTTGCCCTGGTTGGGGCGATCGATCCGCGCGATGAGCTGGAAGCAGCGCTGGCCACGCAGATGGTCGCCACCCACGAAATGATGCTGATGATGTCGAACCGTGCCCGAAGCGCGCAGCGCCTGGAGAGCATCAAAGAGTACGGCAACCTTGCTACCAAGATGGCGAGAACCTTCACCACGCAAATTAAGGCGCTGGGCGACATGCGACGTGGCGGCGAACAGGTGGTGAGACATATTCACGTGCATGAAGGCGGCCAGGCCGTCGTTGCGGAAACTTTCAACGTTCATGGGGGTCACAATGCAAATCCGGTCGGTCAATCCCATGCATTCAGCGCCGCGCTGCTTGGCCAGGACACGGCAGGGCGCGGCGTGCCAATCTCCAGCGGTGCGCGGCCGGAAGCGGTGCCGCATGCACGGCGGGACCAATCCGGGCGCTCCGAAGGGGAATAGCCACAACCTGAAGCATGGGCTTCGCTCTGCCCGTCACCTCGCGCTGCGGGCACTGATCCGTGAATTGGCGAGCGGCTGACAGCCGGGTTTCGCGACCAGTACGCGCGCGCATGTGATATATAATCAGATGGGTATCGTGCGCGTAAGGGAAGCGGCCATGCTGTGGGATATGGTGGTGATCGGTATTGCCGCCGGCATCTTGTCCATCCTGGGAGAACGAGCCATTCGGGTTTGGCGGCGGCCCTGGGATGACTGATCAAAATTGTGTCAGGCAGTCACATGCGCGCGCGAAAGGACTGGCTGACACAGGTGATCTTTCCTGTCGCAACTCCCACCGGTTCAATATATTCGGGGATTCATGGGTGAGCACGTGAATATCGAGCGAGACCCGCTTTTGGCCGGGTTCTACAGCGTTAGCGACGCGACGCGCTTTCTAGGCGTTTCGAGCGCTGCGAAGCTGCGCGGCTGGATCAACGGCTGGCCGAATAGCAAAATCGGTCCGATCGTCGAGCGCGATTTTAAGGGCTCTCCGACGGTCAGCTTCCTTGACCTGATGGAACTTCGGTTCATCGAATATTTCCGCGGGCAAGGGGTATCGATGAACACGCTGCGGCTGGCGGCGGCGAAGGCGCGCAAGGAATGGGGAACCACACACCCGTTTGCTCTGTCCAACGCCAAATATCTGACCGACCGGGTCAACATCGTTGCGCAGGCTGCGGAAGAGGTCGGCGACAAGAAGACGTGGGATCTTACCAGCGGCCAATACCTAATGTGGACGGCAGTCGAGGAATCGATTGCCAAGGGCGTTAAATTTGACCCGTCATCCTACCTGGCTGCGATATGGCGCCCCCGCCCTGGCGACTTCCCCGATATTGTACTGGATCCGCGAAGGGCGTTCGGAAAGCCGCTTGTCGATAGCGCCGGCATACCAACCGAAGTTCTTTATCGCCAATTCCGATCGGAGGATGGCGATGCGAACCGAGTAGCTAAATGGTTCGGCGTAACTGTAGATCAGGTGAAGACTGCAGTTGGATTTGAGGTTGAGCTGACCAGTTGAGGATACGCGCAGACGAGCACGTCGCTGAAGCGATTATTGCCGCCGTCAGGGATATTGCCCTGTCGCCTGGATGGGAGATCGATTCCGTTGTCTCATGCGGTGATCGTGGGAAGAGCGATGTTCACTGGATAACCGCTTTCATGCGGGACGGCGGAGACGCGATCCTCTCAGCAGACCATGACTTTTTGAAGAACCCGCCTCAGGTGGTTGCCGTCTTCGAAACTGGGGCCAAAGTGATTCACCTGCCGCCTGCATGGGGCCAGGCAAGGGGCCGATTACAAGCCGCGCATATTCTTGCTTGGTGGGGCCGGATCGAGCAATGCCTGATGTCAATGAAAGCGCGAGAGTGCTTTCGACCGCCTTACAACGTTAGTGAGGCAGGCGAGATGATGAAGATCTCTATCGATTTTCAGACCGCGCATAAGAAATTAAAGAAATCGAACCGCAAAACTGAAGCGCACTCGCTTGGTGCGTCTTAAGCTGCCACAATCGGATGCTCGTTTCGCACCAGCCCGACCGCGGCGTCGACGACCGCCCCGTCCGCCCAGATACTCAACGATCGCCATAACATAGATTAACAGCTGCAACCCTTTCGTGCGGGAGGTTGTTAGCCAGTCGGGGATGCTGCTCCGGGAGCTTTGCGGCGGACTTGATATGAAAGCTACCGAACCCGATCCCGCACGCGATCGTGCTATCCACCGGCTCTACGATCGTGGGCTATCCGACCCGGCTATTGGTCGAAAATTAGTCCTCGATGTAAACGCAGTTCGACGGATACGACACCGCCTCGGACTGGCCACTAAGCTCCGGAATGCCAACCGGATGGACAACACGCGCGCGAAAGAACTGTACGCTCTCGGGGAGACAGACGGCGCTATCGGTCGCGCGCTCCACGTGGGCCAGGACAGCGTTACGCGTTGGCGCCAGCGAAATAATCTTCCTCCGAACGCACGTGGATACGCACGCGCTAAGCTCGACGCGGCGCAGAGGCGCCAGATCCGACATTTGCTGAAAGACGGAGCGTCTCGGAAGCAAATCTCCGATCGGCTCGGTGTAGGCAAAAGTTCCGTCTCCATGGTCCGCAAGACGGTGAGCGACAAAGGGTCGATGCGGCAGTGCGGTATGACCGTTCTGAATCAGCGCAGAGTCGCCGTGAAGAATGCGGACCAACTCTACAAGCGGATCATTCTAGCTGTCGGTAGAAAGGGCGACGCAGCGAATGCCGGTGACGCCGTCAACGACATATACCTAGCCGTGATGGAAGGGCATTTGCGGCCTGATCAAATCGAAAGCGCCGCGCCGCGCTACGTCAGTCGTGTCACGCGCCAGTTTGCTAACTCGTTCGGCCCGCGCAGCCTAGACGAAGAGATTGGCGAAGACGGGTTTTCAATGCTCGACATCCTCGAAGACGAGCGCGCTCTGCTGCCATTCGATGAGATTCTCGCACGCCATTTCGAGGCCGACGAGTCTGTTGGTGACGACCTTAAGATGTTGGACAGCGTAACCGTACCGAGGCACTGAATGGCATCTAGCAGCGATGAGCGAGAAGCGGCCCTAGGGTTGGACGGCGACTGCTGATAATACAGCGCGGAAACAGCGCGACGGCGACCGCCTTAGGCGACATACGGATGCGCCTTGCGCACGATCTCCAGCGCCGCCTGCACAGCCCCAAGGTCTGCCGCCGATCCCTTTGGTGACACTCGCCAATTGGACTGAATGCTGAATGCCAATGGTAGGCTCTCCACTTCGCCTACCACCTTGAGCCAGTGCTTCTCAGGCCTCCCAGTCGCTCCCGCCAAAAGGCGGACGATCAGGTCTTGCAGGTCGTCAGGCGAATGAGTGGCCATTCCTGGCAGCTTACTCTTGTTTCTGGTTTCTCAAAGCCTCTTCCAAATGGGCGCGGCTCTTCGATCAGGTCGCGCGCCTTGTCCCGGCTGAGCCCATGCTTCTCGGCGTGATAGTCAGCTCGTAATCTTCGTCAGCGGCCACCTGGCTGCGATCGCGTCCGTCCTGCTGGTTCTTGTCGTCGGCCATCGTTCGCTTCTCTCGAACCGAGAATAGACGGGGTAGCTGACGTGTTTCGCGGAATGATCCCAATCAGCGATCATAAAACAAATGAGAACAGATTGAGAACATATTCTCGGATGCCTATGCTGGCAGCCCGACGATTCGCGAGACCTGCCATGACACCGTTCCAACAGATGATCGACGCTCTAAAGCCCTCGTTGACCGAGCACCAGCTTCGCTTATTGAGCAACATCGAGCTTGCGAATTGGTATTTCGAGCAGCTCGACACGCCGACAGATGGCCCGTCGATCGACGTGGTGATGACGGAGGCCGAGATAGCGCGTCGTGGCTTGTCCGCGGACGAGCTGCTGATGAACCATCGGCCGGCAAACGACTGACGAACGTCCAAGGTGGCACGTTTCACCGACGCGCAGCTTCGCACGAAAGCGCTATCCGTTCTGGAAGATGCCATGAACCGCGCCCACAAGTCGAAGCTCGGCGACGAGCCAGCGCTGGCGTTCACACTGGCATGGCTGGCGAACGAATGCGACGACCGCGGCATGTTCGATTGGTTCTGGAAATCGCGAGCGAGCGAGGATGTCGGCCGGACACAGAACATGAGCGCGGCGCTCAACGGGATCTATCGCGCTGTTGGCGAGAAGCGGTTCTGAGCGCAATGACCCCTGAGCAGGAACAGTGGGCTTTCGCTGCCAAGCTGATGGAAATCCACGGCGAGAAAGTCGGGATTTACATCATGGGCCGCATAGAGGCTTTGCGTCAAAACGACGACACGGGCGGCGTTCTGGATCGCGATCGCCGACAAGGTGGCGCAGCTGGCTGGGCCGGACGAGGGGGCACGGACGCAGTGAGACCGTGAGGTCTCCAGCAACACCTGCTGCCGTTGATCTGCATCAGTGCATTCTCTTGGAATTTGGAGTATATCATTTTGATCGGCGCCGCGGTGATTCCAAGCTGGCGCCCACTGACGGCAATTTTGTTGAGCCGCCGCTTGTTAGCTGGAGGCTCGCTATGCCCCAAGAAGATCAACAGGATTTTTATGCCCGTCGCGAACGCGAGTGTCGTGTTGCCGCCGAGCTGGCGACTGATCCGTCCGTGCGGTTGGCGCACCTCATCTTCGCGCAGAGCTATGCCGCTGAAGTCGATCAGTTCTATCTCGGGGACACCTTCTGATGAGCCTTGCGCAGCGCGTTCGAGAGACGAGGGATGTCATGCTAGCACGCGCCGAACAGGCTACGCTACTGGCCAATGCGGAAACCCTGCCGAGCCGGCGGCAGATCCATATCGATGCCGCAGCCACCTGGCTGAAGCTTGCATCTCGAAAGGCCAATCTGGACACGCCGAAACCGCAGGAATGCAATAGCGCAACCTAGCTTGCCCTGTGGTTGATGTGGGCAGTCGAAGGCCGTAGGCACGGTCTATGCTCGTTATGATAGCTGCCGTGATGGCGGCCGGCTCCACCTTCACCTGCACGCCTACGCGCGTCTGGGATGGCGACGGCCCCATATGGTGCGCCGAAGGTCCCAAGATCAGGCTGGCGGGCATCGCAGCGCGCGAGATCGACGAGACGTGCAAGGTGGGCCACCCGTGCCCGGCGGCGAGCGGCGCCGCGGCGCGCGACCACCTGGTGCGGCTGCTGGGCGGCGCGCGCGGGAACGCTCGAACAGGGCACGTGCTGGTCAATGGGCCGCGGCTGACGTGTCGTTCGGACGGATCCGGGAAGGGCGATCGCACCGCTGCGTGGTGCAGCGTTGGAGGCGTTGACCTATCGCGGGCTATGGTGGCTAGTGGCTACGCAGTCAGATGGGAGAGGTATTGGCCGTTGAGGCGATCAGCGAATGACTAAGATGACCGCGAAGAGGACGGCTATCCAAACCAACCTAGCTGGGCTGCGCGTCCACGGGCGGCGTTGCGGGGCTCTGGCCATTATGCCCGCCCCTCTGGCTGGGCGAACACGCGCCAATGCCCCTTGCCATGCCGTGCGCGATACTCGGCCAGTGCCAGCCTGATCTCGATCACGGTGGCGTCGCGCTCGATCCCTGAGCCCATGGGCGTGATGAGATCGAGCGGCTGCGCGTGGACCTGTGCTGCCGCGTTCACTGCACACCCCCTACGGCCCGGTATTCGACGCCATCGAACATCATGAAGACTGGATCGGCATTGGCTTCGCGCAACTGGCGCTCCAAATCGGCGATGGTGTTGGTGACGCACGCACATTTCAGCGTGCATTCGGAGCATCCCCGATCGCAGGCAGGATCGGCGAGGATGACGCCCGTTGGAGCCTGGGTGAGATAGCGCGCCTGCGCCTTGCGCGCTCCAGCCAAACAGGACTGGAGCAACGCGATTTCGCGGGAGTCGATCATGACCGGCGCTCCCTCGCTGGCGTCCGCCCTATGAACAGGGTGAACGTGATCCCGAAGCCCTCGGCGACGATGGTCCAGCCGGGGCCGCAGCCCTCGCTATCCCAGCGCTCGATTGCCTGCTCGTCACGGTCGATGCGGATGGAAGGCCGAAGCCCTCCACCCCACTGTTCGCGGACGCGATCAAGAGCGCGGATCATGGCCGCACCTCCCCGAACGAACGCGCGATCAGGTACGCGGCCAGCGCCTCGCCGTGCTGGCGATCGGCGATGATCTGAGCGCGCAGCGCGTCGAGCCTCTGGCGTGCCGTGTGATCGATCGCCGGGAAGCGGGACAGATACAGGCGATCGGCGGCGACAAGAGCGATCCCGCCATGGTCGGACCATTGGGCGAACCACTCGGCCGGGATGAAGGTGGGGGCCGACGCCCCCGAAGTCGTTGCGGTGGTGGCCATGGTCATGCCTCCCCTCCCATCCGTTCGAGATCGTCGATCGCGCTCCACAAAATCTCTTCGTAAAGGTCGCAGAGCTTGAGTTGCTCGCGGTGCTCGGGCGTGTCCTCGCCCATCGCGAACCGATCCGCCCAATCCCTTGAAACCATCGCCATGAAGACGCGACGCAGCTTCATCGCGACCGATTTCGGCGACAGCGCGACGGCGTCAATCATGCCGTAATCTGCGTCGTCCATGCTCACACCCAGCGGATGCTTATCGAGCATGTATTCGCAGTCGTCGGGAAGCGCCTCCCAAGCGGTACGTGCAGCCTTGTACTGCTCCCACAGCGCCGAAACCGCGTCGGGTGCCGGAGCGGCTGCGGCAGGTTGAGGGGCGTACCACACCGCGAGAGCGGGCGTGCAGGCAATAGCGCCAAGGATGGCGCGACGGGTTGCCGTCGTCATCAATTAGCCCTCCCCGCGCAGGAGGCGGCGGACATCAGCCATGGTCGTACCGAGGTAGTCGGCCTCCCATGCCGTGGTCGCGTCCGTGTGGTCGATCGCTAGGAGATGCTCGATCTTCCATGCCAGCGCTTCGGCGTCGGGCGCAGGCAGTGCCATCAGTTCACGCTCCGCCTTCGTCTGAGCGTTGCCGTTGGCCATCCATTCGTGATCTAGCCCGTCAAACTCTTCCGAGCCTCCAGTTGCTCCGGCTTCTGCGGCATCATACAGGGCGGCGATCCTGACATGATCGCGCTTGATCTCTGCAAGCTCGGCCTGCTTGCGATCCCATTTCGTGCGATCAATGCTCGGCGCGGCTGGCCAGCTCGGCAGCGGAGCCGCGCCGATCGCAGCGGCGGGAACGCAGGCCATCGCGATCAGTGCGCGGCGGCGGGTCGTGGTCGGAATAGTGGTTACTGCGCTGGATGCCGCACGCGCGGCGGTGCTATGGCTAGTCATAGTCGTTGTCCCTCGAACCCAGGGGTTGCGATCAGACCGGGGCGGGAGGGGCCTAATCCTCTCGCTTCGGTCGCCTCACCTGCTGGTGAAGTGATAGACATTCTATCATGGTAAATGAGCTTGCTGCAATCCCCTTGCTGATATAAATTCTATCACTATGACACCAACGCAATCGAGAATGGCGCGCGCGGCGCTTAAATGGTCCGCGCGCGATCTGTCGGCCGCTGCCAGCATTGGCTATGCCACCGTGGCCCGATTTGAATCTGATCTGCAAGTCAGCCCCGAAAGCGTCCGGGCAATGCGCTCGGCGATCGAAAAGGCGGGAGTCGAACTGATCGAGAACGGCGCGAAATCGAAGGGTACTGGCGCAGGCGCGAGGCTGGTTAAACCTTGAAGCCGGGACGCCGCGATCTGTCCTTCCTCTGGTGGCTGGCTATGGCCGTTGCTGTGGCGTGTCTTGCTGTCGCGATCATTCGGGGCGACTGGTAGCGCTACCTGATCCGCTACGCCCGTAGAGCGGGCACTATACGCAAGCCCCCGGCGCCCGTGCGCTGGGGGTCTTTCGTATGTGTGACTCGATTGCCACAACACAGCAAATCCGGCGAGTCGCGTAAAACTCTATATCCTATGTATATACATTATGATATTATAAGCCTCGTTATGATGCGGGGGATTTGATGCGTACCGTCGAACACGACACCACCACCATTTTCAGGATCAACGCGGCGTTGCTCGCTGCCGCGCAAGACCGCGTGCGGCGCGACGGAATGAGCATGTCCGAGTTTCTCCGCGATGCCGTCCGGCAGAAAGTGAAGGAGGCGGCCTGATGGATACTCTCGACATCGAGACGCGCCGAGCGCTGCGTGATCAGGAATTGCAGGGGCTGCACGACGCCATCGCAACCGACGATCAGGACGCGGCCGAAATCCTCGCCACCATCGATCGGGCTGCCGGCCATGCCCGTCTGGCGTCGAATAGCCGCGACTGGCAGGATCGCTTGACGCTGGCCGGGACGCTCTGCGTTTTGGTCAAGGAGATCGAGCGGTCGAACGAGGTGGCAATCGGCCCTGCTGTCGAGTGCATTATCGTTCTCGATCAACTGGCGGATGAGGGGTGCGAGGACGCGGCGCTGTCGCTTTCGTTGATGGCGCTGGGCGACCCTCCGTTGGCACCCTACGTGTTCCAGATTGCGCGGATGGCAAAAGGCACGTCAAAGCGGCTGCCCGAATTTCCGGACGTTGATGACCCCGCGTTCGTCGTCTTCGCCACTGCCCGGCTCTGCGGCGAAATCTGCCAGGCCTATAGCCTGAGCCCGCAAGCGGTGTGGCACTTCATGACCGAGGTTTGCGACGAACTGTCGCCCCCCATGTTGTTCAGCGACGCCGGGTTGGCGGAATCCACCAAAATCATTGTCCACGCCTTCCTCGGCGCTGGCCAGACTTTCCACTGAAGGGACCGAACCAATGGGAATTTTCGGCGGCCTGCTGGGCAACGCTCGGGGCAAGAGCTTCTTCGATATGACAGGCATGTCTCCGGCGGAAGAGGCGGAACTGCGCCGGCAGATGGAGGCTCAACAGGCCACCAGTCCGCCCTCGGGCAAGGCTGGGCTGGGGTACGACCAGCAGTACCAAGACCCCTTCATGGAGGCGAAAGGTTCGTTCGGCGGCCTGATGGGCAAGGCAGGGCCTTACAATGCGCTGGCCAGCGCGCCTCGCATGGACCCGTCACAGCCGCAGGCGATCAACCCGCGCCTGCTGGACATGATCGGATCGGCGCCGAAGAAGCGGAACAACACGCTTCCGACGATCGCGGCGGCCTTGGGAGCTATCGCATCAGGTTTCCAGTATGCCGAGGGCGATGAGCGCGGCGGGGATCGCACCATGGCTTCGATGTCTGCGGCGCTGAACAAGCGCCGGCAGGACTATGACACGAAGCTGGCGGAGTACGAACGACGCAAGCAAATCGCTTCATTGCCCGGCATGAATGAGCGCGAATTGGCGGCGTTCATGGTCAACCCGTCTGCCTGGGGGTCGAACATGTCGGATGCGATGTCCACCCGTCAGGCAGCGGCGAACGTCGGCCAGACCGAAACCCGCGTCTACGGCGATCCCAACAATGGGGGCACCATCTATCAGCCCCCGCGCCTGATCGAGAACGGCGTTGATACGATCCGATATGACCCGCGCACCGGCACAACCGCCCCGGTCTATCAGGGGATGACGCAGGGCGAGCAGTATGCACGCAGCCTCGGCAAGCAGCCGGGCGAGCCCGCGTGGGGTGCCGCCATTCAGGATCAGCAGCTCGGCGCGAATGGTCCGACCGCGATGGAGGCACGGCAGGCACTGGAGGGCATCCGCCAGGGCAACCGTGTGCAGCTTCGCGGCATGCCACAGGCTCGCCTTCCAGCGCCGCAGCGTGCAGACCCAAGCCCCACCCCGAGCCGGGTCATGGGCCGCATCATGGAAAAGATGGCGCGTGGCGAGCCGTTGGCGGCCGGCGAACAGAAGTTGTTTGATCGGCAAGGCAACCGTGGCAGTGGTGTTCCTTCGGGGTCCGCCCCTCGCTCCGGTCGCGGCATGTCTCCCCTGTCAGCCCCGCCCGGTTCCGGTTCCTCGCGCGAAGGTGAGATCCGCCTCAACCCGAAGACTGGTCAGAGGATCCAGCTTCGCGGGAACCAGTGGGTTCCGCTTCGATAATGGCCGGTCCTCCGCCGCCGCCCGGTTTCGATACCGTCATCACTGCGCCGCCCCGGCGTAATTCGCTGGCCGGCGCTCCGCGTCTCGGTCGCAATCGCGATGACGAGGAAGAGGACGGACCGCCGCCGCCTCCACCTGGGTTCGAGATCGATCCGACATCGCAAATCACGATCACGCCGAACGGTCGGGTGCACGATGGCGACACCTTTGGGATGCAGGGCGGCGGCAATGCCCGCATGTACGGATATGATGCGTTCGAGGTCGGACAGCAGGGCCGAGCCCGCGATAACAGCATGGTCGATCTGGCCACGCCCGGTCGCGATATGCTTGCGGCTTTCCTGCCCGGCTCGACGATTACGCCTGTCGGGAAGCAAACCTATGGGCGGCCCGTCGTCACGGTCGATCAGAACGGCCAGGACCCCGGAACCAATATCCTTCGCGACGGCTGGGGGCTGGCGGCTCCTGAGTACCTGAAGGCCGATCCGCAGCGCATGGCGGAATACATGCAGGCTGAGCGGCTGGCCCGTCTCAACCGCCTGGGAGCGCATGGCACGCAGTACGAGACGCCACAGCAGTTCCGGCAGCAGAAAGGGCCGATGGCCGAGGCGCAGCAGGGCACCTTCGGCGATGGCGTCGCGGTCTTCAACGACGAACCGACGCCGTTTCAGGGCCTCCGTCCAGAGATCGCCAATGCCTATCTGGCGTTGCTCAACGATCGGACATCCACCAAGGCGGATATTCTGGCCTTCGCGAAATCCAACTTCGGTGAGAACTTCATCAGGGAGAGCGATGTTGATTCCTTCCTGAAGAAGCGGGCTCAAGGCGCGCCAGTCGGAAAGATCACATACGAGCAGGCGCCGCAGCAATTGACCGACCTTGGGGACGGTCGCGTTGGCGCAGCAGCACGTGGCTTCGCCGATCCGATCAACATGCTCGATGAGCTGGGCGGCGTGGTGGACACTCTCGGCGGCACCAAGGGGCGAGAGAACGTATGGAACAGCGATCGGCGCTTCGGCGACGTGCTGTGGAACAACATCGATCAGAACCGATCCATTCTCGGCTTCGACGACGCGAACCACCCATATGCGCGCTTCGGCGGCCAGCTTGCCAGCGGCGCAATCCTGCCTGGCGGTGCCGTTCGCGGTGTCGGGCTCGCGGCAGCAAAGACCGCACTCCGAGAAGGTGCGACCAACCTTGCTGCCCGCGAGGCTGCGCGGTCGGCAGTGACCAACCGCATAGCGGCTGCCGGGGGTGCCTATGGCGCTGCTGCGGGCTTCGGCGCTGGTGAGGGCGATATTGTCGATCGCCTCCCCGGAACGGTCATTGGCGGCGCTGCCGGCGCTGTTCTGGGCTACGGCACTGGCGAGCTTGGTCAGAGCTTGGCGGGTGCGGTCAACCGGCTGCGTGGTCGTGCGGGAGCGCCGCGCATCGGCGCTGGCCCGTTTGGCCTCGATGTAGTGCCCGAAGATCGACTTCAGTTCACGCGCGAACAGTATTCCGAGTTGCTCGACGTTCTCGATCTCCCGCCGGAGAGGAAGGCCGCTGCGTGGGAGCGGTTCGACAGCGGTGAGGTGAACAATCCCGATCTCGCCCCGCTTGGAAGTCTGAACCGCACTGGACCGCCTGAGTCCGGCGGGATTGCGCATGCATTGCTCGAAGCTGAGCGCAACGCAGCGCAGCGGATGGACATGCAGGCGGAGATTGACCCTATGTCGATCGCCGGGCCCCGCGCACCTGACCGTATCGACATAGGCGAAGCACCGCCCCCGCCTCTTGGCTTCGGCCCAATTGATGGTCCGGTCATCGGCCGCACATCGCCATTGCTCGATCGCGCCACGTCTGAACAGATGGCAGGGCTTGCCGACGAGATGCAGCCCGGCGACGTCATGCCGCTTCCGGGCAATGCCGTGCAGAGCATGGAGGAAGCACAAGGGATCGGCGCCGGCATGCGTCCCGATCTGCGTGCGCCAAACGAATATGCGGCGCTGGAGACGCGGCGCTTCCCGTCCACGCGCGATGCGTCGCGCACGCTGCCCCGGAAAGGTCCGATCGATCTGGTTGGCTTCCTCCGTACTCAGGGTGGCATTCGTCCCGAAGGGGGCGAGCTGGCGCACATGGGCATCGACAACAAGCCTCGGACGCTGGACTTCACCCAAGCGGAAAACCGGCTCGGCAAGCTCGTCGATCCGGATAACGGGCTGGACTACGACGAGGCTGCATTGCGCGCATGGGAGGCCGGGTATTTCCCCGACCATGCTGAGCGCCCCACCATTCCCGAATTTCTCGACGCGCTGGGCTCCACGCATGTCGGCCGGTATCGCTCGTTTCGCCCCGATGATCTTGGCGAAGTCGATGCGTTCGAGGCCGCGCGCAGCCAGCGCTTTGCCGTGGAGGCGGCTCAACAAGAGGGTGTGCCTCTTGCGGAGGACCTTGGCCAGCCGATCGGCCAGGACGATCTCCAGCGCAACGCTCCACCGATCTCTGCATATGAGGAATGGGGGCCGGCAGGTGCGCCCGATTATGCCGGGAACATCGATCTCGGAAAACTGGATACTCCGCAGGACATCCGGCGCGCGCTGGCGGTTACGGACGTGCGGATGGCGGGTTTCGACCCCGCCCGACGCGGCCGGATCAGTCACGCTGAAACCGCGTCGCTCGCCGATGAGCTTGGCATGACGGCGGATAATCTGCTGAAGCGCCGGCAGGGTCAGGCATTCAATGCGGAACAGGCTCTGGCTGCACGCCAGATCCTTGCGAAGTCGGGCAATGAACTGGTGAACTTTGCTCGGCGCGTCGGCGATGGCGCCAACGGCGAAGAGGATCTAGCCGCATTCCGTGCCGCGTGGCTGCGTCACGCTGCAATTCAAGAGCAGGTGTCGGGCATGACCGCGGAGGCGGGCCGGGCGCTCTCTCAATTCCGGGCCGTAGCGAAATCGAGTGCGGTTCGTGGGCGCGTGCTGCCTGCGCTGACCAATCTTGGCGGCGGTCGCGACAATGTCGAGGAAGCGGCGCGCGCGATCGTCGATCTTCAGAACGCGGGGGCATCGCCGGGTCAAATCAACTCATTTGCCCTGAAAGCAGCCAAGCCGAAGTACAAGGATAAGTTGCTGGAGATCTGGTATAACTCGTTGCTGTCGGGTTCGCAGACGCACGCCGTCAACATCATGTCGAACACGCTGACATCGGCGCTCCAGATTCCGGAGCATATCGGTGCGGCGGCGATCGGGCAATTTGTCCGACGTTCGAATGACAGGGTGATGGCATCGGAGATTGCCCCGCGCATCGTCGGCATGATCCAGGGTGCGCGCGAGGGACTTAAGGCGTTCGGCCACACGTTTAAGACGGGCAACGTTCCGGATCACGTAACCAAGGTCGAGGCGCGCACCGAAGAGGCTATCAGCGGTTTCAAAGGCAAGGTCGTTCGTTTCCCCACCCGCATGCTTGCGGCTGAAGACGAGTTTTTCAAATCGGTGGCGCGGCGCATGGAGCTATCGGGCCTCGCTATGCGCAAGGCGCGTGCAGAGGGGTTGCGGGGCGATGCCTTGTATTCGCGCGTCGCCGACCTGACCGCCAACCCGCCGGATGAGATGCTGGATCGGTCGCTGGACTATGCCCGTTACCTGACCTTCCAGCGCCCGCTCGGGTCTGCCGGTCAGGCGGTGCAGAACCTGACCAGTGCCGTCCCGGCGCTGAAGCTGTTCGTTCCCTTCATCCGCACGCCGACGAACATCATCAAGTTTGCAACCGAGCGCTCGCCGTTCGCGCCGATCCTGAAGGAAGTGCGGCAGGATCTCGTCGCAGGCGGTGCCCGCCGTCATCTCGCCAGCGCGCGTATCGCCATGGGCACGGGGCTTGCGGCGCTGGTGACGCAGTGGGCGAAGGATGGGATGATCACGGGATCGGGGCCGGTCGATGACAACGCCCGCAATCTCAAGATGGCCGATGGCTGGCAGCCCTACAGCATCCGCGTCGGCGACCAGTATTATTCCTACAAGCGGCTCGATCCTTTGGCGATGACGCTGGGCATGGCGGCGGACTATGCGACGAAGGGCGAGCATATGACCGACAAGCAGCGCGATCACGCTGCGATGGTCCTGGGCGCGTCGTTTATCGAGAACCTGAAGGATAAGACCTGGCTGTCGGGCATCTCGGATGTGTTCGCAGCTCTCGACGATCCACAGCGTTCCATGGAGCGGGTGACGAAACGGCTGGCGGGCTCGCTCGCCGTGCCGGCCGGCGTGTCGCAGTTGGCACGCACGATAGACCCGGTGCAGCGCGAAACGGATGATCCGATCGACGCGATCAAGAACCGTATTCCCGGCATGTCGCAATCGCTACGCCCTCGCCTGGATATGTGGGGGCAGCCTATCGTCAGCCAAGGCGGTGTCGGTCCTGACATCGTGTCGCCCGTCGCGACGGGTACGGCACGGAACGATGCGCTTAATCGCGAGATGCTGGAGATTGGCGCCCGGTTTGGCCAGCCCAGCCGGGACGAGATGAGCGACGCGCAGTATCACCAGTTCCGCGGGCTTGCTGGCACGATGACGGCGGCCGCACTCCGGCAGGCGATGGAATCGCCAGAGTGGGCGCTGGCATCAACGGTCGAGCGCTTCGAATTGGCGGACAAGATCAAGACCGACCAGCGCAAGGCCGCGAAAGAAATGCTGTTCGGACGGAAAGAGCGGAAGTCGCGATCGGTCCCGCTGCTGAGCGGCGCACCAAGCTATATGGGCATTCCGGCTCCGCCGCCGGGATTTGACCAGTTGGTGCCCCCGCCGCCGCCCGGGTTTAATCTTGATCGGTGACACGTGCGGCTTGACTCTCGCGCCATGACGGGGCGGATAGTCTGTCAGGAGGTGCGAGATGGTCGATGCATTCAATGCAAGCGCAGCGGATTTCGATCGGGTCGCGCATCGGTGGGCCAATTCCTTTTGGCTTTGGCTCGTCGTCTTCGGCGCTGTCTGGGTCATGACATCTATTTGGTGGGCACTGATCCCCGCTGCATTCGCCGTCTGGGCTGGTTATCAGTCGATCGAATCGACTCGTGCTGCGACCGCGCTTCGTAAGGGCACCTATCCACTCCCCAATCCTAATAATGGGCGGCCTGATTGAGGTACGGAACACCTTGGAACACCGCGAAAAGCGAAGGTGTTCCAGTTAAGCGATTGAGATAGCACCTAGAACACGTGGAACACGTGGAACACGCGAAAACAACGGGGGTGTTGCCGCTGCGGACGGCAAGGTGCAGCGCTTCTAGCTCGCTAACCACCTTCCGCTCATGCTTCTCCGTCCGCCCGTTTGCACCGGGCCTCGAAGCTCGACGGGCACATGTGGCAGCAACGCGTAGCAGGGCCGTTGATCTGCTCAGCGGCACAGGTGGCCTTGGCTTACCTCCAAATTCGTGGAAGTAGCCGCGCTGCGACCTTCTTCGGGATTGAGATCATGATCATCCGATTGATGACGGCGGCTTTCGTGCTTCTCGTCCCAAGCCTGGGTTTTGCCCAGTCGCCAGCTCCAGCGACCAACCCGTATGAAAAGTTGCAATGGACCGTGGGTGATTGGGCCATAGTGGCGAGGGAGGGCGTCTGCGGCATTGTGCCAACGGGCGAACTTGGGGGCCGGACCCAATTGTTTGTGCTATTCCACACACGCAATCGAATGCTCCGATTGACCGTTGACAACAAAAATTGGTCTGGCGATTTGTCCAACCTGAAGTTGGCTACGGACAAAGACGTCATTGAGGGCACTGGAGGTGTTGAAAATGGCGGCTTTTACCTTGATGCGCCGCCTCTGATGCTCTTTCGCATTGGGATCGGTGAGCACCTCAAGGTGTCGCGAGGCACAGAAATTCTCGACGAAATCCCTTTGAAGGGAATAGCTCTCGCGGTCGATAAGCTAATTGATTGCATCGAGGGGGCCCAGAAGTTGGACCGGGCGAAAGCCCGTTCCGGTAAAACACAACGCGGCCATCTTCGCCGGTGAGCGACTAGCTGGTCCAGAACCTGCTGCAGGATCTATAAGGCTATGAAGAGCGGCGAGCATCTTCCAGCCGCGCAGCTTGCGAGGCCCGAACCAATCTAGCTCTATTTATCAGTTGGTCGCCTGCATGGCAGCCAAGGGCTGGCGAAGGCCGCGAGCCTAGAGTAAATTGTGCTGCACGGTGCGCACGCGGTCTATTTGGGCGATCGGCCGTAAAGCGGCGTGGTCTATTAACGGTAGATCAGGTTTGCGACCCTCGAATAGCTCTTCAATGGTCAAAATCTGGATACGCGCATAGCGCTCGTCATCAGCGATAAAGAAACCCGCCTTGGCAGCTTCCACCTTCATCGGGCCGGTCGGTTCATTCAGCGTCACAAATAGGCCGATCGCCGCTTTTTCGCGCTCCAATACGCCAACAAGGTCGCGGATCATCGCTACACTCACATTGTAACCGCCCTTGACTGAGACGACGACTTTGGCGCGATCTCGCGCGCCGATGCGGAGCCACATCACACCATCAATTCCGTTATCGGCGCCCTTTTTTCGATTATTGGCCGGCTGCGCTTTGACCAGCGACACGGCCCACCATTCAAATTGATGCTTGTTTCGGGCGGCCAGCGCTTTTGCCCCCGCTAAGTCCTTAGGCGTTCCGATCAGATCATATTGGATGTCTGGAAAAGCGCTTACGATGCGGCTTTCGATGAGGGCAATTGCGACATGGGTAACGTCGATGCCGATCCAAGTCCGGCCCAATCTCTGGGCCGCGTGGACAGCCGTCCCGCAACCGCAAAAGGGATCGAGCACCACACCGTCCAGCGGGCACGACGCCTCGATAATGCGTTCCAACAGCGCAACAGGCTTCTGTGTCTGATAGCCAAGACTTTCTTTTGAGCCCGGCCCAAGCGCCGGGATATCGTCCCACAGCGCCTGCACTGCCACGCCACTGCCATCTTCAAGAAACTGCTTTCGCTGTGGCACGGTGCCTGGCTTAGTCTGAACCACCAGCCCGGCTTCAATAAGTTCGGCCATTTTCGTGCGTGAGTAGCGCCAGTAGCGGGACACGCCCATGACCTCATAGTGCGGGTTGCCCTTCGCGGCTCCGCCGGGGCCGATCATGCTGATCAGGCGATACCGACGCCCATCATCATCTACATATTTGTAAAAATTCGTCAGATAATCTTCCGAATATTCTTTGAAGACCGGCTTAAAATAGTAATCCTTCGATTTCGAGTAAAAGAAAATGCTGTCTGTATTTCGGCCGAAAAATTTCGCGCCTTGCCCATGGTTCCCTTTCACGGTGAACGCACGCTTCCAGACAATCTCGTTGATGAAATGGGCGGGGCCAAACACTCCGTCCAGCAGGATCTTGAGGTAGTGGCTCGCAGTCGGATCACAGTGAAGGTACAAGCAGCCGTGCGGTTTCAAGACCCGGTGAAGCTCCACCAATCGAACCGCCATCATGGCGACGTACGCCATCGTGCTGCTGTCGCCTAGTGTGTCGCGAAGTGCGTTGATCAAATTCCCAAGCCGCTGATTGGAGCCGTTTAGAACGTCGTCGAAGGCAATTTCTGCCTCCATGCCCCATTTCCAGGTGTCCTCGAACGCTTCGATCTGCGCTTGGCTGAGGGTTCCTTCTGGTTCGCGGAATAGCACGCTATAGTTGGCGTTCGAGTTGAACGGCGGGTCAAGATAGATCAGATCGACGCTCTCATTCGCAATGTCATTGCGCAGCACGTTGAGATTGTCGCCAAAATGGAGTTGATTGCGCGTGCCGCGATTGATCTCGCTAGAGCTCATTTGTGCCTCGTTACTTTTCCCCATGAACGGTCAGCACGTGCAGCTTGGACTGGCCGTCCCATCGCAGCACTTTTTGCTGCCATTCGACATGCAGCCGCACACCCCGCCGTGATGGGAGCAACATCCGCGCTGACCGTTCGGGCCGGTCCAACATGATCCAGGCGTCGCAGATCCAAGCATCAACGATGCTGCCGCGACCACTGCTAGCTTGAGCATAGCTCGTCTCCCCCAGCGGAAACTGTGGCCAAGGCGAAAACGTGTCGAGTCCAACCCTGTCCAATGTGGAGGGATTTGACGACCGGAACATCTAGCATCGGCGGGGAATTGAGCCTCGATGGACCGGCCGACCGACATGCGAGCATGGATAGCCCCGCGGCTGCCGGGGATGTCTGCCGACGAGCTGCACGACGCATGGATCGATGCGATCGAGGGCGTGGCGAGCTTTGCCGGCGACGCGCCTTGGCTGGATCTAGTCGAAAGTGAATATGCGAGACGCGGCGTCGATCCGGGGACTGGCGCCTCTGCGCGGCACGGCGGCGCAAACGACTGATCGCGCCAGTCCGATGGCTCGTCGCATAACGTCACATTTAAGACAGTCATCTCAGTGACTTGGTGTTACGAGCGCGGGCCCAGCCGCTCGGAAAAGACGATGCCTCTATTTTTTGTCAGCCCTCAATATCTCCTCGCCAAGATGGACCGGGCACTACGTGCGGCCGAGGCGACTTCACGACCAGACAGACGCGCGTTTTTTTGGCCGCCGCCAACAAGTGGAGGGCTCGGGCCGAACGCGGCGCGAAGGAGGAGGCCGAACGGATTGTTCGAGAGGCGGAATTTGATGTCGACCTTCGGCACGAACGCTCAACAGGCGCTCTCTGGGCTGACATTGCCGTATCAACGGGCGAATCCAGTAAAGGATGTCCGGAGGGGAGCGGCTCCGCTGGGAAACTAGCGGACCAGATCACTCCCGTCTAAGCGCTGATTTATGCGAACAAGTGCTCTTTTCGTTTTCAGCCTCATCCTCGCTTTCCCGATTAGTGCCCGAGCGGGAGACACGCCCACGAATGCCGAGCAACGACTGGCATGCTCAAAAAGCGGAGGTATCCTTGTCGGTTACACGAGGAGAGGTGGTGAGTTTTGGTTCTGTGAGCGGAAATTCCGAGACGGCGGCAAGGTATGCTCTAACCGTTCAGATTGCCAAGGTGAGTGCATGCTTCCCGACGATTTCCGGTGGTTGGCCGGTGAGAAGCCTCCAACCGCAGGGATTTGCCAGCCCCGCACCAGGCTCGGATGCGTGAACGTTCTTCGCGGCGGCATTCCGGAACGGTTTTGCTCCAACTGACCTAACAGATTGAGGAGGGACGGCATCTCGTCAATCGACCAAGACAAGGCGCGACGTGGCCTTGGGCGTGTTGGTGGGTTCGGACGGCCTGCTTCGTCTCCGTATCGGCGACTGGCGGGTGATCTTCACCGAGGATCCGGTTATCGTCCGCGTCTAGAAGATCGGCCATCGCAGCGAGATTTACGAGTAAGGATCGATATGAACGTGCAGCGCATCAAAGCCCCGGATGGCAGCGAAATGGTGGTGCTGAGCGCCGCCGACTATGACGCGCTGCTTGCCGCCAGCGAGCGCAGCCGAGACATTACGGACGCGAAGTCAGCGCTCGCCAGTGTCGCCCGCGAAGGCACTGTGCCGGGTGAGGTCGTTAAGGCGATGATCGCGGGAGCCCACCCTATCCGCGCATGGCTTGATTATCGGGGCGTGTCGCAGGCCGAGCTTGCGCGCCGCACCGGTTTGTCGGTGGTCTGGATCAGCCGAATCATAGACAGCGGCGGCTATGGCTCGCGCGAGACGCAGCGCAAGATCGCCGACGCACTCGATGCTTCGGTCTGGTCGCTGGAGAACGACGAATGACCGCCACGTTCCATGCGTGGTGCGTGGTCGCGACCGACACCGGCATCGAGGCGCGCGAATTGCCCTATGAGCGCCTGAGCACGCCGGCCGTTCTCGCGATCCACGCGGACAAACGGGCCGCCGAGCAGGCCGTCAACCGTGCCATCCTTCTCCAAGAAAGCATGGACGACCAGTACGGGCACATCCTGGAGCGGGAGCGCGACATACGCGCGACGCTGGCCCCCGGAGAAGTTCAGGCCCGCATCAACTCGATCGCTCACGAAATCACGGTCCGCAACAAGCTGCTTGCTGCCGTGCGAGAAATCGTCCAGCCGCGCGCGCTGGCCGATTAAGTCCCCGCGGAGCCCTTCACGACGGGATCGGACGACATGGTTTCCGTCAGGGAAGCATGTGCAACCTTCCGACCTGCCATGCGTACGTCATGCCTCTGATCGATCTGCCTCGCACTCGGATCGTTCCTCGGCCTCGGCGCTGTCACGGCGCCGGGGCATTTTGTATCACCTAGCCAGAATGAGCGATCCGACCTGGCTCCAGGGGATTGCGACCGCCTCGTTGCCCTCGACCACAATGATCCCGATTGAATCGACGGCGATCATGATCTGCTCGGATGCATATTTGCTGGCCACCATGCGCAGCCGGACTTCCAGCACCTGGTTCGATTCAGCGAGCTTCTGCTGAAGGTATTCGATCATGTCACCTCCCAAGAATTATGTGTTCGACGTTTGGCGCATGCGCACAGTCGACCATCCGTTGTCATTCCAGCCCCGGCCATCCCCGCGCCCTCCTCGGACCTCCATCTTGGACGATCACCACGATCTTACCGTTCGGATCGATCTCTACGCTATGGACAGGCAGCCCAGCCGCAGTGACGCCCGCGACCGCCCTCTTGACATCTGCCTTTGTGAATCGGGCTTGAGCGGTCATGACGTATCCTCCCTTAGTTTGAAGATGAGAGCCGCGCGGCGGCTGAAGGCATATCCCGATGGTCGACCCCAATACCTCCAGCCTGCTCACGCCTGAAGAGGCCGCGGCCCGGCTGCGCATCAGCGAACGGACGCTCCGCAAACTACGGCAGCAAGGCGCGCTCCCCTATGTCTCGTTCGGGCTTCGGAAGACCTTCTACCGTCCTCGGGACATAGAATCGTTCATAGAGCAAAGCGTGAAGTGCCAACCCGGGGCGCGCATCCAGCTGCCGACGACGGCGCGGAATGACCGGCCGGTGTTCGACATCGAAGAATTGCGGAAAGAGCGGGATGAACGTCGGAACGCCAACGGGCGCTGACGCAACTTTCCGAATCCGGGTCGCGCGTACCTGTTTCGCGCCAACTGTGGGCGCGAATGAGGGAACGATTTCCCGGTCTTATAATTTTCCGAATAAAATCAGCGCTCTGCCGCTGATAATTGGATGCCCCGCGAGGATTCGAACCTCGATTGACGGAGTCAGAGTCCGTAGTCTTACCTTTAGACGACGGGGCAACGAGGGGCGCGAAATAGGCGGGGCTCGATGCCGGGTCAAGAGGTCTTTGGCATCGCGTTCAGGGAGCCCAGCTTGCGGTTCGCCACGGCAGTCCCTAGTCTGTCACTCAAGCACCGGGCGGCATTCCGTTTTCCGGAGAACATAAGAGTGATTTGACGGCCATGGTGGAGCGTTCCATGCCATCGCCGCGACAGCCCGCCCCGCATGCGGGCCCTGCGGCCAACCGGCCTTCCGCGTCCGCGCGGTGGCCACAGCGACGCGCCTATGCGGCGCTCGATCTCGGCACCAACAATTGCCGCCTGCTGATCGCCAAGCCCGAAGGCGACGGGTTCGTGGTGATCGACGCATTCTCGCGCATCGTCCGTCTGGGCGAGGGGCTGGCCGCCAGCGGCCGGCTGAGCGACGCGGCGATCGATCGGGCCATCGCGGCGCTCACCATCTGCGCGGACAAGCTCAGGCGGCGTCACGTCACGCTGGCGCGTTCGGTCGCGACCGAGGCGTGCCGGCAGGCGGTGAACGGACAGGCGTTCATCGACCGCGTCTATCGCGAAACCGGCATCGCGCTCGACATCATCAGCGCGGAGGAAGAAGCGCGGCTGGCCGTCATGGGGTGCCACGCCCTTCTCGAACCCGGCGACGGCCCCGCCCTGATCTTCGACATCGGCGGCGGATCGACCGAGCTGGTGCTGATCGACACGCGCGAGGGCCATCCGCATATCCGCGACTGGCTGAGCGCGCCCTGGGGCGTGGTCTCACTCACCGAAAGCGAACCGGTCTGCGACGACAGCGAGGAAAGCCGGCTCGACGCCTATGTCCGCATGAAGCGGCGCGTGACCGACAGTTTCGCGGCCTTTGCCCAGCGCCTGCCCACCGAGGATATGGAGGGCATTCGCCTGCTCGGCACCAGCGGAACGGTGACGACGCTGGCCAGCCTGCATCTCGGCCTGGCATCCTATGATCGCAGCGCGATCGACGGGCTGATCGTGCCGGCGCAGGCGATGCAGCAGATCAGCACCAGCCTGTCGCGCATGTCGATCGCCGAACGACAGCGCCAACCCTGTATCGGCGTGGAACGCGCCGACCTAGTCGTGGCGGGCTGCGCAATCCTGGAGGCAATCATCGATATCTGGCCGGCCGAAAGACTGGGAGTCGCGGATCGCGGCATCCGCGAGGGCATATTGCGCCTGCTGATGGCGCGCGACCGATGAGCCGCGGCGGATCGGGCGGACGGCAGCGGGTACGGACATCCAAGGGCCGGACCGCGCAATCGACGCGCTGGCTGGAACGCCAGCTCAACGACCCCTATGTCAAGCGCGCGCGTGCCGAGGGCTATCGCAGCCGTGCCGCGTACAAGCTGATCGAGCTGGACGAGAAGTTCGGGCTGTTGAGGGGTGCCAAGCGGATCATGGACCTCGGCATCGCGCCCGGCGGCTGGAGCCAGGTGGCGCGCAAGGCGGCGCCCCGCGCCACGATCGTCGGCATCGACCTGTTGCCGACCGACCCGATCGAGGGCGTCACCATCTTCCAGATGGATTTCATGAGCGACAGCGCGCCGGAGAAGCTGGAAGAAGCACTGGGCGGCCCGGCCGACCTGATCCTGTCGGACATGGCGGCGAACACGGTCGGCCATCCCCAGACCGACCATCTGCGCACCATGGGGCTCGTCGAAGCCGCGGTGGATTTCGCGATCCAGGTGCTGGAACCGGGCGGCGCCTTCGTCGCGAAGGTGTTCGCCGGCGGCACCGACCGCGAGCTGCTGACGATCCTGAAGCAGAATTTCACGACGGTGAAACACGCCAAGCCGCCCGCCAGCCGCAAGGATTCGTCGGAATGGTATGTGATCGCGCAGGGGTTCAAGGGGCGCGATTGAGGGGCTGAGCCCTATTGCCCTACCCCCTCACCCCTTCTTGCGGGCCTCCGCGATCGCCGCCTTCAGCGCGTCGTAGCCGACCGCGCCGTTCAGGATCTGATCGCCGACGACCCAGCTCGGCGTGCCAGAAAAGCGCAGGTCGCGTGCGACCTGCACGTTGCCCTCGATCTCGCGCTGCGCTTCGGGAGAGGCCTGAACCTTCGCCGCCGAGGCCGTATCGATGCCCGCCTGTTTCTGGGCGCGTTCGATATTCTGCGGCGTCGGCTTGCCCGCCGCGTAGAGCGCGTCGTGGAATGCCTTGAACTTGCCCTGCGCGGCGGCGGCCAGGCTCGCGCGCGCGGCGAGGTCGCTGTCTTCGCTCAGGATCGGCAGTTCGCGGAAGACGATCTTGAGCTGCTTGTCTTCCTTCAGCAGCCGCTCGACGTCGGGCAGGCTTGCACGGCAATAGCCGCAGGCATAGTCGTAGAAGATGGTCAGCGTGGCATCGCCATTCTGGTTGCCGGCCCAGGCGCCGGCAAAGGGTGTCTCGATCCGCTTGCGGTTGGTATCCACCACCTTGGAGATCTCGCGCTGCTGCAGCTTCTCCATCGCCTCGGGAATGATCTCCGGATGCGCCAGGATGTAATCCCGCACCACCGCCTCGATCTTCGCGCGTTCCGCATCGCCCACCTGCGGCGTGCCGATCGCGCCCGTGGCGAGCGCGGTGCCGGCGGCACCCGCGAGAAATGCGGCAATGCCGATCATGATGGCGTTTCTCCTGGATCTGGGGCTTGGGTTCTGGGGCATCCGCTCAGCGCTTCTTCTTCTTTGACATGGCGGCTTCCGACACCATCGCGATATCCTGCGCACGCAACCAGTCCGGCGTGCCTTCCTTGATCCCCTGCATTGCCTGTCGCGCATTGGGAAGCGCAAGTTCGGGCCGGTTCTGCAGATTATAGCGTTCGGCGGTCGCAAGCTGCGCGCGCGGCACATCGCCCTCGCGCTCATAGACCACGCCGAGCTGATACCAGGCGAACGGATTGTCGTTGTCACGCGCGACGGCGGCCTTCAGCACGCTGCGCGCCTCTTCGAAATTCTTGGGATCCTCGGTCGCGATCAGCGCATGGCCGAGAAGCGCCGAAATCAACGGCTGGGCGCGAGTGCCCTCCACCGCTTCGCGCAGCGGCGCGATCGCGGCCGCCGGCTGACCGGATTCGAGCAGGATCTGGCCCTTCAGCTCCAGATAATAGGGATCGTGCGGCGCCTTGACGAGCAGGGCGTCAACTTCCGCGGTCGCCTTGTCCGGATAGGCGGATTTGTGCCAGGCATAGGCGCGCGCATAGCGCGCGGCGTCGGTCTTGTTGCTTTCCGGATATTCGCGCAGCGTCTGCGCCGATTCCCATGCGAAGCCGCGCAGCTTCGCCTTGACCCGCTGGAAACGCGCCTCGAGCGCGGGATCGGTCGGCTTGTTCCAGGCCGGCGACGCTTCATATTGATGTTCGAGTACAGCAAGCCGCTCGCTGGTCAGCGGGTGGGTGCGGCCGTAGCTGTCGTCCTGCGGGATGGCGAGGCGATATTCCAGATTCTGGATCCGCTTGAAAAAGGCGATCGAGCCCTTGCCGCTGATCCCCGCGGCCCCGAGATATTTCACGCCCGCGGCGTCGGCGCTCACTTCCTGCGTCCGGGTGAAGGCCAGGAACTTGCCGAGCGCGGCTTGCTGGCCGGCCATCATGATGCCCATGCCCGCCTCACCCGCGCCGGCCGCAACCGCGGCCAGGCCGGCAAGAAGGCTGAGCAACGTGATGCCGGTCGCCTGCTTCATGCCCTCCGACGAACGGATGATATGCCCGCCCGTGATATGGCCCAGCTCGTGCGCGATCACGCCCTGCACCTCATTGGCGTTGTCCGCCTGCATGATGGTGCCGGAATTCATGTAGACGATCTGGCCGCCCGCGACGAACGCGTTGATGCTGGGATCGCCGACCATCACCACCGTGACGTTCTTGGGTTCCAGCCCCGCCGCGCGGATCAGCGGTTCGGACATCTCGTGGAGCACCGCCTCGGTCTCCGCATCGCGCAGGATCGACTGCGCCATGGCGGGCTGGACGATGAATATGAACGAGACGAGCAACGCGAATGCCGCGCGCAGGACGGCGCCGGGGGAGCGGAACGAGCTGGCCATGGCCACGCGTTCCTCGCCCCCGGCGGCTGAACCCTCGCTGAAGGGACGGCGCGGCCTCACGGCCCTAGCGCGCCGCCGTCGACCGCGCGGCCCCGATCATTCCTGGCCGCCGAACGTCCGCTGCCACCAGCCCCGCCGGGGCGCACCGTCAGCATCCGCGCCATCATTCGCGGCGGCGGGCTGTTCGGCGTCGGCGGTGATCGCCTCAGCCGTCACTGCCTCTGCGGCCACGGCGGCCTTTTTGCGGGTCCGCTTGGGCTTTGCGGGCGCGACGTCCTCGACGGGCACTTCCACGACCGGAGCCTCTTCGGCGACCGCCGGGGCCGCTTCGGCCACGACCTCGGGAACGGCGTCCTTCGCGACCGCCTTCTTGCGGGTCCGCTTCGGCTTTGGGGGTGCGGCTTCCTCTACCGGCGCTTCGACCACCGGCGCCTCTTCGACCACCGCGACGGCCTCCGGCTCGGGGGCCGGTTCAGGCTGCGCTTCGGCCTTGGGCCGGCGGCGCGTGCGCTTCGGCTTTTCCACGGGTGCTTCCGCCACCGGCTCGGGCGTCTCGGTCACGTCTTCGGCCGGCTGAGCCTCGTCGGCGACCTCTTCGGACGGCGCGTCTTCAGTCTGGGCCTCGGCCTCGCCGCCTTCCAGCTGCGCACCGCCTTCGCGCCGGCGCTTGCCACCACGACGACCGCGACGACCGCGGCGGCGCTTTGCGCCCTCGTCCGATCCGTCATCGGCTTCGCCGTCCTGATCGCGCGCTTCGCCGGACTCCTCGCCCGCCTCGTCGGCGTCGTCCTGCGGTTCGCCATTGTCTTCGTGCCGCTCGCCGGCTTCGGTCTCGCCGCCCTCTTCGTCGCGGCGGCCGCGCCGTCCGCGGCGACGGCGGCGACGACGATTGCCGTCGCGATCGCCACCGCGCTCTTCCCGGCCCTCACGGCCTTCGCGGCGCTCCTCGGCGTCCTCCTGCTCCTCTTCGTCGAGTTCGTCCTCGAACGGCAGGTCGTCGTCTTCTTCCTCGATCACCACCGGCGCGAAGCGCGGCGCGTGCTCGGGCGGCGGACCGCTCGATTCGACGCTCATGCGCGCACCCTCGGCCTCGCCGTCGGGCAGGATGTCGATCGCCACGCCGTAGCGATCCTCGATCTCGGCCAGCTCCGCGCGCTTGCGGTTGAGCACATAGACCGCGGCTTCCTGGCTGGCGCGCAGCGTCAGCTTGCTGCCGCGTCCGCGGGCCGCTTCGTCCTCCAGCATGCGCAGCGCGGACAGGCCGGCCGACGATGCGGTGCGGACCAGGCCGGTGCCTTCGCAATGCGGGCACTGGCGGGTCGACGCTTCGAGCACGCCGGTGCGCAGACGCTGGCGGCTCATCTCCATCAGGCCGAACGAACTGATCCGGCCGACCTGGATGCGCGCGCGATCGTTCGCGAGCGCGCCCTTCATCGCCTTTTCGACCTTACGGATGTTGGAGTTGTTCTCCATGTCGATGAAGTCGATCACGACCAGTCCGGCCATGTCGCGCAGACGAAGCTGGCGCGCAATCTCGTGCGCGGCTTCCAGGTTCGTGGCGACGGCGGTCTGTTCGATGCCGTGTTCGCGGGTCGAACGGCCCGAGTTGATGTCGATCGAGACCAGCGCCTCGGTCGGGTTGATCACCAGATAGCCGCCCGATTTGAGCTGGACGGTCGGGTGATACATCGCCGCGAGCTGATCCTCGACGCCATTGCGCTGGAACAGCGGCACCGCGTCGGAATAGGGTTTCACCCGCCGGGCATGGCTGGGCATCAGCAGCTTCATGAAGTCCTTCGCGGCGCGATATCCCTCCTCGCCCTCGATGACGACTTCCTCGATGTCGCGATTGTAGATGTCGCGGATCGCGCGTTTGATCAGGTCGCTGTCGCCATAGACGAGCGCCGGCGCAGTCGATTGCAGCGTCTTCTCACGAATCTCGTCCCACAACCGGGCGAGATAGTCGAAGTCGCGCTTGATCTCGGTCTTGGTGCGCTGAAGGCCCGCGGTGCGGACGATGCAGCCCATGGTCGAAGGCAGCTTGAGCTCCGCCATGATGGTCTTCAGCCGCTTGCGATCGCCGGCGTTCGAGATCTTCCGGCTGATGCCGCCGCCATGCGACGTGTTGGGCATGAGCACGCAATAGCGGCCGGCGAGGCTGAGATAGGTGGTGAGGGCCGCGCCCTTGTTGCCGCGCTCTTCCTTGACGACCTGAACAAGCAGCACCTGGCGGCGGCGGATCACGTCCTGGATCTTGTAGCGGCGACGCAGGTTCATCCGCTTCTGGCGAAGCGATTCCACCGCGCCGTCGTCGGCCGCCTTGCCGCGCCTGCGCGGACGGCCGCCGGTTTCCTCGGCGGCGTCGCCTTCACCCTCGCCATCGCCCTCGTCGCCATGATCGATGGCTTCGACGACTTCGACGCCCTGATCGTCGTCGCCTTCGCCGTCCTCGTCGTCATATTCGTCGGCATGCGCGGCGCGCAACGCCTCTTCCTCGGCGGCGTGCTCGGCCTCTTCGCGGAGCAGCGCTTCGCGATCCTCCTTGGGAATCTGGTAATAGTCGGGGTGGATTTCGCTGAAGGCCAGGAAACCGTGGCGATTGCCGCCATAATCGACGAACGCCGCCTGAAGCGACGGTTCGACGCGTGTCACCTTTGCGAGGTAGATGTTTCCTTTGAGCTGCTTGTGCTCGGCGGATTCGAAGTCAAACTCCTCGATTCGGTGTCCCTTGACGACGGCCACGCGGGTTTCTTCCCGGTGGCGCGCGTCGATCAGCATGCGCGTTGTCATTGAAAAGTCTCCGGGCGCGCCATGTCAGGGCTATTTCAAGCCGCGGCGCGCCAAATGATGAGGATGCCGGTCGGTGTGTCGCGGGCATCCGGGTTGATGTGATAGAAATATGCGCCTCTGCTGCGTCGGCACGTCCGGACTTCAGGACCGGAACCCCCCACAGCGGCACCGCATAGCCGATCCTTTCGGCAAAATGCGGAGCAGGGGAGAAATGCCTCATGCAGCGTCAACCTGTTAATATCGCCGGATCCGGCGACATGCGTAAGCCAGCGGGGAACCTGTCCCGCATCCGGCGGAACTTCGCTAGCACCCACGCCCCCCGGGAGCAACAAAAAGCAAGCCCGGGGACGGACATGCTATGCGGCGGATATTACTAACACGTCGTTAATCATAAGTTTTTACCTTCATTTGAAGCGTTATCCCTAGGTGTTCGCGTGGGCGAGAACCGAGAGTGGAAACCAGTTGCGTATGTTGAGGGTATGGACCGGCGCACGGCGATGCTGGCAGGATGGCGCCATGTCCGTCCCCTTCCTGATGTTCGCGACGCTGTTCGCGACCGATATGGCCGACGCCGCGCGCGTGAAGACCATCGCCGTCGATGGCGACGCCGTGGTGCTCAGCTTCGACGAAGCGGTCGACAAGGCGTCGACCTTCGCGCTGGACGGGCCGCAACGGCTGGCGGTCGATATTCCCGGGGCGGAACCGGGCAATGTCTCCGTGTCGGGTGGGCCGATCGCCCAGGTGCGCCAGGGCCGGCAGAATGACGCCGCCCGCGTCGTGCTCGACCTTTCCACGCCGACGCTGATCTCCGACGCGCGTTTCGGTGAGGACGGGCGCACGCTCACCCTGTCGCTGAAATCGGTCGAACAGGACGAATTCAGGCGTGCCGCGCGCGCCGGCCGCAGCAGTTGGGGCGCCGAGGGCACCCAGCTCGCGATGAACACGCCGCCGAAAAAGCGTTATTCGGTGACGATACCGCTCGATCCGCCCAAGCGCCTGTCGCTGCCGCGCATCCAGGGGCCCGACAATCGCCCGCTTGTGGTGATCGACGCCGGCCATGGCGGCCACGATCCCGGCGCCATCTCTCCGCACAGCGGCGCGCGCGAAAAGGATGCTACGCTGGCGATTGCCCGCGCCATTCGCGACGAACTCGTTTCCTCCGGTCGCGTGCGCGTCGCGCTGACTCGCGAGGACGACCGTTTCATCGTGCTCAACCAGCGCTACGAGCTCGCGCGACGGCTGGGCGCCGACCTGTTCATCTCCATCCACGCCGACAGCGCGGGCAACGAACAGGCGAACGGAGCGACCGTCTACACCCTGTCCGAAGTCGCATCCGATCGCGAGGCCGCACGACTCGCCGCACGCGAGAACAAGGCGGACATATTGAACGGCGTGAACCTGGGCGGCGCGACGAGCGACGTCAGTTCGATCCTGATCGACCTGACCCAGCGCGAAACCATGAACATCTCGTCGAAGTTCGCGAGCCTGCTGAAGCGCGAGGCGGCACCGCTCGTCCCCTTCCGCACCGATTACCACCGTTTCGCGTCGCTGATCGTGCTGAAGGCGCCCGACGTTCCGTCGGTCCTGTTCGAAACCGGCTATATCAGCAACGAGGCGGACACAAAGTTCCTGTTCTCGGCCGATGGCCGCAAGCGCATCGCCACCGGCGCGGCACGCGCGATCGAGACGCATTTCGCCCGCCAGCTCGCGTCGCGTTGACAGGTTAAAGCACGCTCCGCGCGTTCGAATTCCGCGACGCGACGACGAATTGGTCGCAGCCCGGCTGGCATCGCGCCGAATCTTTGCTAGAGCCGGTTCGGCATGACCGAGGCTTCGGACCAGAATTTCAGCTATCGCCTGAGGCGTGAAGCAAGCGGCGCCTGGGCGCTGCTGGCACGCTGGCGCTCGAAGCGCTGGGTTCAGGCGCTGCTGGCGCTCGCATTGCTGGCCGTGCTCGGCTGGCTGCTGATCTGGCTGATCTTCGCGCGCAACCTGCCGTCGGCGGAAACATTGCTGACCTACGAACCGCCATTGCCCACCAATGTGCGTTCGATCGACGGCACGCCGATCCACAGCTATGCCCGCGAACGCCGCGTCCAGCTTTCCTACGCCGAATATCCGCCCTTGCTGGTCCGCGCCTTCCTGGCCGCGGAGGACCGCACCTTCTTCGAACATGGCGGGCTCGACTATCCCGGCATCATCTCCGCGATCCTCAACAATCTGACGAGCGACGGACGTCCGGTCGGCGCTTCCACCATCACGCAGCAGGTCGCCAAGAATCTGCTGCTCACCAACGAGCTCAGCTATGTCCGCAAGGTGAAGGAAGCGATCCTCGCCAAGCGCATCGAATCGGTGCTGACCAAGCAGCAGATCATGGAGCTCTATCTCAACCAGATCGCGCTGGGTCGGCAGAGCTTCGGCGTACAGGCGGCGGCGCGCGCCTATTTCGACAAGGATGTCGAGACGCTGAGCCTGCCCGAAATGGCGTTCCTCGCGATCCTGCCCAAGGCGCCCTCCACCTATAGCCGGGACGTGGCCAAGGCGACCGCGCGCCGCAACTTCGTGCTGTCCGAAATGGAGCGCAACGGCTTCATCACCACCGCGCAGAAAAGCGCGGCGCAGGCCGCGCCGCTCGGCATCCGCCCCAATATGGGCGCACGCTACGAATATGTCGGCGGCTATTATATGGAAGAGGTCCGCCGCCAGCTGATCGACAAATATGGCGAGAATGCCGATGGCGGCCGCAACCCGTACAGCGTCTATGGCGGTGGATTGTGGGTGCGGACTTCGTTCAATCCCGCATATCAGGAATATACGCAGGACGCGCTGCGCGCCGGCCTGATCCGTTACGATGGCGGCCGCGGCTGGCACGGCCCGATCGACAAGATCGAGGTGGGCGAACGCTGGCGCACCAACCTGGCGCTGCGCAATATCGGCGTCGACTACAAGGACTGGCGGATCGCCGTCGTAGTCTCCAAATCCGCCGCCTCGGCAGAGATCGGCTTCGCCGATGGCGCGACCGGCACCATGCCCGCCGGGCTGGCGTCGATGCCCAAGCGCGGCACCGCCGAAACCGCCTTTTCGGCGATCGAGCCGGGACAGTTGATCGCGGTCGCACCGGAAGGCAATGTCTGGGGCCTGCGCAACATCCCCGAGATTTCGGGCGGCATGGTGGTGGAGGATCCGCACACCGGCCGCGTGCTGGCGATGCAGGGCGGCTTCGATGCGCGGCTGCAAAGCTATAATCGCGCCACCCAGGCCGAGCGCCAGCCGGGCTCAACCTTCAAGCCGATCGCCTATTCCGCGGCGCTCGACACCGGCATGACGCCCGCGTCGATCATCGTCGACGGATCCTTCTGCGTCTATCAGGGCGCCCGCCTCGGCCAGAAATGCTTCCGCAATTTCGGCGGCAGCGCCGGCGCCGGTCCGCAGACCATGCGCTGGGGCATCGAACAGTCGCGCAACCTGATGACCGTCCGCGCCGCCAGCCAGACCGGCATGGACAAGGTGGTGAAGATGGCGGCGGCGCTCGGCGTCAGCGCGCCGGGCAAAGCCTATCCGCAGGTGCTCGCGGTCGCGCTGGGCGCCGGCGACACGACGGTGCTGCGCCTGACCAACGCCTATTCCATCCTCGCCAACAACGGCAAGACGCTGACCCCGACGCTGATCGACTATGTCCAGGATCGCCATGGCAAATCGGTCTACCGCGCCGACACCCGTCCGTGCGACGGCTGCAACGCCAAGGACTGGAACGGCAAGGCCATGCCGCGCCCGCCGGCGCGCACGAAGCTGGCGATGGATCCGATGACCGCATTCCAGATGGTCCATATCCTGGAGGGCGTCGTCCAGCGCGGCACCGCGACCACGCTGCGCGAACTGGATCGCCCGATCTTCGGCAAGACCGGAACGACCAGCGGCCCGACCAATGTCTGGTTCGTCGGCGGTTCGGCCGATGTCGTCGCCGGCGTCTATATGGGCTTCGACCAGCCGCGCTCGATGGGCGGCTATGCGCAGGGCGGCACGCTGGCAGCGCCGATCTTCAAGGCGTTCGCGCAAAAGGCGTTCAAGGACATGCCGGTGGTCCCCTTCCGCGCGCCGCCGGGCATCCGCATGGTCCGGATCGACCGCCGCTCGGGCCGCAAGGTCTTCGGCGCCTGGCCGGCCGGCGGCGATCCCAAGGCCGCGGTGATCTGGGAAGCGTTCAAGCCCGAGAGCGAACCGCGCCGGTCGATCCGCCGCGACGAGATCGCCAAGGACAAGAAAAAGGATCCCGCGGCGGCGGCCACCGCCCGGCCGCGCAACGACAGCGAGTTCTTGCAAAGACAGGACGGGATTTACTAACCCAAACCGTCTTCTAAACGTCATACCGGCCCGGCCGGCCGACACGTAAGTCATTGGAGTTTCGAAAATGCGCGCCGAAGCGCAGGCACATGCCGACAAGATCAACGACGCGCTGGCGCTGCTCCGCCGCTTTCTCGATTGGGATCGCGCGCTGCGGCGGCTGGACGAACTGAACGCGCGCGTCGAGGATCCCACGCTCTGGGACGACCCCAGGGCCGCGCAGGACGTGATGCGCGAACGCCGGCGGCTGGACGAGGCGATCTCCGCCACGCGGGCGATCCAGACCGAGCTCAGCGACACGATCGAGCTGATGGAGATGGCCGAGGCGGAGGGCGACACGGCCTTGGTCGACGAGGGCGTCGCCGGGCTGGCGGCGCTGTCGGCGCGCGCCGACGAGGACAAGATCAAGGCGCTGCTCGCCGGAGAGGCCGACGCGAACGACGCCTATCTGGAAGTTCATGCCGGCGCCGGCGGCACCGAGAGCCAGGACTGGGCGGAGATGCTGCAGCGCATGTATCAGCGCTGGGCGGAGAAGCGCGGCTTCAAGGTCGAACTGGTCGAATATCAGTCGGGCGAGCAGGCCGGCATCAAATCCGCGACGCTGCAGATCAAGGGCGAGAACGCCTATGGTTATGCGAAGACCGAAAGCGGCGTGCACCGGCTGGTGCGCATCAGCCCCTATGATTCGTCCGCGCGGCGGCACACCAGCTTCTCTTCGGTCTGGGTCTATCCGGTGATCGACGACAATATCGACATCGAGCTGAACGAAGGCGACATCAAGATGGACACCTATCGCGCGTCCGGCGCGGGTGGCCAGCACGTCAACACCACCGATTCGGCGGTGCGCCTGACCCACATTCCGACGGGCATCATCGTTGCCAGCCAGAACGACCGGTCGCAGCACAAGAACCGCGCCACCGCGATGAACATGCTGCGCGCACGTCTGTACGAGGCGGAGTTGCAGAAGCGCGAGGCGGCGGCGAGCGGCGAATATGCCGCCAAGACCGAGATCGGCTGGGGCCACCAGATCCGATCCTATGTGCTCCAGCCCTATCAGCTGGTGAAGGATCTGCGCACCGGCATGACGTCGACCGCGCCCGACGACGTGCTGGACGGTGCGCTCGATCCCTTCATGGCCGCCGCGCTCTCGCAGCGCGTCACCGGCGAGACCGTCGAGGTCGAGGATGTGGACTAGGGTTTCCGGACCCTTGCTGCTGATCGCGCTCGCGGGCTGCAAGCCGGCGGAGCGTGAACCGGAATTCCCCGCGGCCGATCGGCCCGTCGCGCCGATCAGCGCGAGCCGCTGGTCGACCGAGGAGGCGCGCGACCGCGTCAACGAATCGGGCACGGTGATGGATCGCGCCGGCATCAAGCCGGGCATGACCGTCGCGGATATCGGCGCCGGCGAAGGCTATTACACGATCCGCCTGGCGCAGCGCGTCGGAGATAAGGGTCGCGTGCTCGCCGAAGATATCGTGCCGCAGGTGCGCGATGCGCTGGCCGAGCGCGTCACGCGCGAACAGCTCGACAATGTCAGCGTCCGGCTGGGCGAGCCCGAGGATCCGAAGCTGCCGGAACACAGCTTCGACCGGATCTTCATGGTCCATATGTATCATGAGATAGAACAGCCTTACGAATTCCTGTGGCGGATGCGGCCGTCGCTGGGCGCCGGCGGACGCGTCGTCGTGGTCGACGCCGAACGTCCGACGCCCAATCACGGCACCCCGATCGCGCTGCTGACCTGCGAGTTCGCGGCGGTCGGCTACAAGCTGGTCGAAAACACGCCCCTGCCCGCCGTCGACGGATATATCGCCCAGTTCGAAGCGTCCGGAGAGCGCCCCCAGCCCGAGACGATCAAGCCCTGCAAGGGTTGATGCCGGGCCGATCCGGTTCGGCATGAATCAGGCTTGGCTAGTCCCCCCGGCCCAGCCATAAGTCGGGCGACCATGCAGCCCTATCTCGACCTTCTCCGCCGAATCCTCGACGAGGGCACCCGGCAGGACGACCGCACCGGAACCGGCACGCTTGCCGTATTCGGACATCAGATGCGCTTCGACCTGTCACAGGGTTTCCCGCTCGTCACCACCAAGAAACTGCATCTGCGCTCGATCATCTACGAGCTGCTGTGGTTCCTGAAGGGCGATACCAACGTCCGCTGGCTGCAGGAGAATCGCGTCAGCATCTGGGACGAATGGGCCGATGAGGACGGCGATCTCGGCCCCGTCTATGGCAAGCAATGGCGCGACTGGGAAACGGCGGACGGCCGCCACATCGACCAGATCGCGGCGCTGATCGATCAGATCAATGCCAATCCGGGTTCGCGCCGCCAGATCGTGACGGCATGGAATCCGGGCGAGGTCGATCGCATGGCGCTGGCCCCATGCCACTGCCTGTTCCAGACCCAGGTGGCCGACGGCCGCCTGAACCTGCAACTCTACCAGCGCAGCGCCGACGTGTTCCTGGGCGTACCGTTCAACATCGCCAGCTATGCGCTGCTCACCCATATGCTCGCCGACCAGTGCGGGCTGAAGCCCGGCACCTTCGTATGGACCGGCGGCGACACCCATCTGTACGTCAATCATCTCGATCAGGCGCGCGAACAGCTCGCCCGCGATCCGCGCCCCCTGCCCTCGCTCCACATACTGCGCACGCCCGACGCGATCGACGGATATGAATATGAGGATTTCGAGATTGTCGGCTACGAACCGCATCCGCACATCAAGGCGCCGGTGGCGGTCTGACCGATGCGAGCCGGCCTGATCCCATCGCCGTTCGGGCCGGTCGCGGCGTGACCGCCCATCCCGAGATCGTCCTGATCCTGGCGCGCGCCGACAATGGCGTGATCGGCCGCGACGGCGCGCTGCCCTGGCACCTTCCCGCCGACCTGCGCCATTTCAAGTCGCTGACCGTGGGCGCGCCCATGATCATGGGCCGCAAGACGTTCGACAGCCTGCCTGGCCTGTTGCCCGGCCGGCGCCATATCGTCCTGACGCGCGATCCGGACTGGCAGGAAGAGGGTGCGGAGCGCGTCGGCACGGTCGAGGAAGCGCTGAAACTCGCCAACGCGCCGCACGTCTCGGTGATCGGCGGCGCGGAGATTTATCGGCTGTTCCTGCCGCGCGCCGACAGGGTCGAGCTGACCGAAGTGCATATCGATGCCCAGGGGGACACGATGATCGATTATCCGGACACCGGCTGGCGCGAGTTGCGCCGCGAGCGGCACGAGGCCGAGGGCGATCGCCCGGCACACAGCTTCGTGACGCTGGTCCGCGCATGAAACGCCGGATCGGGCTTGCTCTTGCCGCCTTCATACTGATCGCCGCCACCGCCTTCTTCATCTTCGCGCCCGGCATGATCGAGCGCAGCATGAACAAGGTCGTGCCCGGCCCGCTGCCCCGGATCGCGGCGCATACCGAAGCGCTTCACAAATCGCTGCAGATCGCCGACCTCCACGCCGATACGCTGATGTGGCAGCGCAGCCTGTCCAATCCGGGCAACCAGGGCCAGGTCGACCTCGCCCGGCTGGAGGCGGGCAATGTCGCACTCCAGATCTTCTCGTCGGTCACCAAGACGCCGAAGAACCAGAATTACGACGCCAATAGCGGCGATACCGACAACATCACGATGCTGACGGTCGCGCAGCTTCAGCCGCCGCGCACCTGGACCTCGCTGCTCGAACGCTCGCTATGGCATTCCCAGAAGCTCGGACGCGTCGAGCGCAAGTCCGGCGGTCGGCTGCGCATCATCCGCTCGGGTGACGACGTAAACCGCCTGCTCGCCGACCGCCGCGCCGGCGGGCCCGTCACCGGCGCGCTGCTGTCGGTCGAAGGCCTGCAGAATCTGGAGGGCAAGGCCGAGAATCTCGATGTCCTGTACACGGCCGGTTTCCGCATGGCCGGCCTTGCCCATTTCTTCGACAACGAACTCGCGGGGTCGATGCACGGCCTGAAAAAGGGTGGCCTGACCCCGCTCGGCCGCCAGGTCGTCGGCATGATGGAAGCGCGCGGCATGGTGGTCGACATCGCGCATGCCAGCCACACCGCGGTCGCCGAGATATTGGCGATGGCGACGCGGCCGGTGGTTTCCAGCCATGGCGGCGTACAGGCGACGTGCAAGGTCAACCGCAACCTGACCGACGACGAGATCCGCGGCGTCGCGCGCACCGGCGGCGTGGTCGGCATCGGCTATTGGGATGCCGCGATCTGCGACACCAGCGCCGAAGCAGTGGCAAAAGCGATCGCGCATGTCCGCGATCTCGTCGGTATCGAGCATGTCGGGCTGGGCAGCGATTTCGACGGCGCGGTCACGACGCGCTGGGACACCAGCCAGCTTGCCGCGATCACACAGGCTCTGGTCGATGCCGGCTTCACCGACGACGAGATCCGCGCGGTGATGGGCGGCAATGTGCTGCGGCTGCTGGCCCAGGGGCTGACACCGCAGCCGGCTCGCTGAATCGCGACCGGGCCTCCCCGGCAGGCCATTGCCCCCCGC
>Ga0209902_100521_pt1 | contig 38216 bp, 45 predicted proteins | sample FECB27metaG_FD_188304 | JGI IMG/M metagenome (GOLD analysis project Ga0209902, IMG submission 188304) | Cyanobacterial communities from the Joint Genome Institute, California, USA - FECB-27 (SPAdes) (version 2) | ecosystem: Environmental > Aquatic > Thermal springs > Hot (42-90C) > Microbial mats...
GCGTTCTCTCGGATGCTCACCACGACGGCTTCAAGTGCCTGTGGGTCGAGAATGTCACTCGCCATGAACCGGATCACCTGAATTCCCTGATTGTTCAGCCACATGGTGCGCCGTTCGTCCTGCTCGGCGCGCTCCGCGTTGTCGTGGGCGCGACCATCCACCTCGATCGCGAGCTTTCGGTCGGCACAGTAGAAGTCGAGGACAAAGGGACCCATGGGATGCTGCCGACGGAAGCGGAGGCCGTGGACCTTACCGCCTCGCAGCAGCTGCCAGAGGATGACCTCGGGCAAGGGCATGTCGCGTCGCATGCGCTTGGCGCTGCTATAGCTTTTGGATGATGCCCGCACGATTGGCTCCCCCCTCCACCAGCCTTCGGCTGGTCCCCCTCCCCCGCCACGCGGGGGAGGATAAGGGGGACTAATCCGGCGCTTTCGTCTGCAACGCCAGCGAATGCAGCACCGTCCCCATGTCTTCGCCAAACGCGGCGTTGACCATCTGGTGCTGCTGGACGCGGGTCTTGCCGCGGAAGGCTTCGGAGGTGACCGTTGCGGCGTAGTGATCGCCGTCGCCGGCGAGATCGCGAATCTCGACGATGGCGTCCGGAAGGGCCTTGAGGATGCGGCGTTCGATTTCGTTAGCGGCCATGCCCATGACATGTCTCCCGGTAGTTGAGCCCACCTGAGATATGGCATGCGGCAGAGGGGCGTTCAACGAGACGGGCGCCGGTTTCCCGGCGCGCGTTTGGTTTTCTGAGATCGTTCCGGTCAGGCCGCCTGGCGCTTGGGCAGCTTCCAGTTGGGCCGCACCCAGTGGCAGGTGTAACCGTTGGGGATGCGCTGCAGATAGTCCTGGTGCTCGGGCTCGGCCTCCCAGAACGGGCCGACCGGCTGCAACTCGGTCACGACCTTGCCGGGCCACAAGCCGGAGGCGTCGACGTCCTTGATGGTGTCCTCGGCCACCGCCTTCTGCTCGGCATTCTCATAGAAGATCGCAGAACGATAGGCACGACCGACATCGTTGCCCTGCCGGTTCCTGGTCGAGGGATCGTGGATCTGGAAGAAGAACTCCAGGATGTCGCGGTAGCTGATGCGGCTGGGATCGAAGTTGATCTCGACCGCCTCGGCATGGTCACCGTGGCTGCGATAGGTGGCGTTGGCGAAGCCGTCATCGCCCGAGTAGCCGACACGGGTGGAGATAATCCCGTCCTTGTGGCGCAGCAGCTCCTGCGCGCCCCAGAAACACCCGCCAGCCAGAACCGCCCGCTCAGTGGTCGTCATGATGGTCTCCATTATTTGGGATGCGCTCTATATACGCACAGGCGAGGCGGAATGTTACACCCGGTCACGAATTTGGCATTGCGCGTCGTTGAGGCAGACGGCCCCCTCCTTTGCCATTCGAGCGCAGCTCTCTTGGCCTTCTCGCCTCAAATCGCTCCACTGGAGCGATTTGCCCTACGGGACGGTTCGAAGTCCCCCATAAAGGGGGAGGTGCCGCGCCGGCGTCTTTGGCGCGATCGAAGACAGAGCCTCGACTCTTCACCTCCCCCTTGATGGGGGAGGCCGGGAGGGGGCCGTCTCGATCAGTCGGGTGCCTAGACTTCGGCGATCTCGCCCGCCATGAACTCCGGGAACCAGCCTTCGTGCGCCGCCTTGAGGTCGGCGATCGAGACCGGGCGGGCTTCGCCCAGGGTCAGCGAGGTGCCGCCGGTATTGCCGATCCAGGGGGCGAACACGCCGGCATAGGGGTAGACCTCGGCGTAGAACTTATCGAGGTTGGCCCGGCTCATGGTGACGAGGTAGCGGCCCTGGTCTTCGCCGTAGAACAGCGGCAGCGGGTCGCCGCCATCGAGCTGGTTGACGGTGGCGCCGATGCCCGAAGCCATCGCCATTTCGGCGAGACCGACCGCGAGGCCACCATCGGAAAGATCGTGCACCGCTGTCGCGATGCCATCGCGGATCAGGATGCGGACGAGGTCGCCGACTTTGCGCTCGTGCGCGAGATCGACCGGCGGCGGGGTGCCGTCCTTGCGGTTGAACAGCTCGCGAAGGTAGATCGACTGGCCCAGATGCGTACCCCACCAATCCGGTGCGCCGAACAAGAGGATCGCTTCGCCTTCGGCAGCGAAGGCGGCGCGGGCCATCTTCGACCAGTCGGGGATCAGGCCGACGCCGCCGATGGTCGGGGTCGGCAGGATGCCGCGGCCGTTGGTTTCGTTGTAGAGCGAGACGTTTCCCGAGACGATCGGGAAGCCGAGCGCACGGCAGGCATCGCCGATGCCCTTCACCGCATGCACCAGCTGGCCCATGATCTCGGGGCGTTCCGGGTTGCCGAAGTTCAGGTTGTCGGTGGCGGCCAGTGGGTCGGCACCGGTAGCCGTGAGGTTACGCCAGCACTCGGCGACAGCCTGCTTTCCACCTTCGTAGGCGTCGGCCTCGCAGTAACGCGGGGTGACGTCGGAGGTGAAGGCGAGCGCCTTGGTGGGATGACCATCGACGCGGATGACGCCGGCATCGCCGCCGGGGCGCTGCAGCGAGTTGCCCTGGATCAGCGTGTCGTACTGCTCGTACACCCAGCGGCGCGACGAGAGCGCCGGCGAGCCGAGCAGCTTCAGCAGCGCGTCGGCGATGTCCATCTGCGGGATGTCGTCGGCGGCGAGCGCCGGAGGCACCACCGGCGCGGTCCACGGGCGGTCGTATTCCGGCGCTTCGTCGCCGAGCTGCTTGATCGGCAGGTTGGCGACTTCTTCGCCCTGCCACATGACGCGGAAGCGGAGGTCGTCGGTGGTCACGCCGACGGTAGCGAAGTCGAGCTCCCACTTTTCGAAGACGGCGCGGGCCTCAGCCTCCTTCTCGGGATGCAGTACCATGAGCATGCGCTCCTGGCTTTCCGAGAGCATCATCTCGTAGGGCGTCATCGCGTCTTCGCGCACCGGCACCATGTCGAGGTTGAGCTCGACGCCGAGGTCGCCCTTGGCGCCCATTTCGACGGCCGAACAGGTGAGACCGGCAGCGCCCATATCCTGGATGGCGATCACCGCACCGGTGGCCATCAGCTCGAGGCAGGCCTCGAGCAGGCGTTTTTCAGTGAAGGGGTCGCCGACCTGCACGGTGGGGCGCTTCTCTTCGATGTCGTCGCCGAACTCGGCCGAAGCCATGGTGGCGCCGCCGACGCCGTCGCGGCCGGTCTTGGCGCCGAGATAGACGACGGGCAGGCCGACGCCTTCGGCCTTGGAGTAGAAGATCTTATCGGTATCGGCGAGGCCGGCGGCGAAGGCGTTGACCAGGATATTGCCGTTGTAGCGCTCGTCGAACTCGACTTCGCCGCCAACCGTGGGAACGCCGAAGGAGTTGCCATAGCCGCCGACGCCGGCGACGACACCGGAGACAAGGTGCTTGGTCTTTTCGTGCTTGGGATCACCGAAACGCAGCGCGTTCATCGCCGCAACGGGCCGCGCCCCCATGGTGAAGACGTCGCGCAGGATGCCGCCCACGCCGGTCGCTGCGCCCTGGTAGGGCTCGATGTAGCTGGGGTGGTTGTGCGATTCCATCTTGAAGACGATGGCCTGGCCATCGCCGATATCGACGACGCCGGCATTTTCGCCCGGCCCCTGGATCACCAGCTGGCCTGATGTTGGCAGGGTCCGCAGCCATTTCTTCGAGCTCTTGTACGAGCAGTGCTCGTTCCACATCGCCGAGAAGATGCCGAGCTCGGTATAGGTCGGCGCGCGGCCGATCAGCTGCAGGATCTTCTGGTACTCGTCGAGCTTAAGTCCATGGTCGGCAACAAGCTCTGGCGTGATGGTGATGTGGTTGTTGAAGGTCATCCGATTCCGGCCCTGATCCGCTGGCGTTCGCTATAGCGGATACGACTCGCGGGGGACACCACAAATGCCTCAGATTTCCCCGCCGACCAGCATGGCAAGGCTGGAATTGTAGTATTGCGGGTCGCCGGTGACCTCGTCGCCGAGCCAGTTGGGCAGGTCGAGCTTGCCGGTCGGGGATTCGAGCTCGACTTCGGCGATCAGCAGGCCGGCGTGCCGGCCCTGGAATTCATCGACCACCCAATCACCGCCGGGCAGGTCGAGGAGATGTCGCAGCTTCTCGATCTGCGCGCCGCGGACGTAACCCAGCATCTGCCGTGCATCGGCGATCGGCACTTCGTACTCGAACTCGGCGCGGGCGAGAGCCGAACCGCCGCTCTTTATGGTGATGTAGCCGAGCCGGTCATCGACGGTCCGGACGCGTACGGTGACGCCGCTGCCGGCGGTGAGGTAGCCCTGGCGCAGCAGTTGGGTGGCGGTCACAAGGTCGCGCCAGCCGGCACTGGCGATGAGGTATTTCCGCTCGATCTCGATGCCCATTACTCAGCGGCCTCGCGTCTCATCCAGCCCTCGAGATAGGCGGAGAAGCGCGCCTTGAGGGCTTTGGGCTTTTCGGCGAAGACCTGCCGGCCGAGGGTTGCGATCCTCGCTTCGATCTCGGCTTGGCGCCGGTCGGCCGCATCGGTTGCGAACACCACATCGATATCCGGACCGAGGTCGGCCGGCGAAGTGTTCAGCAGGTCTTGCAGCACCGCCAGGTCGTGATGCAGGCCCAACTGGTCGGCGAGATCGCCGGCACATTTATGGGCAGAGGGGAGGATCTCCTGGGCGCAGCCCTCGAGCAGCCCCAGTTGGTTCCAATGGTACTTGCTGTACTTGCGCCACTCGTGGAAGGCCTCGTCGGTACGGCGTCGATTGGCTTCCCGGCCGGTGTGGCAACCACGGCCGTAAGTGTGCTTGAGGCCACTGGCGAGGGTATCGAGATCGATTCGGTGGACATGCCAATCGCCGCTGCGCTCCTCGAGGTTGCGCATCTGTTTGGCGAAGCTTCGCAGGGCTGCCACTTCGCCGTCATGGTCGGCCGTGTCGGACGGCAGAGGCGGCGCCGGTCGGTGGGCCCACGCCATCAGTTCGATGTATGTCTGCTGGGTAACCCGCATGTCGCGGGCGGCGGCGAGGCTGCGCGACGCATCGCGCACGAAGGCATCTTCGGCAGCGTAAGCAGCGAAGCCCGGGCGGACCAGGCGGAACAGGGCGCGCAGTTTCTTACAGCGCCGGCGGGCCTCGTGCACCCGCCTTTCGGGCGACTCCTGGCCGTTCTCGGCGCCGGCGATGGCCTTGCCGATCTGCTCGCGCGCTATACGCAGGAACCCGTCACCCACGGTGACATCGTCCCGCGACCACTCGAAACTCATGGACTTACCGCCCCGATGAAAGGGCGAGCTTAGGGGCGAGCGAGTGTCACAAACAAGGCGTCAGACTCGAGCCAGGCATCAGACTCGCGCCAGCTGCCGGCGGCCGAGCCAGCGGTCGACGGCGACGGTCAGCGCATAGATCGCGACGAAGCCGATCAGCATGCCGAGGCAGCCGATGGCGACCTGGCCGTAACCCAGCTGATCGACGTTGAGAACGGGGTAGGGGTACTCGTGCACCAGCGCGCCGCGGAGCATCACCACGATGACGTAGAGGAGGGGATAAAGCAGCATCTTCGGCACGTCGGCGAAGCGCAGCGCGCCGTGCTCGGGCGTCAGCAGCCACCACAGCACGAACAGCCATGGCGCCAGGTAGTGCATGTAGATGTTGAGGACGTTGTCGATGCCGGTGAAGGACTCGAGGCCCGACAGAAAGAAGATGTAGTAGACCGACACCATGACGATCGAGCCGACCGTCAGCCCGCGGGCGAAGGGACGGCTCCACCAGCCGAGCCAACCCCAGCTGGTCACCGCCGCAACGTAGCAGAGCGCCATCATCAGGTTGGTGAGCACGGTGAAGAAGGTGAACAGAAAGGCCAGCGCCCCGACCAGGTTGTCGCCGCTCTCGAGCCGGCTGGTCAGCGTCAGCCAGGTGCGCGCCAGCAGGGTAGTCGGCCCGGCGATGGCGCCGAACCACAGCAACACCGTTCGTAGTGTCATGCCGGTTTCCCCCTCTGCGCCAAAACGCGATCGCCCCAGACAATGATCACGGAAAAGATGCTGACGGCAACCAGCAGCACGGCAACGCCGATCGCCACCCCGCCATAGCCGAACTTGCCGGCATCGAGGATATCATAGGGGTACTCGTGGACCACGGCGCCGCGCAGCAGAACCCAGGCCACATAGCCGATGCCCGGCAGCAGCATCAGCCCGATATGCTGGAAGCGCAGCACGCCATGCGGCGCGAACAGGGCCCACCAGACGAGGTAGAGGATCGGCGCGACGTAGTGGAGCAACCAGGTGGCGATGCCGAGCGCCCCTTCGAGTTGCAGCGTCGGGGCCAGCATGAAGTGGTAGTAGAGCATTACCAGCGTGATGAAGGCGGCCGCCGAGGCCATGATCACCGGCCGGCGGAACCAGCCAAGCCAGTTCCAGCCTGACAGCACGGCGGCGTAGGTCAGCAGCAGCCACAGGTTGGTCAGGTGGGTGAAGTAGGTCCAGAAGTAGATGAACGCGTCGGGGAACGACCGCGCCACCAGATTGGTCGTCGAAACGGTCATCACCGACGGGAAGATGGCCGACCAGTCGAGCGTAAGGCCGGCAGCGCCGGCAAGGATCGCGGCCCAGGCGAGCAATATCCGCAATTGGCAATCTCGGCAGAAATCGTTGCAATGAGCCGAGACTAGTGCGCGTCGCGGCGATCCGCCATCGCAAGTTGGACCGCGGTCGCGAGGTAGGGCGCGCCCGGCGCTATCGCCAAGCGCGCCCGAGCAGTTTTCCGCTAGCGCAGCAGCCACCAGTCAGCGCTCAACCAATCCTGCCCGATCGGGCTGATCGCCAGCGCGCCGCTTTCGACATTGAGGTAGGCGTCGGCCTGCCAGAGGTTGCGGAAGCGCACGTAGTAGCCACCGCCGCTCGGCTCCATCTGCCACATCGCCGATTGCCACTCGGGCTGGATCGGCCCCACCGCGAGATAGCCGTTCTCGACATGCAGGTACTCCTCGGGCTTCCAGACGCTATGGATACGGACATAGCCGCCCTCCACCGGATCAAGGGTCCAGCGGGCACTCAGCCAGTCGAGCAGGATGGTGGTGCTGGTGGGCTGGCCGGTCTCATTGTTGAGGAACGCGCTGGCGATCCACCGGCTGCCGATCCGCACTTCCTGACCCAGGCCGCCCAGCTGGCCGCCGCCCTTGCCGACCACGTTGAAGTTGAGCAGCAGGTTGACCGCCTGCAATCCCTTCTGCTGCACGATCACCGGGATACTGGCCGGGCCCGGCACGGCGACGTTGTTGTAGCAGTTCGCTCCGATGTTAGGCGCCTGGCAGGCATAGACGAAGAAGCCCCAGCTATAGGTCCCGACCCAGTTGAACACATCCTGCGCGCCGTCGAGATCGACGACCTGGATGCCGTTGGCGTGGTTGCCGAACTGGTCGAGCATGTTGGGGACCAGCACCTCGACGGGATCGGCGGTGTTGCGACGGTAGCCGCTGATCAGCAGGTGGCAGTTGAGGCTGGGCAACTGCCCGATGAAGATCTCGGTCGGGCAATCGACGGTGACCATCAGCGGGCCTTCATCCGGACCGCCTCCTCCACCGCCTCCTCCGCCGCCACCTCCGCCCGTGTCGGTCGCCGAGACGCGATAGCGATAGGTGACGCCATAGCCGTAAAACGCTCCGATTCTGAGCTCGATGGTCGAACCGTCGGCGAGTGTCGGCGACGGCGTAACATGGACCGAAATCGAGTTCGTCCGGCTTTCGGACCCGCCCTGTTGTGCGTCGGGCACCGACACGTCGGCGCTGGCTGGGTCCTTGTCGAACTCAAAGCCACCCGTGGGGCTGTTCATGCCGATGCCCGCATAGATGCGGTTCGGCGTTGCCTTGCCCTCGATGGTCATGTTGACCGTAAAGCCGGCGCCGTCGCTGGTGCGTGGTGGCGGCGTCCAGGTGTAGTCGGCCCGATAAGTCTTGTACTGAGCGTCCTCGATCGAGATGTGCCCGTCTGCGACGCCCCAGCGCGGATCGTTGCCGGGGTCATCCGGCACGATCTCGATCATCTCGAGATACGGCCCCTGGGCCGAGGCGCTGCCGGCGAAAACAAAAAGGACGGCCAGGCCGCCCATCATCATCGCCAGAAGGAAGGACAAGACTGCCGGCGCCAGGCCAGCCTCTCTCAGTCGCCAACGCATCGTTCCTCTCCCGGGCTCGAGCCAGCGCCGCAACGAGACGATTCCTCGCACTGGAGTGCAAGGCGATCAAGTCAGCATTGGTGACCTGTGGGTTACCGCTTAGGCAGCTTCGAGCAACGCCGCGAACAGTTGCCTGCCGTCCGTGCCGCCATGCGCGGTCTCGATCAGGTTCTCGGGGTGCGGCATCAGGCCGAGGACGTTCTTCTTATCGTTGAACACGCCGGCGATATCGTTGAGCGAGCCGTTCGGGTTGGTGCCCTCAGCATAGCGGAACGCCACCTGGCCGTTGCCTTCGACGGCGGCGAGGGTCTCGGCATCGGCGAAGTAGTTGCCGTCGTGGTGGGCGACCGGGCAGCGGATCACCTGGCCCTGGGCGTAGCCGCTGGTGAAGGCGGTGGCGGCATTCTCGACCGAGAGCTTCACTTCGCGACAGACGAACTTCAGCGAGGCGTTGCGCATCAGCACGCCGGGAACGAGGCCGGCCTCGCTGAGGATCTGGAAGCCGTTGCAGACGCCCATCACTTTGACGCCCTGTGCCGCGCGCTCGCGGATGGTATCCATGGCCGGGGAGCGCGCTGCAATGGCGCCGACGCGCAGGTAGTCGCCATAAGAGAAGCCGCCGGGGATGACGATCAGGTCGACCTTGGGGATCTCAGCATCCTTGTGCCAGACGATCGCCGGCGCCTCGCCACCGATCTTGGTGAGGGCCGCGATCATGTCGCGATCACGGTTGAGACCGGGGAACACGACGACGGCGGCTTTCATCGGCAGCAGCTCCAGATGCGGGATGCCGATCCTTTGGTCAGGTCTTGGTGGCAAAAGCAAGGGCGGAACCGCAGTTCCGCCCGATCGGCTGTGGCTTACTCGGCCGGCTGCACCGCTGATGGCTTGATGGTGCTGCGGCTGCCGGGCGTGCCGGGGATGTGGGCCCAGGCCGGGCGCTCGAACAGGAACCTGCCCCAGCCGGTCTTCTCGATCAGCCAGTAGAGCACCAGCGGCGACAGCAGGGCGATGGTCATCACGATGACGCTGACGGTGCTGACGTCGGGGATCAGGCCGGTGCTCTCCAGCAGGGTGCGGCTCGCAGCCATCGGGATCGAGAAGCTGAGATAGACGACGATCGAGTGCTCGCCGAGCCAGCGCAGCCAGCCCATCCATGGCAGCCTGATCAACAGCGCCGCGGTAAGGCAGACGGCGAGCGAGCCGATGAAACCGAGCGCCAGGTGCAGCACGGGCAGGGCGGCATAGCCCATGGTGATGCCGCGCGGGTGCAGTTCCGAGCCGCCGCCGAACACCAGGAAGCCCTCGATGAAAGCATAGGCGACGAGCGCCAGCGCAGCCCAGAGCACATGCCCCTGCGCCGCGGCGATGATGCGGAACACCAGCGGCGCGAAGGCATAGCCGGCGTAGAAGTAGACGAAATAGGCCGCGAAGTGGTCGACGAGGGCGATGCCTGACGTGACCGGGAAGATCTGCAGCGCGGCGGCTGCAGCGAGCGCCAGCCAGTGCGGAACCTTGCAGCTGAAGAGGAGCTTGGTCACCAGCGAGTAGACCGCCAGCATGTAGATGAACCACAGGACGCCGTAGGGTTCGACGATGGCCCAGAGAATCTGGCTACCGACGGCAGCGAAGTCGCCGGTGCCGAGGCCGACCTTGAAGACGATCTGCAGCACGGCCCAGAGCGCATAGAAATAGAGATAGTGGACAATCCGGCGATCGGCATAGGCGGCCCAGGGGCGCGCGATCACCTGCACGAGGAACAGGCCGGAGATCAGGAAAAACTCCGGCATGCGGAACGGGGTGGCCCAGCCGATGATGTAATGCAGGTTGCCGGTGCCGTTCAGGTCTTCGCCGACGCCGTAGGCCGAATGCATCATCACCACGAGGATGATGGAAAGGCCCTTGGCGGCATCTACCCAATCGAGACGGTTGGCTGCAGTCGGCATTTCTCTGGGGCTCCCGGGGCGCGTCCCGCGCGTTGTAACGCCTGGGATCGCATCTGGGACGAAATGCCTGCACTTAGGCTTAAGCCAAGTGCTTAATAACTAAAGATTTATCGAGCTACGGGCCCGCCGGCCCGCCGCGCTGCCAGTGTCAGAGCGGCAGCGACAGGTGGGTGGCGAGCAGGACGCCGATGGTCATGAAGAACAGGGCAGAGAGCGAGAAGGTCTTGATCATTTTCGATATCGGTCGGCAGCGCGAAACTGCGCTTGGGTCAGGGCGGTGTTTAGGTCGGTTCGCGGGACCGGAATAGTCACGGCCCGTGCATGGCTCCAATGCGCCCCTATGGCTGAATGGAGTCTGAACCAGCACGGTTAATTGGAGGGTGTGATGCGACGGTGCGCCTATTCGGTGAGCGCGCGGCGGCGGAAAAGTGGCGGCGGCCACGTTGTGGCATCCGCGTCACGCGACCAAAGTCTAAGGCCGGTATCTATGCCGAGGCGAGCAGTCCTCGTGCCCGCTCACTGGATGTCATCCCTGCGAAAGCAGGGACCCAACCATCAGCTGGTGCGAACGGCGACATGGGTCCCTGCTTTCGCAGGGATGACGCCGAGTGGGGAGAGAGATGCGGCCGGCCGCTCCGCTCTCGCTTTGCGAGAGAGCGAAGGCGCTGCCGAAAAACGCTAAGGCTTGCGCCTCAGACGGGAACCGACGCGTAGGCGGCGAAAAGCAGGCCGAGCGCGAGGAAGAAGGCAATCGACAGGGAGAATGTCTTGAGCATCGGGGCGGTCTTTTACTGGTACAGGCTCAGGGTTACGCGAGCGGCCCGTACCATAAGCGGTGAATCTTAAGGCGTGATTTCTATCGTGTAGTTTTCGATGACGGTGTTCGCCAAGAGCTTCTCGCACATCGCCCGGACATTAGCCTCGGCCTGTGACAAATCGGATTCACCCAGCTCGACGTCGAACACTTTTCCCTGCCGTACGGCACCGACGCCGGAAAAGCCGAGGCTCTTCAGCGAGCCCTGGATGGCCTGACCCTGGGGGTCGAGGACGCCGGATTTGAGCGTAACGGTGACGCGGGCTTTCATCGAAAATTCCCGAAACAGGGCAGGGGGTAACACCCTGCATTTTCAGCGGTCGCGTGCTCGAAACGAAGGCCCTGCAGCCTTGCCTGAGCACGCATTTTCAGTGGTCGCGCGGTCGAACCGGAAAGGTCTGCAACCTTTCCTGACCACGTTCCGGGGCGGCTATTGCACGAGTCGCGGGCCGGTGGTCAACGCGTTGTCGGTTTCCACAAGAATACCGAGGCGCTGCGCCACTTCGCGGTAGGCATCGACCAGCCCGCCGAGGTTCTCGCGGAAGCGATCCTTGTCGAGCTTGTTGCGGGTCTTGATGTCCCACAGCCGGCAGTTGTCCGGGCTGATCTCGTCAGCCAGCACCACGCGCATCAGGTCGCCGTCATAAAGGCGGCCGCACTCGATCTTGAAGTCGACGAGCTGGATGCCGACGCCCATGAACAGGCCGGTGAGGAAATCGTTGACGCGGATGGCCAGCGCCATGATGTCGTCGAGTTCCTGCGGCGTCGCCCAGCCGAAGGCGGTGATGTGCTCTTCCGACACCATCGGGTCGCCGAGCGCGTCGTCTTTGTAGCAGAACTCGATGATCGAGCGCGGCAGCTGGGTGCCCGGCTCGAGGCCGAGACGCTTCACCAGCGAACCGGCCGCGACGTTGCGCACGATGATCTCGAGCGGGATGATCTCCACTTCCTTGATCAGCTGCTCGCGCATGTTGAGCCGGCGGATGAAGTGGGTCGGAATGCCCAGGCCGTTCAGCTTGGTGAAGATGTACTCGGAGATCCGGTTGTTCAGGACGCCCTTGCCGTCGATGATCTCGTGGCGCGCGCCGTTGCCGGCGGTGGCGTCGTCTTTGAAGTACTGGATCAGCGTCCCGGGCTCCGGGCCCTCGTAGAGCGTCTTGGCCTTGCCGTCATAGATTTTGCGGCGACGGTTCATATGAGCCCTGCCTCTCGGACAATGTAGGGAATTGCGGCGTTCATGCGCCAGAATGGCAGCCTAATGCAAGCTCTTTCACCGCCGGCGGGACCGAGTGGCACGTCGCGCCGAACTTACCAAATTGGGGGATGCCGGCGCCTCGCGCGCATCCAATGGCGCCGTGGATCGTTGATCGGATTGACCAAATGCCGCGACCGCCACCCGTTGATTTGGCTGGCGGTCCAGCTTATGTGCAAACCCATCGAGGGCGCCCGACTGCCGGGCAGATTTGCGGAGAGCGTAGATGTCGGGATTCAACGATCGCGAAAAGGGTCAGGAAGCGAAGTTTGCTCACGACTCGGAACTGCGCTTCAAGGCTGAGGCGCGTCGCAACAAGCTGCTCGGGCTGTGGGCCGCCGAACACATGGGCCTGAGCGAAGAGCACGCCAAGCAGTACGCTGCCGAAGTTGTCGCTTCCGACTTCGAGGAAGCCGGCGACGAGGACGTGTTCCGCAAGATCTCGGGCGACCTGAAGGCCAAGGGCGCTTCGGTGTCCGACGACATGATTCGCCAGAAGATGGCGGAGCTCGTCCCCGTGGCGCGCGACCAGGTGCTCAACGAGGGTTGATACCCTCCCGGTAAGCCACCCGAAACCATCGTCCGGATTTGTGCCTTGCGCCCCATAGGCGCGAGGCGTTTCGTCTTGACCTCCGCAGGAGGATCGAGATGGAAAGCACACTGCTCATGGGCCGGCGCCCTGCCATGGCGCTGATTGCCGGCGTGATGCTGGCCTCGATCGCCGGCGTTGCACTGGCCGACGGCGCGACGATCACCGGCAACGTCGTCTATCGCGAGCGGATGCTGTTGCCCGAGGGCGCCGTGGCGACGGTGCGGCTCGAGGATGTGTCGCTTGCCGACGCGCCGGCCAGAGTGATTGCAGAAACCAGCGTGCCAGCGAGCACCAGCCCCACCGCCTTCAGCATCGACTATGATCCGGCGCAGATCGAGGCCGGGCGCACCTATGCCTGGCGGGCCAGCATCACCGCGGGCGACGAGTTGATGTTCACCACCACAGAGCGCCACACGTTCGATCCGCAGGCCGCCGGCGTCGAGCTGCTGGTGCAGCGCGTCGCGAGCAGCGAAGCTGCGACGCTGCCGCTGGCCGGCGCGTGGCTGGCCGAGGACATCAATGGCGGCGGGGTGATCGACAACCTGCAGACCACACTGGAGATCGCCGCGGACGGCAAGGTCTCCGGCAATGGCGGCTGCAACCGCTTCAGCGGCAGCGCTACGATCGACGGTGACAAGATCAGCTTCGGCGATCTGGCCTCGACCATGATGGCCTGCACCGAAGCCGCGATGGACCAGGAAATGAAGCTCCACGCCGCGCTTGCCGACACCCGCACCTACCGGATCGATGCCGAGCAGAAGAAGCTGTTCCTCAGCGACGCCGCAGGCAAGGTGGTAGCGCAGTTCTCGGCGATGTAGCGGTCAGGTCGGCCAGAACAGTGCGGCGCCCGCTGCGGCGCCGATTGCCAGCATCAGCACGCCGGCCGGTATGAAGCTTCTGGGAGCCCGCTCGGGGATGCCCATCGACGCCATGCCGAGGTTGGGCAGGGTCAACCCGATGGTCACCTTCAACAGCAGCAACCAGCCATATATGGTGACGACGATCGCCGGACCCGCCCATACTTGGTGCAGGCTGACGATCAGCAACGCCGACCACAGCTCGACCTGCATGATCTTGCTCACCAGCCCGGCGCGGCCACGGGCGCGGAGGTCGGCGAAGTACTCGCCCCAAAGTGCCGGCTGCAAGATGTGAGACAGGCCGACGATCAGGCTGCTGATCAGCACGACCAGTTGGACGAACGAGGGCGGATCAGTCAGGAACGGCCACATCCAGCGAAGTTATCGCAGATGCGAATCATTCGCAACTACGCGCAGCTAGATCCGCTGCATCAGGCGGGTGAACATCAACAAGCCCTCGGGCCAGGGGCCATGGCCGGAGGCGAGGTTGATGTGGCCGGCTTCGCCGGCAAAGTGCAGTTCGGAGCCCCAGGCGGTGGCCATATCGGCGGCGCGGTTGGGGGAGACGTAGCTGTCGTTGGTCGAGACCACCAACAGCGAGGGGAAGGGCAGCGGGTCGGTCGGCACGTTGTCGAAGCTGCGGCCTTCGCGCGGGAAGCCGGGCCCTTCGTGATCGGGCGGCGAGACGAGGAGGGCGCCCTTGACCTTGCCGGCTGGAAAGCGCGGCGCGGCATGCACCAGCGCCGAGACGGCCAGCGAATGGGCAATCAGCACCACGGGTCGCTCGGCGGCTTCTACCGCTTCGACGATCGCGGCGGTCCAGTCGCGCAGATCCGGGTCATCCCACTCGTCCTGCTCGACGATGCGGCCGGTGGAGAAGCGATCAGCCCAGCGGCGCTGCCAGTGGCCTGCGCCGGAATTGCCGAGCCCGGGCAGGATCAGGATGTCTGCGTCCGCAATTCTCATACGCCGCGCTTTCGGTTCATGAAGTAGGCGTGGCCATAGGGGTGGAGATCCACCGACGGCCCGTGTTTGTCGTAAAAGCCGACCGCGCCGGGAACAGAGAGCAGCCCCATACCGACGCCGTCGCCCAAGTGCTCGCGGCAGGCCTCAAGCAGGCCCTTGCCGATGCCGCGGCCCTGGAAATCGTCGTGCACGGCGAGATCGCCGCAATAGGCGACCCAGGCGAAATCGGTGAGGCAACGGGCAAGGCCGACGCAGCGACCGTCGAGGCGGGCGCTGACGATCAGGTCGGCGCCCTCGATCATTGCGGCGATGCGGTCGCGATCATTGATCGGCCGGGTCGCTCCGAGCGCGCTGTGGCCGACCACGTCGATATAGTCGTCGACGGGCAGGGCAGCTTCGCGCGCGTAGACGACCGCCATCACACCTCCGGTCCGAAGACGCGCTCGAACAGCGCGTCGACATGCTTCAGGTGGTAGAAATCGTCGAACATGGCGTCGATGTCCGAGGCGCTCAGCTTGGCGGAAACCTCGGGATCGGATTTCAGCAGCTGCGCGAACAGCCCGGCGCGGTCGCCGCGGGCCTGCCAGACCTGCATGGCGTTGCGCTGCACTGCGGCATAGGAATCCTCACGGCTGAGGCCGGCCTGGGTCAGCGCCAGCAGCACGCGCTGCGAGTTATGCAGCCCGCCGAGCAGATCGAGGTTGCGCTTCATGTTCTCGGGATAGACCAGCAGGTTGTCGATCAGGCCGACGAGACGGTTCAGCGCGAAATCCAGCGTGACCGTGGCATCGGGCCCGATCATCCGCTCGACCGAGGAGTGCGAGATATCGCGCTCGTGCCAGAGCGCCACGTTCTCGAGCGCCGGGGTGACCATGCCGCGGACGAGCCGGGCGAGGCCGGTGAGGTTTTCGCTCAGCACCGGGTTGCGCTTGTGCGGCATGGCCGACGAGCCCTTCTGGCCGGGCGAGAAGAACTCCTCGGCTTCCAGCACTTCGGTGCGCTGCAGGTGACGAATCTCGGTGGCGATGCGCTCGATCGACGAGGCGATGACGCCGAGCGTGGCAAAGAACATGGCGTGGCGGTCCCTGGGGATCACCTGGGTGGAAATCGGCTCGGGCTTCAGCCCCAGCTTTTCGGCGACATAGGCTTCGACCTGTGGGTCGATATTGGCGAAGGTGCCGATGGCGCCGGAGATGGCGGCCGTGGCGATTTCGGCGCGCGCCGCGACGAGCCGGGCGCGGTTGCGGGCAAACTCGGCATAGGCCTCGGCCAGCTTGATGCCGAAGGTGGTCGGCTCGGCGTGGATGCCGTGGCTGCGGCCGATGGTGATCGAGTACTTGTGCTCCTTGGCGCGCTTCTTGATCGCCGCCAGCAGCCGGTCGATATCGCCGAGCAGGATGTCCGAGGCGCGGGCCAGCTGCACCGCGAGGCAGGTGTCGAGCACGTCGGACGAGGTCATGCCCTGGTGCAGGAACCGGGCCTCGGGGCCGACGATTTCCGACACGTGCGTCAGGAAGGCGATGACGTCGTGCTTGGTGGTGCGCTCGATCTCATCGATGCGCTCGACGTCGAAAGTGGCGTTGCCGCCCTTGGCCCAGATGGTTTCCGCAGCCTCCTTCGGCACCACACCGAGTTCGGCCAGCTTGGTGGTCGCGTGCGCTTCGATCTCGAACCAGATCTTGAAGCGGGTCTCGGGTGACCAGATGGCGACCATTTCGGGGCGGGAATAGCGCGGGATCATGGGCTTATGGCTCTTTGTTCGCGTAATCGATACGTTACGCGGTAACGGCGGTAGCGGCGTTGCGGATGGCCGCGATGCGGCCGGCATAGGTTTTTGGGTCGTTGCCGGCAAATACCGAGGTGCCGGCGACATAGAGGTCGGCGCCGGCATCGGCGAGGGCCTTGGCATTGTGCTCGGTTACGCCGCCATCGACCTGGAGGTCGATCGGGCGATTGCCGATCAGCGCACGCACCTGCCGGATCTTGTTCAGGCTCTCGGGGATGAACTTCTGTCCGCCGAAGCCGGGGTTGACGCTCATCACCAGCACCAGGTCGACATCGCCGATAACGTGCTCGATGGCGGAAACCGGGGTGGCCGGGTTGATGGCGACGCCGGCACGCTTGCCTTCGGCGCTGATCGCCTGCAGCGAGCGGTGCAAATGCGGGCCGGCCTCGGCATGCACGGTGATCGAGTCAGCGCCGGCCCTGGCGAAGGCGCCGAGATAGGGGTCCGCCGGGGCGATCATCAGGTGGACGTCGATGAGCTTTTTGGTGAGCGGTCGGATGGCCGAGACGATCAGCGGGCCGATGGTGATGTTGGGGACGAAGTGCCCATCCATCACATCGACATGGATGTAGTCGGCGCCGCCCGCATCGATGGCGCGAATCTCGTCGCCGAGCCGGGTGAAATCGGCGGACAGGATAGAAGGCGCGATGCGGATCGGGCGGGACATGGGGCCTCGTCGGGCAAAAGCGGGTTGCTTACGTGGCTGATACCCCGCCCCAACCTCGATGTCATCCCTGCGAAAGCAGGGACCCAACTTGCAGCCAGCACGGGCTGACGGATGGGTCCCTGCTTTCGCAGGGATGACACCGAATTCTAGGCATACTTGGTGGTTCGATCCAATTACGGAACAGCCGTAACCGGATCGCCGTCCAGCGCCGCCGCGAGCTTGGGCGGCAGCAGGTCGAGCAGGTAGCCGAGCGACAATGGCGTCTGCCAGCTCATCGCGGCGCTGGCGAGGCCAGCGCCGTCGTCGAGCCAGATCGAGCGGCCCTCGGTGGCGAGCTTCAGGCCTTGATAGAGGCTCATGGCTTCGACCTTGTGCTGGATCTCGGCATTGTCGGCGGGCCAGATCGCTACGTCCATGTCGAGCAGCTCGATGAATTCGGGGCTGACGGTGATGCGGTTGTCGGGCTGGGCCAGCTTGTCGAGTTCAGCCGGGAAGCTGAGGCCGAGTTCGATCAGGAACTTGCTGGCGAGGTCATTGCTGCTCCAGGCGTCGAAGCTGCCGTCTTCCCTCAGGTAAAGGTTGGTGCCGGTCTTACCGGCAAGTTGGGGGTACTCGGCGCGAACGGCGGCATAGCGGTCAGCGAACGACTTGACGATGGCATCCGACTTCGTGGTGTTGCCCGAGGTCGCCTGGTCGATGATGGTCAGTTCCGCCTGCCACGGAGCACCCCAGTGCTGGTAGCCGGCCGGCGTCACCACCACCGGCGCGATCTTCGACAGGTTCCGGTACATCGCCTCGTCCATGGTGACGTAGATGGCGATGATCAGGTCGGGGCGCTGCGCGGCGACCCACTCGATGTTGATGCCGTCGGCGGTCATCACCTCGGGGGTGGCGTTGAGGGCTTTGCGGGCTGCCTCGGCCCAGGGCCAGGTGGCATAGGGGTGTTCGCCCCACCACTCCTTCACCCCGACCGGCGCGATGCCGAGGGCATAGAGGAAATCCTGCTCGTGCATGCCGACCGAGACGACGCGCTGCGGCTTCGCCGGGACCGTGGTGGTGCCGTAGATATGCGCGACGGTCACCGGGAAATCCTGCGCCAGGGCGGGCGCGACCAGGGTGACGAGCAGGGACAGCGTTGCAAGCAGCAGTTTCATCTCAAATCCCTCAAAGCATTATCGGGCGGCAATAGATTAAAGATGATGTCGTCAGTCAAGTTTTGCAGGGGCTGCTTCACATCAGAGCGAGCGGCGGCCCGTCGCATTGCCTTCGGCCCCGAACCGGCTATGACTTCGCGCGATTTGTCGGAGGCATGATGGACGGGTTTTCGTTCTGGCTGGTGTTTGGGGCAGGGGTGCTGAGTTTCCTCAGCCCGTGCGTGCTGCCGCTGGTGCCGCCCTACCTCACCTATATGAGCGGCGCGAGCTTCGACCAGCTGCGTGACGATGGCGCCACAGCTGGAGTGATCTGGCGGAAGAGCGTCTTCACCTCGCTGTTCTTCATCGCCGGGTTCTCGATCGTCTTCATCCTGTTCGGCGCCACGGCGACGGCGTTCGGGCAGGCCTTCCGCCAGGCGCTGCCGATCATCACGCCGATCGCCGGGCTGTTCATCATCGCCATGGGGCTGCACTTCCTCGGCGTCTACCGGATCGCCTTCCTCGACCGGCAGTTGCGCCACAATGGTCCGGGTGTGGCCAGTGGCCCGGTCGGCGGGTTCCTGCTCGGGCTGGCTTTCGCCGTCGGCTGGACGCCGTGCATCGGGCCGGTGCTGGCGGCGATCCTGGCAGTGGCCTCGACCAAGGAAACGGCGCTCGATGGCGCCGCGTTGCTCGGGCTCTACTCGCTCGGGCTGGGCGTGCCGTTCCTGCTCGCCGGTATCGCCATCGGACCGTTCCTCACCTTCTTTTCCGGCTTCAAGAAGCACCTGGGGATGGTCGAGAAGGTGATGGGGGCGCTGTTGGTGGTTACTGGGCTCTTGTTCCTCACCGGGCAGTTCACCCGCATTTCCTACTGGTTCCTCGAGACCTTCCCGGTTCTGCAGCAATTCGGGTAAGCGCGGCTTAACCGTCGCTGCCGAAATCTGACGCCGAACCGATCGATCACGGTTCCGTCAACAGCCCATTCACTGCCGCTCGCGATAGTCGCCGCAACCTTGGACGAGGATGCGACGATGGCTCTCGAAGCCTATGCAGAAGATACGCCGCCGCGGCCGCAGCGCCAGCGCCTGACCGTGGTGCCGGTGGCGACGGTGCAGCTGGCGCATCGGATCGACGAGGTCGCGGCGACCTGGGCGGCACTGGAAGACGGCCAGATCGAGTCGCCCGGCCAGAGCGCCGCCTTCACCCGTGCCTGGGTCAATGCGTTCGGCATTGCCGAGGCCGACCAGTTCTACCTGACGGCCGCCTTCGACGGCGAGCCGGTGGCGCTGCTGCCGCTGTGGCGGCGGCGCGTCAAAGGGGTACGGCTGCTGTCGTGGTTTCCAGGGGCCCATGTCGGCTGCAACGCGCCACTGGTCGATGCGGCGCGGCTCGCGACGCTCGGCTCGGTCGAGCGGGCGGCGCTGTGGTCGGCGATGCTGGAGCGGCTCGATGGCGCCGACCTGATCTACCTGAAATCGGTGCCGCAGCTGTTCGTCGGGGGCGTCGACATCTTCGCCGAGCTCGGCCAGACGATCGAGGCGGAGACGCTCTATCGGGCGCAGTTCGCGAGCTGGGACGATGCCAACACCACGCAGCGCTCGAAATCGCGCCGCAAGCACGATCGCCAGCAGGGCGAGCGGCTCGAGGCGCTGGGGCAGGTGGAGTTCGAGGAGGTGCGTGGTGGCCCGGAGGCCCTGCCGATCCTCGAGGTGATGTTCCGCCAGCGCGCGGCGCGCTTCGTCGCCATGGGCGTGCCGGATCCGTTTGCCGAGCCAGGCGTACGGGCATTCTACGACGCGACGCTGTCGTCGGCGGCCGGCATCGATGTGCGCCTGCATGTGCTGCGGCTCAATGGCGAGATCGTCGCGGTGCGCTACAATATTGCGCATGGCGAGCGGCTGTTCTGCCTCATCTCGTCGATGAGCGACGACGCGACGATCCAGACCGGCTCGCCAGGCAAGCAGTGCCTGCTGCGGGTGATGCAGACGGTGTTCGATGCCGGCTACCGTGTCTTCGACATGGGCGCCGGCTTCACCGACGAGAAGCGCCACTGGTGCAACCTCAAGCTGCCGGTGCGCCAGCACTACGTGCCGCTGACGACGTTGGGCGCGGTTGCCGCCAAGGGGCACTTCGGCTGGCAGGTGCTGCGGCAGAAGCTCAAGGCCAACAAGGCGGTAATGGGCGTGGTGAAAGCGGTTCGCGGGCGGATGCTGGCCGCCAGGAGCGCGGCCCCGGTGCCTGAGGCGTCAGACTAGACCGACACGTTGCTTCGTCCGGCGCAGATGTCGCGGACACAGCTCCGCAACCAGCGATGCGCCGGATCTGCATCCAGTCGCGGATGCCAGAGCAATGACACTGTGATCCCCGGTACGGCGACCGGCAGTTGAAAGCTGGTCATTCCGGCACGCAGATTTCCGGTGTGGCGCTCAGGAACTGTGGCGATCAGCTCCGAGGCACGTGCCAGAGCCAGAGCGGCTGCGAAGCCGGCGACGATCGCAACGATCTCGCGCTGCAAGCCAAGCTGTTCCAACGCTTCGTCGACCAAGCCCTTGCCGAGGCCGCGCCGCGAGGCATGAACGTGTCGGCCGGTAGCGTAGCTGGCAGGCGTGATCTCCGCCTCGCTCAGTGGGTGACCCGTCCTGACGACCCCGATGAAGCGGTCTCGGAACAGGGCGACCGCCCGCACCTCCGGCCCGGCCGTCTGGTCCACCACACCGGTTTCAAGGTCGATGCTGCCATCGCGTAACGATCCGGTTGCTTTTTCGGCTTTCTGCACGAACCACAGCCGCACGCCCGGCGCCTCTCGGTTGACGCGAGCAATGAGCTCTGGTCCGAAGTTCTCCACGAAACCGTCGCTGCTTCGCAACGTGAAGGTTCGATCCAACCGCGTGAGGTCGAGCATCTCCTGCGGCCGCAGCACCGCCTGCGCATCCCCCACCAACTGACTGACCCGCTCGCGGAGTTCGAGCGCCCGCGGCGTCGGCACGAGGCCGCGACCGGCCCGCACCAGCAGCGGATCGCCGGTGGTCTCGCGCAATCGCGCCAGGGCCCGACTCATTGCCGATGGGCTGAGGCGCAACCGGCGGGCCGCGCGCGCCACGCTGCCTTCAGCGAGGAGCACATCGAGGGTGACGAGCAGGTTGAGATCGGGCGTCGACATGCGCCGACTCTATAGTGATGTGGCGTTGAGCGCACGAATGAAGTGCAAATGCTGCGTGTTCCGCCATGCCAGGGAAAGAACTAGTCAGGGCTGACCAAGGAGAGCCTGATGCGTTCTGATATTCGTGCCGCGGTACGAGGCCCCGGATTGGCCCTCGCCGCGCTGTCGCTGGCGATGCTGCTGTCCTCACTTGGTACCAGCATTGCCAATGTCGGGTTGCCGACAATGGCCGAGGCGCTCGATGCCTCGTTCCAGGATGTGCAGTGGATCGTCTTGGCCTACCTGCTCGCCATCACAACCCTGATCGTCAGCGTGGGACGGCTTGGTGACATCATCGGCCGTCGGCGCCTGCTGCTGGGCGGGATTGCGCTGTTCACCATTGCCTCAGTGGCCTGCGGTGCAGCCCCCAGCCTGTCCCTGCTGGTCGCCGCCCGGGCGTTACAGGGGCTCGGCGCTGCCATCATGATGGCGCTGGCGATGGCATTTGTCGGGGATACGGTGGCGAAGGCGCAGACGGGCAGGGCCATGGGGTTGCTCGGGACCATGTCGGCTGTCGGTACGGCGCTCGGCCCCTCGCTTGGTGGTCTGCTGATTGCCGGGTTCGACTGGCGGGCAATCTTCCTGGTCAACGTCCCGCTCGGTCTGGTGGCGTTCGTCCTCGCGTACTGCTGCCTCCCGGTCGATGGCCGCGCTGCGACAGTGCGGCGGGGCGGCTTCGACGGGGTGGGTACCCTGCTGCTCGCCATGACGCTGGCGGCATATGCCCTGGCCATGACCATCGGGCGGGGGAACTTCGGGTCGCTCAATATCGCCCTGCTGGCAGCTGCCGGGTTCGGAGTGGGGGTCTTCTTGCTGGCCGAGACGAAAGCCGCGTCGCCATTGATCCGGCCGGCGATGTTCCACCGGTCTGGACTCGGCGCCAGCCTCGCCATGAGTGCATTGGTGTCGACGGTAATGATGGCGACGCTGGTGGTCGGGCCGTTCTATCTGTCCCATGCGCTGGGGCTCGACGCCGCACTGGTTGGCATCGCGATGTCGGTTGGCCCAGTCGTTTCGGCGCTGAGTGGCGTGCTGGCGGGGCGGATGGTCGACCGCCTCGGCGCGCGACTGATGGTCATCGTCGGGCTCGTCGCGATGGTGGCCGGCGTGGTTGGGCTCGCTGCGATTCCGGTGGCGTTCGGTGTCGCCGGCTATATTGCTGCCATGGTCGTCCTGACGCCGGGCTATCAGCTGTTTCAGGCGGCCAATAACAGCGGGGTCATGATGGCTGCTGGCGCCGGCGAGCGGGGCGTCGTCTCGGGGATGCTCAACTTGTCACGCAATCTCGGTCTGATCACCGGAGCGTCCGTGATGGGGGCGGTGTTCGCGTTCGGGTCGGCGGCGGCGGATATCACGACGGCATCTGCGGACGCGGTCGCGGGCGGGATGCACATCACGTTCGCCGTCGCCGCGGTTCTGCTCGTTGCAGCGCTGGTGATCGGCACGCTGGGACGAACCGTCAGATGAGCTTCAGCCCCTTCATCGATGCGTGGCCCGACTTTCCGATGATGATGTGGTCGTGCACCGTAATCCCCAGCGGCCGGGCGACGTCGTTGATCCTCAGGGTCATCTCAACGTCCGCCTGCGAAGGCGTTGGATCGCCCGAGGGGTGGTTGTGCACCAGGATCAGCGCGCTGGCGCTCAGTTCCAGCGAGCGCTTGATCACTTCACGCGGATAGACCGGGGCGTGGTCGACCGTGCCGGTCTGCTGCACTTCGTCGGCGATCAGGCGGTTCTTTTTGTCGAGGAAGAGGATGCGGAACTGCTCGATATCGTTGAACGCCATCTGGGCGCGGCAATAATCGATCAGCGTGCTCCATGAGTTGAGGACCGGCATGTCCGGCACCATGCGATCGCGCGCGAAGCGCTGGGCGGCGGCCTGGATGATCTTGAGGTTGGTGGCCGAGACCAGCCCGAGGCCTTTGATCTCGTCGAGCTGCTGCGGGGTGGCTGAGAACACGCCGGAAAATGAGCCGAACGCTCTGATAAGCTCCTTGGCGAGCGGCTTGGTATCCTTGCGCGGGATGACGATCTGCAGGATCAGCTCCAGCAGCTCGTAATCCTCGATGTGTTGCTCGCCGAGTTGGAGAAACCGCTGCCGGGCACGTTCGCGATGGCCGAGATAGTGGGGCGGAGCCGCCTCGCCGAGTCCATCCGGCGATGGCTTCTCCCCCTCGCTCATCGGTCAGCGACGGGCATCGAGCGGGTTGAACAGCCCCCGCGGCGAGGAGGTGAAGATCTCGACGCCGGTCTCGGTGATGCCGATAGAGTGTTCGGCCTGGGCCGAGAGCGTGCGGTCGCGGGTTACCGCGGTCCAGCCATCGGCGAGGATTTTGACGTGCGGGCGGCCCAGATTGATCATCGGCTCGATGGTGAAGATCATGCCGGGCTTCAGCGGCACACCGGTGCCCGGCACGCCGAAATGCATGATGTTGGGCTCGTCGTGGAACAGTTGCCCCACGCCGTGGCCGACGAAATCGCGCACTACGCTCATCCGCTCGGCTTCCGCCAGCGCCTGGATGGCGGCGCCGATATCGCCGGTGGTGGCGCCTGCCTTGGCCGCAGCGATACCGGCGGCGAGGCCGGCATAGGTGACGTCGATCAGGCGCTCGGCCTTACGGCTGATCTCGCCGACCGGGTACATGCGCGAGCTGTCGCCGTACCAGCCGTCGACGATCAAGGTCAGGTCGATGTTGACGATGTCGCCTTCACGCAACGGCCGCTCCTCGGGGATGCCGTGGCAGACGACGTGGTTGATCGAAGTGCAGATCGAGTGGCGGTAGCCCTTGTAGAACAGCGTTGCCGGGATCGCGTTGTGATCCCGGGCGAACTCGTAGGCGAGCCGATCTAGCGCCGCGGTGGTGACGCCGGGCTTCACCGCATCGACCAGCAGGTCGAGCGCTTCGGCGGTCAGGCGACCGGCCTTGCGCATGCCGTTGAAGCCCGCTTCGCCGTGCAGCGGGATGACACCCGAGGTGCGGCGGCTTTTGGTTTCGGCTTCGACGTAGGTGATCATGGCAGCTCCGTTCGAAACGAAAGTAGGCGTTCGGGCCCAGGATTGGAAGTGTGTTGGCGTTGCCAGCCCACGGCAATACTGTGGGCACCGGCACCGATGACCCGCCGGATTGCTTGACCTTTCGGGCTTTGGTGAGGCAATGCATTGTGCCTCGCAAATCCGGGGCCACCATGCCATCGCCCGAAGCCGTTACCGCCGCCCTCGTTGTCATCGGCGATGAAATCCTGTCCGGCCGGACTAAGGATGTGAACATCGGCGCGACGGCGGATTTCTGCACCGAGCTCGGGATCGAACTCAGGGAAGTGCGCGTCGTTTCCGACGTCGAGGACGATATCATCGCCGCGGTGAACGCCGTACGGGCGCGCTACACCTACGTTTTCACTACCGGCGGCATCGGGCCGACGCATGACGACATCACCGCCGACGCCATCGCCAAAGCGTTCGGTGTCAAGCTGCCGATCAACGACGAGGCGCGCGCCATGCTGGAAGCGCGCTGGAAGCAGACCGGCACCGAGGTCAACGAGGCGCGGCTGCGCATGGCGCGAATTCCCGAAGGCGGAACGCTGATCGTCAACTCGGTGAGCGCCGCGCCGGGCTTCCGCATCGGCAATGTCCACGTCATGGCCGGCGTACCCAAGATCATGCTGGCCATGCTCGAGGCGATCGCGCCGACCTTGCAGGGCGGCAAGAAGGTGAAATCGATCACCATCCGGTGCGGCGTGGGCGAGGGCAGCATTGGTGGTCCGCTTGGCCGCATCCAGGACGAGTTCCCCGATGTAAAGATGGGCAGCTACCCGCAGATGGGGCAGACTTTCGTGATGACCGAGCTGGTGCTGCGCTCGTCCGACGAGGCGCGGCTCGCCGAGGCCGCCGGCCGGGTGCGCGAGATGGTCGCCGAGGCGCATCGCGCTGCCGGGCTTTCGACGGAAGTCGAGGCCTACTGAGTTTCCGGCCCGCAGGGGCCCCCGTTTGAGATCGAGGCGGCCGGGCCGTCCAGGAGAAGCAAGTGAACCAGACCCAGCAGAAATCTTTCCCAGTCACCTGGGACCAGTTCCACCGCGACAGCCGGGCGCTTGCCTGGCGGCTGCAGGCGCTTGGGCCGTTCGATGCGCTGGTGGCGATCACCCGCGGTGGCCTGGTGCCGGCTGCGATCGTGGCGCGCGAGCTGAACATTCGGGTGGTCGAGAGCGTCGCGGTGAAGAGCTACGACCATCAGAACCAGAGCGGCATCAAGGTGCTGAAGCCAATCGCCCCGGAGCTGCTGGAAAAGGCCCGCAATGGCGGCAAGATCCTGATCGTCGACGACCTGGTAGATACCGGAGCCACGGCGCGCGTGGTGCGCGACATGCTCCCCGGCGCGCATTTCGCCACTGTCTATGCCAAGCCGAAGGGCCGCGAGATGGTCGACACCTTCATCACCGAAGTAAGCCAGGACACCTGGATCTTCTTCCCGTGGGATCTCGACGTGGCCTATGTGCCGCCGATCTCCGGCGCCACGGACTGATCATGACTGGGGCGGAGGTTCTTGATCGCCGCACAAGTCCTGACGGCCTCCTCCACATCCGCATCGAGCGGTATGATGATGGTAGCCTGGCGTTTGGTTTCGAAGAGTCGGATTGGCACCAGCACCCCGATATGTTCGACGCCAAGGGGCGAACTCCCGAGCAAGTGGCTTGGGCGTTCGCTGATGACCTGGTCAACGACCGCTCGTCATCGTCCACAATCGCCAAGAGGATCGGTACTCGGTCCTCGATACGATCGAGTATGAACTGGAACTTTCGGGCACATATGCCCCGCTCGAGTTTCGATACTGGAGCGGTGGCAGGATAGACCGCGCCGAGTTGCTAGAGGGATCGATTGACTACAAGCCGCTCGGCTCTGTGTAGCAGCTAAAGCTGCTGCACCACGTTGATCCAGAGACCAGACGGGTCCTTCAGGCTGAAGCGGCGCTGGCCGAAGGGTTCGTCGGTCAACGGGTAGTCGGGTTCCTTGCCGGTGGCGCGAACCTCTTCCAACGCCGCCGCGGCGTCCTGCACCTCGAGCTCCATGCTGGTGCCGGCGGTGTAGCCCTCGGGGCCCGGCGGCCACGACGGGTGGCTGGGCGACATGAAGGCGATGCTGGCGCCATCGGCCTGCATCAGCACGAACCACTCGTTCTCGAAGATCACCGAAAAGCTCAGGTGCCTGGCCCAGAAATCACGGCAGGCGATGAACTGGTCCGTGACGGTGATGGGGTAGCGGTCGATGAACTGCATGTCGGCCTCCTGTGCCAGGTTGGAGCGACAGGGATAGTGCACCGACCCTGACGGCTGATGTCAGGGTTTACGGCACGCAATGAGTCTCGATGACTGACGGTTCAGACCAGAAGCCAGCCCGGCGGCGAGCGATCGGTCGGATCGACCGGATACGGATAGTCCGGCCCGAACCACTGCTGGGGCCCGATAACCAGCTTGTCCGGCGCGGCGCCAAGCCACGCGGCCCACCAGCTGAAGGTCGAGTTCGCGATGATGAAGTGCCGGCACGAGGACATGAGGAACATATCCTCGTAGGCCGAGAAGCCGGTCACCGGCCGCAACCCCGGCCAGCCTGCCAGTTCGGCTTTTGCGATGTCGACATCGTCGCTGAACAGGAAGTAGGTGGGCTCCTCCACTCTCGCTTCCAGGGCGGATTTCGCCCTGAAATAGTGGTCGGCATGGAGCAGACCGAAGAAGGCAATCGTCTCGGGCGAGTCAGTGTAATCGCCACGCCGGATATGGACGGCGACAGGGTTTTTCGCCGCCGCGATCTCGGCGGCGAGTTCGGCGGTTCGCGGCGTTGCGAGCCGTTGCACGTCGAATGCCCGGCGAACCGATGCCTCGTGCCCTTCGAAATAGTGCCAGGATTGGAAGAAGCCGGACAAGGCGGCGGGGGCCTTCAACTCGAAAAACCGTGGATCAAACCCCTCGATGCTGACGAGTCGTGAGCCGCCGCGGAAGGGGTTGGGCAACAGCCGCAGCGCGGCGCCGATTCGGCGGCCGATCTTGAATGGCGGCACCCGCGCCGATTGCAGCTCGATGCCAAAGTCGCGCAGGCCCAGCCGGCGGTCGCCGCGATCCCTGCGCTCGTAGTGGCGGATGTCGAAACACAGCTCCGTCCCGAGTCGCTCCGACAGGGTCAACCCGGCCGCGTACTGGAACATCTGGTTCCCAAGGCCGCCGTAGATGTTGACTCCGACCAGGTTCGGTCGCGCGTTGGGCACGGTGCACTCTCCTTCTGCCGCCAATGACTATGGCGGCAAATTGTGTGGTTGTCAGTGTCCGAGCCGATGTGGCAGTGCTCAGCGGCCGCGGGCGTGATGGAATGGTAGACATACCGGACTTAAAATCCGGAGGGGGTATCCCCGTGTGGGTTCGAGTCCCACCGCCCGCACCACTCAAAGATCGGAATCATCCGCATGGCCGTTGAGCCGGTGGGGCAGTGTGGCTGACCGTGGGCCTGATGTCTCGCTCGTTGAACGCAACTGGCGTCACCCGAGCATGCCAGGGAGGATGTGCCTGGAAAAGAACGAAGGATGCTGCGGCTCTACCGAGGGCGGGCTGCCGCGTACGGTGCTGCGCTTCAGCTCGGCGATCAGCAGCAGCGCGTCCTCGGCCTTGCGGTTGACCCGGTGCTCGCGATAGGCGGCAAGGATTTCCTGGCGCTCGTCTGGGGGGAGCAGCGCTTCCAGCGGGCGGTCCTTGAAATAGAGCCGACAGGCTCGGTCCCAGATGCGCAGCTGTTCCGCCTCGGAGATAAGTTGCCGGTGGCGCAATCGATCGAGCGTCGGCTTTACGTTGACCAGCGGCTCGGTCAACGGAGGGTAGCCGAGTTCTTCGGGGCCGTGGGAAATCGCGACCGCGGCATCATCGTCGAGAGCCCCGCTGTAGTACGCCTGGGCAATTTCGCCGATGGGAACCATGCCGAACGCCGCGCATTCGGCCGCACGAAGCGCCCCCATCGAGGATGATCCGAGCATGGTCACCCCGCGTGCGAGGGCGAAGAGGATTTCCTTGTGCCACGGCGCCGCCACGGCATCGAAAAAACCATCAACCAGGCCGATGGCCTCGGCGCCGTCGAGGACGGCTTGGGCGATGTCTCCCTGCTTTGCCGGCGGGCGGATCGAGATACCCGCCAGATCCGGCGTTTCGCCGTAAAGCGATGGCCCGACGAACAGCACCCTCATAGCGCCAGCACCTCGAGCGCCCGCCGACCAGGTGACCAGTTGACGTTGGTTTCCCTGTCCTCGAGCACCGCAGAAAGCGCCCGCACCACTGAGATGCCGTAGGGGGCACCGCCCAGTTCGCTCCAGACGATCTCGGCGGTCGGCCCAATGCGCTCCGCCAACTGCTCGAGCAATTGCGGCAATGGCGTATCAGGGGGCAGCCAAGCGGGGGGGCGCGCCTCGCCTGGGCCAGGATGCTCCAGGAACGCGATCGACTCGTCTGCCTGCTCGAAATACTCGGCGGGCAGGAAATCGTCCCGACCGCCCGCGATGTTGGTAATTCTGGTCTGCGCCGCTTCGGTGATGGCGCGGCCAATGGCGCGGGTGCCAGTCGGGTGGCAGCCATAGCCGGCGGCGATATCGAACAATCTGGCGGTGTCGGAGGCACGCTCGCTGATCACTGCCATGACGCACGGAACGCCGAGGTTCGTGGTCTGGTCGAACAGCCGAAGCTCGAGGTCGGCATCCCCTATCTGTTTGCCGAATGCCCTGATCACGGCATCATCCACGGCCTCGATCGGGAACTCCGTCGCGAGCCTCGCGGCGTCGGGGAGGAGTGACCACAGGGAGGTGGCGTCTCGCTCCACCAGCTCGCAGATGGCGTGAAACAGCGCTTCCTCAGTGGTGTTGCCCGAGGCGAGGCCGTTGGTGCTGCGGCCAACTTCCGGCAGGTCGGCGGCGTCCTCGCCGATCGTCAGGGCGTCGCGGGGGATCCAGAGGGGCTCATTGTGGGGCCAACTGCTTCCCTGCAGCCAGCGGATCGGCGCGCCGGTGGGCAGCGGGCGATCGGGTGGCAAGAGGCGGGCCGCATCGTAGTAGCTCTCGCCGGCCAGCCGAAGGGCATCGGCAGTGGCAAGCCGCGAAGGGACTTCCGATCGCTCGGCAATGGTGAACTCGGCGGCCTCCATCAGCGCCGATGCCATGGCGCTGGCATCGTCGCGCCCCTTTCCCTGGCTGACGCTAAGCGTCAGTCCAGCGGGCCGAATGGCTGAGAAGCAGGGGATGCCAATACGGTCGAGGCCAGTCTGGCGCGCCAGTCGGGTGATGCCGAGCGAGGCAAGATGCGGCCGCAATCGCTCAACGGTCAGCGCGGCCGGCGTATTGCGTTCGCCATACTCAAACCAGCTTGACGGCGTCGAAACGGCGCCGTCCACCGATTACTGCCGGAAGAACTTGCGGCTGGGAATGCGGGGCAGAGCCGGCAGGGCCTTGGCAACCTGGGCGATCTTCGGCGAAGCGGATGAAGTGTTCAATTGCAATCCTCCTGATGACACCGCAGGAGGCCCACAATCGAATTAAGATAGAGTTTAGGCGTGGCGAGAGAAGCCAGCCAAAAGCAAAGCGTTGAGATAGTGCGCCGTGTCGTCCGGATTGGGGGCCGGATAGAGGCTTTGCCACTTTTCAACCGTGAACCCGGGATCCCGGGCCAACGCTTGCTCCCGGTATGCTGCCGCAGCCTGCTTGTCGTTCAGCATCGCCGCGGAGGCTGCCATCAGGCGCAGCGCCAGCCCCGGGGACTCCATCGCTGACAATCTCGTCAGGGCCTGTCGGTATTCGCCCCGGAAGAAGCTGACGGCTCCGGCGATCCAGTAATAGTCGTCCGGTGCCAGCGGATTGAGGGAAAGAGCCCGCGAGATCTTGGCTTCGGCTTCGTCGTGCCGGGACAGGTGGGTGAGAACGTCTGCCTGGTCGACAAGCAGGTCAGCATGGTTCGGGGCGAACTCATGGGCCGCCTCGAAAAGCTCACGGGCGCCGGCGAGGTCATGCAGGTACAATGTGGCGTGGCCGATCTCGCGCAGGCTGGCGCTGTCGTTCGGTTCATAGCCGTAAGCGCGCTGCGCCAGATGTCGAGCTTCGTGTAGCAGCGTGCGATCCGCGCTGCCGCGCTCCAGCCACTCCAGTGTCTTGGTTCGCGCCAGCTGGGCCAGCGCCGGCGCAAAGTCCGGCGACAACTGGATCGAGCGCTCCAGCGATTTCTGGGCGCGAAGCAAGGAGTTGAGATCGTTGCGATCCCGCCGTTGCATGGCGATCAGGTAGTGGACATATGCCGATGCGGCGCCGGTCCGTCGGTATTGCTGCAACTCGTAGGCGCCGATTTCGCCGCAGATCTTATCGACGAGTACTGCGCAAAAACTGTCATGGATGCCTTGCAGCGCACCCGAGCGCAGCTCGACTTCACTGCGGTAGATTCGCCGGCCCAGACCCGTTGCGACCACGTCGATACTCATCAACGCAAATGGCAGTTCTCGCTGGCAAAGCACGACGTCAGTCAGAACGACGTAGTCGGCGGGGAGCATCTCTTCCCAGATTGGACCGCTCGTCAGCTTCATTGCCGAGTGTGGCGCGATTACCTCGTAGAGGTGGCTCCTGCAGAGGCTGAGCGTAACATCTGTGACGAGCGACAGCGCGATCTTGTGATCTTGTACGTCAACCAGTGGCGAGCTGTGGCGTGGTGGAACAATCAGAAGTCGAGGAATAGTGCCGGTCGTTCGTTCTGCAACTGTTCCCGGGGGCTGTGACAGGTCAGTTCTCACATCAGGAAATCCGATTGAATTGAATGGCCGTCTCCTGTCCTGACCGTAGCCGCTATTTCTTGCGCGCGGAAGTACCGAGACGACGATATCTGCAACTAATGAAGTTTGCTGGGGCATCGCTGAGGTCATTCAACTCCCAGTTCACAGATGCGAGCTTCGGGCAGCTGCTCGCGATGCCGCTTTCGGCCAGATGTGGTCAGCGCGTAGTCCTTCACCGCAACCGTCGCTCCGAAAGCTCAGGCGGTCCTCGAGCCGTCGAGCTGCGACCTTGACACCGGCCCGCCGGACATCGGAAGGCTTGAAAGGGCAGGGGCGGAACGTTCTGCAGGGCCCTCGGACGCAGGGTTCCGCAAGCGTCCTCGATCTCGAGCCCTACCGCCCGCGCCAGCTTTTGGAGGAAAGATCTATGCTGCTGAAGCTCGAGGTGCTGGAGGCGATCAAGCGCGGCGATGTCACGCTGCAGTTCCGACGCTGGACCAGGCCGACAGTGAAGCCGGGCGGGACGCTGAAGACCAAGGTGGGGTTGCTGCAGATCGGCCGGATCGACGACATGTCGCCATCCGCCGTGACCGAGGCGGATGCGAAGAAGGCGGGTTTCAAGGATGTTGCCGAATTCGACAAGTGGCTCGGCACCATGAAGGAAGGCCCGCTGTTCCAGCGAATCGAGGTCAGCTATCTCGGCGAAGCACCATGATGCGGCTGGCGCTTTTCGCGGCCGCCCTGCTGCTAGGGGTGGTGCCGACGGTGGCCGAGGAGGCCTGTGAGACCTGGACGGCGGGCGCACAGGAGGACGAGGGCGGACTGGTGTTCACTGTCGCTGCCTGCGCCACGGATCGGCCGGATACCTACCTGTTCCTCACCTGCTCGGCCGGTGAGGTGTTCATCCGCTATGACCTCGCAGCGGGCGCCGAGCGGTCACCGGACCTGGGCGAGGTAACCGATGTCGACTTTACTGTGGGGGTCTCTACCCAGCGGCTGTCGATGAGCTACCAGGAAATGGATGGCTTGTTCGCCAGCGAGGTGCCGGCGAACGGACCGCTGATAGCGCTGCTGAAGTCGGGCGAGGGGCTGAGCGTCGTCGATGCCGACGGTCGCTATCCGATCCACAGCTTCGGTCTCACCGGTTCATCGGACGCGCTGTCTCGGTTAGTGCGGCAGTGTGGCTAAGCCCGCAGGCGCTCGCGTAGCCAGGGCTGGTCGTCGAGGCTGGGGCCGGTGACGGTGAAGCGACCGAGCGCGCCTTCGAGCGTGCGCTGCAGGACCACCAATGCCCGGACCCATTCGGTGTAGAGCCGGCGCGACCGGCGGACGCCGTCGAGCGAAACGCAGCGGGTATGGGCAGCGTGCCAATCGGGGCGGCGCGCCTCGCGGGCGAAACGGCGGATCACCGTGGCGTGCGGCACCGGCAGGGCAAGTACTGCCCAGTAGACCGTCAACGCGTCCGGATCGGCCCCGGCCGCCGTCTCCACCGACTGGTGGCGAAAGGCCCAGATGAGCAGGTCTTGAATGTCGATCCGTTGGGCCATTTCACCTCGCAGACGTCTGGAGCATTTCGCCGAAATGCTGAAAGCGCTCCCAGTCTGTCGGGGAGAAACGGCCGACGAAATACCGAGTTTCCACATTTACCGGGGATAGCGGGAGGGCTGGTTGATGCGGTGTGAAGCTCGGCGTCGCAGCTTCTGCGCAAATCGATATTGACCCTCACGTAGCGTCAGGGACTATCCCCTTATCCCGCGGAGAACGCGTGCGATGAAAACACTGACGGTCAAAGAGGTTGCGAAGCTTTCCGGGGTATCGGTCCGGACGCTGCACCACTACGACCAGATCGGCCTTCTGCGCCCCGCGTTCACCGGGCAGAACCGCTATCGCTACTACGGACAGGAGGAACTGATGCGGTTGCAGCAGATCCTGCTGCATCGAGAGCTCGGCATCCCGCTGGGAGAGATCGGCGCCATCCTCGATGCGCCGGGCTTCGACCGACTGCAAGCGCTGCGCCTGCAGCGCGAGCGGCTGAACGAGGAAGCGAAGCGCTATGCCCAACTTGTCCGGACGATCGACCGCACGATCGCCAGTCTGGAAGGAGATCGCGCGATGAGAAACGCGGATTTGTACAAGGGCATCTCGCCCGACAAGCAGGCCGAGTACGAGGCCTGGCTGGTCGAACAGTACGGTGGCGACATGCCGGAGCGCATCGCGCTCAGCAAGCACAAGTATGAAAGCCTGTCGGAAGCCGAAAAGCTTGAGCTCAACCAGGAGCTGCACGACATGGAGCAGGGGTTGGCCGAGGGTCTGCGCCGCGGCTTGCCGATGGGCTCACCCAGCCTCGATCCATTGCTCGAGCGGCATCGGGCGTGGGTGTCTCAGATGTGGGGCAGGCCGTGCCCGCCAGAGGCCTATGCCGGCCTCGCCGACCTCTATCTCTCGCACCCGGATTTCATCGCGCGCTATGAGGCGATCGAGCCGGGGTTCGCCGAGTACCTGTCCGGTTCGATGAAGGTCTATGCCAACCGGCAGGCGTAGGATCATGGCCGCCGGGTTAATTCGCCCGGCGGCCGGAACGTTTGGCGGCCGGCCTGCATTATTCGCCCCGAACGCCAAACCCCAGGGAGACCGGGAAATGCATAAGGACGAGATCAAGGGCACAGCCAAGCAGGCACGCGGCAATGTGAAGGAAGCCATCGGCAAGGCCACTGGCGACCGCAAGCTGCAGGCCGACGGCGCCGCCGACAAGGTGGAAGGCTCGGTCCAGAAGGCCGCCGGCAAGGTCAAGGAAGCGGCGCGCGACGCGCTCAAGCGCTGAGCTGCCGGATCGACTCGCGTGAAGGCCGCCCACCGGGCGGCCTTTTTGCATTACGCTGCGGGCATCCAGCATGGAGTCGCGGGCATGATCGGCAGCATCCTGACGGGCGTCATCGCCCTCATTCATATCTACATCCTGATCCTCGAGATGTTCCTGTGGGACAAGCCGCAGGGGATGAAGGCGTTCGGCACGACGCCGGCCTTCGCTGCCGAGACGAAGACGCTCGCCGCCAACCAGGGACTCTACAACGGGTTCCTCGCGGCCGGGTTGATCTGGGGCATCTGGCTGGGTGAGGCCGGCGATCCGATCAAGATATTCTTCCTGCTCTGCGTTGCCGTCGCTGGTGCCTTCGGGGCGGTCACGGTTGGCCGCAAGATCTTGTTCATACAGACGATTCCCGCTGTCGTGGCGCTGGTTGCGGTGTGGCTCACCTGAGCTTTTGCACAAGCAGGCAGATACTCGTTTGGGCAAAAATTGCCCACGAGTGACGAACTGGCTAACCTTGCCCTGCGGACGGATCTGAGGGGCGATAGACAGTGAGCTATCTTGAGTCGAAGCGGAGGCCACGCCTCCGACCGGGGGCGGTGCCGCCCTATTTCCGGCACATGGCGGAGGTCCTATGACCTCGAGCAAGACAGGATCCGTCGCGTGGGCGGACGAGGCGCCGGCAGCGGCTTGGGAGCCTCGGCAAACTGGGGCGCGATCCACGGTGAAGCAGGTGGTGTTCCTGGTCGATTTCGGCATGGTCAGCCACGGGCTGGCCCCGCTGTTCGTCGACGGCCACGCCACCGAGATCGGCTTCTGGGGCTTTTCCAACGACATTATCCGCCGGCTGACGCGGCTCAACGAGCTCTACGACCGGCAGGTCAACTGGGACAACCCGAACGACCCGACCTGGCGGATATCCGAGCGCGACCGCAACGAGTTCAACGCGCTGCTGCCGTTCCTCGTCTCGGAAATCCAGATCGCGCTCGGCGATAGGTGGGAAATCGTGCTGGAGAGTCAGCCGATCTAGGGCGACGCCTTACTCGAAGCTGTAGTGCAGCCGCACGCAGCCGGCGCCGAGCGTATTCGACGACAGCAGCTTGAGGCTCTTTTCGAACCCGGTGGCTGGGAACAGCGGGAAGCCGCCGCCTAGCAGTTGCGAGATGACATAGATCTCGATCTCGTCGAGTGCGCCGCGCTCCATGAACGCCATCTGCAGCTGGCCGCCACCGAGCATCCAGACGTCGCCGTCGTCAAGCGCACGCAGTTCGGCGACCAGCGCATCGATATCGGTGCGGGTCTCAAGCTGACCGATCGGCGCGGGCAGGGGGCGCGAGGTGACGACGATGACGCGCTGCTCGCCATAGGGCCACGGGATATTCTCGCGCACCAGCCAGTCATAGGTACCGCGGCCCATCACCACGGTGCGGATGCGCTTGATGAACAGGTTGTAGTCGAACTCACCCAGCTGCATATCGGTGCGCTGGGTGAGCCAGGTGAGGGACTCCTGAGGGTCGGCGATAAAGCCGTCGAGGCTCGAAGCGATGTAACCGACGATGCGGGCCATGACGATTCTCCTTGTTGGCACGTCTGTAAGCATTTATAAACGAACATTCGTTTATATTGGAAGCCATGTCCAGGCCCCGCAAGATTTCTGACGAGGATGTCGTAGAAGCAGTCGCCGCGCTGGTGTCGCGCGAAGGCCCGGCCGGCCTGACCTTCGCCTCGGCATCGGCAGTCACCGGCCTGTCGCCGGCGACACTGGTGCAGCGTTATGGCAATCGCGAGGCACTGCTGCGCGCGGCGCTGTTGTGGATGTGGGATCAGCTCGATCTCAACGTTGCCGGCGCCGATGCGAGCCATACGGTCGATCCGGAAGGGGCGATCGCGCTGCTGGTTCGGCTGTCGGCGGGCTATGGCGCGGGCGACGAGGCGGCGCAGGGCCTGCTGTTGCTGCGCGAGGACTTTCGCGATCCGGCGCTGCGGGCCCGGGGCGTGGCGTGGAACCAGGCGATGACGCAGGCGCTGGGGCGGCGACTCAGCCAGGATCCGGCGCGGCAGGAGTTGCTCGGCCGGCTGATGGCCAGCCAGTGGCAGGGCGCCGTGCTGTGGTGGGGGTTCTCGCGCGAGGGGACGCTGCGCGGGTTCCTCAGGCGCGAACTGCGCGAGTGGCTGATGGCGACGGGAATTTCGTAGTTTTCGGGTTCATTCCGCCGCGAACGCTCACTACATTCAGCCTCATGCACTACCGCATGCTCGACACGGCTCTGGGACCCATGGCGATCGGCTGGACCGATGCCGGGATTTCGCGCGTACTGCTGCCGGGCGATACGCCCGAGGAAATGCGGGCGCGGCTCGAGAAGTCCGGGGGCGTCGAGGATGCGAGCGGTCAGTCGGAGATCGCTGCGCGGATTCTCGCCTATGCCGAGGGGACGAACGACAATTTCGCCGATGTCGAACTCGACCTGTCACGGGTGCCCGAGGTCAACCGCCGCATCTACGAACATATCCGCGAACTCGCCTGGGGCGAGACCACCACCTATGGCGCGATCGCCCGCTGGCTCGGTGACGTGGCGCTGTCGCGGGCGGTGGGCGCTGCGATGGGCGCCAACCCGATCCCGCTGATCGTTCCCTGCCACCGGGTGCTGGCCGCCGACGGCCGCACCGGCGGCTTCTCATCGCCTGGTGGGGTCCGGGCCAAGATGGAAATGCTGGCGCTGGAAAAGGCTGCTTCGCCGACCGGGCAGTTCTCGTTCGGGTTCTAGGCCAGGGTCATTGCCCTCGCTTGAATACCTTCAGGTGGCCGAGTTGCTTGACCACCCTGCTGGCCACGGTTTCGATCGGATCTGCGATGGAAACCGCCAGCACGTTCTCATCCGGGTCGGGGCGCTCGAGCGTCGCAAACTGGCTGTCGAGCAGCTTTGGGCTCATGAACTCGTGGTTGCGGGCCTCGATGCGCTTGCGGATGGTGTCGATGTCGCCATCGAGGAAGACGAAGAGGATCGGCTCTCCCGCCTTTTCGGTGAGGAAATCGCGATAGGCGCGCTTCAGCGACGAGCAGGCGCCGACCGCGACGCCCTTTTGCTCGGCCGCGTCATGCAGCGCGCCGGCCAGCGTCTCCAGCCAGGGCCAGCGGTCCGCGTCGGTGAGCGGGATGCCGTTGCGCATCTTTTCCTTGTTGGCGGGCGGGTGATAGCCGTCGCCATCGAGGAACGGAGCGTGCAGCCGCCGCGCTATGGCCGCGCCGGTCGCCGATTTGCCTGACGACGACACCCCCATGGCGATGATGATGCGGGCATTCTCAAACGGTGGCAGTGAAGGCGCCGTCGACATAGAGGATGTGTCCGTTGACGAAGGTGGAAGCCTCGGAGGCAAGGAAGACGGCGGCGCCGCCCAGTTCGGCGGGTTCGCCCCAGCGGCCCATGGGCGTGCGCTTTTCGACCCAGGCGTTGAACTCCTGGTTCTTCAGCAGCGCCTCGTTGAGCTCGGTGCGGATGTAGCCGGGAGCTATGCCGTTGACGTTGAGGCCGTGCCTGGACCAATCGACCGCCATGCCGCGGGTCAGGTTGGCGATGGCGGCTTTGCTGGCGGCATAAGGCACTACCGAGGTGCGGGCAAAGTTGCTCAGCACCGAGCAGATATTGATGATCTTGCCGTGCTTGCGGGCGATCATGCCGCGCGCCACGGCGCGGCCGACGATGAAGGCCGAGGTCAGGTTGGTGTCGATGACCTGCTTGAACTTTTCGAGCGGCCATTCCTCGAGCGGCGCGCGGTGCTGCATGCCTGCATTGTTGACGAGGATATCGATCGGGCCGATCTCCGTCTCGGCGTGGGCAATGGCGTCTTCGACGCTGTCCTCGCTGGTGACGTCGAAGGCCAGCGCCTTGACGTTCAGCGCGCCGTCATCAGCGAGACGAGCGGCGGCCTCCCCGAGGGCTGCAGGATCGCGGCCGTTGAGGATCACCTCGGCGCCGGCGCCGGCGAGCGCCGCGGCGATGCCGAAGCCGATGCCGCGGCTCGAGCCGGTGACCAGAGCGCGCTTGCCGCTCAGATTGAATAGAGAAATCGAGTCCAAAGTCAGTGCCCCTCCCAGGCTCAGGCGGCGCGAGACTAGTAGATGACGCGCGGCTTGGTAAGACCAAGAGACCTTCGTGGTGAGGGACGTGCACAGCGTAGCTGCGTCCGGTCCCCGATGGGGTGGCATTCGGGCGTCGCCCGTGCCAAAAAGCCGCGCAAAGAAATCCTAATGACTCCCAATGGAGATAATGATGGCGTCTGCCGATATC
>Ga0209902_100523_pt1 | contig 38198 bp, 24 predicted proteins | sample FECB27metaG_FD_188304 | JGI IMG/M metagenome (GOLD analysis project Ga0209902, IMG submission 188304) | Cyanobacterial communities from the Joint Genome Institute, California, USA - FECB-27 (SPAdes) (version 2) | ecosystem: Environmental > Aquatic > Thermal springs > Hot (42-90C) > Microbial mats...
ATTCACATTTACTCCTGGGATTCAATCATTTAATGGCTGCAATGAATCAATTTAAACCCTGTTATGCTTCTGGATAATTTCACTTATTTACTACTTACTAGCTCCGGAGAGTGACAGAAGAGGGATATGATTAATTTTTTTATTTAAAAAATCATACTTATCTTGTTAAGAACTGACATATCCCGAATACGCCACACACCATCTACACGAACCAATCCATACCTAACTAGCACCTTATCCTTCTCAGGTTCTGGGTCTTTTATCTGACCATTCTCATAATACTGTGTGATTTCAGTCACCGAAGCTTCTACCGCAGCGTGATTTGGGTCAGCATTATTTTTCTCCAAAGATTCTACTTTCACGCTATGCTCGTATTTCCGATAGCGGTTAGCTAATTTTTCCTGTTGTGCCCATCCCCGCCATCTTGTCAAGGATGAACCGACTAAAATATTCCCCAAACTATCAATCTCATGGTTGGGTCCGAAAGCTGCAGCTTTGGTATCTAGCCAAGCCTGAACCATTTCTGCGGCTGTGGTTTCATTCAGAGGTCCACCTGGTAATTGTGGTTTGCTATTTTGGTCGGGAATAGGGACTAGGGGTTGATTCAACTCAACTGATAACTGTTCGCCTTGCAAGGAGGGTCCAGGGTAAAACAGATGTTTGAACAATCCCATAGTTGCTGCCATCAACAACCACAACACCAATAGACTCGCCAAAGAAGCAAACATTATCCCCAAAAACCGGATTTGCGCTGGAGAAATACGGGCAAAAACTCGCTGACGATAAGTAGACCTATGACGGTTGTCTGAACCACCGGCTGAAGTGGTACGACTGCGTTTGCGCCTCCTTTGGGTTTGCCCTAGACTCTGTGCTGTCTCCGGTTTGGACCGACCATTCAAATTGTGGTAAGTTGCTCGAGATGTGGGGTTTGTGTTGGGAATTGGTGCTACTGGTGTTTCTGCATTTCCACTCCACCAAGTACCCGAACCAGAGGGTGATGTCGTATCACCCTGTGAGGAAAAGTTTGAAGAGTCAGGCTTTTTCGGGGTTGATGTGGCTGGTATTTCTGAGTTGGGAGTTTTTTGAGTTGGGAATTGTCCCTCAACCACTTGAAAATTGTTGCGCCGACTCCGACGAGTGGTTTGTGTTTGGGAAGACTGGCGGTTCATGACCGTCGCTTCATTTGTGGTTTGTGTTTGTGTGGGTAAAGCTTCTAAATAAGCTTGCACCTGTTGGTCGGCAAAATAATCTTTCAGGGAAGCTGGCTGTTCTACTAAATCTCGAAAGTTGGGAAACACTTCGTTTTGCAGCCAGCGTTCTCCGTATAAACACAGTCCTGGTAACAGGTCGGGAGAGTCTTGAGAATTTTCCCGAATAAAAGCTAGAGCCTCGTACTCTTGCGAAAGTTCTAAAGCACGGCTTGCTTCTTCTGTTTGCCCGAGCAAAAGCGCACACAGCGACTGTTCTAGATGGACATCTTGACGTCTCCCCAGGCGGAGCAGCATTTGCTTTGCCTGACGAATTAATGCGGGTTGGCGTTGAGTGAACCCCCGTGCTATTGAAGCATAAACGGCTAAATAAGTCGCGACTGCTGAGGGACGCTTGCTTTCACTTTCAAATAGTTTGTGCTGCTCTGCGACTGTCAGGTAGTTACGCAGTTGCTGAATAAATCGCAGAAAATCATCTATACTCAGACCAGATTTGTCGTTTCCAGTCCCATCAATCCCACCACGCTCATCTAAAATATCATGCAATAATTGCAACCCTTGTTTTCGTTCACTCGTCTGTTCTTCAGGGAGTGCGAGTAATTCCAAAATTCGATAAGGTCGCAATCTATACAAGTCAGACTGAATTTCTGCTCGAACGCTGGGGAATAACCCTTCGCGTGCTAGAAGTTCCTCTCCGGTTTCCAGGGAAATCGCAGCATTTTCGTAGTGACTTTGCTGCCATTGCTCCCGCCCCAGTTCCAAACAAGCAAGGGAAACCGTAAGCACAACGTCTGGACGTTCAGCAGCAGGAGAGGGAATTTCCGAAATCTCCTGTGTATCTCCTTGGAAACTCGCTGTTGTACCATTTCTATTAACCAGGTATGGACGACCCAGTTGTAGGACAAGCTCATATTCCCCAAGTTCTTGCAAAATCAACAAAGCACCAATTAATTCATCTTGGGAAATTTCGATACTTAGAGATTGAGAATCAATACGATCAAGCTTGCCTTGTTCGCGACTTTCAACAGCGACAGCGCCACCTTGAGTGGTGTCAGAACCATAGGCATGAGCAAGATAAAGCTGATCGTAGCTTTTGCGTTGTTTTGCGTCACAAAGAACAAGGTAAGCTTCTTCTATGAGGTTTCTTCGAGATGTAATTGCTGCTTGGGAATACTCACGGCGCGGCAATTGTACGACGCGATCGCCATATGCCTGCCGCAACTGTTCCTCACTTGCCGCCATCGGTATCCCTAAAATTCTGTAGTAATCTAGCGGAATGCGCACGGCTCACGTCCCCTGCAGCGCGATCAACATAATTCTCCTAGAGTATTCCAGCCTTGTAAAAAAGTGCCATAATAACATGTTGACCCCACACCACAAGTGTGTTTTGCAACAACTTTACTCGTATTTTTCCAAAAATCTAATCTTGCTATGGTACTAGTCTTTTCCCTTACCTGAGAAATCTCTAAACTTTTTAATAATCTTTTTATTTTTTCTGATATAATACTGCAACCTGCTTGATACACCAGAAACTTACCATAGCATTTTAGATAGCAACATAAATAATAATACTGGCCTTGCAAGAATATTTTTTTACTTTCTGTCCTAAATGTTTGACTTGACCATTCCTGGAGGTGGTTTAGAACCACTTTCTTCGGCATATGGTCAGAAAAGTACCGTTTGATAGGTTTGCTACGATAGAGCGAACCAAAGTATATCATAAGTTATTCTTTCATTACAAGAATCTACACAGAAATACTTACTTTCGCGACCATTTTTCTAAATTGTTAATAAATATGCAGAAAACTTGCTATTTTGCTTGGTAATCTAGAAACGAGGGTTGCCATACTACCTATTGCTGTAGAACGAGATGAACCACAGCAGTGAATCAAGTTTGATTATTGACTCCTTTAAACGCTATCTTTTTAAAAGCTTACGCTGAGCGAGCGCTACTTATCTCAAATCATAACTTTAAGTTTTACGACAGGAACACTCACAAAATAATGGTTCAAGAACGCACATTACCCAAATTTGATGCGGCTACAGTACAGATAACGAAAGAAGAAGGGTTGCTGTTGTACGAGGACATGGTACTAGGGCGCACCTTTGAAGATAAGTGTGCCGAAATGTACTACAGAGGCAAAATGTTTGGTTTTGTCCACCTGTATAATGGTCAGGAAGCCGTTTCCAGCGGTGTGATCAAAGGCGCGATGCGACCGGGTGAAGATTTTGTGTGCAGCACTTACCGCGACCACGTTCATGCTCTAAGTGCAGGAGTCCCGGCAAAAGAAGTCGTGGCAGAGTTATTTGGCAAAGCCACAGGGTGCAGCAAAGGACGTGGTGGATCGATGCATATGTTCTCTAAGGAACATCGGCTACTAGGTGGTTATGCTTTTGTGGCTGAGGGAATTCCTGTTGCTGCTGGGGCGGCTTTTCAGACGAAGTACCGCCGGGAAGCGTTAGGTGATCCAAACGCCGACCAAGTCAGCGCTTGCTTTTTTGGCGATGGTGCTGCTAATAACGGTCAGTTTTTCGAGACGCTAAATATGGCGGCGCTGTGGAAACTGCCAATACTTTTTGTAGTAGAAAATAACAAGTGGGCGATCGGCATGGCTCACGAACGGGCGACTTCCCAACCAGAGATTTACAAGAAAGCTAATGCATTTAACATGGTGGGTGTGGAAGTCGATGGTATGGATATCCTGGCGGTGCGAGCAGTAGCGCAGGAAGCCGTAGCCCGCGCCCGTGCAGGAGAAGGTCCCACGTTAATTGAAGCACTGACTTACCGCTTTCGGGGTCACTCTCTGGCTGATCCAGATGAATTGCGAAGCAAGGCTGAGAAAGAGTTTTGGTTTGCTCGTGACCCAATTAAGAAATTTGCTGCTTATTTGGTGGAGCAAAACTTGGTTTCCCATGAAGAACTTAAAGCAGTTGACCGTAAGATACAGCAACTCATCGACGAAGCCGTGAAATTCGCTGAAAATAGCCCCGAACCGGACCCCAGCGAGTTGTATCGCTTTGTGTTTGCGGAAGACGAATAATGTAGAGACGCGCTATAGCGCGTCTTTTAACTGGGGCTTCTTGCGAAAGAAGATGGACTGGATATGAAACCGCACTCTGTAGCAGATAAACGCAGATGAAAACAGATATAGCGCAATTCAATTGAATGAAGTAATTATTTCTCTGTTAGGATTTACGCAAAAATAGCCAAAAAGCTTAATTTATCGAACCGCCAAGCCTACCCTCGAGCGAAGCGAAGGGACGCCAAGAACGCGCCCGAATTCGTAGAGTGTGCGTAAGTCCTATCTGTGTCCATCTGTGTCCATCTGTGGTTCATTATTTCTTTGTGTATCTTACCCAATTGCAAACCACCATAATTATTAGCTTGTGCAAGAGGTTGAATGAATAAACAGTATATCCAAACAAATCAGTCCCGCCTTGAGGTTGTACCTGAAAGAGGTGGTATCATCACCAGCTGGCGCGTACAAAATCAAGAAGTTCTTTACCTGGACGAAGAACGCTTTGCTAATCCTCAATTAAGTGTCAGGGGTGGAATTCCAATTTTGTTTCCCATCTGCGGGAATTTACCTGATAATACTTACACCCTCAACGGCAAGCAATACACTCTCAAACAACATGGCTTTGCTCGTGATTTGCCTTGGGAAGTCGCGAATCAAGTGACTCAAGATAAGGATAGTCTCACCATAACTCTCAGCAGCAATGAGCAAACACGCGCAGTTTATCCTTTTGACTTTAAGCTCGCTTTTACTTATCAAATAGAGGGCAATACATTAGAAATCAAGCAGCAGTATACAAATCTTTCCACTGAACCAATGCCTTTTTCTACAGGATTTCATCCTTACTTTCTCACAGTGGATAAAACTCAACTCAAGTTTGAAATTCCCTCACAGGAGTACCAAGACCAAATAACCAAGGAAACTCACTCATTTAACGGGGATTTTGATTTTAACCGTGATGAAATTGATGTAGCCTTTAAGCAGCTCAGCAGTCAATCAGCTACAGTCACAGACCATGCTCGCAAACTGAAATTGACGCTGGAATATGACGATACATATTCCACTCTGGTCTTTTGGACTGTTAAAGGCAAAGACTATTACTGCGTGGAACCCTGGAGCGCTGCTCGCAACGCTATAAACACAGGTGAACATTTGACTGTGTTAAAGCCACAAGCCAGTCATACAGCAACTGTACGCCTGACAGCAAATTTTTTCTAAACCCCTTTACAAATCTCCATCAGGTTATGCTATGATGGCATAGTTGCAAATGACGGAACGGGTCGCTAACTCAACGGTAGAGTACTCGGCTTTTAACCGATTAGTTCCGGGTTCGAATCCCGGGCGACCCATAAAAAAATATATATTCAGTGGTTGATAAATGCGACCGCTTGTGAGTTTATCAACGGGCTTCTTTATCCCTGGTAACTGAAGGTACAAAACTAAGTCATCGAAATGATAGAGTAATTTGGGTAATGTCCACTTTAGTTTGCTTAAACTTTTTCAACATAGGTACCCATCACTAGTTATAATTTCCTATAAGCTTAAAATTCTATTAAGAATAGCGTATACATTACGTACGCTTGTCTCACCCACTAGCTGACAACCCTATTAGGAGGACTATCTATGGCGCTCGTACCTTTGCGGCTGCTGTTGGATCATGCAGCAGAAAATGGCTACGGCATACCAGCTTTCAACGTTAACAACTTGGAGCAGATTCAAGCTATTGTGCAAGCTGCCCAAGAGACAGATAGCCCCGTGATTTTGCAAGCTTCTCGTGGTGCTCGTAAGTATGCTGGTGAAAACTTCCTCCGCCACCTGATTTTGGCAGCGGTAGAAACCTACCCCCATATTCCCATTACCATGCACCAAGATCATGGTAATGAACCTGCTACCTGCTACTCAGCGATTAAAAACGGCTTTACCAGCGTAATGATGGATGGTTCGCTGGAAGCCGATGCCAAGACCCCCGCTAGCTACGAGTACAACGTTAACACGACCCGCGAAGTGGTGAAAGTGGCTCACTCGTTGGGCGTCAGCGTTGAAGGCGAACTCGGTTGCTTGGGTTCTTTGGAAACTGGTACGGGTGAAGCTGAAGATGGTCACGGTGCGGAAGGTGTACTTTCCCACGACCAACTTTTGACTGACCCAGACCAAGCAGTTGACTTCGTGGAGCAAACTCAGGTAGATGCTTTGGCGGTAGCTATTGGTACCAGCCACGGTGCTTACAAGTTTACCCGCAAGCCTACTGGGGAAATTTTGGCAATCAGCCGCATTGAAGAAATTCACCGCCGTTTGCCCAACACCCACTTGGTAATGCACGGTTCCTCCTCTGTACCCGAAGATTTGCTTGCGCTAATCAACCAGTACGGTGGTGCCATTCCCGAAACTTATGGCGTACCCGTGGAAGAAATCCAAAAAGGTATCAAGAGCGGTGTGCGTAAGGTGAATATTGACACCGACAACCGTCTGGCTATTACCGCTGCTGTGCGTGAAGCTTTGGCAGCAAATCCCAAGGAATTTGACCCCCGTCACTTCCTCAAGCCTTCTATCAAATATATGCAGAAGGTTTGTGTTGAGCGCTATCAGCAGTTTGGCACCGCTGGCAATGCTAGCAAGATTAAGCAGATTTCACTCGAAGACTTTGCTGCTAAGTATGCTAAGGGCGAACTTAACGCAGTCACAAAGAAAGCTGCGACCGTCTAGGTTTTGAGAATAAGTAAATAGGGACACTAGATAATTAGCGGTGTCCCTAAATCACTGAGGATTCTCTTTGCGTAGACACAACCGGGTAGTACTTAAGTTCCCCGGTTTTTTGTTTTATCTTGCACTAAAACGCAGGAAGGGGTGTTAGTCATTGACCCACCAGGTGCTAAAAGGGCAACTGCATGCGGGACAGGACGAGGTTCATAACGTACGAGAGATTCTCCTTGGTAAACCAAGGAAGTACTTTGACCTGAATCAACCATAACGACATCCTGTAACCCAGCTTTAACCAGTGCAACTCCCAAAGATATCGAGTCAACAGATTCCAGAGAAACACCGATAGTGGCTTGTTTATTTTGGTTAATACCCCAAAAAGCCCGATAACGCGCAGCATCAAAGTCAAATAGCTTGTTAAAACTACTTGCTTCCTGGGGTTGACCATCTTTGACTAACCACGCTGCAGCCACAAAAGCATCAGTGACTTCTGGCATTTCAGCTTGTATTCCTTCTAAAGTGTTGTGCTTGAGTGGATCGAAGGGAATGAAGCGCACTTCATGAGGACTAATCAGCACCAGAGGACGTGTAGCAATTTTCTGGATGTCCCAACTGTTGCCAGGAATGAATTGTTTTGTCACCTGGCTATACACTGGTCCGATCATCACATTGGAATTTAAAAATTTCATGGAGAAGAAACCCCCGTCTACAGCCGCAACAGCATTGGTGTTACTTTTAGCCAAAATCTCCTTAACTGTATAACGGCTATCTGCGTGGATGGTTATCGGTTTGCCACCTGAAACTAGGATGAGGGGAATTTTGTCAATCGTGATGTCAGTTCTTTGAACTGGACTTGCAAAGTTAAAGCCTATTTTCCAGCTTGGTAATTGCGAACCTCCCCAAGCTTGGGTTATGACATCTCTGATTCTGGATTGACCAAACCGGGAAACTGCCAATAAACTTTCTGATGCACCTGCAAACCGTTCATCCACATCATTCATGGTTAATGCTAGCTGATACCCTGCTGCTTGCACCATATTTGCAACTTGCACATCATATTTTCCAGCAGGGTATGTGAAGTAGCGAATGGGAATTCCCAAGTTTGCCTCCAAAGTTGCCTTAGACTCAACAACTTCTTTTTGAATTTGTTCTGGTGGCAAAACTGTTAAATCTGGTGGGTGACTGACAGTATGGGATGCAATTGTTACCAAGGGGTCAGCTGCCATTTCCTTGACTTGTTCCCAACTCACGTGAGTTCGACCAACGTTGTTGCCAATACCTTTTGTATAAATAGAAAATACAGCAGGGTAATTGTATTTTTTCAGCAAAGGGTAAACATACTGGTAATGCCCCCCGTAACCATCATCGAATGTCAACAGAACAGGTTTTTCTGGAAGTGGCATTCCAGTCTGCAAATGAGTCATCAGCTGGTCAAGACTGATGGGCGTCATACCATTCTCTTTCAGAGTCTGAAAATGCTCTTCTAATTCTTCTGGGGTGACATCAAAAAAGACTTCTTTTTTTGGTAAAATATCGTGATACATGAGAATGGGTACTCTTGCCTGCTTCGCCCGTTCATTAATGTTGGGCCAAGTACTACGATTCAGGAAGGCATAGACGTAGGGACCGACGGCTTCCACAATGTTTTCTAGTCCCCAATTAGGCTTACTCACCCAAGTGGATGCCAAAACAAAATTGCTAGCCAGCTGGGAAAGTTGGTTATTTACCCCTACATCATTGCTGCAAGCTTCACCGGTCGTTGTGGGAGTGCTTTTAGGCTCAGTATTTTTAGGCTCAGTATTTTTAGGCTCAGTATTTTTAGGCTCAGTATGTCTTGGAGGTGAACGACGAGCAACAGCTAGTTGCGGTAACAATCCTGAGACAGTAAACAATCCACAAATTAGGGCATGAAATATGCTTCGGGTAGGGAAATTAAAAAATATGTAATTCAGGATACGATTATTAAGGATTAGCTTCATACTTAACTTCCAGAACGCTTCCGCTCTGTGACGGTGTATTGACTCCACTTAGAGTGACGCTTACAGTGTTGGGAGCAGAAAGCCCATGAGGAACAGGCGCACAGCGCCGTATTCCGTACTTCAGGCATGGGACGGACAGATACCTAGGTCGGGAAACCCTCCTGCAGTACTGTCCTCATGAATGCGTAGCACCTTTAGGTGCCGTTAAACTTCTCTAGTGAGCGTACCCACTCACGAACCAAATCTGTCTTAGTTCGCTTTGTCTTTTCAGCATATTTTTCTAAAATCATCATTTCGGCTTTTGGCAATCTAACATTTAGGCGAACTTCTTCCATTCTTGTGAGTAAAATCTACTCACATATGCTATCATTGTTTTAGTGGGCAGGGTATTCAACCACTTAAAAAACCTAGAGCCCTTGGGCATCGCACCTTGAAAACTGAAGATAGGGGGTTCTACACAGGAATGCTTGTGTAGGTAAAATCTTCAAGCGCCAAGTACCAGAAAACCAAAGTTTATTGGTCGGAACAGTACGGTAGGGCATACCGGATCTGGCTTCTGCAATGGAGCAAAAAGCTTGCGGACAGACCCACCTCTGGCATAATTGGGAAACTAATTATGGTAAGTGGACTGGATGAACCAAGAATCCCATCGGCTTTAGCCGTGGGAGTGTCAAACTTTATTCCCTATTCGTTATAGGCAGAAGAGGCAAAAGTATCAAAAAAAGTTAATAAAACTATAAGGACGGCTTAAGCTTTACATCGGCAATTTTAAGTAGGTCGGTACAAATAAAGTTAACTCGTTAAGGCAGTCATTAGTCATTAGTCATTAGTCATTAGTAAGGGTTAGCAGCGTTTTTACATTTTTTAACGTAACTCTGTTTATTTCCACCTATCTAGTTACAGGCAGTTGATATTTGTTACCACGCTTAGGAAATTTAGGCGTTTCTGTTGGTTAGACTGAGGTTGATACCTGTTAAGTTCCTCTGTATTGGGGACTGGGGACTGGGGACTGGGGACTGGGGACTGGGGACTGGATACTCAAGACTTGCAACGCCGGAAAATTCTCAATTTCCCAGTCGGGCTTTGTTCCCCCGAACATAATTTTTCATGTGTTACAAAGGTTCCCAATCCCTAATCCCCAATCCCTAATCCCTAATCCCTAATCCCTAATCCCCTTCACACAAAGACACGGTGTTGTAGGCTAGGCATTTGACGACGGACTTGTTCTAGCCTTGAAGGGTTAATTTCGGCGATCGCCACTCCCGGCTGCTCACCAGCATCGGCTAAAATCGCTCCCCAAGGGTCTATAATCATGGCGTGTCCGTGAGTTTGGCGACGAGCGTAGTTGATTCCAGTTTGTGCTGGAGCAATAATATAGCAGGTATTTTCAATGGCACGCGCTTGCAGCAGGACTTGCCAATGGTCTTTGCCTGTGAAGGCAGTAAACGCAGCCGGTACAAATATGACATCCCCGTTTTTGTAAGCTATGTGTCGGTAGAGTTCAGGAAAGCGAACATCATAGCAAACTGATAACCCTATATTACCCAGTTCTTGCGAGAAGTGGACAGGCGGCAATTGCGTGCCAGCCATGACCGTAGTAGATTCTCGATAGGTGTTGCCGTCTGGAACGTTAACATCAAACAGGTGTACCTTTTGGTAACGCGCGAGTTCTTGACCACTTGGGTCGATGAGTAAGGCAGTGTTATAGACTCTATTGCTAGTGTGGTCTACAGGAACTGGAAAGCCACCACCTAGGATGGTGATTTGAAAACGCTGCGCCATCGTTTTCAGAAATGTTTCTGTTTCTTGGGCGATCGCCGAAGCTTGAGCAAGTTTTTCATTTTCTTCTCCCATGAAAGAGAAGTTTTCTGGCAAACCAATTAATTCAGCACCCTGACGCACGGCTAAATCGATGAATTCCTCTGCTTGTGCCAAGTTTTTTTGTAAATTGGACACACTCGTCATTTGAATAGCGGCGGCTAGATAAGACTTCATAAATTCAACAATGAATAATGTTGTGTGAGGTTGAAAACAGTTAAGCTACCACACAAAGAAAAGTTAACTTGTCCTCCACAAGTCTTGTGTGATGGAATCTTAACAATGGACAAAGCAACCGAGCTGGTTAAATCATTTAGTCCAACTGTACATTTGAGAGGATATATGCTGCACCGTAAAATTCCAGATTTTTCTGGTCAAAGCAACGCTAGACTTATCCCTGGTTTACGAGTAAAGCAGTCAACAAAGCTAAGTTTTAGATGAACTGTACATTACCAAAATATCTGGCGGCTGAGAAGCTGGTTGCCTTCAATTTAAGAAAAAACACTTTAGAATGGCTGTTATGACGGTAAAAGCAACCCGACTGGAGATATCTGCTGCGCGGAAGGGTGGGTGTTTGTTTCAACAAAAGTCAAAAAATGGCTGAACAACCCATGACACAAGGCTTTGAAGAGTTCATAACCAATTTACCATCCGCGCAATCTCTCAAAAGCTTGCCAAATAAAGGTTTTTGCTTGTATGATAAAACAGAATATTTTGAACCTATGTCCGAAAACGGTATGCTTTTACCGATTCGCGCAACTGAACCTAGAAAACTGAATACAGTAAGCGTTTCATATGCCAGCGGTTACAATTTCTACGAATCCCTATTAGGGATTGAAACAATACATCCGTTAGAATCCGAAGACTCTGCCATTAGCGTTACAATTTCTACGAATCCCTATTAGGGATTGAAACAGCTACTTAAATACAACGCATCCGGACTATAAGAGTTACAATTTCTACGAATCCCTATTAGGGATTGAAACTTAATCTTGAACTCTTTACCCTGTAATTCACCTGGGTGTTACAATTTCTACGAATCCCTATTAGGGATTGAAACACTATGAGGGAGAAGTTCAACTCAGGGCAACAAAGTTACAATTTCTACGAATCCCTATTAGGGATTGAAACAATACTTCTATCTATGAATCTGTGAATCGAACGTTGGTTACAATTTCTACGAATCCCTATTAGGGATTGAAACGCACTGTCACCAAAGCCCAGGTAATGTTCCCAATGTTACAATTTCTACGAATCCCTATTAGGGATTGAAACTGGCTCTCTCAACAAAAACCTAGCGGCAAGTACGAAGGGTGGCGTTACAATTTCTACGAATCCCTATTAGGGATTGAAACTCACAGGTAACTACGATGTACGCAAGCCAAACAGTTAAGGTTACAATTTCTACGAATCCCTATTAGGGATTGAAACAATTATGGCAGACATCACGAATCTCAATCAAATTGTTACAATTTCTACGAATCCCTATTAGGGATTGAAACGCCCATTGACAAAAGCGCTATATCCCTCGTCTTCTTGTTACAATTTCTACGAATCCCTATTAGGGATTGAAACGTAAATGCTGTAGCAAGTTGCCGTGTTCAAGCTAACAACGTTACAATTTCTACGAATCCCTATTAGGGATTGAAACAAACCAATCTTTTTCAGATCCAAAAACTGTAACACGGTTACAATTTCTACGAATCCCTATTAGGGATTGAAACATTGACATGATTCGTATTTAGCACTTCGCCTAAGGTTACAATTTCTACGAATCCCTATTAGGGATTGAAACATTTGAAGACAATCCTAAGTCTGCTTATTGTGGAGTTACAATTTCTACGAATCCCTATTAGGGATTGAAACCCTCAAGTCCTCACTCCAAAAACTTGCCAAACTGGTTACAATTTCTACGAATCCCTATTAGGGATTGAAACATACTTGCAGAAAAAGCACTAAAGGTTGCTATTTCAGTTACAATTTCTACGAATCCCTATTAGGGATTGAAACACAAAATTGCTGGTCTACAATAGACTTCTTGCAAAAGTCTTTTTCTTATACCAATTCTCCATGAAGATGCACTTAATCTTTATTAAACGAACCGCCAAGACGCCAAGTACGCCAAGAGTGAAAGAGTAAGTATTAAGTGCAAGTTTACAGAGAATTGGTATTAGTGTTCTTCTTTGCGTCTTTGCGCCTTTGCGCGAGACAAAATAAGATTTATGCAAGAGGTCTAATTGTATCTGTGGTTTGAAGTTACAATTTCTACGAATCCTTATTAGGGAAACCTACAGTAAATTCAAAAATTATTAATTATTTTTGAATTTTGAATTTTGAATTTTAGCGAAGCGAGAGTCAGGTGGATAATAAGTTCAATTTTTCAGCAATGTACGCTCCGACAACGGCTTCCGAACATTTATTTTTCCACCAATTCAAAGATTCCTGGTGTTTTTCTTGCATGAGTTGCTTGTTTGTAAGCAGCTTTTTTAGTATCTCCTCTAATTCGCCCCAATCTTTTATCTGAATAGCAGGTGATCCATCTAAAAACCATCGTGGAGGTAAAACTTCCGTTACTAAGATGCAACCATATCTCATTCCTTCAAACAAGCGAATGGTTTCAAACGAAGTACCTCTAGGGACAATGCATATTTTGGTATTCATCATTCTTTCAGAATAGCTGTTTCCACCTTCATTCATTGAATAATGAAAACCAGGAGTGATTGATAATTCAATTTTATATTCAGGATATTTTTCCTTGAAACTATTTAAACTTGATACCATTAATTTTCGAGAAAGGGTTTTTGGAGTTCCCAACCAGTACTTCAAAGACCATACAGGTAATGGTACCTGAACTAAGCTGCCAGCAAAAAAAAGTTCATAGGGGCGTGCTTCTATATCCTTGATTGGCAAATCCTTTGAGTTGCCATAGCCCTGTGGAACATCGTAGATAGGTGGAATTTTGGCTGTACAGGATAGCAAACTCTTAAACTTGTAAAACTGATAATTTACCACCCAAGGCAGGCGTAAAACTAAGATTCTGAGAAATTGAATCAGTGTCAAAAGGTTTATCAAAGAAGGCTTGAGGAGGGGATTACATCCAAGTATTGGAGATATGCCAAGGCACTTAAATACAGCCTTTACCTTGTGAAAATACTTTGGTATGCGACACCATTCATCTCCCAGTACAACAGCAACAACATTTTGTCCATATGATGGGAGTTCATCAATTTCGTCCCAAGTTATATAAAATATTAAACCGCTGATCTTCAAACTTTTTTCCATAGCTTGGAACACTTTAGTATAATAATCACTTAAACCGAGTTCGCTCGGTGGATTAGGATCGTATATATTCCAAGGAATTGGCTTTTGGTCTCGTTTTATGTAGATATAGTAATGATTGGATGGCTTAATTTCAGACATAGGGCTGAAGTTATAAAAACGTATAGAGTACAAATAATCGGAAGGCTTAACGGTTAATCCCCTGACATCTCAAAAATGGTGAAAAAAGTTTAATAAACACCAAAAAATTTTGACTTTTCAGACATCCTCTAAGCTCTGAGGGGTTGAAAGCCATAGACAGCGGTAGTTGCACGGATATTGAAGGGCGCAAGCTAATAGCTTCCCAATATTAGCCCATTGACACTCCCCTGGTTGAACAAATTTCGCATCGCTCATTTGTTCGGAAACCGAGGGGATTCTACACTCTTCCTCGTTACTTGCTCAAGCAGGCTTTCACCAACCAGAGTAGAGGACGAGTCCTGTAGCGTTACTTCGGGATTGCCCATCCCTAGCTTTTGCAAGATTGAGAATATTTATTGCTGCGTTCACGTCTCTATGAAGGTACGACCCACAGTTACACTTATGGGTACGAGTTGAAAGAGACTTTTTCACAACTGTACCGCAATCACTACATTTTTGAGATGTCATTTTAGGATTGACGGCAACAACTGTGGTTCCAAATTTAGCAGCAAAATATTCCAACCAACGACGAAAAGTAGACCAAGCTACATCATTAATAGACTTGGCGAGCCTTTGATTTTTTACCATACCTTTCACATTTAAATCTTCATAGGCGACTAAGCTGTTAAGCTTGCACAAGTTACGCGCGAGTCTCTTCGCGTGTTCATTCCTCTGCCTATTTACTCTTAAATGCTTTTTTGCATATCCGGCTCGCGCTTTCCTACGTTGATTCTTTCCTTTTTCTTTCTTATATATCTGGCGTTGAGCGTGTTTTATTGCTTTTTCGGCTTTCCTTAAAAACCTTGGGTTCTCCTCATGATGTCCGTTCGAGTCAGAGTAGAAAAACTCAAGTCCAACATCAAGACCCAACTCACCGTTACTTGTTCTCTGCTCAGGTTTAACTTCAATATCAACCGCAAATTGGCAGTAGTAACCGTCAGATTTACGAACTAATCGAACACGCTTAATTACCTTTTGAGGGTAGCTGTGAATATCCCACTTTCCTAACAATCTGACTTCACCTATACCTTTTTTGTCCGTAAAGGTGATGCGTCGTTTTGTAGGATGTAGTGACCAGCCACTGGTTTTATACTCAACAGAACGGTTGTCTTTTTGAAAGCGGGGGAAGCCTTTTTTACCTGGTTTCTTAGACTTACAGTTACTGTAAAATCTGTCAATGGCACTCCAGGCTCTTTCTGTTGCAGCCTGACAAGCCATTGAGTTTAATTCCTCAACAAACTTAAAGTCTTTTCGCAGTGCTGTTGAATAGTTGTTTAGAGCTATTCTATTAATTTTTTGCTCACTGGAAGCATCCATCCAATAACGAATAGCTTTATTTCTGATGAACTGAGTACTTCTAATAGCTTCATCGATAGCTTGATACTGTTGTTGCTTACCTTTAATTTTGTACTCTAAGACCAGCACTGCGTTATCACCTCCTATTTACGTAGTGTATAATACGACTATAACATAAAAAGTGAGATTGTGATGCCTAGAAAAAAGATTTATGGAGAGAAGAAAACCAAGTTAACACTAACTTTAACTCAAACAGCAAAAGACTGGCTTGAAAGCAAGCAAGTCGAATTAAGAGCTAATAGTTTGTCAGATACTATAGAAAGAATGGCAAGAGAAAACATCACGGTAGGCTAAAGCCTACATTGTGGCTTTTATCCCCGCCTTTAAAGCGCGGGGTTTTTAGCCTACCCCTTATAATTTGTTTTCAGCTAATGCCCCGCAACAATGTTGCGCGACAGCACTAGATCACAACAGCTTTCCTTGCTTCAGGATAGCTTGTCCTCTGCCATCTGCCTTTCTTTGGTAATTAAGGGTATTCCAACAAATAAATTATCCAATCTTGTGGATGGGGTTCTAGCCATTAGTGTCAATTTAAGGTGAAAGTCACTAAGCGACAATGCTTTGAGAGATTGCCTTGTTCCCAGTCAGAGGCTTGGAATACCATTGGGAGGCTCTGCCTCTGCCTTAAGAGCGGCAGAGCCGCTTAAACTGCATTTCCAGGTGGAACCTGGAAACGAGATTTTAGAAGAGTTTTGGCTTAAGTTGACATGTATGGCATCTGGTTCCCCCACTTTATAGGACGGACGCCAATCGTATCCCACAAGAAAAAGTTGGATATTTTTTTATTTGCAAGTCCTTAAGCAGCTGCTTGTGCAATTAATTGGTTAGCAACCTGCTGTGCCAAGTTAATCGGAATTGCAAATCCCAGTCCTTGGGCACCTTGAATAATAGCAGTGTTCACACCAATGACTTGTCCTCGTTGATTTAGCAGCGGTCCACCTGAGTTACCAGGGTTAATAGCAGCATCGGTTTGAATAAAGCCAACTTCGCGATTTCGGGAACCTAATGCACGACTCGTGCGGTCTGTTGCACTGATAATGCCTACAGTCACGGTGTTGTCTAAACCGAGAGGATTACCAATGGCGATCGCCCATTCTCCAGGTTTCAACTGATCGGAATTACCAAGACTCACAACCGGCAGATTATTAGCCTGAATTTGGACAACAGCTAGATCCGTTGCTCTATCTTGTCCTAATACTCGACCTGTGAAACTACGACCGTTTTTCAAAGTGACGCTGACTGTGTCTGCTCCACCAACAACGTGAGCGTTTGTCAGAATCAGACCATTCGACCTAATAATAAACCCTGAACCGGTACCTCTGGCTACTCTTCTACCATAGGTATATGGATTTCTTACAGTGCGTGTAGAGTCAATCCGCACGACAGCAGATCCGGTTCTTTCTACCGCAGAGGAAACAAAGTTACTATCTGTGTTGCCAATTGGTGCAGAAGGTAATTGAGCAATTGGTTGCTGAGATAGCACTGGATTTGTGGGCATGAAATGTGCGCCCAACATAGCCGTTGCAGCTCCAAGTGACACCAAAGACAAATTAGTGAGAGACTTCTTCAAAGAAAAAAGAAAAGACATTTTAGATTTCCTATAAATGAGGATGGTTTGACACAGAATCATTGGAGACAAAAGCCGTTTTCCTCACCCACGTTCCTTAGCTAGCGTTAACAATCCGCTTGATAAGATCCAGCCCTACCTGAGTCGTTTCATTTAACAGTTTTGGGTCTACCTTTTTATCATTTGGCGTGTGGTAGTTCGGCTCATTACCTCGGTAAAAGAATAGAACTGGCACGTTTTTATCAGCAAACGATGCATGGTCGCTACCGCCAGATGAGCCAAAGGTTTTCACTTTAGGGTCAATATTTCGAGCAAATGTCGTTAAAGATGACGTACCACCAATTCCTAACTGGTTGTTGACGCCAACCATATCGAAATTGACCATAGCTTTTAGCCCTGACAGAAACTGCGATTCAGCCTTATTGACAAAAGCCCGCGAACCGTGCAAGCCGTCTTCTTCACCATCAAAGGCGATGAACCAGGCTTGACGAGCAGTCGGTGTATTAGATAGATTACGGGCAAGAGCCAGGACAACTGCTGTTCCCGAAGCATTATCGTTTGCTCCCGGAGAACCAGGTACTGAGTCGTAATGCCCACCTAGAATAATTTTGGGTTGAGTCACTCCTGCAAGATGTGCTATAATATTACGTCCAGTCACAACACGTCGTTGCGCATTCACATTCAAACTGACATTCAGCGGGACACTTTGCGCGCGTTGAATTAAGGGATTACCTTGCTGACCAGAAAGCCCCAGTACAGGAATTTTCACCTCCTCGCCAAGCGTTCCGTACACATCACCTTGTCGATTGTTGACAATCACCAAACCCACAGCCCCAGCAGCAGCAGCATTTTTCGCTTTTTCAGAAAAACGAATCTCACCGCGCCGGACAATGGCGATCGCCCCCTTAACATTCACAGCAGCAAAATCAGCTTTGCGTCCGACATTAGGAACCACTACCAGTGGCGCATTCAATTTTCCTGCAACTGTCCCATTGAGTGCTTTGCCTTCAACCGTTGCTTTATCAATACTCAGGTTTGAGCCTAAGTCTTGAAACTTTGAATAAGTAAAAGTTTGAACTTCAGCTACATAACCAGCTTTGCGGTACTGTTCAATTAGATAAGCGCTTGCCTTTTCCATGACTGGTGTCCCAGCGACTCGCGGACCAAGATTCACTAAAGCTTGTACATCTGTAAAGGTACGGTTGGACTCTTGAGCCTCAACAGCTTCTTGAGTACGATTTGGCTGGGCAATGCAAGCTGTAGGAAGTCCAACCAAAACAGCTACCAGCGCCGTTTGTAACCATGATTTTGCTAATGTCTTAAATAAAAAAATTGATGGAAATTTCGTGTTCGTCACCTTTGTACCTACAGCTATGAATCGCAGGTTTTTAAACGTAAGCAATCAGGCGACCACAAATAATCACACCAGTCCAAAGTACAAGGGAAATGACTGCGATCGCTCTAACCACCGCTGGAGTTCTCACACCCCGGTTCCAGAACTTAACCGATTTAAAAGCCACTTTATGAAAAAAAGCCGCATTCACCCCAGCAGCGCACAACAGCAAAAGCTTCAGGCGAAAAGCTGGATTTGCTGCTATTTGGGTTGCATCCACTGCAAACATGAGAAAACCTGATAGCACGACAACAGCAAAACTTAAGAAAGACCAAGGCAAGAGGTATCGTGCTATATCTGTCACCAACAGGTGGCGGGAGAAACCAAGTAACCTAAAATCGAACAGAGCAACTGAGCCAAAGACAATGGCTAGACCAAGAATGTGTGTCGTTGAAATAATTGGGTAAAGCCATAGCCACTGGCGAATCAGTGAGGACAAGGCACTGTTTTCTAACCACAGCCACCAGGTTGTATCAGCAATGTGCATCAGCGCAGTTCTACTGTTTGCTTACCTATAGTAATTCGCTCTGCTCGCATTTCATTAACATCCGTGCGATGAGGGTAGCCTACTAACCTCACTTGCTGTCCAACCTGCAAAGCGCTTTGGGGTAGCCCACGTCTCTGCAATCGGGCAGGTGGTGCAAGGACTGCTTGCCACACTTTATTATCATCTGTTTTCACTTCTATTGTGGTGTGCGGATTCCCATAACTGATATTCTGGATTTCACCAGAGAGGTTCAGCGTTTGTTCGTTGTTGTACTCACTCCAACCGTGATGTGCGCTAGCATTTTCAGTTGCAGAAGCTAGGAAAGTCGCAATTGTTGCTGCAGTTAGCGCAGCGTGCATAAATCCTTTTTTAACCATGGCTTTGTTTACTTGTTGCTGATTATCCATGATTCCATTCCTGCTTTTGTTAAGTTTTCGTCTGGAGTTCTGAGTAAAAAGTGTCACGGTAATTTTTTGGTCTTCTGTACTAAGCACTCACAACTGTTGTGGTCAATTCACCACTACAGTCTTTCCACCAATCGTGATTTGCGACGCTCCCATTTCGTTGGAACGATTGTAAGCCGGCCATCCTACCACAGTTGCAGTGGAGCCTACCTTGAGAACGCTCTGGGTTAATCCTTGCCACTGCGCCTGAGTCGGTGATGGCAAGTCAATCTTCCAAACTTGCTTCGAGCGACCAGTTGTTTGAAGTTGCATACGAATGTGGGGACTCGTATATCTGACTGCTTTAATCACCCCTGTGATTGTCCGTGGATTTCCCATATCATAGTTTGTGTAATAGCCGTGATGTGCTGCTACTTGTCCAGGAAAAGCAAGGCTCGCAACTACAGTAATTATGGCTACCCAAAACAACTTAGAGCGTGCAATCATACGTTTGGCGGTGTTAAGTTTGGAGAAATTTAGGTGTGTACAAGAACCCCACCCCCAACCCCTCCTCCGCAGTCGCCTCAACGGGGGGAACCCCCGCACGGCGCTGCTCTCCGCAAGCAGGGAGGGGAGCGTACACTGGCGGGGTGCGGTTTACGGTTATTGTGAATGATAAACCAATCATGGTATGACAGACCTTTGATATTCTTGTTATTTCTTAGTGTGATGGACAAGTATGACAAAAAAATGTCAGTGCCTCTGGGTAAAGATAAAAAATTGGGCGTTGCTGATTTGAAGTATGAATCCAAGTGTAGAGACGTGACGCCAGTCGCCTAGGTCGGGAAACCCTCCTGCAGCGCTGGCTCACCATGGTACGTCTCTACAAGGGTTTAGAATCACACGACATCTTTTTCATACATGAATTCAGCAACGCCAAAAATTGAATTCCTCACTCCCCAATCCCCAATCCCTAATCCCTCTACTTCAGAGGTAGTTCAATTTGAAAGGTAGAACCTTGCCCAAGCACACTTTTGGCACTAATGTGTCCTCGGTGAGCTTGCACAATTTGTTGGGCGATCGCTAATCCTAAACCAAAGCCACCTGTTTGACGCGATCGCGCTGTATCTACACGATAAAACCGTTCAAAGATATGAGGTAAATCTTCCTCCGGAATGCCAATGCCGTTATCTTCCACCTGAATAATGGCTCGCTGGGATTGTGCCAGCAATCTTAGTGCAACTGTACCATCAAGAGGAGTGTACTTCAAAGCATTGCTAAGTAAATTTACAATCGCCTGTTTTAACAAATCTGGATCGGCTTTGAGGTTAACAGGTGACTGGGGTAAGTGAAAAGTAAAATTTAGGTTTTGTGCAACTGCTAGTTGTTGATACTCTTGGGCTATAGTTTGCAGTAGTCCAACAAGGTCTATAGTCTTTAAAACCGTGTTATTCAGCGGTCCATCCTGACGAGCAAGAAACAACAGATTATTAATGAGATTGCTCATTGATTTAGCAATCTCCGTAATATTTTCTAGACGAAAACGCTGCTCTAATTCATCCTGTGGAGGCATTAAAGCCACTTGTGCATTACTTAAAATCGCAGCCACAGGAGCACGTAACTCATGAGAAGCATCAGCAGTGAAGCGTTGTAGTTGTTCGTATGCCCGACGAGTTGGTTGCATAGCAAGTCCCCCCAGAAACCAACCAGTAATACCTATCGTCCCTAAAGTTGCTGGTAAAGCCAGTGTTAGAAATAACCTTGCTTTATCTAAGTTTTTACGTAAAGGAGTTAGAGGAACAGCCACTTGAATATAGCCAGTCAACACATTATTTTGTATAATTGGCAACGTCAATTCTCGAAACCATTCTTTGCTAGTCGTTACCCCATTTCGATTCTTACTGATTTGAATAGTTTGAAAACCAGGAGCAACAGTTAATTTTCTCGAACCAGACACACCAGTAGAATCAACTAATTCTCCATTGAATTTGTACAACCGAACATACGCAAAGCCATTATTGATTGGTGGTACTGGATCACCAAAAATTGGCACGTCCCTTCGCTCAATCTGGCGTCGTTTGTTATACAGCTTATATAATGGATTTATCGCAATCGTTTTGCTATCAGAATACAATCTTTCATCAAAAGCCTGAAGCTGCTGCTGAACAATCAGGTAATACGCTATACCAGCAAATGCGATGAGGATGCTCCCCATCGATATTGTAAATAAGTAAGCTAAATTGCGACGGCTACGAACAAACATAATTAGTCATTAGTCATTAGTCATTAGTCATTAGTCATTAGTTCTCCCTCATCCCCCTCATCCCCCTCATCCCCCTCATCTCCCTCATCCCCCTCATCCCCCTCATCTCCCTCATCCCCCTCATCCCCCTCATCCCCCTCATCCCCTCATCTCATTTTTCCGGAACATTAAGCCGATAACCCATACCATAAACATTTTCCAGCCAATCTTTTGCTCCAACTGTTTGCAGGCGCTGTCGCAGTCGGCGCACTAGTGTTGTCACAGCATTACTTTCTGGTTCTGTCCCCCATCCCCAAAGAGCCTGTTCTATTTGATTGTGAGATAAAATCTGACGAGGATGACGCATCAGATATTCCATCAGTTGAAATTCTCGACCAGATAATTGAGATGTGAGTTGATTTCGCTCAAGAGTTAGGTTATTCAAATCGAGATGTAAATCTGCTAATGTAAGTTTGTCTCCTTGCCAAAGTGGGGAGCGCCTTCTCAAAGCTCGCACCCTTGCTAGCAGTTCGACAATATCAACTGGTTTCACCAAGTAATCATCTGCTCCCGCGTCTAAACCATAAACTTTATCTAATGTTGTGTCCTTAGCAGTCAGCATCAGTACTGGGGAAGTTTTCCCAATGCGTCGATATTCCTGACAAAGGTCAACCCCACTCACTTTAGGAAGCATCCAGTCTAAGATCAATAAGTCATAATCTTTCTGAGATAACAGCCACTGAGCCGTTTCTCCATCTTCTATAGCATCAATGGTATGTCCTGCTTTGGTAAGCGCAGCTCGCAGTGGCTCTAATTGGGCTAGGTCATCTTCCACCAGTAAAATTAACATAGGGCGATCGCTAAGAAAAGTTTTTTCTTGATCTTAGTGTGCGTAGTATCTGTGACGTGAAGCTACTTAATTTATGCTCCAATCCCGATGGTTGAAGATTTTGCGTTCTTTGGGGTTAGAGTTTTGGCTACCCCTACCACTGCTTGGATTAGCTTTTTGGGTGGGGGGTGGATTTCTGATGGATAGAATATTGAGCCGCTCTCATCAACCAACGAATCCCTTGAAGGTTGAGACATTATCAGCCAAGCAATCGAGAACTATTGTACTGTCAATTACAGCTCAAATAAAAAAGCATCAAGGTGTTTCAAGAGTCAGAGTTAAGACAGCTTCCAAAGCACTCAAAGAACTAGAATTTGAATTTCCTGTAACAGAACTTAATCAAGTGGAAGCAGCAGTTAGCCAAGAGTTACGATTGCCAATCGATGATGTGAGAAAGTTGATGCGCTTTGAAACGGAAAATGGTGATGGAATGAGGGAGTGAGGGAGGGAGGGAGGGAGGGAGTGAGGGGGATGAGGGTTCCGGAGGGCGATGAGGGGGATGAGGGAGGGAGAGAGGGAGAACTAATGACTAATGACTAATGACAAAGATGTAGAGACGCGCCATGGCGCGTCTCTACAATGACTAATGACTAATGACTAATGTTTTTTTCAAATTTTTGAAGTATTCAAATATACTATAACAACGAGAACAGTTATAAGCTTTTTCATCGCATTTGCCATGACCCAGACCGCCCTCAATAGATTTTGGGAGCTTCTATTCGGAGCGATCGCCCTCAAAGAGGAAGCCTTTGGGCTGATTCAATCGCTACCCCAAGGTACAATAGCAGCCTTATACATTGTACTGATTGCTGGGTTTTCTCAGGCGCTGGGTCAAGGGACGGTGCTATTCGTCAACCGAGTCAAACCGCTTCGCTTTTTTCTGAGTCTGTTGATTGGGTCTGTGTTATTTGTATTCACCGTTTTGTTTTGGGGTTTAAGTACATGGTTGGTGTGCCTTGTACTATTCAAGGTTAATATCCCGTATCACATCATTTGGTCTACGCTGGGATTTGCCTACGCACCGCTGATGTTGAGTTTTTTAGTCGCCTTGCCTTATTTGGGTGTGCCAATTCAAGTCTTGCTTTCTATTTGGACACTGTTAGCATTTGTAATGGGCTTGCGCGTCGCCCTTGGTCTTAGTATTTGGCAAGCGCTTTGGTGCAGTGTGTTGGGATGGCTTGTATTTCAAATTGTACAGCGCACCATTGGACGACCAGTTGCAATAGTTGGCAAGTGGCTGTCTAATACAGTCGCAGGGACACGGCTGGTTACAGATATGCAAGGACTGGAACAACTTCTGCAAGCAGGACCGCAGATGTTACGTAGAGATAACCAAACTAACGCTGGTGATAGAGACAACGGGGAGGTATAAGTGTGAAGCGAATTACCACATTTTTAGGCATTGTTTTCATTGCTCTACTTTGTACTCTACTCTACCCGCCACTGAGCCATTTGTGGTTAGTTTGGTACAACGCTTTGGGGGGTGCGCTTAAGCTCACAGTTGATTTGTTGCAGATTAGTTTCATTGCCGTTGTCTTCGCCGGACTCCTGGTTCCCCTCGAAGCTTTAGGTTGGTGGGCAGGGTGGTATGGTGATAAAGTTGATACTAAAGGTCGCTTAGGAATATTAGAGGAAGCAATTCCACCGCAAACAAACGTTGTCCGATATGTCATTTACCTTGATGGCATCGGTCAAGCTTCATTCAAGTACTTTCCAGATGGGGACCAGTTTTTACGCTCTTTAGGGGCAGCTTTGCCAGATAATATTGTGATCATTCGAGGACTTATGCCCTACTCAGTCCTCAATCGACCACTTACGGAAGGCAGCGGGATACTGGCGTCCTTTTGGCGTTTCGCGGAACGACGCAGTCAATCCACTAATGGTGGTATATTCAACGCTTTGCTTGCCATGACGATTAATATTCGCAATCTCCTCGTTGTTGCGGTTTCTGCTGACCAACGCTTTGGACCAATTTATAACCAGGGGACGGCGCAGGTCATGTACAATAGCCTGATTAACCACGGTTACAAACCCGGTAGCGGAGTACCGATTACACTGATTGGTTTCAGCGGTGGTGGACAGATAGCAATGGGAGCGCTTTCGTATCTTAAGCAAGCACTAGATCAGGCACCTATTGAGGTTATTTCCTTGGCTGGTGTGATCAGTGGCAATAACAATGCATTGTTGGTAGAGCATCTCTACCATCTTGTTGGTGACAAAGACCCCGTTGAGCGTTTAGGTCCGATTTTGTTTCCAAAGCGCTGGAGGATATTTTTCTTATCTTACTGGAACCGTGCCAAACGCATGGGGAAAATCACTTTTGTTTCACTCGGTCCAGTGGGGCATATGGGTGCTGGGGGTCCTTTAGATGCCAACAAATTTTTAAGCGATGGTCGCAGCTATCTGCAGCAAACGGTTGACATTATGTCAAGTATTTTGCTAGAGGAGTATCCCTACAATCAAGAACTTGTTAAAAAGAAGATTAGCGATTATGAACGGTATCAGGAAGCAGCGTTTAATCGACCAGAATACTATCCTTTAAACCAGTCGGTAAACCCAGAACTTTATCGACCAATTGCCTCTTGGATGGGACGGCTGATTTTACCGCCTAAAGAGCAACGCCAATCAGGTGTTCTGTTTGAAGTGCATCACGCAGATGAGCAACACAAACACTTGGTGGGACAAGTCGTGTATTTGAAATGGATTGACGACCCCGAATCAAAAGTATCGGTTCAGTCAACGAAAAAGGATGTTCACTTCAACGCCGAAGCATTATACAACTACACACAGGGAAAAATCGTTCCGATTCGGATAAATCATTGGCGTCAGGTGACTCCATTGGAATCGCTGGCTGGTTCAAGACCCGATGATGATATAGTTGTGATGCTGCGCCAGCCAGTTGCAGTTGAACAAAACGGGAAGATAACTCTTTACGTGACCAGTGAACCTGTTCAAATTTCTGGACGCTTTTATGCATTAGTGAAGTTTTTGCAGCCCATTCAACAGGGAAGTGAACAATACCGGGTGGTTCATTTCAATCGCAATTCCCGTGACTTTGACTCTGTTGAAGAAGTCGTGCTTTTGCCTGAGGTAATTCCTAATCAAAACGGAATTTCCAACTCAATGAACAGTGGTATCGAAAAGTCTCCCGTCAATGCCTCAGGATGGTATGTTTACGGTGCAAAAAATGCTACTGGGATGTTTGTTGTGCAGGCGATCGCCCCCCGTGCTTTGTTGCGAGTCAAACCCCAAGAGGTGATTGTTGGCAGAAAACCAGCGCGTAAATATCTTAGAAAACGCTCTTGGCGGAATATTACCAAGCATAAAGGACAAATACAATCTGTTTTTTTAAGTACAAGGGGTACGGATATCCAAAAAGCAGTCTCCAAATGGCGTGAAGGTGACTGTGCCTTACTTGTACACGTGTATGGCGGTATAGGTGGCAAAAAACGAGAACCTGCAGCTAAAGCCCCTGTATACTTTGGTCATTCCGCCTATGGAGTGGCAGAAGTGGTGCGGGAACCACTGACAGGAGAGTTGCGCTTTGATATTAAGTACCACCAAGTTTACACTCACAACGGTTATGGGCTGATTGCAGGGACTCTGTCCTGGACTCGTTATATGGGCGATCGCCAGTTTGGTTGGTTGGGAATTCGTCCCGTTTGCGATATCCTGATTAAAATTGATGCTCTGACACAAGACTATGATGCTGATGAAGTCAAGCGCACACCATTGGAAGTTTTGAACCGTCAACTGGAAATCATGACAGCGCGTTACCGCATTGGAGATGGTACCGGTGCAACTTATGTCGGTCCTGCAAACAATTGTTCCCAAGATTCTAACCAGGCATTATATGCAGCGATTAGAGCGATTCAGGTTGCTATTCAAGTCAACCCTACAGAGATTGGGTATGCCATCAAAACCAATCCGCAGTTTAAAAATTGGTTACTCCGCCATCCCGAATATGCCACCAGCTTTAAGCAGTTGGTGAAGTTAGCCAGAGTTCTCAGACATGAGCTATTACCCTTTGGCATCGCACGGGCTGACTGGGAGAACTCTTCTACTACAACTATAGGAAGTTCTCTTGCAGACAGTCCTCTACAACAAGTTTTCAGAGCTTTAGTCAGTTGGCGAACTGTTCTGCCTCGAAAGGCAAGCGATAGCGTAACGCAGATATTTTTTAAACAAGGAGCATCTGTGTGGATACTCAGCACCAGTCAGGTAGGCAACTTAGACCCAGAAATAGCAGCGCTCGCTCCGTTGACTTTTTAGGATTTTACTATTATTTGGTTTGACGAGCATCCATCATAACTCATATCATCATGTGGCTTTTAGTTTCAGCTATAAGTTATAGGAAACTAAACTTCATTTGAGGTAATTTTTTAGAACAACTCATAACTTATGATCTGCTGTGGATATCTCGATTCTCGTAAAAACCTTTATTGCAGTCTTTGTTCTTGCGGATGCAGTAGGTAACATACCAATACTTTTGGTTCTCACCAAGGGCATGGAACCAGAAAGCAGAAACAGAGTTATAGATAAAGCGATATTAGTAGCTATAGGAGTGCTTTTACTCTTTGCCTTTGGTGGTCAATTTATATTACGTTACTTGGACGTCAGCTTGGGGTCTTTGCGAGTCGCAGGGGGACTACTGCTGTTGTTGATTGCCTTACAAATGCTTCAGGGAGAATTAGATACGCCTGTTATTGATCAAGAGCGAGATGTCGCAATTACTCCACTTGCCTTGCCACTGCTAGCTGGACCTGGTACTCTGACATCGGTCATGCTGTTGATGTCGGAATCTCCCAGCCCTCATGTTAGCGTCATCGTGGGTATTGTAGGGGCAATGTTCTCTAGTTGGTTGATTTTGCGTTTAGCGAACGGTATCGACAAGTGGATCGGTGTAGAAGGAGAAGTGATTATCACCCAACTTTTAGGTTTTTTACTAGCAGCACTGGCGGTGGAAATTGGCAGTGCGGGGATCAAGGAGTTGTTTTTTGCTTAGTGAACAGTGCCAGAATACAGCCAATGCCAATACAGTTCAGTTAAGGGTTATTTGTGACAATTCCATGGGTGTAGAGACGCGCCATGGGGCGTCTCTACATAGGTTATTAGCGCTGTAAACCATCTGAACTGAACCTGATTGCAGCTAGTGCTATCCTACAAGCAGGAGATGCTGATTTAGGTATTTGGGAAAAAAATAATGAAGCGCGATGAGGTTTTGGCAATTGTTGCAGCTCATCGGAAGCAGTTGCAAGCAATGGGAGTCAAGTCTTTAGATTTGTTTGGCTCGGTGGCACGGGATGAAGCAGGTCCAAATAGTGATGTAGACTTTTTGGTAGAGTTCGAGCGCGCAGTAGGACTGTTTGATTTCAGTAAGGTACGGCTCTACTTAGAGGATGTTTTGGGGTGTTCGGTAGATATGGGAACGCAGGATGCTTTGAGGGAACATTTAAGAAAACCCGTTCTTAAGGATGTGATTCGTGCCCTCTAGAGACTGGCGGCTTCGTATTTAGGATATTTTAGGCGATCGCGTTAGGTGACGGGGAAGAAAACGAACCGCCAAGACGCCAAGAACGCCAAGGAAGAGAGGAGACAAGGGGACAAAGGGAGACAAATTAATTCCCCCCATCTCCCCATCTCCCTCATCCTCCTCATCTCCCCCATCTCCCTCCTCTTACCCCAGCCCCAACTGCTGCTTTAAGGCTTCTGGAACATTAAGCGCTGTCTCCAACCCTTGCACATCCTCCCACTTTGTATTTTCATCCCAAGAAATGTTTTCGAGGTTTGCGCGGCTAAGGTTTGCGGCGCTGAGATTTGCGCGGCTGAGGTCTGGGTTAATGAGGTTTGCGCCAGTGAGGTTTGCGCGCAGGAGGTCTGCGTTGCTAAGGTCTGTGTCGCTGAGGTTGGCTTCCCTGAGGATTGCGCGGACGAGCTTTGTGCTAATGAGGTTTGCGCTCTTGAGGATTGCACGGACGAGGATTGCGCGGTCGAACTATGTGCCAAAAAGTTTGCGCTCTTGAGGTTTACACGGTTGAGGTTTGCGCAGATGAGATTTGCGCGTTTAAACTGCCGTAATGTGCCTTAACAATTGGTTGGGCGATCGCCAACCCTAATCCAGAACCGCCAGTGCTACCAGAGCCAGCCTCCGGAGGAGCTGAGCGCCAAGGGCGCACGCTTCGCGAACGCTAACACTATTCATCCGATAGAAGCGGTCAAAAAATCGCTTCCAACTTTTCTGAATTGACCACTTGTGGTCTTCCTTGTACTGATAATTATAATTACATCTATTTATGATAAACACTGTTGAAACATGTAATTTATTTAACGTAAAAGTTAAAGATACAAAGCTTAATAAGAACCACTGAGAGGTAAGTAGTGTCTTATGACTCAAAGTCTGCAACATTTTCAACAACAGACTAACATTGATATCCCCTCCAAAATAGATACGGGCAGTGGTAAAGAAACAGAACCCATAGCCATTATCGGCATCGGCTGCCGCTTTCCAGGCGGTGCCAATAGTCCAGAAACCTTCTGGAAACTGCTGCAAGAAGGTGTGGATGCCATCACACAAGTGCCAGCAGACCGCTGGAATGTAGATACTTTTTATGACCTGGATACAGCAAAACCGGGAAAAATACGAACTCGTTGGGGCGGATTTATTGAGAAGATAGACGAATTCGACGCCCAATTTTTCGGGATTTCTCCGCGAGAAGCCTCACGCATGGACCCGCAGCAGCGGCTGCTGCTGGAGGTAGCCACAGAAGCGCTAGAAGATGGAGGGCAGGTGCCGGAAGGTCTTGCTGGCTCAAACACTGGGGTGTTTATTGGAATATGCGGTAGCGATTACAATGACATCCAGTTGAGCGATCGCAATTCGATTGACGCTTACACAAATCTAGGCGGAGTTAACTGTATCACAGCCAACCGTATTTCCTACGTGTTTAACTTCACAGGACCGAGTATGGCTGTTGATACCGCCTGTTCCAGTGCACTGGTTGCAGTTCACCTCGCCTGTCGCAGTATCTGGAATGGAGATTGTAATCAGGCTTTGGCAGGAGGTGTGAATGCACTCCTCAAACCCGAAGCGAGCATCGGATTCAGTAAGGCATCGATGCTCTCTCCTGATGGTCGCTGCTTTAGCTTTGATGCACGAGCCAACGGTTATGTCCGGGCAGAAGGTGCTGGTATTGTAGTCTTGAAGCCTTTATCTAGAGCCATAGCAGATAAAGATCCCATTTATGCCGTTATCCGAGGCACTGCAGTCAACCAGGACGGTCACACCAATGGCATTACTGTTCCCAGCGACAAAGCCCAAGCAGCGGCACTGCGCTCAGCTTGCCACTCTGCGGGAGTGGAACCAGAGCAAATACAGTATGTCGAAGCTCACGGGACGGGAACATCTGTAGGAGACCCAATTGAAGCCAACGCTCTAGGAGCCACAGTGGGCAGCAACCGCCCGCCAGGGGACTATTGCATAATCGGCTCGGTTAAGACCAACATCGGACATTTGGAGTCAGCATCAGGTATTGCAGGTTTAATCAAAACAGCCCTAGCTTTAAAACACTGCCAGATTCCGCCAAATCTTCATTTCCAGACGCCGAATCCCAAAATTCCCTTTGAGGAATTGGGGTTGCGAGTGGCCCAAACCCTACAATCGTGGCCAAACTTAAAAGAACCGCCCCTAGCTGGCGTGAATTCCTTCGGGTTTGGGGGAACGAATGCCCACGTTCTTTTGTCAGGATTAGCAACGGATGCTGTAACGGATATAGCCGATTCAGAGCGCGGTTCTCTTCCTCTGGTATTGCCCCTGTCGGCAAAAAGTCCAGAGGCACTTGTGGCTGTTGCACGAGAAACCCGTGACTTTTTAACTGTTCTTGAAGAGAGCGCTGATGTTTCATTATCGGACATCTGCTACACTGCGAGTCTGCGCCGAGGTCATCACGATCATCGGTTGGCGTTAGTCGTTGATTCCTTTGAAGAACTGGTAGAAAATCTGGAAGCATTTCTGGCGGGAGAAAACCGTCCAGGTATGTCTTCTGGTCACCTAGTTCCAGACTTTGAACCCAAGCTGGCTTTCGTTTTCTCTGGCATGGGACCGCAATGGTGGGCGATGGGGCGTCAGTTGTTGGAGTCAGAACCCATATTCCGAGAAGTCATCGAACAGTGCGACGAATTGCTGCAGCAATATGCTGATTGGTCATTATTGGAAGAACTCAGAGCATCAGAAGAAACTTCCCGCATTAATTCTACCCAAATCGCTCAGTGTTCCATCTTTGCCGTGCAAGTGGCTCTAGCTGCCTTGTGGCGTTCCTGGGGCATTACGCCCCAAGCCATCGTGGGTCACAGTGTTGGCGAAGTGGCAGCTGCCCACGTTGCTGGAGTTCTGAGCTTGTCAGATGCTGTACAGGTTATTTTCCACCGCAGCCGTGTTCAAGCTGGAGCAGCGGGCTTTGGGAAAATGCTAGCTGTTGGGCTGTCTCAACAGGAGGCTGAGCGTGTATTAGCAGGATTAAAATACGAGAGTTGCGTTTCTATTGCAGCTGTTAACAGCCCTAGCGCTGTCACCCTTGCTGGGGATAGCACTGCCTTGTCAGAAATTGCCACATCTTTAGAACAAAAACAAATTTTCTGCCGGTTCCTGCAAGTTGAGGTGCCTTATCACAGTCCCTTCATGGAGCCATTAAAGGCAGACTTAGCACAATCCCTGCAAGAAATCAAGCCTCAAAAGGCTACAATTCCTCTGTTCTCTACCGTTACTAGCAAGCAGGTAGAAGGTTCAGAGTTGGATGGCACTTACTGGGGGCTGAACATGAGGGAGCCGGTTCTTTTTGCAGCGGCAATCTCTGAACTGATTGAAGCTGGTTATAACACCTTCCTCGAAATAAGCGCTCACCCAGTTCTCGCTAATTCAATCTCCGAATGTCTTGCATTAGTTGAGAGTTCAGGAACAGTGCTGCCTTCCCTGCGGCGCTTTGAACCAGAACGTTCCACGATGCTCTCGTCATATGGCAAGCTTTACACCCTGGGATACCCAGTTAATTGGCACGAGTTTTATCCACAACAAGGCCGTTTTGTGCGGCTGCCCTCTTATCCCTGGCAGCGAGAGCGCTATTGGCAAGAGTCCGAAGAATCCCTACAATCTCGGCTAGGAAAAATCGAACTGCGAACTATGTTGGGGCAACAAGTCCACCCCCTTTTAGGAAGCCGTTTGAAATCACTTCAACCGATTTGGGATGCGTCCATTGACAAGCAGCGCCTCCCTTATCTCGATGACCACCGCGTTCAAGGAACTGTGGTGTATCCGGCAGCAGCTTATGTGGAAATGGCTCTGGCTGCAGCATCGGAAATTTTCAAAGAGGGGGCTTATATTGTAGAGGAAATTGAATTTCAAAAGGCACTCTTGTTACCAGAAAGTAGTGCGCTAACACTTCAGTTAAATCTAGAGCCAAACCAGAATTCTTTTGAGATTGGTAGCAATGTCAAAGGTGATCAATCAGAATGGATCCGACACGCGACTGGCAAGCTAACTCGTGTTCAAAATAGCTTTGTCCCCAAGCTTGTTGCGATCAATGAAATTAAGAGCCGGTGCCAAAACGAAATTTCTAAAAGCGATTTATACCGCCAATTCCAGGAAATAGCACTTGAATATGGTCCTTGTTTTCAAGGTATCGAGCAGCTTTGGAGTGGCGAAGGTGAGGCGTTGGCTCAAATCATGGTCAGTAATGCTTTACAAACAGAAGTTGGGGAATATCAGTTGCATCCAGCTACCCTTGACGCTTGTTTCCAGGTGTCGATCGCCACTGTCTCTGTTCAAAAAACTTACTTGCCAGTACACATAGACCGAGTGAAGGTTTATAATCGTCCTGGGCTACAATTGTGGAGCTATGCCCGTTTGGTGGAGGAAAGCGCCACCCGTATCAAAGGAGATATTCAACTAATCGATGATGCCGGAAATGTATTGGTAGAAATTCTCGGATTTGTCTGCCAGTCCCTGGAGAGCAAGCAGGAAAGTTTAGAGAAAGCAGATTACCTCTACGAATACCGATGGGAGATGAAGGCACGTCCCACTCAAGAGTTAGTTCGCCCCACCCCTGATTATCTGCCCTCTCCGATGCAAATCGCTCAGAATCTCCAATCTGAAGCAGCTCGATTGAGCGTGCAATTAGGAAGGAAGCAGTACTACTCGCAGGTAAAGCCACAAGCGGATGCTTTATGTGCTGCTTACATTCTCAAAGCTTTCATGCAACTCGGGTGGGAGCCGAAATTGCATCAACGCGTAAGCGCGGAAACTCTTGCACAGCAGTTAGGCATAGTGTCTCACCATCGGCAACTTTTGGGTCGGTTGTTGGAAATCCTGCAAGAAGAAGGCGTGCTGCGTCAAGTAGATGACCAGTGGGAAGTTTGCAATCTCCCAGAATTGAAAGAACCACAAGAAACTTGGAAAGAACTTTTGGCCCGATTTCCTGCCTATCAAGCAGAGCTGATGCTGTTAGAACGGTGTGGTGAGAAATTGGCTCAAGTGTTGCAAGGTTCTATTGATCCGTTGCAACTGATTTTCCCGGATGGTTCGATGACGATATCGGAGCATCTGTACCAAGACGCTCCGACTTGTCGGATCTATAACCTGCTAGTGCAGAAGGCAATACGAGCGGCACTGGAGCGCTTACCATCAGGACGAAAAGTGCGGATATTGGAAATTGGTGCGGGGACGGGCTCAATGACATCTTACGTGCTGCCAAAACTCCCAGCAAAGCGGACGGAATATGTGTTCACGGACGTTACTCAACAGTTTACCACCTCTGCCCAGTCGAAATTCAGCGATTATCCTTTCATTGAGTACCGGGTTTTGGATATTGAAGCTGACCCAGTTTCCCAAGGATTTGACGCTCATTCATTCGATTTGATTCTGGCAGCGGATGTACTGCACGCCACCCGCGATCTGCGCTCCACCTTGGAGAATGTCAAACAGCTTCTAGCAACGTCCGGGTTACTAATTCTACTAGAGGTGACAAACGCCCCCCGCTTTATGGATCTGGTCTTCGGACTGCTCAAGGGCTGGTGGCTATTTTCCGATCTGGCTTTACGACCGTCACATCCGCTAGTTTCAGAACAAAAATGGCGAGATTTGCTGGCTAATGTCGGGTTTGTTGAAGCGACTGGCATTTGGGATACAGATAGCACTTCTGAGTCTTTGCAAAGCGTGATTCTGGCGAGAGGTCCTCAAGTTCAGCTTGAAACTCAAAGAGAGTCAATCTTTACTCCTAAACCAAAAGAGCAAAAAAGCTGGCTGATTTTTACTGATCGCTCTGGGGTTGGGCAGCAGTTAGCAGAAAGACTGCAAAAACGCTCAGAAATTCCCATTCTCATCTCGCCTGGAAATACATTTTTGCGCCTCGATCCCCATCGGTTCCAAATCCGCCCGGAACATCCAGAAGATATGCAAAAACTCCTGGAAGTTGTGAGTACCAGTCTGCCAGCTTGTCGTAGTGTCGTTCACCTCTGGAGTTTAGACATCACCCCAACAGAAGAAACCACAGTTGCTTCTTTGGAAGAGTCGCTCCCACTGAGTTGTCTAAGCGTTTTGCACCTGGTTCAGGCGTTGGAGCGAGTGGGGAGTTCTCCTCGTCTTGTACTGGTAACCCAAGGAGCGCAGGCAGTCGGAGAATCGGTCAAGTCAGTTGAGGTTGCTCAGTCTCCTTTGTGGGGTTTGGGTCGGGTGATAAACAATGAATTCCCTAAGCTTCAGTGTACGAGAGTGGATATTAGCAACGCCATCGCCCCTGAAGAAATTCAGTCCCTTTTTGCAGAGTTATGGTCAGATGAGGGAGAAGATGAAATCGCCTTGCGGGGTGCAGCACGCTACGTCCATCGGTTAATGCCGATATCGTTAAAAGATATTGCCACAGTTGAGAAAAAGCAAGCATCTTCTCAACCGTTCCGTTTGGAAATCTCCAAACCAGGAATTTTAGACAATTTAATGCTGCGGGCGATCTCCCGCCCAAAACCTGGGCTGGGAGAAGTTGAGATCCAAGTTTGTGCGGCGGGTCTCAACTTCAGAGATGTCGCTAAAGCAATGAACTTGCTGGCTGATGTTAACTTAGAAGGGAATTTCACCGAGAGTTCGCTTGGCTTAGAGTGTGCTGGCATTATTACTGCAATTGGCTCTGGGGTTGAAGGGTTTGAGATAGGCGATCAAGTTATTGCCTTTGCCCCTCACAGTTTTAGTACGCATACAACCACCGACGTCCGCTTTGTGGTACGCAAGCCCACACATATTAGTTTTGAAGAAGCGGCTACAATTCCCGGCGTTTTCCTCACAGTTTACTACGCCCTGCATTATCTGACGCAAATCAGCAAGGGCGAACGCATTCTCATTCATGCGGCAGCAGGAGGTGTGGGTCTAGCCGCCATCCAACTGGCTCAAAAAGCAGGCGCAGAGATTTTTGCCACTGCAGGCAGTCCGGAAAAACGGGAATTTCTGCGATCGCTTGGCGTGCATCACGTCATGGATTCTAGGTCGTTAGCGTTTGCCGATGAAGTAATGGAAAGCACTGGCGGCAAAGGTGTGGATATCGTCCTCAACTCTTTGGCGGGAGAAGCGATTCCCAGGAGCCTCTCTGTGCTAGGAAGATACGGACGTTTTATTGAAATCGGCAAGCGGGATATCGACAATAACAGCAAATTGGGTCTGCGACCTTTTCGCAATAACTTGTCGTTCTTTGCTGTGGACTTAGACCAACTGTGGCATGATCGCCCTGATTTTGTCCGGTCTTTATTCGGGGAAGTAATGAAACAGTTTGAGGAGCAAACCCTTCACCCACTGCCCCATCGGGTCTTCCCCATAAGCAAGGTGCAAACCGCCTTCCGGTATATGGCACAGGCAAAGCACATCGGCAAGATAGTAGTCTCCTTGCAAGATCCAGATGTGGTGGTGGCTCCCGCTGCACAGGAGAAAGTGACATTTCACAATCATGGAACTTACTTGATTACTGGCGGACTGGGTGGGTTTAGTTTAGCAGTGGCTCAGTGGTTGGTCAAAAACGGTGCTAAACACTTAGTCTTAATGGGACGCAGTGGTGCCGCTTCAGCAGCCGCATCTGAAGCTGTAAAAACTCTAGAGTCAGCAGGCGCAAACGTGATAGTTGCCAAAGCAGACGTGAGCAATGCAACTCAAGTGGCTAATGTTCTGACTGAGATTGAACAGTCTATGCCACCATTGCGAGGGATTATTCACGCTGCAATGGTTCTTGACGATGCTGTGATGCTGCAACTTTCTGGGGAACGCTTCGTGAAAGTGATGGCTCCCAAGGTCATGGGTGCCTGGAACTTACACACTCAGACATTAAATACACCGTTGGATTTCTTCGTGAATTTCTCCTCTTTTTCTTCATCTGTGGGGAATCCAGGGCAGGGGAATTATGCAGCTGCCAATGCTTTTCTTGATGCGCTGGCTCACCACCGCAGCACTCGAGGACTGCCAGCTCTGACCATCAACTGGGGAGTCATTGCCGATGTTGGTTTTGTTGCTCGCCAAGGTGAAGTAGGAGAACATTTGCAGCGGGTTGGAGCTAAATCGCTGCCGTCGCTGCAAGCGCTGTCTATGCTAGAAGAATTTTTCCGAGTAGAGGCAGTTCAGACAATGGTGGCACCGATGAACTGGCAGCGGTGGTGCCAGGTTCACGCAGCAGGCGCATCACCGCGATTTTCTTATTTAGTCGGGGAAGAAGCTGTCTGTGAAGAAGCAGGCGATCGCAACAGCGAAAGAGAAACGCTTGGCAACGCCCTTATGGCTGCCAGACCGACAGAGCACCAGCAGTTGGTGGAATCTCGCTTGCTTGAACAAGTTGCACGGGTATTGGGAACTTCTGCCGCCAAGCTGGACAGCTCAAAACCCCTGACCAATTTGGGACTTGACTCCTTAATGGCTGTTGAGCTAAGCAACCGACTCGAGAAAGCTCTGGATGTGAGCGTGCCCACAATGAAACTCATGGGGGGTCTGAGTATTTCTCAACTGGCAAAAGAGTTAGTTGAGCAACTAGCCCCAGCCAGCTCTACTACCGTAGCAATCCAGACACAATCCCACTCCAAGGTTACGGTAGCAGCAACCGATTGGCTCGTCTTCCCCAAACCAAATCCGGATGCCCGCCTGCGCCTGTTCTGCTTCCCGTACCTTGGGGGAAGTAGCTCCGCATTCCTTACCTGGTCGGATGATTTGCCACTAGATATAGAAATCTGTGCCCTTCAGCTTCCTGGAGGAACAGACCGTTTGGGCGAACAGCCATTCGACGAGCTAAATCCTCTTGTGGAAACCCTGGCACGAGTTCTGCTTCCTTATTTGGACAAGCCATTCGCTTTCTACGGTCACAGTCTAGGAGCATTGCTGTGCTTTGAACTTGCCCGTTACCTGCGCCGCGAAAATAGTAAAATTCCCACTCACTTGTTCGTTGGCGCTTGGTACGCTCCCCAACTACCCCATCCATTTTCTTCTATCGCTCAAATTTCTGAGGAGGAGGCGCTCAAAAAAGCAGATCTTATTGATTTACCCCAATCAATTCAGCAAAATACCGAGCTGATGCGGTTGTTGCAACCGACTTTAAAGGCAGGGATTTTGATGCATGAGAATTATATCTACTCACAGGAGTCGCCACTGGATTGTCCGATTACTGCGTTCGGAGGGATGCAGGACAAGGTGATCACCCAAGAGCATCTCTCGGCTTGGCGCGAACAGACTTGCAGCACATTTAAGCTGCAAATGTTAAGCGGCAACCACCTATTCCTGCACAGCGACCAAGAGCTGCTTTTGCAGGCAATATCTGAGGTTCTCACACCAATTCTGAGTTCACTTGTCAAGTAGTTGACAAAAGACTGTTTCTAAAAAGAGTCATAGCTGAGATCTTGCAAGAGTTGCAACAGTGACGAGGCTCAGCCTCCAAACCCTCGTTACCAGGTTGAACCTGGTAACGAGATATTAGAGCCAGAGGCTCTTGTTGAGAATGGTGACTACACCCAACCTAAATGGACACCTAAATAACGCGGGAAGATGGTAGCCACGAAAGTTAAGAGTCAAGGAATTAAGGGAATTGACTCTTAATTGGTATTTATATCGTGGCGGAAATCTGACACGAGCAGTTTTAACTGCCGTGACGTTAAAGATTTTGTTAATCAAGTAAAAACACGTACAAATCATGCGAAAATACTATAAGTGGTGATCAAATACATAGCTCTTTTGAGTTAGGAAGCAAATGCTTAAACCACGTTGTTTTTGTCTAACGTCCACGGCTGAAAGTGCTGGGAATTATTAATTGGTTAGACAAGTAATCAGGGTTGTTTTCATGTAGACGTTTAAACGTCAAGGACGGAGCCGTTCTAGGGTTGGCATGGAAACGATAACCATAAACCACGAGCAAGTAAGCGAGTCCGAAAGCAGGCTGACTGATTCACCCTCGGAGTGGTTCAACCTGTAGCTAGAAAAGTATAACCAGATAGCTATCCTGTGCAAACTTTCCTTGGGCGACAAGTTATACCCGACTTCTAGCCAGAATCCACCAAATTCTATTTGGTGGTGTGGCTCAATATAGCAGGCGCCAGGGCGGTTAGGACGCCAGGTGTAGAACATGCTCCATGGCATCGCGTAGACAATCAAACTGGTCGAGTTGCTTGCGAATTCGACTTTTGAGCCAAGACCAGCATCGCTCAATCT
>Ga0209902_100524_pt1 | contig 38173 bp, 24 predicted proteins | sample FECB27metaG_FD_188304 | JGI IMG/M metagenome (GOLD analysis project Ga0209902, IMG submission 188304) | Cyanobacterial communities from the Joint Genome Institute, California, USA - FECB-27 (SPAdes) (version 2) | ecosystem: Environmental > Aquatic > Thermal springs > Hot (42-90C) > Microbial mats...
TAATTCACTTTGGCGTTCACTCAATTCAATCGGTGTTGGTTTTGGTCCTCTCACAAAGATACTTTCCTCGGCTCATGTCATTTCTCAATTTTAAACTGTCTGATTATTTCTGTCGCACAGTACTAGTGACTAATTTTCTAAATTATCTATGTAAACATAGGCATCGCCTAGTTAATTATATGTACTTCCAAGCAGAGCAGTTAAGCTCGATTGGTTCAGGTGCAGTCGAGTCAGCAGTCAAGCAAATTGATAAGCGACTACAAATAGTCGGCGCACAGTGGAAGTACGAAAATCTACCACAAATGCTTCAACTACGTTGTGCGTATTTAAATGGACACCTAGCTCCAAAATTCTAAAATATAAAATAAACCATATTAAAATATAAATCAAATTTGATTCGCGAGTTGTTATCGCGAATATATTTGGTATGTCTTTTAACGTGAGTTCGACGGAGCTAAAAAATGGCAGGAGGTAGTGCAGGTAAATCTTTTGGGTAAATATCAATGGAAGGTTTTTTAGGCAAATTAGGCAAATAAGTATAAGCAGCTAAACCAGCCATCAAATTAACCAAAAAGTTAAATGGACTACGATGACGAGAGTGTTCGATTTGACATATATTTTTCAGGTGGTCATTGACCGACTCAATCACAGCACGTTTGCGTAACAGAATCTTATCAATCAGTTTTACCAAACGATTTTTCATTTTCTTCTTAGATTTTGTGACTAACTGCAAACCTCGCTCATATAACTCCTCAAATAGTTGTTGAGAGATATATCCTCTGTCACCAAACAGTTTACCAATTAAGTCTTTAGTCATATCTGGAACAGGTTTTCGGTCATCTACATTGGCGCTTTGTTAGTGAAAATGCGAGTAATTCTCCACGCTCATTAATAATCAAATGCAGTTTAAATCCAAAGTGCCAGCCTACAGAATTTTTGCCCCATTTTACTAATCCTTTAAACACCTTGTGAGAATGTGCAAGGGCATTTGTGACAAACATTTATCGGTGTAGAATCGATAAAGCTAATCCCAGTAATTTCTCCTGTACGTGTATGTAAAAAGCAACATAACAACATTAAGCACCAAGGCATCAATTCCACAAATCTTGTGTAGCTGACCAAATTTGGAAATGCTTCATGCCAACCAGGAAGTACATGCAACGTGTAGAATTCCTTGAAAGTCTTATATCCACTGCCATGAAATGCGATGACTATTGTCATCACTTCTGATAAATGCATTCTTGACTTGCTGCGCCGTTCTCCTGTTGCCGATGGCAATTGTGGTACTTGCTCCCAGAGATTCTGCCATTGCTTACAAAAATCATCTACGTCGCAGAAAATTTGTGTGATATCGAGGCGAGATAGAATCGTAGACATAGCCGAAACGCTGATTTTTGTTAGATATTCTTAGTTTCGGCTTTTTTTGTCACTTTTTGACCGATTCTCGCTCAATCGTCGCGATCGCCTTTGTGATGCCCACTTGTGCAAATACCTACATAGCAAGCTTTTTGCCTTTTTCTAACCGTCGAACTCACGTTAAAATTGTGCCGGAAATCGGGGTCTGAAACACAAATTTTGGGCTAGCGATTGCGCTAGGCGCAGTGCCCTTTGGGCAATCGCATCATAATGAAAAGCATCATTCATTCTTGCACTAAAAAGCCAGTAGATGAAAGATTGTCAGTAAAGAATGTAATATATAATACTAAACTGTACTGATGAGAATTATACCCTACTTAACTCTTACTCAAATCCTACTCAGTTCTTACCCCACTTCCAAAAAACAGCAAATCGTCAAATAAAAATAAATTTAAGTTTTCTATTTTAATTAAAATAAAACTTGATTATAAAAGAGTAAGGTAAGAGTAAACTCCAACTCACAACAGAAGTTATTCTGACTCTATTCTTCATGCTACCTTTAAGGTCATCAAACTTGACAAAATCCACACAACCCTCTCTCTGTCTAGATTTGCACCCCGTCGCACCCAATTTTTGGTGTATTATCCTGTACCGCAGTTTCTCCATAAGACAAGGTATGTTCAATAGGGTTACTCCAACTTCTAACTATTATCAATAATCTAGATTAATTGACAATTATTTCAGTGATACTCATCTTATGATGTAGTACAAAATTGTTTTATACCTACAACTCTGGTGAATTTTCTACGTAGGTAATATTTGCAGACACAATTTTTCTATTGATTCAAAAGCCTTGTAGCAGAGATATCACAACAGGTGCAGTATTTTTGCTGGTTACATATCGCTTTCCTAGAAGTTATACCACGAATAGCGGCAATATTGTCCACAATTGGGAGTGCGCTGCTGTTAGATTTCTCAGTCTAGCGCGAGTTCTCCAGTTTAGTGCAGTAGTAGTCTGCTCCCCTCAGTCCCGCCAAGAAACAAGGTATGGCAGATAACCCCACCAAACGAACCAAGTCCATCAAGGTGTACGTCTTCGATGACGAGAAAATCGCCATTGAGAATAAAGCCATAGCCACGGGCGTAACCGCATCTGAGTACCTACGCTCATGTGGCTTGAGACGAGTCTTGGCAACCAAACCACCTGCTGACTTGATAACTATTCGTGCTACAGCAGGAACCCTCAAAAGCGAACTGATGATGCTATCTCACCTAACCAAAGAGACAAACAACCAGCAAATTATCAACACTGTCGAAATTGCGATCGCACTCGTGGATAAAACCATCGCGGCTGCGTTTAACCTAGATCCATACAAATCACCTTCAAGCCAACAGAAATAAGGCGTTTCTTCTGCTATATAAAACCTAGACAATCCTCATCCTTGACAGGTTAAGGAAATTGAACATTTGTCAAGAGGGTGCAGGAAAAGGGGAGAAATCCAGCTTGGGCAGAGGTTTTCGGACACTTTTAACAACGCCTAAGTCTTGGTTTTCTTGAGCAGCAAAGTATTTAACAGGATCATCGGCTTTACCTTTTTCTTGTGCAACACTAAAATGGTACAAACCACGAAATATCATCTCCAAAGAAATGCGGTCAAATGGTAGAGATAATTCGTCAGCTACCGCATCTCCGCTCGTCAACTAATACTGCATAAAATAACCAAGTTGCCCAGACTTGTAACTTCACTCCATTAATAGAACCAGTCCACAAATACGACAGTCCCAATAAACGTTTAACTACATAAAAATCCTCTTCAATTCTCCATCTCCGCTTATATAAATCGGCTACGACATAGGGAGGTAAAATTTGTGGGTCGAGAACTGAAGTAATATAAGAATAGCTAGTTTTACCAACTTTTATCTCAATTAAGCGTAAAGTAAGCACTGGTGCGCCACGACGAATAGTACCGAGTTGAATCAATCGGTCTTTAACAGAATGGTCATAGCTAAAAATTTTTAGGTATTTAATAGAGGCTTTAGCTTTTAAACGCGTAATAAAATGAACTTCTTGGTTAATAAGTTGTTGCAAGAATTGAAAATGATAAAAACCTCTGTCAAGTAAAATTAGAGTTTTAGTAGGCAGTAAATTCAGTAATGAAGCTTCAAAGTTCGTTTCTGATGCGGCAGGGTTAGTGTGAAACCAAACTTCAATAGGTAAACGAGTAACCAAATCAATAACTGTACAAATTTTACCTGCTAATTGCCCTGTTTTCAAGTCTTCTAGGCTTTTTAACTTCCGAAATAGAGCCTCAAGTGTTGAGCCATCGGCAATCCAGACCCGTTCAAAGTTATTGAGTGCAAACTTAACACTACCTGGTAATAGTCGTTGAGTTCTTTGCTTCCAATTCTGCTGCAACTGAGGCAATAAATCTTTAAAGACATTCTCAAATAACTCTGCTGGAAAAACTAAAAATCTTTCTGATAGAGATTGTTGGGCAACTTTAGTGGCACGACACCAAAGCAAATCTTCCCTTGCTAACAGCCGGGTTAACTCTTGTACACCTGGAACTTGTCTCCATAAGAGAGTTAAAACTGCTGCCACCATTAATGATAAATTTAGAATTCTATCTCGTAATCCTAATTGTTTATAGTATTTTTGTTGGTTAGCAATCGCTGGAGTTAATAAGGCTTGTAATTGATTGGCGATCGCTTGATTATTTATAGTGGGAGTATTATGCCGTTGTGCATGGTCGGAGTTTCGTTTTTGGGCTTTGGGCATGGTAAAAAATCAAACTTTTCTTTACCTCGTTTGATAATTGAATTTACCCAAGAAGAAAGTTCTTTTTTGAAAAAATTATTCTGTTGTTACAATACTTTTTCGTCTCACAATTGCTGTCACAAACTTTAAATATAATGATAATCAAATTAACAGGGGAGGAGGCGAGCGGCGCTCGCCTCCTCCCCTCTCCCCCACGCACGATTATCATTTTTATTAAGAAAATTTTAAGTATTTTAACTGATTGACAAAAGCCAATTTATCTTAACCTCTCACGAATGGACAATCCTAGACTTTGTTTCCTACTTCATTGGGAGCATGGGAGCGGTTATCCCTCAGGAGGCTTTCACGCCAAAGCCCTGCGCGATATATTAATCGCTGCATTTAAGTCCCTGTCGATGGAGACACCGCAACTTTCACAATTAAATGTGCGCTCGGACAGAGACAACTTATCTTTTTTGTGTCCACAGCAACTACAAGTTTTGCTAGATGGATACCATTGAGCGGCAACAATTAATTGACTGCCAAACTTTTTAAACTTATACTCCAACTGCCGCCGGAACTCATAAAAACCACAGTCAGCTATAGCTTGCGCTAACTTCTCATTTTTCATCATTCCCGATACGTTTAAATCCTCAACCACTATAATCGCGTGGTTTTTGCATAAGTAATTGGTGATTTTATGTGATAATGAGGATAATTCTGTCTAGGTTTGTCGAGAATTGAAGATTTTTGACGCTTGAATTAGCTACCTAGTAAACATCTCTCCCTACACTCTACTACCGTTGGCGCAGCCTGCTATAGGCATAGGAAACTAGTCAATTTACAGAAGTTGTCAAATTTGACAACTTCTGTGAAACTAGCTGTACATCTAGATTTTAGGCATTTTAAACACATCACTTGTCAAAGCCTAAGTTACCCCTACAGACAACAACATACCCCCTAATTTATCCAAATCTTTAAAGTTAGGTTATTTACAGCTTCTAAATAGGATTGTTAGGTTAGAGAAATATTCACAACGACTACACCCCACACCTTTCTTATTGATTCCCGTCATCTATAAAAAACCCAACTTTCTCGACACGCTCAAGTACGTCTTGGGGAAAGATGATGCTGCGATTGTTGATACCAACATGATGGGAACAACTCCGCACTCCTTTAACGAACAGTTCCTTAGTACTAAATACATCAACAAGGCAGTTAAACGGCAGTGCGCTCACCTCATCATCTCAATCGCACACCGCCCCGATTATCATGAGCATTTATCCGATAGTCAGTATAGTTATGTGGCGAGGGAATACCTCAAAGACATGAGGTATTTGCCTCTGGATGAAGCAGCCCACGCTACCAGTCAGTTCGTTGCAGTTAGACATAGCGATCGCAACCACGAACACTTGCATATAATTGCCTCCCGAATTCGGTTAGACGGTAGCTTAGTTAATGATTCCTACGACTATTTCAACTCCCAGGTTTCAACTAGACGAATTGCGGCTCAATTGGGGTTGGAAGTTACACCAACAACGAATGAAGCCGTCGCCTTTAAGTTAGAACAAGAGTACGGAATTACTGCCTCGACCAGTCCCAACCGCTCTCCAAGTATTAGAGCAGTCAACAGTAGACACGTCCGGAATATTAACCTGGTGTCAAAAAAATGGTAGAACGGAATTTTGACCGTCTACCAAAATGAAAAATCCACTTCATTATATTCAAGAATATCCGCACCGCACAAAACAAATTTTGGGAATAACCAATGACCAGTTTCAAAATTTGTTGAGCATCGCCGAAATGCATCATAAAAAACTTCAAGTTGAGAGAGAACGTAACAAGGTACGTATAAATGAGAAAGGAGGAGGTCGCAAACCGAAACTAGAGATTTACGAAGAGATATGTTTGTGTCTATTTTATTTAAGACAAATGCCAACCTTTGAGGTTTTAGGATTACAATTTGGAATATCAAAAACTGAAGCTAATGATACCTTTCATTACTGGCTTGGAATTCTCCGACAAATTTTGCCAGCTAGTCTCCTTGAACAAGTTGAAAAAAATGAGAGCGATTACGCGATCGCTTTAGAACTGTTAAGGGAATTTAAGTTAATCGTGGACAGTATGGAACAGCCACGCGAACGTCCATCCGACAATCAGGAACAGAAAGAGTATTTTTCGGGTAAAAAGAAACAGCACACATTTAAAAACCAATTTATTACCTTACCAGAAGGAAAAGATATTGTCGATGTAGAGGTGGGAGAAAAGGGACCGACGAGTGATATTAGCTTGTTTCGGGAGCAACAAGAAAAGTTTGAAGCCGATCAAATATTTGAAGGGGATAAGGCGTATCAAGGAGGAGAGAATATTACGACCCCCCACAAGAAGCCACGAAAAGGAGAATTAACTGCAAACCAAAAAGCAGAAAATAAAGAGTTTTCTAGTAAACGTATCTTTGTTGAACACGTCATTAGACTCGTTAAAATTTTTCAGATTGCACGACAACGGTTTCCACTTAATTTTCGAACTTACGAGCAGGTAATTCTTACCATTTGTGGATTGCTTCGGCTCAGAATTGGTGCGCTAGTTTTGCAATTTCCACTCGTTTGTAAACATGAGGTAGGTTAGAAATTGGTTATCGACATTTTTATAGATAGTTGCTATCAGTAACTATCCTCAACCCTTATTCTTACGTTCGATCTGGTTAACTGTCAACGCTATCCAAAGCCAGACTCAGAGGGTGTTGCAAATTTTCGGACGAGTCTAGTAAGCATAAAACCCCAACGAGTAAGGAAATTATTCGGTCAGCGATAGGGGAAGCCATTAAAGATAGTCCCACCATCTCTACTTTCATCCAACGACTGGAGGAAAATAACATTGCGGTATTACCCAAGATGAGGGGAGATGAACTACTCGGCTTTACCTACATCCACAATCATGTCAAAATTGCTGGTTATCAAGTATACAAACATTACAGTTGGAAGAAACTCCAATCGGAATATAAGCTAATATATAAGCCTTCGAGGGATATAGACGTACTCCAACAAGCTAAAACAAAGGCATTTAGCCGTATAAACAATACCAATGTTAGCAAGGAACAATACAGTACTAATGATAAACCTACTAGCAGCAGTACAAGCAACAGTAGCGGCGATACCGACAGAAACTCTAACCTACCTATTAGTACAAATCTACTGACTAGCAATTATTCGGATGAGGGTTTGATAGTAGAGCCGAAACTGGAAGATAAGGTTACTGCAGCAACTGGCGGAACAAAAAGGAAAGTACAGTTCTCACAGCAAGAACAACGCTCCCGACAGTCACTTCCCCCACAAGAAGAATCCGAAATCGAACTGTCACTACCGAATGGTCAAAATACTCCTCCACCAGTTGAAAGCGAGGTAGAAGGACAACTGCCACCGCCACAAGAGGAAGAATTGAGGCAACCAATTCAGGTGGTTTTAATTGAGGTTGAGGAAGAACTATCACTAGAGAAAGAAGAATCTTCCGCACAACGGAGGGATTCCACAGAACTAGTTAACCACGATAGTAGTTCAACTTTCCCTACAGATAAATACGCGATCACCGAAGGTAGGGCTTTGCCCATCACAAAAGGCGGCTCCTTCAGGAACATCGCAAACTTTGTATATGAAAATTATCGAATCACATCTGAGCTACAGCCCCCCGAAGAAAAACCACTTGTACCTGCCCCCCAAGAGGAGAAACAACCACCAACTTTCATAGAAGATGAAATCTTGGGCTATCCTCCCATGCAGTCATCACAGGCGCAACTAAAGGAACAGCACTCCCAAGAGTCTCCCCCAGAAGAAACCTTTCTACCCACTACTGAACAACTCCCTAGCGAGCAATCTCCTTCAGAAGAAACTCTTTTGCCTTCACACTTGTGCCACCTGCCTTCAACCATTACTGACTATATGCTTGTTACTAATAGGCTCCGTATCAACGGACGGGAATTGAGCGCAAGCCTAGATGAAAATGTCCTGAGTGTTTGCCGTCATGGGGACAATACTCCTGTGATGCAAACCCAGTACTCAGAGGGGAAGTGGTATGAAGTTCAACCCACCCGACTAACAGCTAACGAAATCGAGCAAATCGAAAGCCTGCGAACTTTTACTCAACAAGCACTAATCAATAAATCACAATCTAAAGGGGGGATTGAACAGTAAAAACTTGCGCTTACTAGAAAGAAGAAAATACAACCACTTACGGCACTGGGCAAAGCCCAATCGCCCATGACGGGGCTGAGCGCGGAGCGCACGCACTCGCGTTCGCCCATCGCGCTTCGTCTGAAGCGCGATGCCTAACAGTCGATAGCAATTTTAACGCTCGCAGCCAATACCGTCTCTGTTGCGGTCAAATCCGTGCAGAGCGGACTGTAACTATAAGCACAACCAAGATAGCAAACATTACGAAAATTACGACCAATTTAGTACTAGTTAAAACATAATCGAGTAATTCGTAAATTTTTTACCATATTTAAATATTGATATTGCGGCAAATAAGGCTAACAAGCAATTAACCAAGAAAAAATCAAAAATATAATTAGCTTAAAATAAATACATTTTGCAGGTATAAATCAGAAAATTGTTGAATGGATTACCAAGATAGGGCAAGTAAAATCGAACTCTAGGGGTACTTTAGTGCAAAAAAGTAGAAATTTTATAAGTTTATTTTTTTATATATGACTATTCAAACTAAACATTTTGACACTAGATTAAATCAATGGATTCATATTGATGGTAATACTAACAACCCAGATTCACTTTTAAAAGAAGCGCTTAACAATACTCTACTAGAAAAATTTTTTCCTGGGGGAAACTTTTCCTTTGGGCATATGGACGAAAAGTCTACTGCTCTTCAACTAAAAAATCACCCTGATGGGCATAAGTTATTACTATCTTCAAAAACCCGATTATTATACGGTCCAGAAGAATATCTAGATGTCATTAAACAACTGTGTCCTGATAATAAAGATAGAGGTGCTTACGGCTCTATCTTCCTTGGTGCATGCAAATATGCCGTCAACCGAGAGTTAAACGTCTTAGTTGTTGATGACAGCAATGGGGAAAACGCTAGCATCATCAACAATGACCAAGCATATCGACTAACAGGGGACTGTTACGGACAAATTTCCACAGAGTTATACCACCAGCTAACGGGACACCAAGAAGGCGACCAATACCGCGTCATCCAGCACCGCTTCGGCTGGATTGACCAGGACGGGAATGATACAAAATACCGCTTCGGTAAAGGTACGCTGCGCCCTGCAAACCTTGGCCAAATCCTTAACTATCAAGACCCCAATAACCAGACCAAAATTGACCTAGTTCTTCCCCTGTCTGCATTCAAGGGAACTGATAAAGACAACCCTAATGGCGCAACTAAACCACAAATTCAACCTGGACTGTACAGGCAAAATATTTGGTTAGGTGAAAAATCACAGTCTGAACTTGGTAAGACAGCTATCTCACAGTTACTTGCTTCCTTCCCCAATGGAGTGAAAGACTTTACCGAACAACTAGAACTCGAAGCCAAAAGACTTAAGGAAGCACAGGACGACCCCCGGCAACTAGCCCAACTTTATTGCGAAAAGTACGAGAAGCGGAAAGCCTTTCTAGAAGAACAAGCAACCACACTTGAAGAACAAGCCGAAAGCGATTCAACAGTAGCATTCGAGTTAGAGACACTGCGCGATGGCGCGGGAGCGCCCGTCGTAGGCGATCGCCTTACTAATGACTCGTTTATCTACAAACTCATCAAAGCTGACCTGGAAGGACAAGAACAGCTGCTCGAAACCGAGAAGGTACAGCGAGAACTCGCTCGGTTCGTTCAAAACGAGTGGAAGGAAATCGCCATCGGCAAAACGCTCACGTTTGAACGGGCGATGGTCATTCCCTCCAAAGACCTGCAGAACGGCGAAATCTCCATCCCCCATTACCAGGATGGAGAACAAGTCCTCAACTTCCGCTCCCCCTTCCTCAACTCAAACGGTCTATGTGTCTCCACCAACAAAGTTGTAGAAGACATACTTGGACCAGATGGCAAACCCCTCGCAGGTGTTATCGCTGTCTCGGACGAAACAAGCGATCGCATTTACAACCGCCTAAACGAACAACTTTTATTTATCCTTCCCGAAGCCCAAGGGAAAAATATTCAGTTAGAAGGTATTGAAAATTACTTGGACAAAAATATCGGCAAGCTGGAAACTAAAGACAAAATTGAATTTACCAATAAATTTAACGAGTATATTAAAAAACTTCAATCAGCTGGTTATGAACTAGAAATTCTTCCCCAAGAGTCCGAACAGGAACGCCAAGCCCGCGATTACGATGGTGACTGCATCGGGTTCCTTGCAGCAAGCAAATACCCTAACCTCACAGCAGAAGCTCTTGAGTGCAACCTACCTGAAAACGTTTACGCTCCAACTGTTAAACTTAAAAAACAATCTTTCTACCAAGAAGACGGTACCCAGCCTGAATTTGAAGAAATTGCTATCCACATGAGCGATGGCATTAGCGTCGGTGTTATCAATAATCACCTTACGTCAATCGAAGCGTTAGAGTCAGAAATTACCATATTGAAAACCTTTGGTAGTGAAAAAGACCAAATTGACTACGTACAGCAGGTAGCTAAACACTACGAAGATTTGTTCAAGACAGAAGCCTGGGCAAAGTCCAAGGGTATAGAAGGTAAAGAAGTTCCCGACAAGTATCGCGCTTCCTTGGAAGAGTTTGTCCAAACTGTTCGCAAGAAACCCCTAACCCAGGCAAATGCGCTCTTTGCGATGAATACCAACACCCGAATATACCGCGAAATGATAGAGTCAGCAGCATTTCAAAACCAAATTGCGGTTGACCTCTTCAAAAGTGCCAAAAAACCCGAAATGGAAATTATCCGCAACAACAGTCGGATTCTCCACCGGGAAGTCAACTACATACGGGACAAGAAGAAAGATATTTATATTGATAGCACCATCCAACCAACGGGATACTCGCCTGTTGAATTATTAATTGCTAAAACTAATCAGTATTTTGAGAAGGCTCGTCTCGAATCACGCGAACTCGTCCAATTTCAGGATTTATTTAAGGGAGTTGAATTTTCAAATTCACAGCGCTTACAATGCACCGTAGCCAAGAGGCAATTTGATGAATTATTTAACCGAGCGAGTGAGCTATCTAGACAAAAAGAAACGGAAAAAGGGCCGTCGGCAATTATTACACTTGCTAATGGCAATCAAGTCAGTGTAACTAACCTTCTACAGTATGATAACGAACTAATCTGGAAAGCTAATAAAATTACCCTCAAACTATCAGAAATACCAGACGAAAAACGCAGTATTAGCCGCTCGCATAAATATATCTTATACGCCCAAATCAACGATGAAACTGAGAATGGTAAACCCAAGTTTAGAGCATTAGGAACGCTTGCTAAGGAGCAGGAAAATAAACTGGAAGAGATAGGAATTACGCCAGGACAGGAAGTAACCTCTAACAAAATATCCTTCCAGCCTGAACTGAGTGAAGGTCAGATTAAACTTCTCTACCAAAAAGCCTATCAAGCAGCAGAGGAATTTTATAATTCGGTTCCCGATAGCGAAGCGGGACGCGATAGCGTCCTAGACCAAAAACTAGCAATGGCGGCTGCCACATGGGCAGTTTCAACTACTCGTGAAAGTAGTAATGAAAAAGGTAACGATAACCAAAAGAAGGTTTCTAATTTCGCATTTGCTGCCTTTTCCCAAGAAATTATCAGTCGGCTAGAAACACTTCAGTTTAGCGAATTTAGCATCACTGGGTTCGACCGCAATAGTGAAGTTTTTAATGAGAATCAACCCCAAAATATTCGGTTTAATATAGGCGAAAATGGAAAGAGCGTAATTGAAATACAGAATCAAGAGGGTAATTACGAAACATTTGGAAACATCGAACAGAATAACGCTCGACTGCCCATTGGTACTACTGCTACTGCCAGCATCGCCAAAGGTGAGGTATATACTGCCTCTGTCACAACCAAAGTACCCGGACTTCCAGAACTCACCTTTAAGGTAGGTGAAGTTAATAAGTTTGGAAATAATTCTCAAAGGTTCAATAATGAACCTTTAAGAAGGCAGAAGTACGAAGGCAGAAGGCAGAAGGCGTCCCCACGAATGAATTCGGGGGATTTAATAAAGTTGCTACGCGTTTATTTTTCTCCATAAATAAATTCAGGGGCTTTAAACCTTATGGCAGAGAACAGAGGACTTATTTTTGTATCAAAGCTTACCTTCTTTCCTTCTGCCCTCTGCCCTCTGCCCTCTGCCTTTCTTCGGTAATGTTAACAATCGAAAAAGTTGACCTGATTCGAGAAGACTATAGTATTTATATTCAAAATGGTAACAACCCGGAAAAGTTAGGTAATATCGATAAGGAATCAGTAAAAGAGGGCATTGTCCAAGGCTGGTTAGCAGAAAAGCCCGGAAACGGACAACAGTTAAAGCTTAAAGTTCAAACCATCACGACTAGAGAAAATGCTTATGCTATAGCAGAAACAACTGAAGGTAATCTGTTACGAATTAATATTACTAATCCAAGGTACAAAAAACAGGATCTTAATGACCAAGGGTTTAGAGAAACTTTAGTTAGAGCATTTGATAAAAAGCACGTTTATATCGCTAAGATCGGCGACCAATCACTCGGTATTATCGGTCAGCACGCCGAACGACTCGAAGCCGAGTTAAATAAAGGAAATGGACAGATACAGTGGCAAAGAAAAGAAAGTAGCACTGTACAAAAACTAATTGATACAGGTATTATTCGCTCCAATCAGCAGCGAACCAGTATCCCTGTACAAATTACCAGTAATGAAAGTACCTGCAAGATAACCATTAACCCAGAAACTGTACAGTATTCCGACCGATGGATTAAGCGCAGTCAGCTTGTAAGCAACGAGCAGCCTGTCAGGAACGAACAGCAAGAAAAAAGTAACCAAATACTTGCTAAAATTAACGAACGTCCTACAATAATGTTCCAAGATAAAGAACAAAAATTAGTAGGAATTGTGGGATTAGCAGTTGATGAAAAATTAGCCGAAAGAACGAAAAAGTATCTAGAAAAAGTAGGAGTATCATACGAACAGCTTCCGGCGTCACAAGCTCGGTTAGAAGCCAAAAAGGGTATGACTGTATTCATGCTCGATGAAAGTACCATCAGTGATGAACTAAAACAAACGTTTATTGACCGTGCTGGTGGTAATATCAAAAGTGCAGATACTCTTCTACAACCCACCCCAATTATTCCCGAACAAACTGTATATTTCTATAACCCAGCTTATATTGATGAAGAAGGTTCGCAACAAATCAAAGACGCTGTAGGATTCGTAGTCCCAGCACAAGATGCCATTGCAGTACACGACTGGTTAGAGTCCAAAGATACAGAAAATAGTTACATCATCGAAAACGACAGTAACACGGCAATATTTATCCTGGAGAATAACCAAGTAGGCTCAGAACTTCAAGAAGGTCTAAAGACCCTGCTGGGAGAACCTATTGACATTAGCAACGGATCGGGATTTGAGCGTTACGAATCGTTAAGTCAAGAACTCAGCGAAAGGGTTTATCAACAGGGTAGCCTGCTGTCCCAAAACCAAAGTCCAGAATTAAGCGAATACAAACAGGCACTTCAATCGCTGCCTAACCGTTTAAAAAAGCTAAACCAGGAAGAAGCGCCATTAGGAATTACACCTGCAAAACCTGTACAAGAGGAAAATGCAACTGGTACACCCCCTGCGTTAGCAAAGCTTTCCATAGGAATCGCAGGCGAAGTGCCAACAGGACAAACGGAACTACAAGTAAGTATCCTTTCTCAAAAACCTGTGGCAACAGAGATAACACAAGACTACAGGTATAACCCACAAACAAACCCATACTTCAATTTACCACCAAGCACTCCAAGTGCAACGACCGCCGAAGGGCTAGATAACTCGCCACAGCGTGAAGCAGTTATTGCATACACACCAGAGTATAGCTGGGTATCAGAAGATTACGGATATTCACCTGCGATCGCATTGGTAGTAGACTTCCGCGAAATTACAAAAGCCAGAGATTTTCTTCATGAGAATGGATTCGATTTTGATGAAACTTTAGACAATACAGAGGGTTTTAATAAGGGTTATTATGAGTTTAACCTCAAAGCCAAAGATGTTTCTGATGAACAGTTACAACTAATAAAAAAAACGTTTAAAATTAAAACAGAACTTGATAATAGTTCTAAAAAAGGCTCTCAGCAAGAGGAATTTACAGATTGGTTAGAACAACAACCAGAATTTAGTGAAGAAATTATCAAAGAGCTAGAGTCTTACAGCAGTAATCTATACCTTCAACATAGCAAATTATGGTCAGAGTATAATCAAACTAACGTTGAAAGGTACATAGACTTAAATGAACCACCATCCGCAAGGTTTGTAGAGTTCATAGAAAGTATTCCTAACCTCAATCAAGAAGAACTTAACACAGAAGCACAAAAACTTACTAATTTAGAATTAGCATGGATTAAAGCTGCTACCGAGGTAGAAAACGAAGTACCATCTCCTACGACTAGCAGTGAGTGGAGCAAGTTTGTACAAGATACTCTAGTAAATAATTACCCTCAGCTAGCTTCTGCAATTGAAAGCTTTCCATCCAAAGCAGTTGAAGAAGTTAAACCTATTCTTAAACTAGAAAGAGAAGCTAACACAGAACTAAATGGTAATAAGCTTGAAGAAGCTCTCAAGCTAAAGCAGAAAGCCATCGAAAAATACGGTGAAAAATCATTTGAATTAATTACTCAAAAAGCAGAAAAAGCATTTGAGAATACACAAAGTCAAGAAGCCGCTACAAGTAATGTAGCTATCATAAGCTTCAAGGGAATTAACAGCGATAATAAAGATGCTGCAGCGGGAGTAGAAATCACAACTCCTGATGGTAAAAAGATACAAATCAGCGAGTCTATCGGAACAGCAACGGGACCACAAGCAGAATATAAAGCTGCAATACTGGGATTGAAAAAAGCCCAAGAGATGGGAATTACGAATATTAAACTAGAAGGTGATTCTTCTACTGTTATATACCAACTTCAAGACAGATATCAAGTAAAATCATCCGACCTCAAACCGTTACATCAAGAAGCAAAAACGCTATTAAGCCAGTTTCAGAAACAAGAAGTTAGTTTTGTTTCTAACAACGGAAAAAGCTCAAGCGCAAAAAAGATAGCAGAAACTAAATTAAATGAGAATAAACTCGCAGCAACTCGCAAACAAGTTGATATTGTACTACAAAATAGTATAGCAACACTCAACGAAGGACAAAAGAATGCGTTAAGCAAGATGGTTGCTTTCTCCCAACAACCGATTAGCGGTAACAGTAAAGATAACGAATTCTTACTAACGGGATACGCTGGTACAGGTAAAACTTACGTTATTCAGCAATTACTCAAAATACTCAAACAGGGAGAACAGCAGACAAAAATTTGTTTTACTGCTGCCACCAATAGCGCGGTTAAAGTATTGCGCGAAATGGGAGAATCACAAGGAATTGAAGCCGATACTAAGACAACACATTCACTATTAGGACTCAAAGAAAAGTATAACGAAGTCACCGGCGAGGTATTTTACGACCGCGATAAAAAAGAAAGGAATAACCAGCACCTCAAGTACGATATCATCGTCGTCGATGAAAGTTCGATGATAAATAAAGCGTTGCGCGAAAAGCTTGAAGAGGTTGCCAAACAAGGCGTGAAAGTGATTTATATGGGAGACGATGCACAACTTCCTCCCGTTGGTGAACCAGCCAGCGCCGTATTCCAGATCGAAAATCGTGCAGATTTAACAGAAGTCATGCGCTACGGTGGTGACATTGGTAAAACCGCTGAAACTATTCGCAACAATATCGACAGTACAAAACCTGAAGCAATTCGCACCTCCGAAGACGGCACTATTGTTGCACTATCTAAAGACGATTTTAAAGAAAAAATAGTCGAACTATTTAATTCTAAGGAATTTAAGGAAGATAACAGTAGCGTCAAAGTAATTGCCTATACAAACAGCCGCGTAGACCAAATTAACGCCTTCGTTAAAGAGCAGATTTTCGGAAAAAATAGTCCAGAATACGTGCCAGGTATGCGAATTATGGCACGCAGTCCTGTTATTGAGGACAATAGGGAAAACCTCAAGACTCTTCTGCATAGTTCAGAAGAAATGACGATTATCAAAGCCGAGAAAATTCGAGAAAATAACTACAATGTTTGGGTATTATCAGGAGTCAACGAAGATAACAAGGAAATTGAATTCAAAGCTGTAGCCCAAGAAAGCAAACTTTTGTTTGCTGAAGATGTTGACAAATTATTCAAAATTGAACATTCCAAACCTCTAGGAGAAAGAGAATATGCCGTTCCTGCTACATATAAACAGCAATATGGCGATATTCGTCTGGCGTATGCGATTACCGTACACAACTCTCAAGGTAAAACAATTCGTAAAGGGTTAGTTGATGAAAGCAACATTAACTACCGAAGGCAGCTTGCGCTGAAAGAACAAGACCCCAAAGAACGCGAACGCGGTATCAGAGAACACAACCAATTGCGTTATGTCGCCATGACGCGCTTCAAAGAACAAATATTTGTACTCGGCGACGAACGCACTCAACAAACTGAATTAAGCACCCCAGCTATTGCTCTTGTCGAAAGTAATGAATCCATAACATTACCATCCGCAAGAGCTGCCGACCCCACCAAGGCTATCGAAATCCTCGGCAAAGTCAGTCCTGATAAAGTCGAAGCCCTGCGATCGCATCTCGAAACTCATTTCAAACCCCTGCTCGAAAACGACAAATCAAATTATTCACCCGGAAGGCAAGTAGCATGGGTAGGAGCAAAATGGGACTTAAAAGAGAAAGACTTTAAGCCAGGAGTACAAGACGACGCACTGATAGCGCTGGTTAAGCAAGTATACCCTGATGCCGATATAGTTCTGGTAACTTACTCAGAACAACCAGGATCTGGCATCAACTACCACGGTGACGATTCCTACGCCGCAACAGAAGCCCGCAGCATCAATATAGGAAACTCGGAGTGGGGATACCGCGCCGCCAAAGAGCAAATGGCGTGGACTAAGGGAGAAAATCCTAACGCCCAATATCAGGAATTTAAGCTGGAATCGGGTATAGTAACGCGCTTCAACTGCAAAAACGAACATGCCGCCTTTAACACGGAAGCTGGCAGATGGTCCATCAACATCTGGTCGGTGAAAAATGACCTGGGTAAAGATAATAGCGTGCGCGAGAAATTTGAAAACTTCCTCGCCTCAAAGCAATCTCCCCGCGCGGTAGTCAACAGTAATGATGACCTCACTATCAAAAGCGACGAGTGGACACCTGGGGGAGAGATTAAAGTCAAACGCAGCTACAACTCCCTCAAAGAAGCCACTCGAAACACGCCCACGCCCAAGCAAAATCAACTAACCGTCAAAGAAATTATTACCATTGGAAATCAGACTACAGGGCGTGCTCAAAACCCCCAGATTCCAGAAAACCCTAGTATATTTGGAAAACCAGTACCAATGGTTTACTCGCTCTTACTGCATGGTGAACCCCCCAAACTACCAGTCAACACGACCATCGATGCCATGCGCGGACACTTTCGGGTACACACCACCAGGGGAGTAGACTACCAAAAAGTTTATGGCATCAAGGAAGGAGATATTGCGGTAGCCCTTGGTAAAAATGGCGAGCAAGTAGCCTTCCGGGTAGGTAAGCAATACGAAATTACCCCCCAGATGATTCAAAACCCAGCTTATCAACAAGCCTGGGCAAACTGGGAAAAACACTCAGTAAAAGAACTTACTCAAACTCAGGCACAGAAGCGTAGGATATATGGCTTATTTATGGAACCCCTGGGGGATTACGTCAACGGCAAGATTGTTCCGTTCCCAAACCAGTGCGTTGCACAGGACAGTGCCGTGGACGGGTTTCCCAACCTAGGAAACTGGAATGCCTCTAAGGGAGGAGCAACGCTTGCACTTCGCGTCTGGGCAGGAGATACCTGTAAGGGCGTTGGGGTTCCCCCGACTGTGCAAACTGGCGCACCCGTACAAAAACAACCTGCCGCTTCTGTTAATATCAGTCCCGACTCCAAAGATGGGCTCTTAGCAGCACTTGCCAATGCCACTGCACTTGCCAAAGAAGAAGGTAAGCTACAAAACGATTATCAAGTTTCAGTCAATAACAACCCAGAAGCTGCTGCCGGACGGTATGGAGTAGAAACCCACTTGCAGAAGCCTGAAGGTGTAGCATATGCATCTGCCGAACACGCATTCAATCACCAGAAGCAGTTAAATCCATCGACAGATGAATACAAATTGATGGTAGAAGTACTCCAGGCTAAGCTCGAACAGCACCCCCGACTATGTAGTGCGATCGCAGAACGAGGGGGAACTGAGTGGTTAGAAAACTGTACCAATATCACCAATACCCAAGATAAACAGTGGGAAGGTAAGGGTAAGGACTCAGCATTCATCCGCGCTCTCACTGAAGTATATACCAATGTAGTCGAAAAATCACAACAAGCAACCGTTTCAGTTGCACCGACCAATATTGAAACAAAGACAGAAGTTAAGACCCAACCAGTTAAAGTTATTAGCGGCGGACAAGCTGGCGCTGATATGGGGGGACTCCGAGGCGCAAAGGCATTGGGACTAATTACTGGAGGCACAGCCGCTGCCGGATGGATGACCGAAAACGGTGCGAATCCCAACCTGCAAGAATATGGACTTGTCGAGGGGGAAAAAGGAAGTACCGCTACCGAAACGTACAACAAGCGCACGGTTGAAAACATTCGTAATTCTGACGGTACTGCCATCTTTGGCGATGTCAATAGCCCTGGTAGCCGCTTCACAGTACAAGCAGCCCAAAATATGGGTAAGCCAGTATTGCACGTACCGATCGATACTTCACTCAATAATCGTCCCACCGCCGCACAGCAACTCCGCGAGTTTGTCGAACAAAACAACATTCAAACTCTCAACATTGCTGGCAATCGGGAAAGCAAAGCACCAGGGCTACAAGCTGCGGTAGCTGAAATCGTACAAATAGGACTTGCGTACCAGCAGAACAAAGAAAACACTCGTAACTCACCTGCTACACTTGATACTGCAGAACAAGAAAAACCCGTAGTAACTTCCGAAATCATTTCACCAAAAGTTCAAACAGAAAAACAAGTAGCCCCTGGCATTAACTTTAACTCGCGTTGTCCTGACTCTCTAGGTGCTGTACTTACCAGCACAACAGTTAAATCCAAGCAAGTAGGTACTATCCAGGGTGAGTATATTGTCTCCTTCCGTGACAATCAGGCAATGCCAGCTGGTAGCTACGGACCAGAAACCTACACGCAATCAAAACCCGAAGGGCAACCGTTCTTGTCGGCAGAGCAAGCTTTCTATGCCTATAAAGAAACCTTGTTATTAGGCGAACCCAGAGTTCAACTAATGGCTGAAATACTTACTGCACGCTTTGAGCAACACCCGAGACTAGTTGAAGCAGTCACAGAACGGGGTGGAGTCGAATGGCTACAACAATGCACTTATTACGTGTCCAACTCAAAAGATAACTTTTGGGAAGGGAAGGGGGAACAATCGCCGTATATCCGAGCGCTAAAGATGGCGTACATCAATGTCCTAGAAAAGAGCCTCTTGAAAGAGAAATCCCCTCCTAGTCCAAGTCCAGTAAAACCGCCGCAACAAACCCAACAGCCCGATATTGAGCAGGCGCTTGCATCGCCTTCTCATCCCAGAACACAGCCGGTTGGAGCGATGGATGGAATCATCGAGCGGATGAGAGCAAATACAGTTCAAAATCTTCAAGATTGGTATATAGCTGCTCAAAAGCTTAATAAATCAGAAAATTATTTATCACGAATTCAAGAGGTAACTGATTTATACATCAAAGAAAATATTAGTCTTGAAAAGACTTTTAAAGCAATGGAGCGAGATATTAAAGAACTAGAAAAAATTAACGAAATGACAAGTCTTGCCCAACGTGTGGTTAAAACAATTGGGCAAGAAGATATCAATGGCATCATGTCAGTACAAACTGAAAAGTACAAAATCGCCACCAAAGCCCAAAATCAAACTTACTTAGTTAAGGATAAAGATGACAACGTATTATTATATATTAAAGAAGGAACAATCCAGGTAAATAACATCAATGATGAAAGCTTACAAGATTTTCAATTCATGAAGTTGCGTATTGAAAACACACTGAAAGATATCAAAAAAGATTTAGTTGAAAGATAAAAAACAAATGGAAACACTAATTAAAATCGCATTGGAACAAGGATATACAGTTTCGCAAGCAGCTAGTATGGTTAGAGAGTTAATCAAACAGCTTGATATTCCTTCTAAAAAATTTGAAGAGGCAGCACTCAATCCTCCTAGTGCCGAAAAACAGAAAGAAGTTGCTCAAAATTTAAGTCTAACCCTAAACGAAATCAACCAAAAATCACAAGCTGAAGGAAAAATTAAGTCAGTAGAAATTGAACAAATCACTTTCATTAATCAACAATTATTTTCATTAATTGAAAATAATAAAATAGTGGAGGAGACTGCTGAATCAGAGTTTAAAAGCAACTCCACAAGTAAAAATGACGATAACAGTGGCAACCCAACAGAAGACAGCCAAGAAGATAAGAGACAACCAATTGCCACTGAATCTCAAATTCAACAGTTCGTTATTCCTATGATTATAAAACGCTTAAATACATATGGAAAACTAGATAATGAGACACAAAGTATTGTTTATAAGGGTGAGGAATATACCGCTAGCCTACGGTTAGAGAAAGGCTTACAAACTCTCAGTCTTGATAGAACTTATCCTGAATTAGAAGAAAACCAAGAATCACTATTATTAGCATCTAGGAACAATAACTCAGAAGAATACTCTATCATCATTAATAACCTTACTAAAGATGAATTGGAGCGCTTAAAAGCACTGTTTGAACAACAAGCACGCCGTGAAGAAAATCAGCAGCTAACTCAAACCAAGCAATCTGATAAAGAACTCGGTTAACTTGATGAACAGGGTGTGGGAGATGGGGTGTGGGGTGTAGGGAACCCCATCAATGAATTGAGGGGTTTCAAATAAGGAATGGGTTTTGTTTTCTCCATCAATAAATTGAGGGGCTTCAAACCATTTGGGTGCTCTTCTTAGGGTTTTCATTTCATCAAACAACTCTATGAACCCCTACACCCTACACCCAAACCTGCAACCCCTTCTTCGGTGAAGTCCTAGATTAGCCCTGCCCAGATTCCATAGAAATAAAATATAAATATAAGAAGATACCTTTGTTTCATCTGGAGGGGCATCTTAGGACAAACAATAACAGCGTATGCGAAATAAAAAAGAGACAAAGCATAATCAGCTAAATTTGTTGATTTTACTGGCAATAAACCTAAGCCAATAAAACACAACAATCCCATGATAAGCCAGCCACAAACTGCTTCAATTGTATCTAAAACTTTATTTTTAGTTTTCATATTAGTTAATAGAAACTTTATCAAAAACTATTTATATAAAACAAAATTACGTAAATAAATATACGTAAGTAGCTCATTTTAAACCAGCAAAAAAATTATAAAAATTATAAATAATAGGACTTTGATTGAGTGCCATTTTTATTTACAATAATCGTTACAAAGCTATATTAACTATATATTCTTTGTAAAGAGTATGACTCAACCTAAAAAGAGATGATATAAAGAATATGACAAAGCCCTTCGGGCAACGCAAAGGACAGACGAGCCACTGCGTCCTTGGAGGTTCCTGAGGACAGTGCCTTCACCCGCTGAGAGCTAGCGCTAACGGAGGAGGGTAAAGAAAGCCGGAAGAAACCGTCCGTCCCGTTGAGTGCAAGTGGTGTGCCAGACAAGAGAAGGAAATAAGTTTTTGATGATACTAAAAGCCCTTGTGCCTTGCGTAAATGGTATAACCCCCTACCTTATGGCAAGGACAAAATGAAATTATATTCCTTGTTAAGTTCCTCTACCTTATGGCATGGAGATTCCCTTCTGCCTTGTGTCTATGTCCTCCGAACACTCTACGCGTACCTCGCTCTGCGTAGCGCTTACGTACTTTTGCTTTTTTAATCATTTAACATAATATCATTTTTTTCTATGAAACTCATTAATATTGTGATTATTGAGAATGAAGATGTATCCAGAATCGGCGCAGCAACCATACTATCCGAAACCGGAAAAATTCAGGTATGTGGACTTGCCAAATATGGTAAAGAAGGGTTAGAGCTTATCAATAATCAACAACCAGATATCGTCATTGTTGATATTGATTTACCTGATATTAGTGGTGTTGACATTGTTAGTAGAATTAAGTACACAAATCAAGCAGTTAAAATAGTCGTTATGACTGCAAATAGCAGTCGGGAAGTTATTAACGCAGCGCTAAGTAACGGTGCGGACTGCTACTATAGTAAAGGATGCACCCGAGAAGAAAAGGGAGAACGACTCGTTGAAGCAGTACTTGCTGCGTACAATGGCGAATCGTGGATTGACCCAAGCATCAATCGCATTCTAATTGAGAGTCTCAGATCAAAGGACTCGTTTGAAAAAAACTCATACAAATTACTAAGCGAATTTTCTGTCAAAGAAATAACAATTCTTAAACTCATTGCCCAAGGTATGAAAAACGACCAAATCGCTAACAAGATGTACTTGTCTGAGGGTACAGTGCGGTCGTATATGCATACCATGTTCACCAAACTCGGTGTAAAAGATAAATTAAATGCTATGCGTGAAGGAATCCGACTAGGAATTTTAGAGTTCACAGACATGAAGATTGAACAAGAGACTAACGAACCATCTTGCACAGTAGTCAAGAAAAACAGCCAAAAAAGCAAAAGAACTAGCAGCCAACACAAAGGCTGGGCTGCATGAACAGCTAATCAATTGCAATAATACAACCGCCAGCAAATTTTTTCTGCTGGCGGCAAGTTCTGATAATGGCGGCGTTTTTAGTATAAATGCTATACGCTACCTTACCCTCATCTGATTTTGCCCAGTCCAAAAGCTTTTTGTCTTGGGGTGGCAAAACGGCTTGGGAAGATTTTGCAGTACTTGCAACCGTCATGTGTGTAAAAACACCAATAGCAGTTCCTAACGCCAACACAAATCCCAATACCCCCGCTACTTGCGCTAGTCGCCAATTACTTATGCTCAAATGTGGTAAACTTTCACCAACATCCTGCTTGGTCTTTTGAATCAAGTCCTTCGCTGCTTGTGCGATCGCGCTCTTTTGTTGCTGTACAGCCACGTGAGACGCAGTGTTAAGTTTATCATCCACCATGTCAGCCCAACCCACCACAACCGAGTCAAGCTTACCTGGTAGTTGCTGCAACACAAACTGGGTTGTACCTAACTCCGCATATAGGTTAAACAAAGGGTCATCTGGTCGAATGCCCAACTGAAGTATCCAATCAGCAACCTCAGCTTTTTTCTCCTCAGTGTAGGTGGCAACAAGTTTTTCAACAACTTTTACAATATTAGTCATAGGTCAATTAAATAATGAATTTAACAAGAAAGAATTCAGGAGTCAGGAGTCAGAATTCAGTATGAATTCTGTACGACTGGCGGATGAATAAGTGGGTTTAAGTCCCCCACTAAATCAAAGATTTAGTGGTCTACAATTAGTGGCGGGTCTGAATCCCCCACTAATTGATTCTGATTCCTGAATTCTGACTTCTGGGTTCTTCTTCAAAAATCTAACTTTCAACTTGGTAAAGCAAGTACTTACCATTTCTCTGGTTCAAAGTCTTCAGTTGAATCAAGATTGTCAGGAGTTTGCGTACTTGCACCCGAAAACACTAATTCCGCACGAGTAGCACTCAAACCCAAATAGTTAGAAGCAATTCCGTTAGAAACTATTGAACTGTGGAAATTCTCCACCCAGTTAAATACTATCGAACGCTGAATCATGTTAAGCTGCGAGTCAGCTTTAATTGCCTGAACATAAGGTAAAGCCGTATCCTCAAGCAACTGGTAAAAATCATTATGCAACGCACCTAAAACCAACTCCAAGCTGTTTAATTTTTGAAGCTCAGCTTGGACTTTACTACCGTCATAATACCGAAATTGGTTACCAAAGTAATGATTTTTTATAATCACATAATCAACGCGATCGCCAAAGTGTTGGCATAAATCCTGAAGATACTCCTCAACACAATCTTTCCGATGGGATATCGGGTGCAAGAAAGTGACACGATATCCCAGACAGTTGATATTTTCTATCAGCGAAACATCTTTCTCAAAAATCTTAAATTCTGGTAAGTTTTGACCTGGCATATCAGTCAAAATTACTTCAATATTTGGGAACATCTCTAAGTCAAGTAACAGCCTATCAGAATCACCCCTAGAAAAACCCAAATGGGTTATATCAAAGCCTTCTGTTTGATACATTGACAACTTATTGCGATACCCGTGATAGAAAACACGCGCATTAAGTTTATTTTTCAGGTACAATTCTAGTAGAATCCTGGAAATTGTGGACTTACCGACACGGGCATCCCCAACCGTAATTACAAAACGTTTTCCATTCATCATCAAGTCACAAAAATAAATATATTACACAGGATTTTTTTGAGAGTCTTCTTTTTCTTTATTTGTAGCATTTGTTTGGATCTCTTCTTTTTCTTTATTTGTAGTATTGATTTGAGACTTCTCTTTTTCTTTATTTGCAGCACTTGTTTGAGACTTCTTTTTTTCTTTTTCTTTAGCTTTCTTAGTCTCTTCAATCATCTTGTTATAATAACCAGAAAGTGGCTCTTGATTGAAGCCTAACAGATGAAAAGCTGGCTTAATTTTTTCTTCAAAATCAGTAACCCAAGACTTAACCCTTGCTTTAATGACAATATTTGTTTCATGATGAGTAAGAGCATCATTAAATGTCAAACGATAACGGTCAATAAAATCATAAGGTTGGTAAAACAAGTCCGGCATCATTATTTCTACCAGCCCTTTTGATAACAGTTCCTTACGAATTTGAGAGTCATTATAGCGCTCAAATTTTTCTTCTTCACCATGAAATAAATTCTTGACAACAATATAATCTACTTGGTGTTGACAAAGTTCTTGCAATTTTTCTAACACGTTAACAGAGTCAAGTACCCTACTAATAACCGAAACTATCGTAACTCGACAATTAATGTCCCTTAAAAGTTCAAAAAATGACAATTCTTTAACATAGTTTTCAAAAAAACCACCTGACTGAGCAGGTAAATCTAACAAAAAGAGAGAAAATTGTCTCTCATTATCCATATCAATTAACAACTTATCAGCTTGACCCTTACGAAAGATATCAACATAACGTATTAAAGGTCTATACTTGTCTACATAATGCCTCTCTAATTGAGGATTGCGTTGGTCGGCTTCATATGCAACACACACCAAATCTTTATTAATGTAAAGCTGTAATAACCCTCGTGCAAAGGTACTTTTTCCCACACCCCCTTTGTCACCTGTAACAATAACCAATCGTCGCTGAGATTGATTATTAGTAGATTCAGAAGAGTTCTTGTTAGTGTTATTATTGTCAGACATTTTTGTACCGTTGTAATTTTTATTTGGAGACATGACAATCCTCTACAAAGTGAATACACTTTGCTGAGAAAAGAGAGTTTTTTCAACCTTCAAGTAGAAGAAATGATTTCTTCTACAAGAGTTGACAACCAGTTAAAATAAGTAACTTTCAAGGATTCAACTAATTGATTATTCAAGCTTCCAATCAAAGTGCATAAATTTAGTGCTTGTAAAAAAACACCTCCTTTTTAACAGTTACCAGTTATCAGTTATCAGTTATCAGTTTCATCCGCGCATGTTTAAGTCCCCCACCAAGAGCGTGGAAAGCGTTGGTGGTGAGCCACTGCGGTCTTGGGGAAACCCCAAGACCGCAGTGGCGTTCGCGTGCCTCCTTCAGAGGAGCTTCGCTAACGCGGAGCGTGCGCTTTGCGCTCAGCGTCTCCGTTCGCGTAGCGTGCCGAAGGCATAGGAGATACCCGGAGGGCGGGTTTAAATCCCCCACCAAAGCGAGGCGTCACTGCGGCTGGTACTGTTCACTGTTCACTGTTCACTGTTTTAATGGTAGTGCTTCAAATGACTGTATCCCTTTATTAACACCTCCAAGGCAAACAAGCATAAGTATATCTTCTGCAAAAAACTCAATGGCTGTATCAATATCTAGAAACCTAATAAAGTTGCCCTGGAACTCGACTGTCTGAGGAAGCCAATAAATATTCATTACCTAATTAAACCTGACCATTCTGTTTTATATACATTTAGTTATTAGTAGACAATTTCACAACTTCGTAACGAATGACAAGCCATTTCAGCCTTACTAGCTGGGCGAAAGAAACGCTACAGATTTATGAAATGCTGTACTTAGTATGTACCCTCTAACTCAAAAAGCCAATCAACAAAATTCTGATATTTAATCAACATTAGTTGATTCTGTAAATTAGTAGTTAATTTCTTATGGTTTACTATTGAAGAAGAATCATTCGTCAGAATTCAGGAGTCAGAATCACTTTCGTCGGAGTAGCACCAAACACGAAAGTGAACACCGTATTAACTGTCGTTATTTAAACCCCTTTACTCATCCGCCAGTCGCACAGAATTCAATTCTGTTCGCGTAGCGTGTCCGCAAGACATATTCTGGCGACTGACACCTGAGTTCTTTCTGTTAAAAAATCGGTGAATCGTTTAGTTTCTTTACCAAAGAAAGGCAGAAGGCAAATAAGTAATATTTGATACAAAATTGACTCCTCTGTACTCTGCCATCCGGTAAGACAGCCCCTGAATTCATGGAGACAAATAAAAAAGTGCAAACCTTATTAAATTGAACGTATTCATTCGTGGGGATGCCCCTTCACGCTTCCTTACTTAAACAGGACCACCGTCTATAGACGTCCTGCTTGAATCCACGATCAGGCGCGCAAATCGGGCGCTTCTTGAAACTCTGGGCAGTAAACCCAAAAGAGGAGTGCCCCGATTTTGCACTGTCGGCAATTTTGAGCACGATTTACCCAACCCTGAAAAACCAATCAAACAAGAATTTATTGTTTTCCCGTTGATACACTAATTAAGGTTTTTGTCAAGACTAATTAAGATGCGTTTGCCCTGATTAGTACGGTCTTTTAAGTTTTCCTTACAGGATAAAACAAAGCAGCAGTTAAAAGGGAACAGGGAACGGGGAACAGGGAGTTTGAGATGGGGATTTAACCCCAACTCGCAACTAAGGCAACCTGTAGAGGATGGGGTTCTTACAAGGGCGATGGGGAATAGGGAATAGGGAACCTGTTGCCTGTTCCCTATTCCCTATTCCCTTCTTCGATAAGAGCACAAGTTTGTGATGGCGGCAGTAATTATCGCCGTCAATCATTCAGAAATCATAATTCATAAACAAATTATTAATCTAGTTAGTTTAATAGTATCAATCATAATTAATATTTTCTATTTCTATAAGCAAAAATTTTGAAAATTAGAAAAATATTTATTGAATGTGAAAATTAATTACTAGCAAGTTTAATAGTTACACAAAAACCAAGCTCAATAAATTAATAAAAGTGTTTGAATAAAAGTAATTGTCTAAATTATGGAGATTAATATTATTAAAATTTCAGCAATAACCTGAATTTCATCAATAATAATCTCCAGCATTTACAAAACAAATAAGAAATGCTGGTCTCTAGCAAATATTTGAATATTCATCCTATCAATTAAGTTAGTAAGTTAATGAAAATATTAGGAAGAATCCTCATTAAAGAAGTAAGTTAAATCAATAAATATTGAAAGTATATCTTGAGGAAGAATTGATAGTAGATACTTTAATAAAGTAGCTTTAACATCAATAGCGACTGATTTAATGACTTTACGAAAATTTTGCCAACCACAAACAGATATCAACTGAAAAACCTCTCTAATAGTTTCAGTCGGCTGAATATCACCTGCGCGTACCAGTAACGGTAAATATACTTCTCTTATCCAATTTTTATCTAAAACGAATTGAGAACTAGCTGGAAAATTAATATTAGTAAAACTAGATAATAGTTCAGTAATTAATTTCTTAAAAATCAACCAACCCCCAAATTCTTTACCAATCTGACTAATTCTTCCTTGAGTTATATTCCTATTTTCCGAATTAGCCAGTTGCGAAATTTCTTGTTGGGTTGGCTTCTTATCCTGGAAAAAGATACGCGAAAATAAAGAGGAAACTAACCAGATTGCTCGCTGTTTGGTTGTACCTGATAAAGGAGATATTTCTACTGCGGCTTTTTTTTCTAATTTAATACCGGGTAAAGCATCAGATAAAAACCCCAGGTCATAATCTCCTATAAAGTAGTAAACTAATTGTTCATCAAGACGCAAGTGCGCCCGCAAACGTCCTGACTCCTGAATAATTTCCGCCTTGACACAACTATCAACAAATTCTTCAAAAGTTATATCGTAATCGACCAAAGAAGCAGTCGGTACTTGAGTAAGTGCCGAAAAATCACCGTCATATTCATTCTCCTCTAATACTTGGGGTAAATCAAAAGCAACTGACTTACCAGTTAGCACTTGGTATTCTGCTGCCAACTCACCAATATTTGGGTATGGTATGCCTACGCTCGCAACGGCAGTCACATCCGCAAAGCGGTTAACTCCCCTACTATCCCGGAAATGATATCCATCGCCCGGTTTAGCATAGCTCTTGCGTTCAATAAATGCTACCTCCGGTGATAGCTTTTCTATTTCTCTGCGCAGCACTTCCAGGCGTTGGTGCATCGACTCGCGGCGATCGCGTCCTAAAACGCCCATATCAGTAATATGCACTACTGTTAGATTTTCATATTGGGGAGTAACCTGCTCGATAACAAGAACATCCTCAAGGGCTACCCCCAACTTGAGAGCAAGATAGCGCACATCTAATGTACCATCTAAGTAAATATTGTACTGGGCGGCATTGGCCACATCCCGATGGCGAGTATTCTCCTGATGAACTGCCAGTATACCCTTGTTGAAGTGCAATGCCCCACGGACATACCCGGACCAAACTTTAAGTAGAGGAACCAACCAATTAAGGGATACTGCGTCAACGGCAATGCTCGCCTCTTGATAAGCAATAGAGCGAAATAGTTTATTTAACCGTTTACGAGGGGGACGTTCGCCAGTAGTACCAACAGTGGTATCTACACTATCTGCACCTTCGGTTAAAAACCTCAAGTTAGGGGCAAGTTTAACCACCAGTTGGTTAATAATCTCAGCCAAATCATCTGGTGGCGCACCCAGCAATTGACGAATTGCAGTATCATTGTAGCCGTACCGGGTACGCTCTGTTCCGAGAGTATCACTCTTACACAGAGAACCTTCCCCAAATTGTTCTACGCCAGTTTGCAAACTCGGGAGAACTCCAACCCCAGTCGCTTGCACTGACTTCTGTGTCAAGAGCGCTGGCTTACGAGCGCACTCGCTCCCCCAAAGAAGAAATCTTAACTTCGAGAAATAAGGCTTGAGCCTGGAAAACAAGTCAGGAGCAACAACAGCTAACTCGCCCACCGTTTGATTGAAATCGCTTATAGTAACTTCGATTTTGTGGCGCGATCGCATAACTAGTGAAGCCTCATCCCAGAAAATACCACAATCAGAAAATTGGTAATTTTGTGGAAAGGGCAGACTATCTGGATGGGCTCTCACTTGAGGATATTGCAGGACACAAGAGCGTTGAAAGCGATAACCAAACCCTAAACCGCTACTATTGCGGCAGGCATGATAAAGGTGGCAGCTAAGACAAATCGAGTTATCAGACTCTTGAATATGGTTAATATTTTTCGCGGCAAGTGCATGAAAGGTACCCGCTCGATGACAATTACCTGGAGTAGTAGCAAAATCTTGCTTTCCATTTGGGTGGACTAAAAAGGGTTGTCCTGCTGGCGTCAGTCGAGTCGGATCACTCGCAAACCCACTATGGCGAGGGGGTAAATCAATAAAATTAGTTTCAACTGTTAGAGTAGTCGGGTTGCGATGGTCGTGAGCCAAATACCACAGCTTTTGAACTCCAAACTCATCAGCACTCATGCTCCCGGCAGTGTGAGATTTGCCCAAACCAGGTGCAGATTTATCTAGGATATGTTGCCAGCCCTTGGCAACAGCCTCTTTCCAAATAGTTACCCGTTCGTCACCCTGGTAAATAATCTTGGGACAACCAAGTTGGATATATTGGTCGGGAGTGGGTAAGGAGCCAGGGATATATATAATAGTTGTTGCAGTCTGCTGTTGTCGGTACTGACGCTTTTGTTGTTGGAATCCCCGGTGGGGGCGAACCAACCGTTTGATTTTCAACAGCTGGTATTTTACGTCATCCCAAAAGCGAGAAGGATTTCTCGATAAACCCTCAAATTGCGCCCAGGTGAGCAACTCGTACTGACCAGTATATTCATCTGGATCAGCACAGGATTTATCAAGTTGTCCCCACCAAGCCACCCTTAAGGTATAACCCCAGCTTCTCACCAACTCATAAGTACGGCGGTACTGACGCATCACGTTCTTGTTGAGAACCGCCCCGGCATCCGCCCAGAGAATCAATTGACAATTATCAATTCCCAATTGGGCTTTTGCTGCCAACAAGTAGCGCTTGAAAGTTTCAGGCGATGACCCGAAATTACCACCCGCAGCACCAATCACAATTTGCGATCGCAGTTGGGAAATAATCCACGGTTTGAGAATACCCTCGGCAAGACCAATATATTGAGGTAGAGAAAAAGCATCACCAACAGGCAATAAATTGGACTGCGGGTTAGTCACCTCAAAATTACTTATCTTACTATCACCACACCTCCCAGTTATCGGCAAACAATAGGTAAGGGGTAATTCCCCATTAGACAAATGAGAGGTAGGACCGTTAGGGCGCTTTTTTTTAAATCGACTCGACGCCCACCGATACTTCCCTTCATCCTTGTCAGGATTATCAAGGCGCAACTGCCAACTGACAATTTCTAATTTCTCATTCCACACCGGAATAAGATAACCCGAATCAAAGTTAGTCAAACTCCTCCCGGAAATACCTACACCTGCAAGTTGGTGTGATATCTCCCGGTCGAGTTTTTGCCACGAAACCACCGACCGAAACATTCCCGCCTTAATTAGGTCATCCGAGAGTCCCCGCTGGCGCAAGTCATCCCGGTGGTCTGGGAATAACGACAGTTGGGAAAAAATATTTCGGATGTGTTTGTCTCGGTCGGGTTCCGGAAGTAAGCGAGATAAACGCTCTTTTTCAGCTTTAAGACGTTCAGCTTTAAGGTGTCGCCATCGCGAAATCCACTCGTGGCGGGCTTCGTCATTAGCTTTTCCCATATCGCGGATGATAACTCCCCACGTCCCATCTTTGGTTAACCCCCGAAAGGTAAACCCAGGAGGAGTACTGTACCCATCGGTAACAGTCATGCAGAGGAACTTGTTGGGATCGTCTCGCAGTTCTCGGCAACGCCTACGAGTATCACCACACACAGGACAGGGTTTGGTACGGCTGGTGGAGATAAAATTACTCATACTCCACCACTGAATTTAAAAGCAAAAAAAAGTCACATATCTTCATACGAGTTCGACATCCACTAAATTTGTGAACTCGTACCGCAATAAGTATTTAGCTGCTAATCTAGTAAATAACGTTACTGTTGGGATATATTCTCTGCTAGATTAGCCTTATAAGCTACCTACGCAGCACGAGTATTATCCCTATTTTTATTTGTAGATTCCATTTCTTTTATCTGCTTTTTATAATCCTCCCAAGTTTTTTCAAAAATATCAGACTCATACACTCGCAACAGAACCTCCTCTTTATCAGTCAAATTTGGAAGTTTCAACAACTCCGTCAAAGACACCTGAACCGGGAAAACATCACTAAACTTCTGCATCAAGCAAAATATCCTCTTTCTTTGTTCTGCAGATGGTTCATCTTGCAACTGGGCATCAATATGTCGCGGACGTAAATTCACAACTTCAAGAGACATATTTACTAAATTTCTAAATCCAAACACAACAAATTCGTTAGTTATACCAATAACACGTCCCACGATTTGCAACTCAGGGCGCAGTCTGTTCTTGAATTGATACACATGGTCAAGCTTAAAACGCCGAAACGGATTACGTTCACCATTCCGCATCCAGGCAATACCATCCTCAAGACTACAGCAGCTACCCGCCTCAATCAGGTCTATCACCTGGTTATAGATATCTTGAGCGCAAACAAACTTGTATGCTGCATCAATACTCCGGTTAAACTCCTTCTCCAGGGCAACAGCTGCTCTAAATTTTTGAACTTTTCGTAATTGCAAAATAAAATCAAATACTTTCTTACCCTTGTGATAACTGCCAACACTTATATCTAGGTTGTCCGAAACCTCCTGAATCACTCGCTTACCCTTGATTAATTGAGAAATATTTTCATTTAACGAATGATTCAAATTTGAATCATTCGACTGATTCAAACGGCGAGCGCTCTCCCTTTGTCTTTCTTTAGCTAAGGGACGAAGTACGTTCTCCCAGTACTGCCCCTCGTGAAACTTCTGGAAGTGAGTCTTCCCACCTTCTCGGTGGAGATTAAAGTCAAGTACTAGCTTCAAATCCTCTTCAGGCGAGTTTGACTCGACAAATTCCACCTTGACTAAGCTGATTCCCAGCTTACGGGCTATCTGGAGACGACACTTACCCGCCAAGACAACATTTACACCAGTACGTGCTGAAACCTTCAAAGATTCGAGAATCCCTAGTTCAGAAATGCTTTTTTCCAAAGCAGGGCGACTCTCATTTTCACCATATATTTCTATCAGCTTCGGATGAACAACCAATTCTGAAGGAGAAATGTATACAATATCCGGATTATGTATTTCAGACATATTTCTACACTGGGTTACAAATAATCTGAAAAAGATAAATTTCAGTCTTTAAAACAGAAGCACGAAAAACAGAAAACACCCAGGTAGTAAAACTTCTAGCTCTACCACCTATCAGCCAAAACAACATGATTAAAAAAGTTAAGTTTTGTAGATAACAAAAAATTACCTACCAGGAAAACTATCGAAGGAATTTTTTGAGCAGGATTTTTTTGATGTAGAAAAGTCTCATTATCAACCCATTAAGAGCTAAGGCATTTACTTAGAAAAAAACATGCACGAGCTTAGCTAACTCCTAAGGGGGTTGACTTTTCCAGGAGTACTCGTGGAGCATTCACCATCAGCAAATACGGCGATCGCTTTTTTTGAAATGTTTCTCCCTAATACTACTGAATAGATATGTAACGGCTTTGCATCCGGGAGAAAAACATCTATCTAAAGAAAGATTTGTGAAGCTGGGTGTAATCATGATATGATAGTTATAAGTGATTAAATCGACAAAACAAAGTTCCGTCCTGTTCTAGTAACAGGTGGAGTTGTTTTTTGGTCAAAGCCCTGCTCGCAACAGGGCTTTGAATAAACTCTTAGGAAATATGTACGCTACAACAAAGTATATCAGGCTTCATTCAATTTGGCAAAATTTTAGGGCAAAGAGGGGGTAAATACTGAAATGCCTCATCTTCAAATATTAAATTCTATTGAAAAGGAAGTATTAGAGCAGATAGCAGCTACCAGCGGTCATGAGATTAGCAAGAGAGCAAACATTTTGCTAGAGCTTAATAATGGCGAAAATCAAAGAAATATAGTAAAAAAACTGGGGATAGCCAAGCAAACAGTAACAAACTGGAAGAAAAGATGGACATCAAGTACCATTACATCAGAAACTTGGGAAGATGCGATCGCAAAAGTTAATGAGGTATTAGGTGTAAACGTAGGTAGACCTAAGAAGTGCAAAAGTACACAAGAGAGCAAGATTGTTGAAATTAGCGAGTGGAGCAAGAACGGAAAACCCAGTCGTTCAAAGCACCATCACCATATGCAAGTAGCTGAAGAAGCCGCCCGGAGGGGATTGCCAACACTATCGCCAAGAAGCATAGAACGCATTTTAGCAACCCAACCCTAATAAATAAGACAAAATTAATAGAGCAAAAAACCATCCCATCCCAAAGGGGTGGTTTTTTGTGATGTAGCAGTGCTGCAGGAATCATCGTCCGAACTCAAAAAACTTCTCTTAGTTCAATCCCCTGGTATCGCCGGGGTGGTCAAGCAACTAGCTTCCTATTTGCAAAGACTCAACAATCTGACTGCTATCAATTGACAAACCTAAAAGAAAATCAACCAACGCTTCCTTGCCTCGCTTCAAATAGGCAGAATAGCCTGGAATTGAAGCTTTGGAGCAAAAACGCTGTAATTTTCTCGTACTTAGGTTCATCAAATTTTGCTTCCGTTGCTGCTGCTCATTGATAGTTACTATCACTGGTAGTTCAGACGCCATTTCTAGTGGTGAAGCAGTTGCTATAAGCAAAGTTTCCTCACGGGGTCTTACACGTAAAAAATTGGGCAGGCTTGGTTTGATTGATCCTGTTCGCGCAGCGTGCCCGAAGGGCTCAGCCCCCACGTTTACGTGTGGTAATAAGCCTGCCCAATTTTTAGGGGACAATGCGTCACCAAAGCACTGATTTTCTAATTCTGTAGATGGCTCGCACTCAGCACCGGACACTTGCACACCAGTCGCCTCAACCGAGGTTACCTCGGCACCGGACTGGCTCACGACATCAGTGTCTTCAACATTATCAATCACAAGCAACAACTCAGAGGAATTATTATCTTCTTCTGTAATCAACTGCTGTGGAATCTCTGAGGTAATCAACTCTTCCAAAAAAGTTTTAGAATTGCCGATCTGAGAATTACTAGGTGCAGAAAACAGCAAACAAATAAACAGAAAAATCAAACCAAATAAGTAAACATCAAACAAAAGCTCGTAAGCAAAATCGATTAGTTCAGCCATGATGTGATACTCCTTAATAGTTTAATTGGGTAGATATGTCTCGAATTAACTACCCAGTACTGGGGGAAAATTCCCCCGTACTGAGTGCCAATCCGTCAGCCCAAGTAATATAAGGAGTGGGAATTAATTAAGCTGAAAAGTTTTCAGATTCTGGATGTCTATGATCTAAAGCGTCAAAACTCTTCTTAGACCGTAAATAGTCAACAAGCGAAACAAGGTTGTAGTTGTTTTCTAACTCACGCGGACAAAAAGAGTTAAACAGTCTATCTGATTGACCGTTGAACTTGAAATAGTAACAAGTACGAGTGGTAATGTGATAAACAACTATCTTATCACCTTGTACGCGCACGTCGGCACACCGCAATCCCTTGTTCAGTTCCCTAATCTTTTCAGGAGTAGAGAAATCCTTGTCAACTACTTTCCGGTTTTTGAAATAATTGACATAATCAACCAAATTCGCGTCTTTACCCAATTCAGATAAATTATCTGACCAAAAGAACTTATTACCATCAAAATCAAAGCGGTAGCTGATATCAAAATAACGGTCATGAACGACAATATAATCGTCACTTTTGAAAACTTCGGCATCATTCAAACCTTGGTTAAGGTTATCAACAACGCGAGTATCTTCAAACTGCCGCAAAACTACGCCATCCAGCAACTTTTTATCAGGGCAGTCCAAACCTTCCCATCCATAAGGATAGATACCGCAAACAATTTTATGTTCACCGTGAAGGTTAGCACAGCCTTTGCATGAGTCCAAACAGGCGTTTCTAAATTGCCCGCTAGATTTCACTTCAATGTACTTGTAATGAAGGCGTAAATATTCTTGAATCGCATCACCTGGATTAGAGAAACGCGAATTAAAATATTTACCTACCAAATTTTTATCTTGTGGATATTTCACCTCAAACAAGACAGACAATCGCTGGAATTGATAGTCAGTTAGTCGATGGTAAATAATTTCAAATTTCCCAGGTTCTAAAACATTAGGTTGTGTCCTAGCTATGTCCAAGCCATATAGATTAGGATGACCATCCATGCTAGTGACATAATAGGTAAAGATTTGCTCTGGTCGAGTTTCAGGCACAAACGCGGATTCAGATATCTCAACTACCTCTTCTTCCAATTGACTGGTAGAAGTAGTAGTCGAAGCTTGTTCATCTCCCTCCTCTTCATCCAGTACACAAGTTGACAATAATCCACCAGTTAGAATCGCGCCAGTCAATCCAGCCAAACCAAGTAAGCCAGTTGCAGCTGAAGCTGAAGCAGCCTTTTGGTACAAAGATTTGTTACCAACCTGTAACCCAGCATCTGCCAGAAAACTTAACCCTACTGCCATTGGTAGAGCTATACTAACTGAAGCAATCATCAATAGTAATGAAGTCATTCCTATCGCAGAATTAGCTTCTATAAGTGAATTTACAACCTGTGCTTTGAATTTATTCAGCATAATTTCCCCTTCTTTGTAATTTCTATTGCCAGTTACTAACAGCAACCCCGGCAAATATTTGGGGATTAGGGTATAGACTTGTCTAAAAAGACTTACTACTCTACTTCTTTCAGCATTAATGGCACTCAGTATATTGAAACCACCCATCTGATGTTCGAGTTCAGCCTTTATAAAGTCTTACCCAGGAACAGTAGCAGGCATCGAACCTGCTTAGTAAGAATTCAGGAGTCAGGAGTCAGGAGTCAGAATTCAGAATGGAATTGGCATAGCTTGTTAGTAGCCTACTAACTTCCTCTAGTTGAGGCATTAATCCTGATATATCACCGTATTCAAGGTCATTTGAAAGAATTAGATAGTAACGACATTCTTCCAAAGAACCTTGTGCAATATTTAAAAAACGTACAATAGGCTGCTGCTCCTTTTTTCTTCAAACATAGCTGCTATGTTTGCTGGAATAGAAATTGCTGCCCGTTCAACTCTGGAAGTTAGTCCATATGTTTCCGATTTAGGGAAATGACCGGTAAATTGATATACTAACAAAACAAATTGATGTGCTTTTTGCCAAACTATCAAATTTTGAAATGTCTTGGCTGGTTGTCTCATTTCTTCTGACTCCTGTTCGCGTAGCGTGCCGAAGGCATATTCTGACTTCTGAATTCTTACAAAACCCGTATGTTTACTGTCCAAAAGTCCAAGTATTAGTTTCGTTTAATTCCAATTCTTCAAAGCAGTTACTAAAACTTGGAAAATGGAAATATTCTAGTGGCATCCGAGATATTAATAATAAAGATAAATTTTCGATTTGAGCTAACTGTTGCAATTGGAATAAATCATTACGAAAAGTCTCGCTGACACAGTGCAACCTATCAAAGTTATCTATTACCAGCAACTTATTAAAATTATCCGATAATTGACTGACAATATTTTGCCAATCCTGCTGGTAGTACAAACCAAAACTAATAGGAATAATGTCAAATAAATTATCCATGCTAAAAGGGTATTCAAGGTTGAGATAAACAGACTCTAGGTTAATGTCTTTGAGCAAGCAGTTTCTGACAGTAAAAGTCTTACCAATACCCTGCTTACCCCACAGGTGAATATTCTTGCCTGCATTTATCTTCTCAATCAACCGACTGTAGTCATTAAAACGTAACATAACCGTCATTCCTCAAATCAACTATATCTATTAACTAAACTGACATTAGATATGTAATCTTTGAAATGTATTTTTCTAAGCTATTCCTGGAAAAGTAGTTAGATTCAATAAAATTATCTAACAAGAAATCAGGTGATTGTGACGCATTGTCCCCTAAAAACTTGGCAGCCTTTGTTTTGTTGATTCGTGGGCGTAGTCGGATGCTCGTTTTTATAAGGCTGCCAAGTTTTTTCGTGTTAGACCCCGTGAAAGTCTCAACAGCACGCCATCATCACCACTACTACGATGATAGTAATGGACAATAGGTGATTGGATAACTGTCAAGTTATCATTACGGATTGCTCGTCCTGTAACCAAACCATCCATGAACCTATCCCACTAATGCCAGATTGTGGTAATCTACTTTTGACTTGATTTGGGTGTATTAGTTGATGGCTGGACGTTTTGAAGGATTAAGTGACCTTGAATGGAAGTTATTTGAGGATATATT
>Ga0209902_100525_pt1 | contig 38122 bp, 37 predicted proteins | sample FECB27metaG_FD_188304 | JGI IMG/M metagenome (GOLD analysis project Ga0209902, IMG submission 188304) | Cyanobacterial communities from the Joint Genome Institute, California, USA - FECB-27 (SPAdes) (version 2) | ecosystem: Environmental > Aquatic > Thermal springs > Hot (42-90C) > Microbial mats...
AGACCGGACGACGGCAAAGCAAGGCGGTACAAGGCTGGACGGGCGAACTCCATGCTGCATTGCGCTGATTCCTTCTGGAAAACAGCGCCAGATCACCGCCTATCTGCAGCGAGATTGAGTCAGACCCAACATTGCAGGCGATCTCACAGTCCGATAGGCCTTCTGTCGCTGTCGCAGTTCCTTGCCGCCCGGACAGATGTAGAGATCGCGATCGTGATCATAGGCGAAGTCGGATCGGCTGAAGGTGCCGTCCCGGCGCTGTGATTTGTCGAACACCGGGATATGCGGCTCGATCCCGCGCTCGTGCACCAGCCAGGCAAGGTTCTCGGCCGAGCCATAGGCGGCATCCGCGGCGAGCTTCTCGGGCCAGATGCCGAGCCGATCTTGCGTGCGCTCGATCATGGTTCGCGCGGCGCCGACCTCGGCCTGCCGCACGGCCGTCGTCGCCTCGACATCCATGATGACAGCATGCTTCAGGTCGATCAGATAGTTGGTCGCGTAGGCGAAGAAGGCCTGCCCGCCATGGGCTGCCGTCCAGCGTGCGGCCGGATCGGCCGGCGAGATGAACTTGGGCACGACCGGCGTCGCGGCGCCGAAGGCGGCATCGTCCAGCACGGCCAGGTACTCGCGCACCGCATGGTTGGCGGTCTCAGGCGGCAACCCGTCCTTGCCGGGCACGCCGTTCTGGCGATTGGCATCGGCCTTGATCAGGCTGGCATCGACGGCAAATCCCTCACCGCCGACCAGTCCTTCCGCCATGCAGCGCCGGACCGTGGTCTCGAAGACCTCGCGCAGCAGATCGCTGTCGCGAAAGCGACCGTGCCGGTTCTTCGAGAAGGTGGAATGGTCGGGCACATCGCCCTCCAGGCCAAGCCGACAGAACCACCGATAGGCCAGGTTCAGATGGACCTCGTCGCAGAGCCTGCGCTCGGAGCGGATACCGAAGCAGTAGCCGACGATCAGCATTCGGATCATCAACTCGGGATCGATCGAAGGTCGGCCGATATCGCTGTAGAACGGGCGCAAATGCGCTCGGATTCCGGACAGATCGACGAAGCGATCGATCGAGCGCAACAAGTGGTTGGCCGGGACATGCCGCTCAACGCTGAACTCGTAGAACAGGGCCTCCTGCACAACCGTCCGTTCGCTCATCATCGCGCCGCCCTCCACAACGACGACTGAATCAGAACCTCAAGCTTCCAGCAACACAGGCTTTTTCAACAAAATCGGTCGGAAGCGGACCCTAGCTTTTCAGCCACTCGATGAGCTTATCCCTGCTGGGATAGCTCGCAATAAGGCCCATCAGTTCGCTGTAGTGGCGCGGAAATCCGTCGATTTCGCTGACCGCGTCCAAAATGGATTGAACAGCGTCCTTATCCGCGATCAGATCGGATTGTGCTTCGAAAAATCGAAATGCCTCGGTCATGCTGATGTCATTGCGCTGGAGCCTGGAGAGGGTTTCCGCTCCAAGCTCGGTGAAAGCTCGCCACGCGTCTTCGCCTGTTTTCATGGGGAGACGATAGCGCGAGCGTTGAAGTCCGCAACGGGTCGATAGCGGGCATTACGAGCGCCTGCTATCGGGGGACTCATCGTCACCATTGGACGGCGGGGCAGTGTCCTCGCCTACACCCTGACCGAATTGGACGGGCAAGGCTTGTTCGCTTTTGATGCCGATGGCGAGTTGCAGAAGAAGCTGAACATCATCACGCGGCGTTCCCGGCGAATATGCGCCTGCCCAGCCAGTCTCAAGGGAGCGAGCTTCGGCTTCCAGCTCTGCGGCAAACTCATCGGCAGAAAACAGCCCAGTTTCATCGAGACGCTTGATCAGCATCTCCAACACTCGAAAATGCCCGTTTCTCTCTGCGATATTCACTTCGTTGGGCCTAAGTTACTAAGGAAACTACGGTCGGCGAACGGTTGCATCATGCTGCGACTGAGGCCTGTCCGCAACGGGTCGGAAGCGGAAGTCCTGGAGGGCCAATGGTGGACGTCCCTATGATCGAGCCGGGGGTCCTGTTCGGGCTCGCCATGATTGGTCTGGACGAGGAGTTGCCTCCTTCCCAGGCCGAGCCTACCGGCTGGGCGGCGATCAACTATCTCCACAGGCTCGGCAGCCGTGAAGTGCTTGACCTAGCTCTTGCCGCCTGCGTCGAGCCCGAGCCCCTTCGACGTCGTGTCGGGGCCTGCGTTCTCGGCCAACTCGGACATGCAAAGATTGGCTTTGAGCCTGTCTTTTTGGAGGAGCGCTACCAAGGCCTTTCAAACTTGCTGGCGGCCGAACAGGCGGGACCAAGCGATTCGGCGGTGTTGGCTGACACATGCGTCGCGCTTGGCCATCTGCACGACGCTCGGGCGATCCCGATGATCCTTAAACTTCTTGCGCATCCCGTAGTGGAGGTTCGGCGCGGCGTGGTGACCGGCATTAGCTGCTACGTCGAAAGCGAGGCCATCAACGGCTTGATCGTGCTGTCGGCAGATTCGGATGAGGAGGTGCGAGATTGGGCGACCTTTGGCCTCGGCCAATTGATCGAGACCGACACGCCAGCTATCCGGGCTGCCTTGCACGCGCGCTTGGACGACCCCTGCGCCCAGATACGTGGCGAGGCGATCGAGGGGCTTGCCACGCGCGGCGATCGGTCGGTGCTCCCCACCCTGATTAGAGAACTGAATATCGGCGTTTCGCAACCACTGCTTGACGCTGCGATCGCGCTCGCGACGCCTGACCTTTGTGAGGCTCTGGCCGCCGCCCAGAAAGGTGGCCTCGTCATACAGGCAAGCTCTGGACCGTATGACCTTTCGAGCGAGTGGGCCAAAGCGACGGGTGCCTGCGGCTGCTAAGGGTCGGGAGCGGCAATGCGCGGCGGGTACCAAGCGTCAGGTTCGGACCACTAGTTTGATGCGATCAGGTCGACAGCCGCGGGAGGGCGGCATGCAAAAGCAGACCGTTTCCGTGACGACACGCGTCGGCGCCGAAGGGCCATATCGCGTTGACTTGCCGCTCGATGTCCGCACCCTGAACGAGCGCCACTTCGACATCGGCCTCTGGCTCGTCGAGCGCGAGACACCGCATCAGGCTCGCGTCCTGCTGGAGCCGGAGCACGAGCGCGTCCGCGTGAGCTTCCTTGACGCCACGGACGCAAAGGCGTTCCGCGAACGCTTCGGTGCGCGGCTGAACTGACGCCACGGAACGGAATGCTTTGGCGACCGTTGAGTCCCCCAGTTCCGTTGAGTTGTTGCGTGGAGTTCGGCATGGCGCGTCGCATGCTCAAGACCGGTGTCGGCGGCGACGTGGCGCGAAGCCCTGTCGTCGCCCCCCGGCCAAATCGGCGGCAGCCCGCCCTTCGCCTCGATCCCATGCCCGACCGGGTCGAGCCCTGCCTGGCGCTGCTTTCGTCGAAGCCGCCGAGCGGTCCCGATTGGGCCTATGAGGTGAAGTGGGACGGCTATCGCCTCGCTATCCACATCGAGCGCGGCAGTGTTCGCATTCTGACGCGCGGCGGACACGATTGGACATCCCGCTTCCCGACCATTGCACACGACGCCCTGGAGATGGGTCTCGACAGTGCCATCCTCGACGGAGAGGCGGTCGTGCTCGACCGCCGCGGCGCCTCGGACTTCGGGGCCCTGCAGCGCGCGCTGGGCGGACGTGGCGGGAAGAGCGCGGCGGCCGCGGGCGCGGTGCTCTACGCCTTCGACCTGCTTTACCTCGACGGTCGAGACCTTCGGGCCATGTCTCTTGATGAGCGCCGGGATATGCTCGCCGATGCGGTCAAGCCGCATTCGTCGATCCGGATCAGCGAAGAGCTCGATGCCGACGGTGCCGAATTCCTGAAGCTCGCCTGCACGATGGGTCTTGAAGGCATCATCGCGAAGCGGCGGGAGGCGCCCTACCGCTCCGGCCGGGGCGGCGACTGGCTCAAGATCAAGTGCGTCCAGTCCGAGACCTTCCTGATCCTCGGATACGAGCCGTCGGCGGCCGCGCTCGGCGGTATCGGCAGCCTGTTCCTTGGCGCCCGCAAGGGCCAAGCGCTGGCCTATGTCGGCAACGTCGGGACAGGGCTGACCGCGAAGACGGCGACCGCGCTGCGGAAGCAGCTGGCTGGGCTGACCATCGAGAAGCCGGCGGTGTCGATCAAGAAGCGCGGCATGGTGTGGGTGACCCCCACCTTGCCCGCTGAAATCGCCTTTCGCGGCTGGACGAACGACGGCAACCTCAGGCACGCATCCTACAAGGGCCTACGCGAGGATGCCGACACAAGAGAGATCTACTCGCTCGACGACTAGCTTCTGGCCAGCGTTGACCTCCGCAGCTCTGCCTCGACCGCACTCACTGCGGTGCCGACCTTGCGGACGACATCCTCCAGCTGTGATCGCGAGATCCCGAGCTTGGCGGTCAGTAGCGACCTCGTAGGCCTCGCTGAGGCTGACCGGGGAGTGGTCCTGCGGGCCGCGGTTGCTCTTTTCGTCTGCCATGCTGGCCTCCTGTTCCAGACAGGAATCCAAGCGGCCTTCAGGTTTCTTACCATTCGCTTTCAGCTCGTCCGCTCTTGCCGATTAGCTTACCCGATCGGTTGGCGATCTCGACGGCAACCGCAGCCCAGAATCTCTCGGCCTTCTCGTTGTCGTCGGCTCGGGCTTGGCGGCTGAGCTTCCTGGCGGCACAGTATGCGCCATCCGCATGGTCGCGTATCAGCATGCCTGCAGACAGCGAGACCGCGCCCTTCCAAGCCTTTCGCCGGGCAAGTAATTTCGAGGCAAGCGAGAGCATCAGCCGGTCATAATGGGCGCATGAACACCGTCAATTTGATCCCTATATTTATAGTAATGGTTAGGCTTACTCGGCATGTGCAATCTCTATTCGATGACAAAAGGTCAAGCCGCCATCATCGCGCTGGCCCGAGCCATGCGGGACACGACCGGTAACCTGCCGCAGCTGCCGGGCATCTTCCCCGACTATCCCGCGCCGATCGTCCGCTTCGCGTCAGACGGCGTGCGAGAGCTCGGAATGGCCAGGTGGGGCATGCCGTGTCCGCCGGCGTTCGGAGGCGCTGCGATCACGAACATTCGGAACACCGCAAGCCCACACTGGCGACGTTGGCTGGGCCCGGCGAACCGATGCGTCGTGCCTTGGACGGCTTTCTGCGAATATGAGGACACCAAGCCTCGCAAGACACCAACATGGTTCGCGCTCGACGACGAGCGGCCACTGCTCGTCTTCGCCGGGATCTGGACGACCTGGAACGGCACCCGAGGCACGAAGGCCGCGCCGGTAGAGGGCGATCACACCGTCTATGGGTTCCTGACGACCGAACCCAACGACGTCGTAAGGCCGATCCACCCGAAGGCCATGCCAGTGATCCTCACGTCGCCGGCTGAGATCGAGATCTGGATGACCGCGCCATGGCCCGAGGCGGCTGCACTCCAACGGCCCTTGCCCGACGGCGTATTGAAGATCGTTTCGCGCGGGGAGCGGCGGGACCCGCCTGAAGTGCCAGGGGGCCTCTTCGCCGGGATCACTTAGCGAGAGAACGAGCTAAGTGAGCCCAACTCAAAAATCAGCCTACAGCCAGACTACTTGATCCGATTTTCAGTCTGTGGCCTGACTTCCAAGTCCCACTTCGACCTCGTCGGGCACCGGGAGCCTCGGCGTCGCCAAGCCCTCGGGAAGCACAATCAATTTCAGGGGATCCGGGATGCGCTTCGCATCTCAGTTCGATTGCCAGTCGAGCGAGACCTTCAGGATCCCCAAATTCGAACTTTATCATTGCATTTTAGCGATCGAAGCGGGGGTTCGAAAACGAACTGGGGGCAGGCTGTAGGCTGACAAGAACAACGGCTTGCGACCCAAAGCGCCGCGTATTCGTGACAGACCAGGGTGCTGGCTGGTTCGACGTCGGACTTTACCGCCGACGCGACCAACATGCAGGGAACCGCCATGAAACTGAGCAAGGACGAAAAGAAGCGTCGGTTCAAGGAGTCGGCCAGGCTGAAGCTCGCCGGCATCATCGACAGCAGCGGCTCGGCAGAGCGCCTCTCTGCGCCAGCCGGAGGTTATGTGAGGTGGGTGCGGGAGGGCCTCGGACAGACCAGGAAAGCAGTCGCGGGCAAGATGGGGATCATGGCTCAGACCCTCGCCGGCATCGAGGATTCCGAAGCGCATGGGGCAATCAAGCTCAGCACTCTGCGCCGCGCTGCTCTTGCGCTCAACTGCACCGTCGTCTACGCCCTCGTGCCCGTCGACATGTTCGTTCCTCGCAAAAAGATTCACGACGTCGGTGCCGTGCTCGACGAGATGGCGCAGATCACGGCGCGGGCCCGACGCCAGGACGCCCAAGCCGCTGATCATTCAACGGGCCCGCTGGACACTGGCCACAGGCGGTTAGACCCGGTGGTCATCCGCGAATGGGAAGAAGACCCTTCACCGCCGGCGTGACTTTCGCCCCGGCGCTGCCTTACGAGCCAGCGCTAAGGCCTCCTTCCTGGCCGCGACCGCAGCCTTGGACCAGGGCGCGATCTCCTTTTTCTCAACCCAGGGGATGAGTTTGATCGGGCGTCGTTCGACGCCTGCGGTGACAACGGGGACGTTGGCAATCAGGTCAAGCTGGGCAGCGAGTTCAATGGGACCGGCATACCGCTCCTCGGTCTCGCCTTTCCCCCCGTGGCCCATCAGATCGGCACGCAGCTCCGAGGCCACGAGATTCTGCTTGAGCGCATTGTTGAAGAAGTGACGCTGCGCGTGCGGCGTGAAGCCGAGCTTCGTCAGGCCCGGGCTCCATTCATCATAATACCGATCACCGAGCGGGCTCTTCGAGGACGGCGATGCCAGCTCAGGAAAGAGCCTGTTTTCCTCGATGGCCTTTAGGGCATCGACATAGTCGAGGAGTCCGAGCCGGATCAGCTCAGGATGAAGGGTCAGCTGACGCTCCGACTGCGCATTCTTGAGCGTCCTCAGATCATTGTCCTGCACCCAAATATGGGGCGGGCCCTTGTCCAGGATGATGTCCTCGATCTTCAGCCCGCAGAATTCCTCCCGCCGAAGGCCGTGGTAGTGGGCGAACATCGGGCCAAAATAGGCGGCGCGATGGAACACGTGGTGCCCGGGCGTGAACAGGTCGTTCCAGGCGGCACACCCGGTATAGATTGGCTGCTCGAAAACCTTCTCGAAAACCCCGACTTTCGGGATTGCGCGCTGGTTGCGTGCACGCCCTTTTGGTTTCACCCAGAACTTTGAAAAGCTCACCTTTGGTGCGATCTCGACGCCGGCATCGCGCGCACGGTGCAGGAATTGACCCAGAAAGAAATAGTGCTTGTTGCGGGTCTTGGTCTCGAGCCCGCGATCGGAAGCCCGTAATGCCGCCCAGCGTTGCCGCAGCTCGTCGATCGACCGCGTCTTGTCGGCGGCCGACTTCCCATAGTTCTTCCCCATGGTTCGGAGGAAGCCGTCGAAGGCGTCGAGATCGGCGGCGCCCAGTTTCGCCAGATCGGCGATCTTGCGTTCTTCGCCCATGAAACGGCCGAAGAGGTCGATGATCATTCGCGCCTGTCGGACTGTCTTCTCGTCCCAGGTCGCGTCCTGCGTGCGATCGCCGATCAGCTTCTCGCCGATGTCCGCGATCGAGAAGTTGCTGGTCGGCGAGGCTTCCGCCTCGCCCGACTCCGGGGCCGTCAGGACGGGCTGTGACGGCCAGACGGTCGTCCCTCCCGTCCAAGCGTGGGGCGCCGACGAAGACGCGTCCACGACCACCTCTGCCGTCCCCACCGACGGGTTGGGGGCGGAGGGCCTCCATGCGATGCTGCTGACGTCGCCCTTCGCGCGCTCGATCAGGGCTTCGAAATCGAATTCGTCTTCCATCTGCGGCTTCGTCCGGAAAGCAGCCTCGCTTTTGGCGCGGGCGAAGAACGAAAGCGCCCGGTCGACGTTGTCGTTGGTCGGCGCAGCGCCGATCTCAGCGAGGACGCGGGCGGCCGAGAAGCGCATATGGGCGGCCTGCTTGGGCGACGTGTACCATTTCACGAGTTCGCCGACGGCATCGATCGCCGATGCAGAGAGGCCCGCGACATACATGGCTTCGCGGTCTTCAGGGCGGACGACCGCAAGCAAACCCTGCTTCTCGATCAGCTTGTAAGCCCAGCCATCGGCAAGGCGCATTGCAGCATCGGACTCAGAGGGCGCCCGGAAGGCACCGTCCAGCGTACAATGTGCCCGCCGGATCACCTCCTGATGGATCCGGAATGACCTCACGAAAAGAGCCTGGAGCTGCTCTCCAGAAACCCAGGCGTCGGGGCTGCTCATCGTCATTTGTTCAAAGACCGCATCGAGTTGCGCTGCGATATACCGCGCAGAAATATGTTCGCGGGTCCTTAAGCTGATGACGAGAAAGCGTAGGCCGAGTCGCCTCGCGACCGCATGCGGGAGCCGTCGGCGCCAGTAGTAGACGGCGCCACGGCGTTCGAGATGGGATGCAACCGACACGTGCTGCCAGCCCCTGTGCCAGACAGATGTGTCATACCTCTGTGCCATGATGGCCGGGTTGAGCCCCCAGCCAAGTACACATCGGCAGCAATCTCAGGGACTTAAGTACCGTAGCCACCAAAGTGGCTGGGGGACTAGGATTCGAACCTAGACAACCAGAGTCAGAGTCTGGGGTCCTACCGTTAGACGATCCCCCAACGGCGCAAGCTGCGCTCGCGTTGGTGAGCCGGGGGTCTAATCAATGACGGCGCGGATGGCAAGCGCAGAATGCGGCCGGGCCAGATGCGGCCTTTGGATCGGCCGAGCCGTCCGGATGCGCCTCTTGCCGCAGTCAAGCCCCGCTCAACGTGCGCCTGACGCCGTCGCGCCATCCGGCGACCTTGCGGTCGCGTTCGCTGGCGGCCATGCCCGGCATGAACCGCCGCTCCAGCCGCCATTGATCGGCGAAGCGCCCGGGCTCGGGCAGAAGGCCGGCATCGAGGCCTGCGAGATAGGCCGCGCCCAGCGCCGTCGTCTCCAGCACGGTCGGGCGGTCGACCGGCAGGCCCAGGATGTCGGCGAGGCGCTGCATCGTCCAGTCGGAGGCGACCATGCCGCCGTCGACGCGCAGCACCGCCTCGCCCTGCCCGGCGGCGGGCCAGTCGGCCCGCATCGCCTCGGTCAGGTCGAGCGTCTGGTAGCAGACGCTCTCCAGCGCGGCGCGGGCGAATTCGCGCGGGCCCGTGCCCCGCGTCAGGCCGAACATCGCGCCGCGCGCGGCGGCGTCCCAATGCGGCGCGCCGAGGCCGACGAAAGCCGGCACGAGATAGACGTCCTGGCCTGCGTCGGCGGCCTCGGCCAGCGGGCCGGTCTCGCTGGCGCTGCCGATAATCCCCAACCCGTCGCGGAGCCATTGCACGGCCGCGCCCGCAATGAAGATCGAGCCTTCCAGCGCGTAGGTGCGCTTACCCTCGAGCTGGTAGGCGATGGTCGAGAGCAGGCGATGCTGCGAGACCACGGGCTCCGAACCCGTGTTGAGCAAAGCGAAGCAGCCGGTGCCATAGGTCGACTTGACCATGCCGGGCGAAAAACAGGCTTGGCCGATCGTCGCCGCCTGCTGGTCGCCGGCGATGCCGCGCACGGAAATCGCGGCCCCAAAATGCTCGGGCAGGCTCTCACCGAAATCGGCGGCGCAGTCGCGCACCTGCGGCAGCATCGCGGCGGGCACCCGGAACAGCGCCAGCAGCTCCTCGTCCCAGACGCCGCGCCGGATGTCGAACAGCATGGTGCGCGCTGCGTTGGTGGCGTCGGTCGCATGCGTCGCGCCGCCCGTCAGCCGCCAGAGCAGGAACGAATCGACCGTGCCGAAGGCGAGTTCACCGGCCTCGGCGCGGCGGCGCGCGCCGGGCACGTTGTCGAGCATCCAGCCGATCTTGGTGGCGGAGAAATAGGGGTCGAGCCTCAGGCCCGTGCGCTGCGCCACCAGCGCTTCATGGCCGGCCGCCGTCAGCTCGGCGCAGGTCTGCGCGGTGCGCCGGTCCTGCCAGACGATGGCGCGGTGGATGGCGCGGCCAGTCTTGCGATCCCAGACCAGCGTCGTCTCGCGCTGGTTGGTGATGCCGATCGCGGCGATGTCGCGGGCCTCCAGCCCGGCCTTGGCCAGCGCCGTGCGGCAGGTCGCCAGCACCGTGTCCCACAGGTCTTCGGCCTCATGCTCGACCCAGCCCGACGCCGGGAAATGCTGGGCGAACTCCTGTTGCGCGCTGGCTGTGACATGCAGATTCCCGTCGAAGACGATGGCGCGCGAGGAGGTCGTGCCCTGGTCGATGGCGAGGATGTGGCGTGCGGCGGCCATGGCGTCGGCGTCTCCCTGCGGCCGACTTGCGATGCGGCCCTGCTCGCAGATGTGCCGGAAGGCGTGGCCTCGGGCAAGACAGCGGCGCCACGCGGCTGCGAGCTTGGCGAAGGTTCCGCTTGGCACCGGCGCGCCGCTGGCGTTACGCTTGCCGCCGAAGCAAGCAGCCGGGCCTTTCGCCCGGCTCCCCGCCGCGAAGCCTTTGCGCTTTCGGCCGGTCAAGGGATTTGGAAACGTGGCGGTCGAGGACCGACAGGAGCGGGACGTCGCATTCGCGGCGTCGGTGCAGGTCAACGGCGTCGATCCGCTCGCGGTCGGCTCGCTCTTCCACGCGCCGCGCCAGCATCCGGTGACTTACGCCGCGCTCGATCTCGGCACCAACAACTGCCGGCTGCTGATCGCGCGGCCGGCGCAGCACGGATTTCGCGTCGTCGACGCGTTCTCGCGGATCGTGCGGCTTGGCGAGGGGCTGGCGGCCAGCGGCAGGCTGGCGGACGCCGCCATGGACCGCGCCGTCGAAGCGCTGAAGATCTGCCGCTCGAAAATGGCCAATCGCGGCGTCAGCCGGGCCCGGCTCGTCACCACCGAAGCCTGCCGGGCCGCGACCAACGGGCTCGATTTCGTGCGCCGCGTCACCGAGGAGGCCGAGCTCGACCTCGAGATCGTCGATCAGCGCACCGAGGCGTCGCTGGCGGTTTCCGGCTGCGCGGCGCTGGCCGATCCGGCCGCAGAAGGCGTCATCGTCTTCGACATCGGCGGCGGCTCGACCGAGATCATCTGGATGGGCGGCCGGGCCGAATCCCGCGACCCGGCCGGGCGCATCAGGGAATGGGCCTCGCTGCCGATCGGCGTCGTCACCGTCGCCGAGCGGTATGGCGGCGTCGATGTCGGGCGCGAATTGTTCGAGCGCATGGTCGATGATTGCGCGCTGGCGCTGGCGCCCTTCGCCATCAAGGCGGCCAAGGCGCGCGACGCGAAGCATTTTCATCTGCTCGGCACGTCCGGCACCGTCACCACCGTTGCCGGTATCCATCTCGGATTGCCGCGTTACGACCGGCGCGTGGTCGATGGGCTGTGGATGCAGCAGGCCGACATCCTGACGGTTATCGACCAGCTCGTCGCGATGGACTATGCGCAGCGGGCGGCAAATGCCTGCATCGGCCGCGAACGCGCTGATCTCGTGCTGGCTGGCTGCGCGATCTTCGAGGCGATCCGGCGGGCTTTTCCGAGCGAGCGGGTCCGCATCGCCGATCGCGGGCTGCGCGAGGGCATCCTGCTGCGCATGATGCATGAAGACCGCGCCTGGCAGCGGCGGAGACAGCTATGAGCACCGGCAAGGCAGGCGGCAAATCCAGCGTGGCCGGCGCGCGCGACCTGCGCGTCAAGGTCAAGAAAGCCGGCAAGCTCAAGCATTCCTCGCAGCTCTGGCTCGAGCGCCAGCTCAACGATCCTTATGTGAAGCGGGCGCGCGAGCTTGGCCACCGCTCGCGCGCCGCCTTCAAGATCGAGGAGATGGACGAGCGCTACAAGTTCCTGAAGACGGGACAGAAGCTGATCGACCTTGGCTGCGCGCCGGGCGGCTGGTGCCAGATCGCGGCCAAGAAGATCGGTCTCGAACAGGGCAAGGGCCGCATCATCGGCATCGACCTGCTGCATGTCGATCCGATTCCCGGCGTCGAGCTGATCCAGATGGACTTCATGGCCGACGAGGCCCCTGCCCTGCTGACCGGGCTTCTAGGCGCCCGGGCCGACGGGGTGATGTCCGACATGGCCGCCAACACCACGGGGCACAAGAAGACCGATCATCTCAAGATCATCGCGCTGGCGGAAGCAGCACTCGACTTCGCCAACGACATCCTCGCGCCGGGCGGCTTCTTCCTCGCCAAACTGTTCCAGGGCGGCGAGAGCGCCGAGCTGCTGGCCCAGCTCAAGCGCGACTTCACCACGGTGCGCAACGTCAAGCCGGCGGCGAGCCGGCCCGATTCCTCGGAGCTCTATGTCCTGGCGACCGGATTCCGGCGGAAGGAGCCGGCGGCGGAGGCCGCGGCCTGAACCCGATGGGTCGTCACATCGCCGACATGCTCGCCGGGTCCCGATCGTGCGCGGGCCGACGTAAGCCGGCGCGTCGGGTGGAGCCGGACCAGAATGCTGCGTGACCTGCAATCGGAGGCCGGCTTCGTCTGGGCCTATCGCTTCGATGGCGAAGGCCAGGCCGAACTCATCTCGCGCGACATCATGCCTGGCCTCGGAGACGAGGTAGCGAGCTTCGTCTGGCTGCATCTCGATCTCGTCCACAGCCGCGCCAAGCAGTGGATCGCCGGCTGCGGCGGCCTGCCGGCCGATGCGCTGACGCTCTTCGTGGCGCAGGACGAACACCAGCGCCTGTTCCACAATGCCGAATTCGCCTGGGGCATCACCTTCGACCAGATTCGCGAGGTCGACAGCCTCGCCGACGACACCGGCATGTTGCACTGGATCGTCGGCGAGCGCGTCCTGATCACCGGTTGCCGCGCCGCGCTGCAGGCCACGCGGCTGACGCGCGATGCGCTGGAAGCCGGCTTCCGCGCCACCTCGCCCGTGATTCTGTTCGAGCGATTGATCGAATATGTCATCGAGGATGTCGCCGAGGACGTGATGCGTCTCACCGACGACACCGACTCGATCGAGGACCACGTCATCGACGACCGCATCGGCAATGATGCGCGCCGGCTCGGCCAGATCCGGCGGCGCACCGTGAAGCTGCACCGACAGCTCAATGGCCTCCACCAGCTCTTCAGGCGCTTCGCCGACACCGCTTCGGCGCGCATGGCGCCCGAAACGGTCAAGAGCGCCGCCTCGCGGCTTCTGGGGCGCGTCGACACGATGCTGACCGACGTCCAGATCGTCCAGCAGCGCGCGAGGCTGCTGCAGGACGAGATCGCCGCACGGCTGACGGCGCAGACCAACCGCCAACTCTATGTGCTGTCGATCCTGACCGCGACGCTGATGCCGGCGACGCTGGTCACCGGGCTGTTCGGCGTGAACACCAAGGGCCTGCCCTTCCTCGATGACGACTGGGGCTTCGTCTATGTCGTGATCTTCAGTCTGACGGCGGCGCTCGGCGTCTACTGGCTGCTGCGCCGCCGTGACATGATCAACTGAGCGCGCCGCGGGCCCGCGCCCTCACTTCTCCAGAAAGGCCCGGATCGCGCCCTCGGCCTGCTTCATCGAGATGACGCCGTCGAGATGGCCGCGCGTGCCCTGCAGGAACACATGCGTGACGTCGACGCCGCCCTTCTTCAGCGTCTCGGCGGTCCGCTCGACCCCATCAGCCGTAAAGACGAGGTCCTTGGGCTGGGTGATCAGCAGCAACGGCGCCTTGATCTTGGTCGCCGCGTCCGCGAGCGAGACGCCTCCGGCGGCGAAGAGCTGGTTGGCCTTGATCAGATAGAGGAAATGATTGGCGTCCGAGACTTTTGCGCGGGCCTCGCCGGCATTGTCGAGGATGCTCTGGACCTGGAACTTGTTAGCGAGCGCCTTTGCCGGAGCCTCGCCCTCCTTGGCCGGCCGGCGGCCGAAGGTACCGTTGGTCCAGTCGCCATGGTTGGCCTGCAGGGTGACCACCGCGAGCGCCTTGGCGAGGCCGGCATTGGGCGGCGTCTTCCCGTAATAGTCGCCCTTGTTCCAGTTCGGATCGACCAGGATCGGAGCTGCCCAGACGTCGAGCCAGGCGATGAGCTGCGCCTCGGCCTCGGCCCCGCCGATCACCGGCATCGCCTTCGCCACCATGGCGGGATGGCTCGCGGCCCATTCATAGGTCTGGAGCGCGCCCATCGACGGGCCGGCGACCAGCGCCAGCTTGCTGATGCCAAGACTTTCGACCAATGCCTTCTGGACATTGACGAAATCGCCGATGGTGACGATCGGGAAATCGAGCGCGTAGTGCTTTCCGGTGTCGGGATCGGTCGAGGCCGGGCCGGTCGTCGTCGTCTTCGGGTCGCCGGTGTTGAGGTTGACCAGCGTGTCGGACGAAAGAACGAAGTACTTGTTGGTGTCGATCGCCTTGCCCGGGCCGATGATGGCGTCCCAGTAGCCCGGCGCGGCATCGGCCGCCGCGTATTTTCCGGCCGCATGCGAATTGCCCGAGAAGAAATGGCAGATCAGGATCGCGTTCGACTTGTCGGCGTTGAGCGTGCCGTAGCTCTCCCAGCCGACTTTGACGTTCTTGAGCGTGCGCCCGCCTTGCGTGGTGTAGCTCGGCAGCTCGAAGACCTTCTTCTCGACGATCAGCTCCTGCGCCTCTGCGCCACCCGTCATCGTCATCCCCGCCATCGCCATCAAGGCGGCGCCAGTGGCGGCCGCGATCCAGTTTTTCATGCTCAGGCTTCCTTCCCAGAACGGCCGTCATGCGGCCTTGGGTGGATCAGAGCGGATTTTTGTGACGAACGGAAGAGAGTTACACCGTCTCCAGCAGCGCCTTCATCAGCGCCCGGCGCGGCGCGATCGAGGAGATCAGCGCGTATTCCTGCAAGGTATGGGCGCCCTCGCCGTCGATGCCGAGCCCGTCCAGCGTGGGCACGCCGAGCGCGGCGGTGAAGTTGCCGTCCGACCCGCCGCCGGTCATGGCGCAATCCTGCAACTCGAAGCCGATGCCGGCCGCGAGTTTTTGCGCATGCAGGAAGAGCCCCGCGACGGCGGTGGATTTCTCGTAGGGCGGCCGGTTCATGCCGCCGGTGATCCTGATCGAGACGTCCTTGTCCTTCGGTTCGAGCGAGAGGATGCGGCGCTCCATCTCGATGCCGTCCGCCACCGTGGTGACGCGCATGTCGATGCTGAACCAGGCATGCTGGGGGATGACGTTGGCGGCCGTGCCGCCGCCGACCAGCGCGACTGAGGTGGTGATGCCGCGCGCGTAATCCGTCATCGCCTCGACGGCGAGGATCTGGTGCGCCGCCTCGCGGATGGCGCTGCGGCCGTCGGCATGACGCGAGCCGGAATGAGCCGGCCGGCCCTCCAGCCTGACGTCGAAACGACCGACGCCCTTGCGCGCCGTGACGATCTTGCCGCCCTCGCGCGCCGGCTCGGTCACCAGCACGGCTGCGCAGCCCCGGCCGATCTCCTCGATCACGCCGCGCGTCGTCGGCGAGCCGATCTCCTCGTCGGGCGTGAACAGGAACAGGATCGGCCGCTGGGCCGAGCCTGCGACCGCTACATCCTTGAAGGCCTGCAGGCCGAGCCAGGCGCCGCCCTTCATGTCGTAGACGCCCGGCCCGTAGAGCCGGTCGCCCTCGACGCGGACGGGAAGATCGGCGGCGGCCGTGCCGAGCGGATGGACGGTGTCGAGATGCGACATCACCGCGAGGGCCGGTTGGCCGGTCTGCGGCCCGGCGCGCAGGATCAGGCTGTCGCCGAGCCCGTCTGGTCCGGGCAGGCGCTCCACCAAGATCGGCAGGCCGGCGACCTCGGCCGCTACGAGGTCCATCATCGCGTTGACGCCAGCGGGATGCGTGGTCGGGCTCTCGCAGGCAAGCCAGGCGGACAGGGCAGAGATGTCGGTATCGGAATCAGTCATGATGGCTGCGAGCTTCGCCAAGAAGAGCGGCGGGAGCAAGGACGGGGCTCGCCTCCTGTCATTTCGGGGCGGCGCACAGCGCCGAACCCGGAATGACAAAGATTGCATAGCCGGGCGCAGAGGCCGTCCCGGAACGCTCTCCTGTGAGTCGGCTGGCGCGGTTTTCGAGAACCGGAGCGCAGCGGACTACAGTCCGTGAGCACCGGAAGCGCAGAAAGCCGCGTCAGACGGCCTCAGGAGCAGCGTTCCGGGATGGGCTCTAGAACGGAATGTCGTCGTCGAGATGGGTCGAGGTCGAGCGGCCGCCGCCGCCCGCCATTGCCGGCTGGCGCGGCGCATTGCCGCCACCCATCGGCGAAGAGCGCCCGAAGGAAGCGCCGCCCGAGGAGCGATCCTCCATCGACCCGCCGCCCTCGCCATACTCGTCGGAGCCGCCCTGGCCTCGGCTGTCGAGCAGGGTCAGTTCGCCGCGATAGCGCTGCAGCACGATCTCGGTGGTGTATTTCTCGACGCCGGACTGGTCCTGCCATTTGCGGGTCTGGAGCTGGCCCTCGATGTAAACCTTCGAGCCCTTCTTGAGGTACTGCTCGGCGACCTTGGCAAGGTTCTCGTTGAAGATCACCACCTGGTGCCACTCGGTCTTCTCCTTGCGCTCGCCCGACTGCTTGTCGCGCCAGTTCTCGGAGGTCGCGATGCGCAGCGAAACGACCGGCTCGCCGGAATTCAGACGCCGCACCTCCGGGTCCTTGCCCAGATTGCCGACGATGATGACCTTGTTGACGCTACCAGCCATGAGAGGCTCCATTTCCTGCGCACATCTGAAAACCGGCCCGCGACCGGAACTGGAACCTAGTGTCCCGTTGCGCAACTATCAACGATGTTCCTGTTTTGTTCAAGCGCAAAAGCGCGGGTTGTCCCCGGTTTTCGGTCGCTCGCGATTCGGCCGTCTCAGCGCTCGCGCCAGATCGCGGCCTCGCTGAAGCCGAGCGTCGCGAATTCGCCAGCCCGCAGCGGCGCCTCGGCTTCGGAAAAGAACTCGTCGAGTTGCGGCGGCGCGACCAATGTGCCGCTCAGCATCGCATGAGCCTGGCCGCGATGGTGGGTCTGGTGCTGGAAGAGATGCAGCAGCAAACGGTCCATCCGCTCGCGCTGGATGCGCCCGGTGCGATGCACGCTGACGATCCCGGCATAGCCGGCCTCGTCGAGCCCCTCGACCACGGCGATCAGGCGGCGATCGACGGCCGCTTGTGCGTCGTGGAGAGCCAAAACCGTGGCGCAGGGCTCGCGCACTGCCCAGGCGGCCGGGCCGAGCGTTCCGCCCTCCAGCGCATCGACGTAGAAATGATCGACGATCAGAATGTGGTTCAGTGTCGCCCGGAGGCTCGGGAAGAAGCCGGTGCGAGGCGCGACGAACTCCGCCGCCGACAGGCCCGCGCAGGCGGCGAGCAGACGGTGGTTCGCCCAGGCGTTGTTGTGGGCCATCGCCCGATAGGCCAGTCCGACATCCATTCGCTCTCTCCCCGACGCCGATCGAAGCGCCGTTCCATCACCGACACAAGAGCTTGTGACCACAAAGACAGGTTTCACCTTTCTTGCTTCGTGTTCTAAGCCGGCAGCACAGCAGCGCCGTTGGCGATCGCTCCACGGGATCGAGGACTTCTAGATGAGCGTCGCAAACGGCCGGGCCTTCCTGGCGACCCCGGGCCCGACCAATATCCCCGACCGCGTGCTGCAGGCGATGATGCGCCCGGCCGAGGAGCTGAGTTCGAACTCGATCGTCGGCCTGACCGAGTCGGTTCTGGCCGATCTGAAGACGATCTTCCGCACGAAGGGCGAAACCTTCGTCTACAGCGCCAATGGCCATGGCGGCTGGGAGGCGGCGCTGACCAATGTGCTGTCGCGCGGCGACAAGGTTCTGGTGCTGGCGAGCGGGCGCTTCGCCATCGGCTGGGGCGAGATGGCGAAGTTCATGGGCGCCGATGTCGAGGTGATGCCGGGAAGCTGGCGCGCCGCGATCGACCCTGCCGCCGTCGAGGCCCGCCTGCGTGCCGATTCCGGCCATGCGATCAAGGCCGTTCTGATGGTGCAGATCGACACCGCGTCCGGCGTCGTCAACGATGTGCCCGCCGTGCGCGCGGCGATCGACGCGGCCGGCCACCCTGCCCTGTTCATGGTCGACGGCGTCGCCTCGGTCGGCTGCATGCGCTTCGAGATGGATGCATGGGGAATCGATGTCGCGATGTCGGCCTCGCAGAAGGGGCTGATGACCTCGCCGGGGCTGGCTTTCGTCGCAGCCAACGACAAGGCGCTCGCAGCCCACAAGACCGCGACCATGAAGACGCTCTACTGGGACTGGTCGTCCCGGATGAACACGCTGGCTTACATGAAGCATTGCGGCACGGCCCCGGAGCACCTGCTCTTCGGCCTGCGCGCGGCGCTCGACATGATCCTGGAGGAAGGGCTGGACGCCGTCTGGACGCGCCATGCCCTGCTCGCGGGCGCAACCCATGCGGCGGTGGCGAAATGGTCGGAGGGCCAGGCGCTGTCCTTCAACATCGTCGAGCCGTCGCAGCGCGCGGCCTCCGTCACGCCGATCCTGGTGCAAGGCGTCGAGACGACAGCGATCACCGATTTCTGCCGCGATGTCTGCGGCGTGACGTTGGGGCTCGGCATCGGCGATCTGGGCGGAAAAGCCTTCCGCATCGCCCATATGGGCCATGTCAACGCGCCGATGGTGCTGGGCGCGCTCGGCGCGGTCGAGATGGCGCTGCAGGCGAAGGCGATCCCGCATGGCGCGGGCGGGGTGGCGGCCGCGGTCGAATTTCTCTCAGGCGCGGTGCAGTAGGCGCGTCGCTGAGCCTCAGAGTGCGTGAGCCGGCGCGCTCGTGGTGTCGAACAGATCCGGGAAGCGCTCCGCCAGCCTCGGCAGGGCGCTGAGGATTTCACGCAAATGGACGCGCATCGCGGCTTCCGCCTGCTCCGGATCGCGGGCGCGCAGGCCGGCGAGGATCGACTCGTGCTGGCTGATCAGCAGGGCCAGCGGCGAGGCCTCGGGCAGGCTGAGATAGCGCACGCGGTCGGTCTGGGCGCGGGCGCTCTCGACCACGCGCATCGCATAGTCGCATTCGACGCAATCGGCGATGGCGCGGTGGAAGGCCTCGTCCAGCGCATAGAAGCGGCTGAAATCGCCCGCGCTGGCGGCCGCCTTCTGCGCCGCGATCAGGCGCTCGATCCGGCCGACGCCATCATCGTCGATCAGCCCCGCCGCCGTGCGGACCAGCGCGCATTCGATCGCCTCGCGCACGAAGCGGGCATTCAGCACCTCGCGCACCGAAATCTTGACGACATAGGTGCCCCGGCTCGGCAGCACCTGCAGCAGGCCCTGCTCGGCGAGCTTGATGAAGGCCTCGCGCACCGGCTGGCGGCTGACGCCGTAGCGCAACGCGACTTCCTTCTCCGACAGCCCCTCGCCCGGCCGCAACTGCATCTCGATGATCGCCTGGCGCAGGCGCTGGATGATCTGGGGCACGATCGGGTCGGCGATCTTCAGGGCGGCGGCGCTGGCGGCAGGCGGTGTCATGACGTCTTGCGTTCCTCGAAAGCTGAGCTATCATACCGGTATGGTGCCATACTTCAAGCGTCACAGAGACGTGCGAGCGCCAATCGGGAGGATAGCAGATGTTCACTCTGGCAAGACGCCACCTTTGCGTTCTGGCGCTCGGCTTTGCATCCGCGGTCGCGCTGCCGCTGACGGCGAGCGCGCAGCAGCAGCTCAACGTCAACACCGCGCTCACGCGCGACGATCCGATCTACAAGGGGCTGGAGCGGATGCGCGACCGCGTCGCCGAACGCTCGAAGAACCAGCTCACCATCCGCATCTTCCCGGGCTCGCAGCTCGGCAAGGATGAGGACGTGCTAGAGCAGGCCCGCGCCGGCGCCAATGTCGCCGTGGTCGTCGATGGCGGTCGGCTTGCCGTCTTCGTCAAGGAGTTCGGTGTGCTGAGCGCACCCTATCTCGCCGACGGTTTCCAGGGCATCCGCAAGGTCGTGACCTCGCCGCTGTTCGAGACCTGGGTCGCCAAGCTCAAGACGACGTCGGGCCATCAGGTGCTCTCCTTCAACTGGTGGCAGGGCGACCGCCATCTGATCACCAACAAGCCGGTCAAGGTGCCGGCCGACCTCGCGGGCGTGCGCATGCGCACGCCGGGCGCGCCGGTCTGGATGGAGACGATCCGCGCCATGGGCGCAACGCCGACGCCGATGGGCTGGGGCGAGGTCTATCCCGCCATGCAGCAGAAGGTGATCGACGCCGTCGAGGCGCAGCACCCCGCAACCGTCGGCTCCAAGCTCTACGAGGTCGCCAAGACCGTCACGAAGACGAGCCATTTCAACCTGATCACCGGCATCGTCACCAGCGCCGGCTGGTTCGACAAGCTCGCGCCCGAGCTGCAGACGATCCTGCGTGAGGAATCGCTGGCGGCGGGCGACTTCGCCTCCAAGCTGACCGAGGAATCCCTCGCCGGCTTCGAGGAGACGATGAAGAAGAACGGCATGACCATCGTCGAGGTGGACAAGAAGCCCTTTATCGACGCGACCAGCGGCGTCTACGAGAAGCTCGGCTATAGCGAGTTGCGCGCCGAGGTGCTCAAGCTCCTGAAGTAGCCGCCCTCTGTCCCCTTCCCCCCGCTTGCGGTGGGGAAGGGCTAGGGATTGGGGGGCCGAACGACCGGGTAAGCCAGAGATCATTGAAGGTCTACCCGGTCGGACCGCCCCCCACCCCAACCCTCCCCACCGCAAGCGGGGGGGAGGGAGACGGAAAGCGTCGGGCCTCGAAACCTTTCAAGCGATCGCCTTGGCCGCGCTGCATTGTCCTCCACACAGACCGGCAAGGGCCGCCATGTCGCACGCCATCATGTCGCTTGAATTCCTCGTCGCGAAGCTGCTGCTGGCGTCGATCGTCGTTCTCGTCTTTCTCGCGGCGGTCGGGCGTTCGCTCGGCTATCCGCTGATCTGGTCGATCGACGTGGCCCAGTTGATGTTCATCTGGCTGTGCTTCCTCGGCGCGAACCGCGCCATGCGGCTGCGGGCGCATATCGGCGTCGATTTCTTCATCCGGAAACTGCCGCGCACGCCGCGCCGGCTGGTCGAGATCGGGCTCGCCTTGCTGGCGCTGGCTTTCCTGATCGCGCTCGTTGTCTCGGGCTACCGGCTGACGGTGCTAAACTGGCAGCGCGTCTATGGCGACAGCGGCATCTCCTATGCCTGGGTGACCGCAGCCGTCCCGGTCGGGGCCGGCCTGCTCGCAATCACGATCGCCGGCAATCTCGTCTCGGCGCTGCGTCACCGCACGCTCGTCTTCTACGCCGAACGGAGCCTCGACCGCTCCGAGAGCCAGCTGGGTTGAGCCCATGATCACGCTCTGGGGCCTGTTCTTCGTCCTGATGTTCCTCGGCATGCCCGTGGCTCTCGCCATCGGCCTGTCCGGCTTCAGCTTCTTCGTGTTCTCCGGCTCGGTGCCGCTCGGCATCGGCGTGCAGCAGATCGCGACCGCCTCGCAGAGCTTCCCGCTTCTGGCGGTGCCGTTCTTCGTGCTTGCGGGCCACATGATGAACAAGACCGGCATCACGACCCGGCTCGTCGCCTGCTCGAACGTACTGGTGTCGTGGATGGCCGGCGGCATGGCGCAGGTCTGCATCCTGCTCTCCACGCTGATGGGCGGCGTCTCCGGCTCGGCCGTGGCGGACGCGGCGATGGAGGCGCGGATCCTCGGGCCGGACATGATCAGGCGCGGCTACTCCAAGGGGTTCACCTGCGCGGCGATCGCGGTCGGCTCGCTGATCACCGCCACGATCCCGCCCAGCCTCGGGCTGATCCTGTACGGCTTCGTCGGCAACGTCTCGATCGGCCGGCTGTTTCTGGCCGGCGTCATTCCCGGCCTGATGATGATGGCCGCGCTGATGGGCGTGGTCTATCTCGTCGCGAAAAAGCGCGGCTACCATTCGGCCACCAAGGAGCTGCCGACGGCGCGCGCCGTCTGGCGCGCGGTCGTCGATGCGAAATGGGCGCTGCTGTTCCCGGTCGCACTGCTGGTCGGCATTCGCGGCGGCATCTTCACCCCGTCGGAAATCGGCGCCTTCGCCGTGGTCTATGCCGTCGTCGTCGGCGTCTTCCTGCACCGGGAGCTGACCTTCGAGAAGTTCATGGAAGCGCTCGGCGAGGGCGTGCTGGATGTCGGCGTGATCATGCTGATCATCCTGCTCTCGGGCATGGTCGGCTATGCGCTGATCTTCGAGCAGGCCCCGCAGGAGGTGGCGGAGTGGATGCTGGGTCTGAGCCAGAACCCGATCGCGATCGTGTTCCTGATCCTGATCTTCCTGCTGATCGCCGGCTGCTTCGTCGAGAGCACGGTGCTGGTGCTGCTGCTGACCCCGATCTTCGTCCCGATCGTCACCAAGCTCGGCGTCGACCCGGTGCATTTCGGCATCCTGATGATGTCGATCGTGACTCTGGGCTCGATGACGCCCCCGGTCGGCGTGGCCATGTACACGGTCTGCTCGATCCTCGACACGAGCGTCGAGGAGTACTTCGTCGAGTCGCTGCCCTTCATCGCCGCCATCCTCGCCGTGGTGGCGCTGCTGGCCTTCGTGCCGGGCATCGTCCTGTTCCTGCCCAACCTTTTGATGTGAGGAGGCGGGCATGAAACAGAGCTGGCGCTGGTTTGGCCCCGACGACGCCGTGACGCTTGCCGCCGCCCGTCAGGCGGGCGCGAGCGGCATCGTCACCGCCCTCCACCAGATTCCCTATGGCGAGGTCTGGAGCGTCGCGGCGATCGAAGCGCGCAAGGCGCAGATTGCCGCGCCTGGCTTCGGCCTGCACTGGGCGGTGGTCGAGAGCCTGCCGGTGCATGAGCGCATCAAGCTGGGAGAAGGCGATCTGGAGCCACTCTTCGCCAGCTACCGGCAGTCGCTGCACAACCTCGCCGCCTGCGGGCTGAAGACGGTCTGCTACAACTTCATGCCGGTGCTGGACTGGACCCGCACCCAGCTCGATGCGCCTGTGCCCGGCGGGGCGCGGGCGCTGCGCTTCAACATCCACGAATATGTCGCCTTCGACTGGCTGATGCTCGAGCGGCCGGGCGCCGACGAGGGCCATCCCACGTCGGTTCTGGACCGCGCCAGGGCGTGGTTTTCCGCCTCGACGCAAGGAGACCGCGACCGGCTGCTCGCCAACATCATGGCCGGGCTGCCCGGCGCCTATGACCGCTACGACGTGCCCAGCCTGCGCACGATGCTGGCGCGCTATGACGGCATCGACGCAGCCGCCCTGCAGGCGAACCTCAAGCGCTTCCTCGAAGCGGTGATCCCGACGGCGGCCGAACTTGGCGTCAATCTCTGCATCCACCCGGACGACCCGCCGCGCCCGCTTTTCGGCCTGCCGCGCATCGTCTCGACGGCCGATCACATCGCCGCCATCCTGGCGATGGTCGACCATCCCGCCAACGGGCTGACCCTGTGCTCGGGCTCGCTCGGGGCCCATCCCTACAACGACGTGCCGGCGATCGCGCGGCGCTTCGCCGACCGGATCTGGTTCGCTCATCTGCGCAATGTCGCCAGGGACGCCGACGGCTCGTTCATGGAGGCCGAGCATCTCGGCGGCGACACCGACATGGTCGCGCTCGTCGATGCGCTGCTGGCCGAGGAGCGCCGTCGCAAGGCGGCAGGCCGCGACGACTGGGACATCCCGATGCGGCCCGACCATGGCCACGAGATCCTCGACGATATCGGCCGCGGCGGGTTTCCCGGCTATCCGGCGATCGGCCGGCTGCGCGGGCTCGCCGAGCTGCGCGGGGTGATGGCCGCGCTGGAGCACCGCCACCGCTCGGGGTGAGCCCGCCTTTGCCGGTCGCTCCTGCCATATCCTGTCAGCAACCGCACCCGGTCGCCGCGCCGCGTCCGGCCCCGCGTGATAAACATCCCTGCCGCCCGGACGCCGGGCTGGCATGGCCCGGCTTTTGCCCTATCTCTAGCGCTTCAGCCCAACCGGACGCCCCCATGGCCCGCAAGCCCACTCCTGTCGGCAAGTCTTCTTCCGCCGGCAAGTCTTCTCCCGTTGGACAATCGTCTCCCCGCCGGGACTCGCTCGCCGATCAGGCCGCCTCGCTGGAACTGATGTTCGACGAGGCGCGCAAGACGGATTCGCGGGTCATCTCGGTGCGCGGCGCGCGCGAGCACAACCTCAAGAACATCGATCTCGCGATTCCGCGCGACAAGCTCGTCGTCTTCACCGGGCTGTCGGGCTCGGGCAAGTCGTCTCTGGCGTTCGACACGATCTATGCCGAAGGCCAGCGCCGCTATGTCGAGTCGCTCTCGGCCTATGCCCGCCAGTTCCTCGAGATGATGAGCAAGCCCGATGTCGACCAGATCGACGGGCTCTCGCCGGCGATCTCGATCGAGCAGAAGACCACCTCGAAGAACCCGCGCTCGACGGTCGGCACCGTCACCGAGATCCACGACTATATGCGCCTGCTCTGGGCGCGGGCCGGCATCCCCTATTCGCCGGCGACCGGCCTGCCGATCGAGAGCCAGACCGTGCAGGTGATGGTCGACCGGCTGACCGAGCTGCCCGAGAAGACCCGCGGCTATCTGCTCGCGCCCGTGGTGCGCGGCCGCAAGGGCGAGTTCCGCAAGGAGATGGCCGAATGGCTGAAGCGCGGTTTTCAGCGCGTCAAGGTCAATGGCGAGTTCGTTGAGATTCCCGATGCGCCCGCGCTCGACAAGAAGTTCAAGCACGACATCGACGTGGTGGTGGACCGCATCGTGATCCGGCCCGATTTAGGCAGCCGCCTCGCCGACTCGCTGGAGCAGGCGCTGGACCTCGCCGACGGCATCGCCGTGTTCGAATATGCCGACGAGAAGGAGGAGGACGGCTCGGCCCGCCGCATCACCTTCTCGGCCAAGTTCGCCTGCCCGGTCTCGGGCTTCACCATCCCCGAGATCGAGCCGCGCCTGTTCTCGTTCAACAACCCGTTCGGCGCCTGCCCGGCCTGCGACGGCCTCGGCCACGAGATGCGGATCGACCCGGACATGATCGTGCCGGACTCGTCGCTCACCCTGAAGAAGGGCGCGATCGCGCCCTGGGCCAAGTCGACCTCGCCCTATTACGGCCAGACGCTGGAGGGGCTCGCCCGGCATTTCGGCTTCTCGATGACGAAGCCCTGGTCGGAGCTGCCGCAGAGCGCTCGCGACGCGATCCTGTTCGGCACCGGCTCAGAGGCCGTGCGCCTGGCCTATAATGACGGCCTGCGCGCCTATGAGGTGAGAAAGCCCTTCGAGGGCGTGATCACCAATATGGAGCGGCGCTGGAAGGAGACCGAGAGCGACTGGGCCCGCGAGGAGATCGGCCGCTTCATGTCGGAGACGCCGTGCAAGGCCTGCGACGGGTTTCGCCTCAAGCCCGAAGCCCTGGCCGTGAAGCTCGACATGCGCCATATCGGCGAGGTCTCGCGGCTGTCGGTCAAGGACGCGCTGGACTGGGTCAGCGCCCTGCCCGGCAAGCTCAGCCAGAAGCAGAACGAGATCGCCCCGCGCATCCTCAAGGAAATCCGCGACCGGCTGACCTTCCTGCTCGATGTCGGGCTGGAATACCTGACGCTGGCGCGCGCCTCGGGTACGCTGTCGGGCGGCGAGAGCCAGCGCATCCGCCTCGCCTCGCAGATCGGCTCCGGCCTCACCGGCGTGCTCTATGTCCTGGACGAGCCCTCGATCGGCCTGCACCAGCGCGACAATGAGCGCCTGCTCGGCACCTTGCGGAGACTCAGGGACCTCGGCAACACGGTCATCGTGGTCGAGCATGACGAGGACGCGATCCTGACCGCCGACTATGTCGTCGATGTCGGCCCCGGCGCGGGCATCCATGGCGGCCGCATCGTCGCCAAGGGCACGCCGCAGGACATTCTCGACAACCCGGATTCGCTCACCGGCAAATACCTCACCGGCGAGATGTCGGTCGCCGTCCCCGCCAACCGTCGCAAGGCCCAGAAGGGCCGCGCCCTGAAGATCGTCGGCGCGCGCGGCAACAACCTCAAGGACGTCTCGGTCGAGATCCCGCTCGGCCTGTTCACCTGCATCACCGGCGTCTCGGGCGGCGGCAAGTCGACGCTGGTCATCGACACGCTCTACAAGGCCGTGGCGCGCAAGCTCAACGGCTCGATCGAGCACCCTGCCCCGCATGAGCGCATCGAGGGCATCGAGCTGCTCGACAAGGTCATCGACATCGACCAGTCGCCGATCGGCCGCACGCCGCGCTCCAACCCCGCGACCTATACCGGCGCCTTCACGCCGATCCGCGAATGGTTCGCCGGCCTGCCCGAGGCCAAGGCGCGCGGCTACCAGCCCGGCCGCTTCTCCTTCAACGTCAAGGGCGGCCGCTGCGAGGCCTGCCAGGGCGACGGCCTGCTCAAGATCGAGATGCATTTTTTGCCGGATGTCTACGTCACCTGCGACGTCTGCAAGGGCAAGCGCTACGACCGCGAAACGCTGGAGGTGAAATACCGCGACAAGTCGATCGCCGACGTGCTCGACATGTCGGTCGAGGAGGCCAAGGCGCTGTTCAAGGCCGTGCCCTCGATCCGCGAGAAGATGGAGACGCTGCAGCGGGTCGGCCTCGACTACGTCAAGGTCGGCCAGCAGGCGACGACGCTCTCGGGCGGCGAGGCCCAGCGCGTCAAACTCTCGAAGGAGCTCTCCAAGCGCGCCACCGGCCGCACCCTCTACATCCTCGACGAGCCGACCACCGGCCTGCATTTCCACGACGTCGCCAAGCTGATGGAGGTGCTGCACGAGCTGGTCGACCAGGGCAATTCGGTCGTCGTGATCGAGCACAACCTCGAAGTGGTGAAGACCGCCGACTGGGTGATCGACATGGGGCCGGAGGGCGGCGACGGCGGCGGCGAGGTGGTGGCGCAGGGCACGCCGGAGGATATCGTGCGGGTCGGCAAGGGCCACACCGCGCGGTTCCTGCGCGAGGTGCTGGCGCGACGGCCGATCAAGGGGAAGGCGGTGAGGGAAGCGGCGGAGTAGGCGTGGGTCCTGCACGATATTTGAAGGGCCCGGCACGACACGTGCCGGGCTGAGCATTCAACTGCAATCCCTTCAATGATGCCACTGCTCATGGATCGGATCGAGCCGTATGACCGATTTCGGATCGCGGGCAGGATAGCCGACGTTCAGGATGCGGTTGATCGAGTCCCGTAGTTCGATCATCGCTTCGCGCGTGCCCTGAATCTGGCCGACATGGACCAGCTCGTTCAGAAGCTTGCCGTCGCTCTGCGGCAGCGGCCGCCCAGCGGCGAGGCCCATGCAGTAGACGCCATGTCGGCAGCTCATCGCCGGAACGTGTTCGAAGAACACGAACGGAGCCCGGCTTTCTGATACGAGAGATTGGGGAGAAGGCATAACGCTCATCGTCATCTCCAAAGGTTGGTGGAATGCTGCCGAAGCCCATGCGCCGGCAGTAGGCGGCAGGTGACAGGGCCTACGACAGCAGCCGCGTTACGCGGCCGTTGCCGACATTTTTGGACAGAATAAGTTCGTGGCGTGCCAGATGAAGCTGCATGGCAGCTTTAGGGCTGATGATCCGCGCTTGGGGGATGAGGTAGTCGATCATCGCAATCATGGCGTCGATTTCGGCTTCCTGCATCGTGCCGGCGGACCCTTTGGCGACTTCCAAAATCGCGTCATGGCCCCTCATGACGCTTCCCCCTGCTCATAGGCTCCCGGCCGATCCCATTGACCCTCGCGACGAACGAGAACGAGGCCGCCGGAGTCGGGTGTCAGCCTGATTGTGGGCTCGGCCGTGATCAGGTCGATCTCGAAATAGACCTCATCGGTGATATGGGTCAGCCCGTCGCCTTCACGTTGAGTGAAGCCGAGATGTTTCCAGAGCTTCACATAGGGTTCGGAGGCTTGGCCATAGAAGCGGCGGTAGCCCTTCATCTGAGCGAAGGCGATGGCTGCCCGCGCCAGCGTGAACGCCATGCGGCCGCGGTGCTGCGGTATCAGCGCCAGTCGCTCCAGTTTCACGAAATCGGCGAAGTAGCGGATGCGGATGCAGCCGACAGGATCATCGCCGATATACCCGATCAGGTGCGTCGCCGAGATGTCGTTGCCGTCCATGTCGTCGTAGACCGGCAACAGGCGCTCGGCGACATAGGCCGCGCCGCGAATTGATGCGGCGACCATCAGCTCATGCACGGTATGAGCAACCTTGATGCCGTGCCGCTTGGCATTGCCAGGAACGTTGGAAATGTAGGTATCGTAGATCGGCCGGCCGGCCGCCGGATCCGGCGGCTCAAGGGTCATGATGCCGGGATCAACGTAGTGCTTGTGTTTGGCCCCCTGCTTGAAGCCGGAACGCAGGAAGAGCGCATGGGCCGTTGCCGTCGCGGCCCGGCAATACATCGGCAGGCCGCGATGCTTGTCGGACGTGAAACGCTCCATGACGAGCGAGAGCGCGCCGAAAATCTTCGGCTCCGAATAGACCAGCCAGTGATAGATCGCGGCCGGCTTCTCGCTCTGGCGACAGATGAAGCGAAGGTCGGGATTGGTGGTCACCAGCCTGCCGTCGAACAGCGCGTCGTGCCCGTCCGCGTTCAGTGGAAGGTGGCACCAGAAGCCCATCGGGCCATCGCCAGGTGCAACTCGCCAAGCACCACGGGAGAATGCAACAATGGTCTCGGGATTATGACGAAAGATTTGCATCACAAGATCGGCGGAGGCCAGATTCGTAATGAAATTGCTTGCGCCGGCGAGAAGATACCTGATGATCTGTTCGGATGGCGTGTAAGAGACAAAGCCACGCCCATAGGATTGGAAATCAAGATTGAGGAAATGCCTGACGGCATCACCTTCAATACGCTCACCTATCGGTATTGAATGAACGCCCATTTCTACACTCCTTTGCCGTGAGACGAAACAAAACTTGGTCGTCGAATAAAATTATAGGCAGTAGGAGCGACGTTGGGCGATGCCAAAGAGTCACCACGTGGGGTCAGAATTGCCCCACCTCGGCGTCGGGATGGATGGCGACATGAACTGGGACGACATCCGGGTGTTCCTTGTCCTCGCTGAGGAGAAGAGCTTCAGGAAAGCTGCTCGACCAAGCGCCGCGCGCGGTAAGGGCGCGCCTCGACGCTTTTGAGCAGCAAGTCGGACGCGTGTTGTTCACGCGAGCAAAAATGGGTGTCGAGCTGACGCCAGCCGGCATCGAAATTCGCCAAGCGGCATCAACCATGCACCACGGCGCAAGAAGGCTGATGGCTTCGTTCACGAAATCGACGAAGACGATCAGGACCGTCAATATCGGCTGCACGGAAGGCTTGGGAGCGTTCTGGATCATGCCGAGATTGCTGGAGCTGACGGACACCGAGCCAGGCCTCAACATCACACTGAACTGCGAAACGTCGGTTCAGGACGTGGCTTCGCTCGCAGTCGATTTTGCTATCCAGTTCGACCCGCCAAACAATCCTGACCTGATCGTGACGAGGCTCTGCTGGCTTCACGTCGTGCTGTTCGCGAGCCAGCGCTACGTCGCGCGCCACGGCGCGCCCAAGACAAAGGCAGAGTTGGGCAACTTCAACGTGCTGGAGATTGCCGGCGCACAAATCTGGAGAGAGGCGTTGGAACTCGACAGCTATGCGAGGGACCGAAAGGAATTCGTTCGCTTCACGACAAATACAGCATCGGCCCAACTGGTCGGAACGTCTCGGGGTGGCGGGATATCGGCTCTACCGACATACACCGAAACGCTGACGCAAGGCCTCGTCCATGTCGCGCAGGATTGGGTGCTTCGACGCGATCTGTGGCTGGTTTGCAATCCCAATGTCGTCAATCACCCGCATATTCGCAAATGCATCGAATATGTGAAGCGCGCTTTCGACCCGGCGCGATATCCCTGGTTCCGCAAAGAGTTCATTCCGCCCGCCGAGATACGCCGGTTCATCAAGGATCGAGGCCTGATGACGATGTTTGAAGGCTATTCGGAATATGCTGACATTCCGCCGGAGCCGACTTACGAAGCGGCAACATTGAAGGGCTAGCACGTCTCGCAGGCCATGTCCGAGGTAACAAATGCCCAGCGAGAAAGAGCGAGCCCTTGCCGTGCTAATGAGCGAGATTCCAAAGCTCGCTGACAGCGTCGAGCAGGTTGGCAATCCCGTTCTTTCCATGCTCATGGAACAGATCGAGGCTGAGTTGGATACGTTGGTGAGGGGACAAACGGCGGTGGCTGCCGACCCGAACCTTCCAGTGCAATCCTGCTCCGGTTAGCTCGGAAGTGACTCTTCTTCTGCCATCGACTCGACCATATCGACGATCCGGCGGCGCACGCGGGCGCTCTTGATGCGGACGAAAGCCTTGGTGAGATGCACGCCTTCGCTGGTCGCGAGGAAATCCGAGACATAGGCCGTCGAGGCCGCGTCGGAGAAGCCGCCCTGGGGCATGTCGCCGGTCGGCGCGCCGTCGAAGAAGAACGACACCGGCACATCGAGCATTTGGGCTATGTGCTGCAGGCGGCTTGCGCTGATCCGGTTCGAGCCCTTCTCGTATTTCTGCACCTGTTGGAAGGTGACGCCGAGGCCCTCGCCGAGCCTCTCCTGGCTGACGCCAGCCAGCATGCGCCGCATGCGGACACGCGCGCCGACATGGCGGTCGATCGGATTGGGCGTCTTCTTAACCATAACCGTCTCAGGAGCTTGATGCATTCAGTTATGATGTGACTCCTATCTACCAACGTCCAGAAAAATCATTGCGCGGCAGTAGGGCTATAACGGGCGCGGCACGTTTGACATGCCCTGTCACCCTCCGTCAGCACCCTGATCCCCACCCTCACAAACCCCTGCCACACTCCCCTCGCCCACCACGAGAGCGGGGCGGCCATCCGGAGCAATGCCATTGGTCGGGGGACGGGTTCGGCCCCTGAGGGTGGGGGCACGATGCGCTGCCGGGAGGCTGCAGCGCGGCGCTCAATCGGCGCTGCCGCGCTTGACCCCGCCCTTGATGAACACGCGGAACGGCGTCGTGCCCGTCGCGTCGTTGTCGAGCGAGCGCCATTTGCCGTTGGTGCAGAGCACGCCGCCTTGCGTCTCGACCGCGTCGAACACGATTGCGTTGCGGTAGACCGTGCCGTTTGTCTCGATCGCGCGGAAATTGGTGGTGCATTTGCCGCCCGCGACGACCGGATTGTAGTCGTGGATCATGATGCCGCCGCCGCCCGTGCTCGGGAACGGATCCTTGAGCGGCGCCCAGGACTCGAAGTTCTCCTGCGCCGTCGCGCTGAAGACGGCCAGCGCGGCGAAGGCCGCGATGAAGGAGAAGGAGACGGGGTCGCGCATGGCAGGGGCTCCGGGGGGCTCTGCCGTCAGCTACGCGGAAACCGCCGCTGCGGATGCAGACGCCTCAGCGCTGCGCCGAGCGCCCGCCGGCGACCTGCTGGCGCTCGACCATGGCGAGCGCGGCGCTGCGGTCGTTGACGGAGGCCGAGGCGAAGGCCGCGTCGTGGCGCTCCACGATCCAGCCCTCGCGGATCGGGTCCGCGCCCTCTCGCGCCAGCGAGAGCCACATCAGGCCGAGCACCGGCGAGCGCGGCACGCCGTCGCCGCCGCGGATCAGCATGTCGCCGAACACGGCGCGCGCGGGCGCATGGCCTTTCTCGGCGGCGAGTTTCATCCAGCGCGCCGCCTGCCGCGCATCCTTCTGCGTGCCCTGCCCGGTCATGTAGAGCCGCGCCAGATTGTACTGGCCGTCAGGGTCGCCGAAATAGGAGGCGGCGTAGTGGAACATGTCGAAGGCGCGGTCGGCATTGGGCTTCACATAGGAGCCCTTGATGCCGTCGCTGAAATAGCTGCCGAGCGCCACGAAGGCGCTGCCGACGATGCGGCCGTCGGCCGTGCCGGGAATGGCGTCGGCGTTCTCGTCCGCGATCTTGGAGAAATACTCGAAGGCCTTGAGATCGTTGGCGGGCACGCCCTCGCCGCTGGCATAGACCCGGCCGAGCTTGAACTGCGCCGCGAGATTGCCCTGCGCCGCGACATATTCGAGCGCGCGCACCGCAGCGACCTGATTGCCGGCGGTGGAATCGCGCATCCAGGCCTTGATCGCGTCGCGGGCATTGGCGAAGGGCGCGAGCGGCAGCGCCATATGGGCGGCCGGGCCGCTGGGGGCCGGCGCGATCGACCGCGTTCCGAGCGATGCGCTCGACCCGCCGACGCCCAGCCCGGGCTCCGGCAGGGCGACGCCGGGAATCGGCAGCGGCGGCACCGGCGCGGGCCGGCCCGGCGCGACATCCTGCGCCCAGGCGGCGCAGGGGCCGCCCAGGATCAGGAACAACGCTGCGAACTGGAGATCAGATATCCGCATAGCAATGGGTCTCGGCGGCCCCTCCGGGGTGAGTCACGGCCCCTCCCTTGGCGGAGCCGACCGTCTGCGCGTATTTCCACAGCGCGCCCGATGCGTAATCGGTCTTGCGCGGCGTCCAGTCCTTACGACGCTCTACAAGTTCGGCATCAGAAAGGCGGACTGCGAGCTTTCCTGTGATAGCGCAGAGCTCGACGATGTCGCCGTCGCGGATCAGCGCGATCGGCCCGCCCACAGCCGCCTCCGGCCCGACATGGCCGACGCAGAAGCCCCGCGTCGCGCCCGAGAAGCGCCCGTCGGTGATCAGCGCGACCTTGTCGCCCATGCCCTGGCCGTAAAGCGCAGCCGTGGTCGAGAGCATTTCGCGCATGCCCGGCCCGCCCTTGGGGCCCTCATAGCGAATGACCAGCACGTCGCCGAGTTCGTACTGCTTCTTGCTGACGGCCTCGAAGGCGTCCTCCTCGCAGTCGAAGCAGCGCGCCGGACCCGAGAAGGTCAGCTGCTCGGTCGTCATACCGGCGATCTTCACGATCGCGCCTTCGGGAGCGAGATTGCCCTTCAGGCCGACGACGCCGCCATTGGGCGAGAGCGGCGCGTTGGCCGCGCGCACCACGTCCTGATCGCCGTTCCATTTCACGCTCGCCATGTTCTCGGCGATGGTGCGGCCGGTGACGGTCATGCAGTCGCCATGCAGGAAGCCATGGTCGAGCAGCGTCTTCATCAGCAGCGGGATGCCGCCGACCTCGAACATGTCCTTGGCGACGTATTTTCCGCCGGGCTTGAGATCGGCGATGTAGGGCGTCTTCTTGAAGATCTCGGCGACGTCGAACAGGTCGAACTCGATGCCGCATTCATGCGCGATCGCCGGCAGGTGCAGCGCCGCATTGGTCGAGCCGCCGGAAGCCGCCACCACGGTCGCCGCATTCTCCAGCGCCTTGCGGGTGACGATGTCGCGCGGGCGGATGTTGCGGGCGATCAGCTCCATGATCATCTCGCCGGCGGTGTAGCAGAAGGTGTCGCGCGTGTCGTAGGGGGCAGGCGCGCCGCAGCTATAGGGCAGCGCCAGGCCGATCGCCTCGGCGACGGTCGCCATGGTGTTGGCGGTGAACTGCGCGCCGCAGGAGCCCGATGACGGGCAGGCCGCCTCCTCCAGCTCCTTCAGGTCCTCGTCGGACATCGCGCCGACCGAATGCTTGCCGACAGCCTCGAACACGTCCTGCACGGTGACCGGCTGGCCCTTGAAGCGGCCAGGCAGGATCGAGCCGCCATAGATGAAGATCGACGGCACGTTGAGGCGCACCATGGCCATCATCATGCCCGGCAGCGACTTGTCGCAGCCGGCGAGCCCGACGAGCGCGTCATAGCAATGGCCGCGCATGGTCAGCTCGACCGAGTCGGCGATGCATTCGCGCGAGGCGAGCGAGGACTTCATGCCCTGATGGCCCATGGCGATGCCGTCGGTGACGGAGATGGTGCAGAACTCGCGCGGCGTGCCGTTGGCCGAGGCGACGCCCTTCTTGACGGCCTGGGCCTGACGCATCAGCGAGATGTTGCAGGGCGCGGCTTCGTTCCAGCATGACGCGACGCCGATGAAGGGCTGCGAAATCTGACGCGAGGTCATGCCCATCGCGTAATAATAGGACCGATGCGGCGCGCGCGCCGGGCCGACGCTCACATGCCGGCTGGGAAGCCTGGACTTGTCGAAAACGCGCGCATCCATCGTCTTTTTCCTCGTTCCACCCTGCGCTCATCACGCGCGGCAGATGTGCCATGCGGGCCGAAGCGGGCGCAACGTCACGCGCTGGCCGGAAAGCAGCGAGGTTAACCCGCGGACTTTGCCGGGCAGTCTTTAATTCTTCTATATCTCAGTGACTTATCGCGAGGCTTGAGTGGCTTCGCTTTGTGGCGGCATCGCGGCAATTCCGCCGACGCGGGACCGGCGCGATGCAATGCGCCAAACTGTTGCGGCGATGTCACAAATTGGCGGCGGGCTTGCGCCTCACAGCACCATCGGCAGCACGAAGAAGCCGCCGACCACGACCACCACGAGCGCCAGCGCGGTCATCGGCAGATGCTTCTCGATGAAGATGCGGATGTCGTCGCCGTAATAGCGCAGCGCGACCGCGATCATCGCGAAGAAAGTGACGCGCGAGACCACCATGCCGATGGTGAACTTCCACAGGTCGAAATGCAGGAAGCCCGACATGATGGTGACGATCTTGAACGGGATCGGCGTCAGGCCCTTGGTGACCAGCACCCAGAACCAGAAATCCTTCGAGGTGGTGATCAGTTCGGCCGCCTTCTCCTGCAGGCCGTAGATCGATATCAGCCAGGAGCCGACCGAGTCGTAGAGCAGCGCGCCGATGGCATAGCCGAGATAGCCGCCCATAACAGCGCCGAGCGAGCAGACGCCGGCATAGAACCAGGCGCGGTCGGGCCTTGCGATGCACATCGGGATCAGCAGCGGGATCGGCGGCAGCGGGCTGACCGAGCTTTCGACGAAGGTCAGCGCGAACAGGAGCCAGGGGGCGCCGGGGTGCGAGGAGTAGGAAACCAACCCGTCATAGGCTCGCTTGAGCATGGTGTCTTGAAACCGGTCCTGGGTTGCCACGCGCATGGCAGCTCTGCATGCGGCGCGCATCTAACGATGTCTGTCGGAGATTGCCAGAACTCTCTTACGCTAACGTCAATTTGACGACGGCGGCGTGACGGCGCGGTGGCAGGCAGTGTCCACCCACCAGCAACCACTGCCCATCATTTCGGACAAGCCGCGAAGCGGCGCAGCTCCGGGATGACGGAGTGGTTGGAAGCCAGGTGGACGCCTTACGTCAGCCGCGCCAACGCCTCGATGATCTTGAACTTACGCGCCTGAGCAGCCGCCTTGCGCTCGCGGTTCTCCTCGACGACCTCTTCTGGCGCGCGCGCCATGAAATCGGGATTGCCAAGCTTCCTGTCGACGACCGCGATGTCCTGGTCGAGCTTGACCAGTTCCTTCTCCAGCCGCGCCCGCTCGACATCGAGGTCGATGATGCCCGCCAGGGGCAGCGCCGCGACCTCGCCGCGCACGATGATCTGCGCCGACTGGCCCGGCGCGGTCTCGCTGAAGGCGATGTCGGAGACCCGCGCCAGCCGCTCGATCATCGGCGCCCAGGCCTCGATCGCGGCCCGCGTCGTCGTCGAGGCGTTGACCAGCACCAGCGGGGACTGCGTGCCGGCGGGCACGTTGATCTCGGAACGGACCGAGCGAATGTCGGAGATCAGGTCGACGACGAAGCCGATCTCGGCCTCGGCCGCCTCGTCGCGCAATGCGGCGAGCTCGGGCCAATGCGTCAGGCAGACCAGCGCATCGTCGCCCGAGGCAAGCTGGCGCGCAGCGCCCTCGCCCGCCTTCTGCGCCCAGAGCTCTTCCGTCAGGAACGGCATGAACGGGTGCAGGAGCTGGCAGATCAGGTCGATCACATGCGCGACCGTGGCTTGGGTCTCGGCCTTCTGCGCGGGATCGACGCCCTCGCCCTGCAGAACCGGCTTGGCGAGTTCGAGATACCAGTCGCAGAACTGGCCCCAGACGAAGCGATAGGCGCCGCCGGCCGCCTCGTTGAAGCGGAAGGTCGGGATGCCGGCCGCGATCTCGTCGGCGGCGCGGGCCGCCTCACTCAGGATCCAGCGGTTGAGCGGCTGCTTGACGCTTGCCGGATCGAACCCCGCCATGCGGACACAGCCGTTCAGCTCGGCGAAGCGCGCAGCGTTCCAGATCTTGGTCGCGAAATTGCGATAGCCCTCGACGCGGTTGGTCGCGAGCTTGATGTCACGCCCCTGCGCCGCCATCGCGGCCAGCGTGAAGCGCAGCGCATCGGCCCCGTACTGGTCGATCAGGACCAGCGGGTCGATGACGTTGCCCTTCGACTTCGACATCTTCGCGCCCTTCTCGTCGCGAACGATGGCGTGGATGTAGACGTCTTTGAACGGCACCTCGTCCATGAAATTGAGACCCATCATCATCATCCGGGCGACCCAGAAGAAGATGATGTCGAAGGCCGTGACCAGCGTCGCGGTCGGGTAGTAGCGCTTCAGTTCGTCGGTCTCGCCGGGCCAGCCGAGCGTCGAGAACGGCCAAAGCGCCGAAGAGAACCAGGTGTCGAGCACGTCTTCGTCGCGGGTGAGTTCGACCGGGCCGCCATAATGGCCCATCGCCAGCGCCTGCGCGGCGGCCTCCGACTCGGCCACGAAGGCCTCGCCATCAGGTCCATACCAGGCCGGGATCTGGTGGCCCCACCAGAGCTGGCGCGAGACGCACCAGGGCTCGATGTTCTCAAGCCAGTCGAAATACACCTTGTTCCAGTTGTCCGGCGTGATCTTCGTCCGACCGTCCTTGACGGCCGCCAGAGCGCGCTGCGCCAGCGGCTTGACGTCGACATACCATTGGTCGGTCAGCCAGGGCTCGATCACGACATCCGAGCGGTCGCCATGCGGGACGGTGTTGGCATTGGGCTCGATTTTGGCCAGGTATCCGCGCTCCGCCATCAGCGCCACGACCGCCTTGCGGGCGGCGAAACGGTCCTGCCCATGCAGCGCCATCGTTTCGGAATCGGGCGACGCGCCCTCCAGGAAATCGTCATTGTCCTGAATCAGGATGCGAGCTTCGCCGTCCAGCATATTGACAATGCGCAGCTTCTGGCGCTTGCCGACATCGAAGTCGTTGAAGTCGTGTGCCGGCGTGATCTTGACCGCGCCTGTGCCTTTCTCGGGGTCGGCATAGTCGTCGCCGACGAGCGGGATGACGCGCCCGACCAGCGGCAGGACGGCATTCCTGCCGATCAGGTGTCCGAGCGTCTCGTTCTCGGGATGGATCGCAACGCCGGTGTCGCCCAGCATCGTCTCCGGCCGCGTCGTTGCGACCTGGATGAAAGTCGACGAGTCGTCGGCATCGTAGGTCGCGCCTTCGAGCGGGTAGTTGAAGTAGTAGAGATGCCCGCCGGGATCGCGGTTGAGCACCTTCTCCAGCTTGGCGGAGTCAAAGGCCTCCTCGCCGCCCCGCTCCCATTTGAACGATCCGGTCTTTTCGACCTGCAGGACCTCGAGATCGGAGATCGCGGTCTGGAATTTCGGGTCCCAGTTGACCAGCCGCTTGGCGCGATAGATCAGCCCCTGCTTGTGCAGGGCGAGGAACACCTTGAGGACGGCGGCGCTCAGGCCCTCATCCATGGTGAAGCGCTCGCGCGACCAGTCGCAGCTCGCGCCGAGCCGCTTGAGCTGGTTGACGATCGTCCCGCCGGATTCCTCCTTCCAGCGCCAGACCTCCTCCAGAAAGGCCTCGCGGCCCATGGTCCGGCGGTCGGTTTTGTTCTCGGCGGCAAGACGGCGCTCGACGACCATCTGCGTCGCGATGCCGGCATGGTCGGTGCCGGGCTGCCAGAGCACGTCCTTGCCGCGCATGCGCTCGAAGCGGCAGAGCACGTCCTGCAGCGTGTTGTTGAGCGCGTGGCCCATATGCAGCGAGCCGGTGACGTTGGGCGGCGGGATGACGATGCAATAGGGCTCCGCGCCGGGTTCGGCCCCGCGCCCCGCCTTGAAGGCCTGCGCCTTCTCCCAGGCCGCGCTGACGCGCGCCTCGACGGTAGCCGGCTCGAATGTCTTGTCCATCATCGCTTCGCTCGAACGAAAAAGCGGCCGGGGAACTGCCCCGGCCGCGAAAATCAAAGGCCTGAAAAGGTCGGGAGACCTAAGAGCCCAAGCAGGGCCCGCCCGTCAACGGTTACGATGGCGGCAGATGGCTATCGCTTGAAAGCGAAGCGCGTCCCCTTCCCCCCGATTGCGGTGGGGAAGGGTTAGGGATGGGGGGCCGGACGACCGGGTGA